>Ga0334722_10000143_pt1 | contig 103724 bp, 79 predicted proteins | sample C3_bottom_MG_FD_207210 | JGI IMG/M metagenome (GOLD analysis project Ga0334722, IMG submission 207210) | Sediment microbial communities from Yellowstone Lake, YNP, Wyoming, USA - C3_bottom | ecosystem: Environmental > Aquatic > Freshwater > Lake > Sediment | place: USA: Wyoming | collected...
GAGGCCCGTGCCCTCCCCCCGTCCCTTGGTGGTGAAGAAGGGCTCGAAGAGGCGATCCCTGATCTCCAGGGGGATGCCCGGTCCGTCGTCCAGGATTCCGATGACCGCCTGCCCTCTTTCCGTCCTCGCCGAGATCTCGAGTCTTCCGGCGGCGCCCATGGAGTGCAGAGCGTTGTCGATGAGGTTCATCCAGACCTGCGCGAGCTGGTCGCGCCTACCCATGACCGAGCAGCCGCTCTGGAGGCGCGTGATGATCTCGATGCCGGATTTCTTCCTGAAGGAGAGGAGGGTGAGGGTGCCCTCGATCTCGCGGGTCAGGTCTACGCGGGCGGTGCCTTCCTCGTCGCGCTCGCGGTGGATGTAGGCCCGGAGGGACCTGACGACGTGCGTCGCGCCGGCGTTCGCCTTGTCGAGCACCTCGATGGAGCGGCGCGTGAGGGACAGGTCCTCGGCGAGGCCGAGGACGGTCTCGCCCTCCGGCGAATCGAGGATCGTCCCGAGGTCCCTGTCGAGGGAGTCCAGACCGAGCTCGACGAGGCGCTCCGAGAGCTCCTCCGCCTTCGCCGAGCCCTGCGCCCTGAGCTTTTCGGCGAGGGCGGCGCGACGCGCGCGCTGGGTCCTGCTGTCCAGGGCCGTCGACACGCCGCCGGCGGAGAGGGTCTCCACGGCCTCGAGCCCCCTCTCGTCGAGGGTGGCGGCCAGGCGCGGCATCCTTCCGAGCCCCGTGAGGCCGGCCCCCGCCAGGAGCTGGATGGTCGAGGAGATGGCCGCCAGCGGAGTGTTGAGATCGTGGATGATCAGCGAGACGATGCGGCCGATCTCGGCGAGCTTGGCCGCCTCGATGAGCTGGTCCTGGGTGCGCCGGAGGTCGGCGAGGCTGGACTCGGCGCTCCTGTTCGCGGCGACGAGTTCTTCGTTGGAGGCCTGGAGCTTCATCGTCCGCTCGGCGATGAGGCTCTCGAGGTCCCTGCCGTAGCGTTCGAGCCGAGCGGCCATGGAGTTGAAGGAGGAAGCCAGACGGCCGATCTCGTCGTCGCCCCGATCGCCCGCTCTTGCGCCGAGATCCCGGTCGGAGAAGCCGGCCATCTCCTTCATGAGGCGGGTGATGCGTCGGGAGACGCCGCGGTCCACCGAGACGAAGAGGGTCAGGGCGATGATCAGGCCCGCGACGAAGATCAGGAGGCCCTGGAGGCCGAGATTCCGCGCCGCGAGCTCCAGCGAGGCATCGCCGCTCGCGCTGAGCGTGAGGGTGCCCAGATAGGTGTCGCGGTAGGTGAGAGTCTTGGAGACGACGGCCCAATTGCCTTCGGGAAGAAGGGACCGCGGGCGGTTCTGGCCGGACGCCCTTTCGCGGCTCAGCATGGCGATGTCGAGCCCGTCGGTGAGCTCCACCCTGCGCAGGTCGCGATCGGCGAGCTCGCTCTGGATGATCTGCTCGCACTGGGCGAGATTGAAATTCCAGAGCGGGGTGGCGAGGGTCGCCTGCAGGCGCGTGGCGATGATGTCGGCCTTCGCGGTGAGCTCGGCCCTGAAGGTGGCTGCCTGGTAGAAAAAGAGGAGAACGACAAGACAGGAGGCGATGATCAGTGTCGACGCGATCGATACGAGGAAAACACTCGATCTAATCGACCGCTTTTGCCCCACTCGCGACCTCCTGCTCAGCCGCGGATCGGGCTCTCGATAGAGCCGCCCCGCCCGGTCATTATAGTTTCGCGCGGTCGCTTGTCAAATCCTCGGTCACGAGACCACGTTGCGGGCGCCGGGGCGCGGGTGTAGTCTCGCCCCACCATGCAGCCCGGCCCGGCCTTTCTTCTTTCCCTCGCCATCGGCATCCTCGCCCTCGTCTTTCTCCTGACGATCTGGGCGGGCTATCGCCTGGGCCGCTCGCGCGGCCGCCTCGAGGCCGAGAGGTCCCTGCCCGGCCTCGTCGAGGGAGAGCGCGAGGACGCGGTGCGCCGCTCGCGGGCGGTCCTGGCCGGTCAGGCGGCGGAGCGCCTCGCGCCCTGGTTACCCAACTTCCCCTGGGACCCGAGCGAGCTCCGTTTCGTGGGCACGCCCATCGACTTCCTCGTCTTCCGCGGCGCCGCCGGAGGGAGGATCGAAGAGGTCGTTTTCGTGGAGGTCAAGACCGGAGGCTCGGGCCTCTCCCGCGTCGAGCGGAGCCTCCGCGACGCCGTCCGCGCGGGTCGGGTCTCCTGGGCGGAATACCGCCCTCCGGCACCCTGAGACCCGGGCCCTCTCAGATCTCGAGAGCCGCCAGGCGCCGCTCCGCCCAGGCGGGATAGAGGGCGAGGAGGAGGGCGAAGAGGGCCGCGGCCCCGCCGCCGTAGGCGAGGACGAAGCCGGCCGGGCCGAGGGGGAGGAGAAGCGACAGGGCCCCCAGGGCGGCGATGAGACCCATGGAGCCGAGGACGGCGAAGACCGAGTTGGGGTTCTGCTTCATCGCGGCCGTCGGGTTGTCCCACTCCAGCCGCGGCATGGCCGTGTCCAGCCAAAGACCGGCGAGGTTGACGAGGGAGGCGAAGGCCAGGGCCATGAAGACCGCCGCGAGCGCGAGGGCGGGCCCGAGACCGATGAGCCAGGCCCCTCCTCCCGCGCCGACCAGGGCTCCGAAGAGGGCCCAGATCAGGCCATGGCCGAGCTTCGCGAAGAGGTAGTCCCTGGTCGGGATCGGGAGGGCGCGGATCCAGGGCAGCGCCTTCGCGTCGCGGGAGAGGGCAGTGGCCGTGATGCTGGTGCCGGAGCCGAGGAAGGCGCCGGCCGCCGCCGCGATCAGGAGACCCCGCGGTCCCTCGCGCAGGGTCGCGACGAGGGGCAGGAGGTCCGCGAAGGTGTCGCGTTGCACGACATAGTAGAGGGCGAGGATGGCCGGCATGAGGAGGACGATGAGGGGGCCGTTCAGGAAGTAGATCGGTTCGCGGTTCATGAGGCGGCTCTCGCGCCGGACCAGGGCCAGGAGAAGGGGGCCGCGGGCGAAGCGGCCCGGGGCTCCCTCTCCAGCGATGTAGCCGCGGACGCTCCCTCCCGCCAGGCGGCGCAGGCGGCCCTCGTCGAAATCGAGGAGGCTGCCGGCGTAGGTGCGGCCCAGGCCGAGGATCACGAGGGCCGAGACCGCCATCCCGAGGCCCGCGAGGAGGCCGAGCCAGGCGAGGGGTTCGAGGAGGGCGCCGGAGGAGGCCGAGGCGAGGGAGCGCCAGGCCAGCCAGGAGGGAGGCCAGGCCGAGCCGACGAGGTTGAGGAGGGTGCCGGGACCGGCGTAGTTGGCGAGGACCCAGGCGGGATCGGCGAGGCGGGAGAGGGGAGCCTGGATCATGACGTTGAAGCCCAGGGCGAAGGCGATCCCCAGGAGGCCGGCGACGAGGAGGATGGCGTTCCGGTTCCGCATGAAGCGCGCGAGGGAGAGGAAGGGGACGAGGAAGGCGTAGACGAGGGCGAGGGGGATGAGGGGCAGGACGAGGGCGACGAGGAGGCCGTCGATGTAGAAACCGGGCGGCGGTCCCTCCTTGATGCCGAAGACGACGAGGTTGACGCCCATGATGAAGAGGGCGAAGGCCACCTCCGAGAGATAGACGACGATCATCTTGGCGGCGAGGAGGGAGCGCGGGTCGATGGGCAGGGCCAGGAGGCCCCGCTCGGCGGGCGAGAGACTCCAGGTGGAGAGGGCCATGATGAAGCCGAAGACGAAGACCAGCATCGTGGAGAGGATGGCGGCGTTGAGGAGGAGGAGGCCCTGGAGGCCCAGGGGCTTGAGGGCCTCGTACTGCGAGAGCGAGGACATGACGAAGATGACACCGAAGTCGCCGACCACGAGGAGGAAGAGGAGGGCGATGCCGGCGAGCTTGAGCTTCTCCTTGGCGCCCCTCCGCTCGGAGAGGGGCTTCCAGCCGAAGATGGAGCCGAGGTAGAGCCGCACGAGGCTCGAGAAGGCCGACTTCATCGGGCCGCCCCCGCCGTCTCGGCGTCCTCCACGAGCTCGAGGAAGAGGCTCTCTAGATCCTCCCCGCCCTGGGCCTGGCCCGCCGCGCCCTGCCGGCCCCGGAGCTCCTCGAGGGTGCCGACGAAGATGAGGCGTCCCTTCGCGATCACGCCGATGCGGTCGCAGACCCGCTCGGCGACCTCGAGGACGTGGGTGGAGAAGAAGACGCAGCGGCCGGAGTCGGCGCGGGCGCGCATCAGCTCCTTGAGGTCGTAGGCCGCCTGGGGATCGAGGCCCACCATGGGTTCGTCGAGGATCCAGTTGCGGGGATCGTGGAGGAGGCTGCCGACGATGCAGAGCTTCTGCTTCATGCCGCGCGAGAAGCTCCCGATCGAGGAGGCGAGGACGTCGGCGATGGCGAAGCGCCCGGCGAGCGACGCGATCCTCTCGCGCCTCTCCGCCGTGGGCACGCGATAGACGTCGGCGATGAAATCGAGGTACTCGTGGGCCTTGAGGCGGTTCCAGAGCTCGGGATTGTCGCCGACCGAGCCGAAGAGGGCCTTGGCGCGCAGGGGCTGGGCCCCGATCGACACACCCTCGATCCTGGCATCCCCCGCGTCGGGACGCAGGACCCCCGTGAGCATCTTTATGGTCGTGGTCTTCCCCGCCCCGTTGGGGCCGAGGAAGCCGAAGATCTCGCCGTCCCTCACTTCGAGGGAGACGGAATCCACCGCCTTGGTGCCGGTCCTGGAATAGGTCTTGGTGAGATTGTCGAGCGACAGCATGTACCGCCTCCTGCTCGGCCCCGGGATCGAGGCTCTGATATCATTATAATATCAAGGCGTGCGGTGGCCGGCAAGTCCCGACCCTCAGTTCTCGCGGATGATGACCTCGACGCGCCGGTTCCTGGCCATGCCCTCCGCCGTGGCGTTGTCCGCGACCGGCTTCTCGGCGCCCCAGCCCTCGACCTGGACCTTCTCGGGGGCACGGGCTCCGAGTTCCACGAGGCGCTCGGCCACGGCCCGGGCCCTCTCCTCGGAGAGGAGCCGGCGCCCCTCGGGCGTGCCCGCGAGGGCCGTATGCCCCGCGACGATGATGTCGCGTCCCGGGTAGGACTTGAGGATGTCGGCGATGCGGGCGATGCGCGCGAGCTGGTCGGTCGAGAGGGCGGCGGAATCCGCGGCGAACTGCACGTCCTCGAGGGTGATGGCGATCCCCTCGGGGACCTCGCGGACGCTGAGTCCGCTCAGGCCGCCGATGGCCTTCTCGACCTCGGCCTTGAGGCCCGCCCTGTCCATCAGTTCGGCCTGGGTGAAGTGCGAGCTCGCCGAGCCCCGGTACTCGATCGTGGAACCGTCGGACCAGTCGAAGACGAGCTTGAAGCGCTCCTCGTAGCCCAGGGGCTGGGCGTATTCGGGGTCCCAGTAGATCTTCTCGTCGGAGTAGCCGGTGATCTGCAGGGGATAGACCGACTTGTAGGCCCGGGGTCTCGGGGGCTCGTAAAAGATCGTATAACTCGCCGTGATCACCTTGACCGGCCTGCCCCTGAAGCTGCCCGGACCCTCGTAGCGGTAGCGGGCCACGAAGGGGATGGCATAGGGATCGAGGATGCCGAAGCCCGGCCTGAGGTCGTGCCTCTCCTCCCCGGGGGCGGTCCAGGTGTCGCCCGGCCTGAGTTCGCGATCGGGGAAGACCGGCACGTTCCGGACGGTCGGCATGAAGTAGCGGTCGGCGATCACGTAGGAGCCGAGCCTGTCCCGCCTGAACTCCGAGTCGTAGTCGTCGACGACGAGATAGCTCTCCTCGCCCCGGTTCCGCTCGGAGGTGGTGAAGGTGCCCCTGAGGAGGCCCCAAGTTCCGTCGGGGGCGGCGTCGGCGACTTCGAAGGTTATGCGATTGAGGATCTGGGCGCGCTTGGCCAGGACGTGGTTGACGAGGATGTCCTCGTCCACCTCGGAGACGACGTGGAAGCGGTCGCCCTTCGTATAGGCGAAGGCGAAGCGGAAGGCCTCGCCCGCCTTCGCGCCCGCGGAGGGAGGCGCGCCTTGCGGATCCTGGGCGGTCAGGGGCAGGGAGAGGAGAGAGGCGAGGGCGATGAGGGCCGGGGCGCGTCGCTTCATTGTATCCACCTCACGCGGTACTCGAGGGGTTTTTCCAGGGCGAGGAGATCGAGGAGGGGGAGGGAGAAGGTGAAGACCCTCCCCTCGAGGCGGCCGCCCGAGGAGGAGACGGCCTGGCCGGGCAGGGTGATGGCGAAGTCGAGGGCCGCGGCGTCGAGCTCGGGCAGGACCCTGGAACCGAGGAGGGCGCCGAGGGCCTGCCGGTATTCGGCCTTCGAGAGGGCGGTGTCCGAGCCCGCGGCGGCGCCCCTGTCGAGGAGGGGAGGCGAGAGGGCCTCGAGGAGGTCGCGGTCGAGGCCGGGCACCAGGGAGGCGAGGGAGCCCGTCCTTCCCCGCTCGAGCCTGAGCGTGAGTTCCCGCTCGGAGCCCGAGGAGCCCAGGCGGAGGAGCCCGTCGGCGGCGAGGTCCGGGGCGGCGAGGACGGTGGCGAGATCGGGGGCGGAGACCGAGAGGAGGAGGGAGTCGGGATCGGGATTGGAAGCCGAGACCACGACGAGGCCCGGCCTCGCCTCGAGGGTCCGGCGCGCCGTCGCCGCGCCGAGGAGGGGAGCCGCGGCCGGGCGGCCTTCGAGGGCGCGGAGCCTGGCGGCCAGGGCCGGCGGCACGAGGACCCGAGCCTCGATCTTCGCGCCGCCCCCGGCCTCGAGGAGGGCCGTGACCTTGGCGGAGCAGGAGCCGGCGAGGGCGAAGGCCCCGGCGGCGAGGAGGAGGGAAAGGCGCGCGGCGCCCCTCATTTGCGGCCGTAGACCGGCACGGGCTGGGTGCTGTTCCTGAGGAGGACCTCGCCGAGGCGGAGGAAGCGGTCCTGGCTCTCGAGGCCGAGCTGGCTGAAGACCGGCTGGGAGATCAGGAGGTCCTGCTTGAATTCCCTGCAGAGAGAGTCGAGGCGCGCGGCCACCGAGAGGGCCTCGCCGAAGACGCCGACGCGCTTTTCGCCGGGCAGGCCGAGCTCGCCGACGACCAGGGTGCCCGCGTGCACCCCGACGCTCACCCCCTCGAAGACGGGGAGGGAGGCCGCGCTGAGATCGTCGCGGAGGCCGGGCAGGGCCTCGAAGAAGTCCCGGGCGGCGGCCACGGCCTCCTCGGCGGCCTCCTTCGACCCGAGGAGGCCGAAGACGGCTATGACCGAGTCGCCGGTGACCCCGACGATCCTGCCTTTGTTGCGCTCGGTCACGAGGCTCCAGAGGGAGTAGTAGCGGTTGAGCACGTCGACGGCGCGTGCGGCGGGCAGGCGGGCCGCGAAGCTCGTGAAGTCGAGCATGTCGCCGGAGAGGACGACGACCTGGATCTCCTCGCCGAGGGGGCGCTCGACGTGGCCGACGGGGAGGTCGAGGCGCTTCTCGCCGAAGAGGACGGCGATCCGCGTGCGCAGCGAGAGCACGGTCACCTTGTTGGCCAGGATCATCACCGCGAAGACCGCGGAGCCGAAGGCGAAGAAGGCGTGCTGGGGGGAGGCGACGAAGGCGAGGATGGAGCGCGGGAAGGAGCGGAGGTCCAGGGCCCTGCGGAAGCCCGCGAGGTCGAGGTTGCCCTTGGCGAATTCCGCCGAGAGCTGGACCCGGAGATCGAGGTAGAAGTAGAGGAAGACGAAGACGATGATCGAGCCGGCCGCCAGCATCGTCTCCGCGAAGTTCTTGAGCCAGCGGAAGCGGGCGCCGATCGAGAGGGCCTGGAAGAGCCCCACGTAGAAGGCGGCTCCCCAGAGGAAGATGCTGCCCATGTCGGTGAGGATGTAGCTCCCCGCGAGGTTCCTGACCAGGGCGTAGCCGACCGGCGTCATGAAGGAAAAGAGGAAGCGGAGGAGGGGGTTGTGGCCCTGGACCGAGAGGAGGGCGATCTGGGCGAGGAGGAAGGCGGCGAGGATGAGGAGGGAGGCGGAGTTGAGGGAGTCGGCTGCCGGGATGAGCGCGAGCATGACCACGAAGAAGATGACGAACTGGCTCGAATAGAGGAGGAATTCCTCGCCGAAGCGTTTTGCGAAGAAGGGCATCGGACCTCCGGGGCGGATAACTATGCATCGGGATGCATAAAACCGGCGGGACCCATGATAGCCGGATGAGGCCGTCGCGGAAAGTCCGCTCCCGCGGGGGGCCGGTCCCGCCGCCGGCATGGCGGCCGCCCGACCCTTTCCGCACCGCTCTCCCTTGACTTTGCGAACGGCGGGTTTACACTGGCGTCGTCCAAACTTCATTTCGGCTGTTCAAGGAGGAAGTATGAAGAAGCTCGCGATGGTGATGGCGATCCTGCTCGCCCTCACCCTCCCCATGTTCGCCGCTCCCGCGGCCTACCACATCGGCATCGTGACCGGCACCGTCTCCCAGTCCGAGGACGATCTCCGCGGCGCCGAGGCCCTCATCAAGGCCTATGGCGACGTCAAGTCCGGCGGCATGATCCAGCACCTGACCTATCCCGACGACTTCATGTCCCAGCAGGAGACCTTCATCTCCTCCGTCGTCTCCCTCGCGGACGACAAGCTCATGAAGGCGATCGTCGTGAACCAGGCCATCCCCGGCACCGCCGAGGCCTTCAAGCGCGTCAAGGCCAAGAGGCCCGACATCCTCCTCTTCGCCGGCGAGCCCCACGAGGATCCCCTCGTCATCCAGAGTTCCGGGGCCACCATGGTCCTCTCCAACGACTTCGTGTCGCGCGGCTACACGATCATCTGGGCCGCCAAGCAGCTCGGCGCCAAGAAGTTCGTCCACATTTCCTTCCCCCGCCACATGTCCTACGAGACCCTGAGCCGCCGCAACGAGATCTTCAAGGTGGCCTGCAAGGACCTCGGCCTCGAGTACTACTTCGAGACCGCCCCCGACCCGACCTCCGACGTCAAGATGGCCGGCGCCGTCCAGTTCATCATGGAGAAGACGCCCCAGTGGGTCGAGAAGTACGGCAAGCAGACCGCCTTCTTCTGCACCAACGACGGCGAGACCGAGCCCCTTCTCCGCCAGCTCCTCGCCTACGGCGGCATCTTCGTCGAAGCCGACCTCCCCTCCCCCCTCATGGGCTATCCGGGCGCCCTCGGCATCGACCTCTCCGCCGAGATGGGCAACTTCCCCGCCATCCTCAAGAAGGTCGAGGAATCCGTCGTCGCCAAGGGCGGCGGCGGACGCTTCGGCACCTGGGCCTTCTCCTACGGCTTCACGGTCTCCGCCGGTCTCGGCGAGTTCGCCAAGATGGTGATCGACGGCAAGGCCAAGCCCACCTCGCTCAAGGACCTCTTCACCGCCCTCGGGAAGTACACCCCCGGGGCCAAGTGGAACGGCGCCTACTACACCGACGCGAACACCGGCGTCCGCGCCCCGAACCAGGTCCTCGTCTACATGGACACCTACATCATGGGCGGCAGCAAGGGTGACCCGAAGAAGGGTTACTTCCTCCCCACCACCCAGCAGAAAATCCCCGAGAAGTACTTCCTCATCAAGAACAAGTAGGATCAGGGATCCTGAAGCGACGGGGGGCGGAAGCCCCCCGTTTTTTTTCGTCCCGGAAGGCCGCGGGCCTACGCGGGGCGTTTCCGGGATCGAAACGATATTCCGGCGCTCGATCTTTTCCAAATGTCGTTGTACAATCCGCCACGCTTCAGCGGCCGCGGTCTTCCGAGCAACCGCGCAAATCCCGGCGCCCCCCTCCAGGAACTTCCAAGGAGGAGGCGAAGGGGCTGAACACGAGGGACACATGGGACAAGAGAGTCCGATCCTTTCCATCGAGCACGTCTCGAAGGAATTCTACGGCAACGTCGTCCTGCACGATGTCTGCTTCGAGCTCAGACCCGGGGAGATCCTCGGGCTCGTGGGCGAGAACGGCGCCGGCAAGACGACCTTGATGCGTATTCTCTTCGGGATGCCGGTGATCGCCGAGACCGGGGGATACAAGGGCAGGGTCTGCATCGACGGCAAGGAGGTCTCGTTCGCGAGCCCCTTCGACGCCCTCGACGCGGGCATCGGCATGGTGCACCAGGAATTCAGCCTGATTCCGGGATTCACCACCACCGAGAACATCGTCCTCAATCGCGAGTCGATGAGGCCGAGCATCCTGAACGACGTTTTCGGCGACCGCATGAGCGTCCTCGACCGGCCGGCCATGCGCAAGCGGGCCGAGGGCGCCATCGAGAAGCTCGGCGTCAAGCTCGATCCCGACATGCTGATCTCCGAGATGCCGGTCGGGCACAAGCAGTTCACCGAGATCGCGCGCGAGATCACCCGCTCGAAGACCCGCCTCCTCGTCCTCGACGAGCCGACCGCGGTCCTCACCGAGTCCGAGGCCGAGGTCCTCCTCGTCGCCCTCCGGAACCTCGCGAAGCTCGGCATCGCCATCATCTTCATCTCCCACCGCCTCCACGAGGTGGTGAACGTCGCCGACCGCGTCGTGGTCCTCCGCGACGGCCTGGCCATCAAGGACACCCCCGTGGCCGGCGTGACGGTGCGCGACATCGCCTCCTGGATGGTCGGCCGCCACGTGGCCACCGAAAGGGCGGCCGACGTCGGGAACCGCGGTTTCGGGGAGCCCATCCTCGAGGTGGAGCGCCTCTGGGTGGACATGCCCGGCGAGACCGTGCGCGACGTGAGCTTCTCGGTGAGGCAGGGGGAGATCCTCGGCTTCGGCGGCCTCGCGGGCCAGGGCAAGCTCGGCGTCCCCAACGGGATCATGGGCCTCTTCGCGGCCGGCGGGTCCGTCCTCCTGAAGGGCGCCGAGGTGGCGCTCAACTCGCCCCGCCGGGCCCTCGAGATGGGCATGGCCTTCGTCTCGGAGGACCGCCGCGGCGTCGGCCTCCTCCTCGACGAGAGCCTCGAATGGAACATCGCCTTCACGGCGATGCAGATCCAGGACAAGTACCTCAAGCCGATCCTCGGCGGCATCTTCAGGCTCCGGGACGACGAGGGGATGAGGAAGCTGACCGAGGAATACGTGAAGGCCCTCGACATCAAGTGCACGAGCCCGCGGCAGAAGGCCAAGGAGCTCTCCGGCGGCAATCAGCAGAAGGTCTGTCTCGCGAAGGCCTTCGCCGTGAAGCCCGACCTCCTCTTCGTCTCCGAGCCCACCCGAGGCATCGATGTGGGCGCCAAGCGCCTCGTCCTCGACACGCTCCAGCGCTACAACCGGGAATACGGAACGACCATCGTGATGGTCTCGAGCGAGCTCGAGGAGCTCCGCTCCATCTGCGACCGCATCGCCATCGTCGACGAGGGCAGGATCGCCGGCATCCTGCCGCCGACCGCCGAACTCGCGGAGTTCGGGCTCCTCATGTCGGGAGAGGCCGCGGCGAAGGACGTCGGGCGAGCTTCGGAGGCCTCCAAATGAACAAGATCAAGCAGTACGTGACCGACTTCGGTTGGCCCCGCATCATCATCTTCATCTTCCTGGTCCTGCTCTTCGTGGCCGCCCCCTTCGTGAAGGTCCGCATCGACGCCTCGATCTCGGACGTCCTCAACCGCTTCGGCCAGAACGCCCTCTTCGTGCTGGCCATGGTGCCCATGATCCAGGCAGGCTGCGGGCTCAACTTCGGCCTCTCGGTGGGCATCATCGCGGGACTCATCGGCTCGACCCTCTCGGTCCAGTTCGGGCTCACCGAGGCCTTCGGCTTCTTCGGCGCCGTGGTCCTCTCCATCCCCTTCGCCGTGGTCTTCGGCTGGTTCTACGGCAAGCTCCTCAACAAGGTGAAGGGCGAGGAGATGACGATCGCCATGTACGTCGGCTTCGCCGGCGTCATGTTCATGTGCATCATGTGGCTGATTCTGCCCTACAACGGACCGACGATGATCTGGGGCTACGCCGGCAAGGGCCTCCGCACGACGATCACCATCGAGGGCTTCTACCGCCACTTCCTCAACGATTTCCTGGCCATCCGGATCGGCAACTCCTTCGTCTTCCCCACGGGCATGCTGCTCTTCGTGGGCTTCGCCGCCTTCCTCATGTGGCTGTTCATGCGCACGAAGACGGGGACGGCCCTCACCGCAGTCGGTTCCAATCCCGACTACGCCCGCGCCTCCGGCGTCAGCGCCGACCGCATGCGCACCATCTCCGTCGTCCTCTCGACGGTGCTCGGAGCCATCGGCATCGTCGTCTACCAGCAGAGTTACGGCTTCATCCAGCTCTACACCGCCCCCCTCGACATGCCCTTCACCGCGGTGGCCGCCATCCTCATCGGCGGCGCCTCGGTGAACAAGGCCAGCATGGTCAACGTCCTCGTCGGGGCCTTCCTCTTCCAGGGCCTCCTCACGATGACGCCCTCGGTCATCAACTCCACGCTCCAGACGGACATTTCGGAGGTCGTGAGGATCATCGTGTCCAACGGAATCATCATCTACGCGCTCACGCGAAAGACGAAGGTGACCAAATGAGCGAGAATAAGAGCATCGGCCGCTTCTTCACGGAGAACGCGGTCGTCATCGTGTTCGTCCTCGTGACGGTCGCGGCCATCCCCTCCTCGGGGCTCTCCATCCAGTACATCGTGCAGGAGATGATCACCCGCCTCGGGCGCAACACCTTCCTGGTCCTGGCCCTCCTCCTGCCGATCTACGCGGGCATGGGCCTCAACTTCGGCATGACCCTCGGCGCCATGTCCGGCCAGGTGGGCCTCATCCTGGCCATCAACTGGAACGTCGCGGGAGTCGAAGGCCTGGTCTTCGCGGCCCTCGTGGGCACTCCGATCTCGGTGCTGATGGGCTACGTGACGGGCTTCGTCCTCAACAAGGCCAAGGGCCGCGAGATGGTGACGGGCTACATGCTGGCCTTCTTCATCAACGGCATCTACCAGCTCGTCGTCCTCTACATGATGGGCTTCATCTTCCCGATCCGCTCCCCCGCCATCCTCCTGTCGCGCGGCTACGGCATCCGCAACACCCTCAACCTGGAGGGCGTGAGGCAGTCCCTCGACGACGCCCTCATGCTGAAGGCCGGCGGCTTCGCGATACCGATCGCCACCTTCCTCGTCATCATCGCCCTCTGCCTCTTCGTGATCTGGTTCAAGAAGACCAAACTCGGCCAGGACATGAGGGCCGTCGGTCACGACATGACCGTGGCCGACGCCGCGGGCGTGCCCGTGGACCGGACGCGCATCATCGCCATCATCATCTCGACGGTGCTCGCCTGCTACGGACAGATCATCTTCCTCCAGAACATGGGCAACATGGCCACCTACAACGCCCACGACCAGACCAGCTTCTTCGCGGTGGCCGCCATCCTGGTCGGCGGCGCCTCGGTGAAGAAGGCCACGATCCCCAACGTCTTCATCGGCGTCATCCTCCTCCACGTCCTCTTCGTCGTGACGCCGCGCGCCGGCCAGAACCTCTTCGGCTCGGCGATGATCGGCGAGTACTTCAGGCAGTTCATCGGCTACGGCGTCATCGCCCTCTCCCTCGTACTCTACGCCTGGAGATCCAGGCAGGACGCGATCCGGGCCCGCGAGGGCCTGCGCGGCGTGACTGCCGCGGCGAAACCCGCCCTCTCCGAAGGAGGCGCGAAATGAGCGACGCCGTCGTGAAGGGAAAGCGGAGCCCGCGCCGGCTCCTCGTGAGGCTGGGCCTCGTCGCGGTGTACATCTTCGCCGTGGGCCTGGTCTTCGTCCTCGGGAAGGGGCATACCCTCATCGTCGACAACAAGGACGCCGCGGACGCCTCCTACAAGGCGGACGACGGGATCACCGTGTCGATCGACAGGGCCGAGGGACTGGAGCTCTACAAGGGCGACCGGGTCCTCGCCAAGCTCAAGGGTCAGGAGCACAGCGTGACCGTCGAGAAGATCGACGGCGAGAAGAAGCAGTACCGGATCAAGCTCCCCCTGACCGAGGACCTTCTCATCCTCTCCGTGCCGAAACTCATGGCGGGGATCGAGCCGGCGGTGGAGGTCTTCGTGAATGTCCAGGAAGCCCCCAAGGGCGACGAGGTGGGCAACAGCAACGCCTTCACCTCTCCCGGAGGGGACACCGGCCCCGCCGGCGAGGCTCCGACCCAGCCGCCCTCGCCCTGAGTCATGGCTTCCGATCCGAGATCGAAGGCTGCCGCCCGGGCGGCGGCCTTGTTCCTCGCCCTCGCCCTCGCGGGCTGCACCGCCGGGAACGGCAGGGCCGCCTCGCCGAGCGTCGCCCTCGTCGGCGATGAGAGGCCGGCGGGGACCGTCGCCGAGGTCCCCTCGCGTCTTCCCCCCTTCGCCTTCCATGCGCTGCCGGCCGGCAAGGGCCCGCTGTCCGAGCGGCTCTTCGCCCTCCTCTCGACCTTCATCGCCGATCCCGCCCTGCGCGCGATCGTGGTCCTCCCCGCCCCCGAGGGCAGTCTCGCCGCCATGGCGCGGACGCGGGAACTCCGCAAGGACCTGATCTGGGTGCTCGCCGAGCCGGGCGACGACAGTCTCGCGGCCGAGGCCGCGGCCGACCTCGTGGTCGAGCTCGCGGGCGCCGAGGCGTGGCCCGCGCTCTCTCCGGAGGCGACGGACGCCCTGTCCCGGGGCCTCTGCGAGCTCGCCAGGCGGGCCGGCACGGGGAAGGCGCGGATCGACGACAGGGAGGAGATTCTCGCGGCCTTCTCCTCGATCGGGGGCTGGGACTGGAAGGTCGCCTACAGTGTCGATCCGGCGAGCGGCGTGAAGGCGCGGAACCACGTGATCGTCACCGCCACCCCCAAGAAGTAGGACTCCGGGCGCCTCGCCCTCATTTCCCCTTGTAGGACAGCACCTCCTCCTCGAGCTTTCCCCTCCAGGCGAGGAGGGCGAGGAGGGTGCCCCGGTCGCGGGCGGGCGTGGCGGGATCGGCCAGGGCCTGCTCGACCTCCTTGCCGAAGGTGGCCAGTGAGGTCGCCCGCGGGGCCGGGGGGAACTGGAGGCGGCCCGCGCAGAAGTCGCGCCAGCGCGACGCCTCCTCGGCCCCGAGGGTCTCGGGGAAGTTGCGCGCGTAGAGGCGGCGGAGCATCTGGGGCGGCCGCTCGTCGCGGAAGCGCCAGGAATAGAGCTCCTGCTTGACCGCGGCGGCGCCCTGCGAGGCGATGAGGGCGTGGGCGCTCGCGAGCCTCTCCCGGTCCTCGTCGGGGAAGAAGCCCCCCGAATAAATCATAAGGTCGGGATCGAGGGACTCCTCGGGGGGCTCCTGCATCGAGTAGACGGCGACGAGCTTCTGGAGGAGTTCGCGGCTCTTCGAGAGGGTCGCGCGGTGTCTCTCGCAGGCCCCGAGGTCGATGCCGAGTCGCTCGGCCGTGGCGGGATCCATCACCTTGGCCTCGGCGAGGAAGGGCGACTTGTTGAGCTGGATGTCGACGAGGGGGAGGCGGGGCACGTCGAGCTCGTCACGGCGCGTGAAGACCCGGCGGCGGAGCTCCTCGACGGGGAGATCGATGATCTCGGCGGGGTCGAAACGAAGATCGAGGGCGACGAGGTGGTTGGCCTTCTCGGGGTCGAAGGCGATGGGCGCGACGAGGGTGGTGCAGCCCCGGGGGCTCGTGTGGATGGCCGAGCTGTGCACGAGGGCGGGGCGCTCGTCGAGGCGGATGAGACGCCTGAGGGCGACCTTGCCGCGGTTCTTCCAGTGCCACTCGAAGAGCTTGGGCTGGCGCTCGAGGAGGAGGCGCGCCAGGCCGATGGTCGCGAGGACGTCGCTCATCGCGTCGTGGGCCGATTCGTGCCCGATGCCGTTGGCCTTGGCCAGGGCCTCGAGCCTGAAGAGGGGCTTGCCGCCCTCGTCGGCGGGCCAGACCAGGCCCTCGGGCCGGAGGTCGCGGGCCGCGCGAGCGAGGTCGATGAGGTCCCAGCGCGAACAGCCGTTGGCCCACTCGCGCTCGTAGGGATCGAGGAGGTTGCGGTAGAAGAGGTTGCGCACGAACTCGTCGTCGAACTGCACCGTGTTGAAACCGACGCTGGTGGTGCCGGGCCTCGTCATCTCGGCCCGGAGCCGCAGGGCCAGCTCGTACTCGCTGATCCCGGCCTCGAGGGCGTGCTGGGGCGTGATGCCGTGGACCAGGCAGGCCCCGGGCCCGGGAAGGTAGTCGGGAGTCGGCTTGACGTAGAGCACGAGGCGCTCGCCGACGATGTCGAGCTTGCCGTTCGTCCGGACCCCGGCGAACTGCGCGATGCGGTCGCCGCGCGAATCGAGGCCGAAGGTCTCGAGGTCGTACCAGAGGAAGCTCGCAGCCATGGAGGGATGATAGCCTGCGCGGGGCGCTTGCTCAATCGTGCCGGGGCGCCGCCGGCCGCCTTCGGGCGTTCTTGCCAGGATACGGGGGAATCGCTATGTTCTCTTCCATGCCGACGAACGCGATCGAGGTGCGGAGCATCTTCAAGACCTATGCCGATGGCACGGCCGCCGTGGACGATGTCTCCTTCGCCGTGCCCGAGGGGACCTGCTTCGGCTTCCTGGGCCCCAACGGCGCGGGCAAGACCACCCTCATGAAGATGCTCTTCGGCATGGTGCGCCGCGACCGGCGTCCGGAGACGAGGGTCTCGGTCCTGGGCTTCGACCCGGCCCGGGACGAACTCGCGATCAAGCACCTCTCGGGCGTCGTGCCCCAGGACGACAACCTGGACGCCGAGGTGAACGTCGGGGCCAACCTCTTCATCTACAGCAAATTCTACGGCCTCCCCGCCGGGGAGGCCCGCTCGCGCATCGCCGAGCTCCTCGACTTCATGGAGCTCAAGGAGAAGGCGAAGGCGCGGATCAACGACCTCTCCGGCGGCATGAAGCGGCGCCTCGTCATCGCCCGGGCCCTCATGAACCGCCCCCGCCTCCTCATCCTCGACGAGCCCACGACGGGCCTCGATCCCCAGGTGAGGCAGCTCATCTGGGACAAGGTCCGCGCCCTGAAGCGCGAGGGTGTCACCGTCCTGCTCACGACCCACTACATGGAAGAGGCCTACCAGATCGCCGACACCGTCATCATCATGGACAAGGGCCGGCGCATCCTCGAGGGCGAGCCGCACCGCCTCCTCGACGAGGGCATCGAACCCTGGGTCCTCGAGATCCTCGACAAGGACGGCCTCGGCGGCTCGGGCTGCGGCGATCTCCTCTCGCCCGGCCTTCGCTGCGAGGAGGGCCAGAACCGCACCCTCTTCTTCGCCGACCACCCCGAGGCCCTGCGGGAACTCTCGACGCGCTTCCCTTCGGCGCGGGCCCACCTCCGTCCGACAAACCTGGAGGACCTCTTCCTCCGCTCCACGGGGAGGCAGCTCAATGACCGCCAGTAGACCCTATCCCTCCCTCGCCTCGCGCCTGGCCTCGGTCTGGTACCGGCACTTCCGCACCTACACCAAGGACCTCGTCTCGAACGGCTTCCCTCCCTTCATGGAACCCCTGATCTTCCTCGCGGGCATGGGCCTGGGCATGGCCCGCTACGTGCCGAACCTCGTCGGGATGAACTACCTCCAGTTCCTCGCCACGGGCCTCGTGATGACGAGCGCCATGTTCACGGCGGCCTTCGAGTGCACCTTCGGCACCTTCATCCGCCTCGAGTTCGACAAGACCTACGACGGCATGCTGGCCGCCCCCCTCAAGGTCTCGGACCTCATGGTGGGCGAGGCTCTCTGGGCGGGCACGAAGGGCGCCTTCTTCTCCTTCGCCGTCCTCGTCATCATCTCGGCCTTCGGCATCGTGAATTTCGCCTCGGCCCTCCTGACCCCCCTCATCGGTTTTCTCACCGGCTTCCTCTTCGCCGCCATCGGCCTTCTCGTAACCTCCTTCGTGAAGAACATCAACCACTTCAATTTCTTCTTCACCGGACTCCTTTCGCCCATGTTCATGTTCTGCGGGACGATCTTTCCCATCTCCAACCTTCCCGAGCCCCTGCGGGTGGTCGCCGAATTCCTTCCCCTCACCCACCCGGTGCGCCTGGGCAGGGTCGCGGCGATGGCCTCGGGCTGGGAGCCCTCCCTCCTCCTCGACCTCGCCTACACGATCGTCGTGGCGGTCCTCGTCCTGGCCCTCGCGGTGCGGAGGCTGGACAGGCGCCTGGTGAAATGAGGCCGGGCCGCGAATCGAGGTCCCGGGTCCTTTGACGGGAGGGCGATGGTCGAGTAGAGTCACGAGGCCTTTCGTCCAATCGAGATAAGCGCCGGATGTCAGGCGGGAGCGCCTAGTGGGGAACGATCCACGCCTCGATTTAGCGACCAAGCCCATTACACCATTCTCGGGTACTCCCGGGGCGGTGAGGACCCTTCTTCTCGCCCTCGCTTCCTTCCTTTCCCTCGGCTGCTCGCAGGGTGTGACTCCTCCGACTGCCGGCGAAACCCGGGAAGGCTATCCGAAGATCGCCAATCTCTACGGCTCGCAGCTCGGGTATCTGTCATGGGATCAGGGCTCAGAATACTGGAAAAAACTCTCCCTCATCATCGGCGTCGGAAGCTACGACTTCTGGAACGATTGGGACAAGCTCGAACCCGGGGCCGTTCCCGATCGGCTCGTCGAGAATATCAAATCCTTGAAGGAGGTCCGCCCGGACATCCTCATTCTTCCCTATGTGGACGTCACCGACGCGATTGCGACTGCGGTCCTGCCCGATGGGTTCCTCGTCACGCAGGGCGGCGCCCCGGTCCAAAGCTGGCCGGGTATGTACCGCGTCGATACCTCGCGAGCCGATGTCCTCGCCTACGACAGGCGGAAGGTCGGTGACTTCATCGAGGGCTCGGACCTCTTCGACGGCGTCTATCTGGACGTCTGGAATCCCGACCCCGTGCTTTGCCAGGGCCTCGTGACCGACTTCCCCGGCAAAATACTCATGACCAATTTCGCAGGCATCGATTCTACGGCCTATCCCTGGGCCAACGGCGTCATGTCCGAAGACGGGATCAACGCCCTGAACGGCGACTTCGACCAGTTCGTGGGGAAGTACATCGATTGGTGCAATAAGTCCCGACGGCCGGGGACGACCACGATCGTCTGCCATCCAGCCACCATGAACGTCGACCAATGGCGCTGGGCGATTCTCTCACAGGCGGAGCGGGACGCCGAGAAGGAAGCGGCGAGAATGGACGAGCAAACCATGCGCTTCGGCCTGACCACCGCCCTGCTCGGCGACGGCTACTTCGCCTACGACGCGGGCTGGATGGCCCGCGGCGACTGGTGGTGGTACAAGGAATACGATTGCGAGATCGGTGCGGCCTTGGGCGACGCCACGAGAAGCGCCGACGGGCATTGGTCGAGAGAGTACGAAAAGGGAACAATTGTGGTAAATCCCGGACCGACCGAGACACGCGTGGACTTTGCCGAGCCGCGGGAGGACGCGAGCACCGGCTATGTGCAGTACCGTCACTATATCCCGCCGAAGGATGGTCGTATCCTCCGAAAGACGCTCGTGCCGCCTGTCGTCATTTCCGGCTTCGCGGTCGCCGTCAGCCTCGAGCCCTACGGCAATCCAGAGATGGATCTTTCGGGCGGCGGAGCCCTGAACCGGAATCAGAGCCTCTCGGCCTCGGCGTCCTCCCTGTTCGATAGCTATGCCTGGTTCCTGGACTCGGCGCCGACGAGCTTGGGCGGCGAAAGCAGGCTCGTGCTGGATCTCTCGGTGTTGAGTTACGGCGAACACTGCCTGACTCTTCTCGTGAGCCGCGATGGAGCTTATTTTTCCGAGAGGCTGCGTTTTTCGATCGGAGCGGCGCAATGAGGCGAGGTATGAATAGGCGGAATTCCTGCTTGGTAGCGCTGGCCGCCCTCGTCGTCCTCGGCTCCTGTCACTTCGATCCTGCCGTCGGCGGCACGGGCCGCGGTGCGCTCAGCGTCAGCCTCGAAGGGACAAGCGCGCCGAAGAGCATACTTCCCGGCTTTTCCGTTTCGGTGGCGACAAGCGAGATCAATGTCATGCGGGCCGGGACGGATACCGTCCTATTCGGCGCCGCAGGACCGACGGCAGCCTTCACTCTGGATTACGGATCCTACCGCATCCGCGTGCGGGGCTTCGACGCGCAGGGCCTTCCCATCGCCGAGGCGGTGACCGAGGCCCTGGTGGATCGGCCGGAAATGGCGATCGCTCTGACCATGATTCCGACCGGCGTCGATCTGGCGACGCCTGGCACGGGTACGCTGAGTCTCGGGATCACCTGGCCCATGCCCTGGCGGATCGCTTCGGTTTCCGCACGCCTCAGGCCGATTGGCGAACCGGTTGATCGCGCCGCGATCGTGCTCTCCGCCGCCGCAGGTCTCGGGGTATCGAGCGTCGACGAGGGAATTCCCAACGGTAACTGGATGCTCGATGTCGTCTTGAACGCGAGCGCGGGATGGGCCGCAAGTCTCTCGGAGGCGGTCCAGATCTCGGCGGGGCTGTCGAGCGTGGGAACTCTCGTATTCAACCCGGTGGATCGCGGTGTGCCCGAGATCGCCGGCAGATACGTCATCAAGGCCGACGGCAGTCTCTGGTGCCTCGGCCGGCCGACCGCGAGGGTCGGCGCCGACTCGAATTGGATCGTGGTCGCGAGCGAATCGCGTCATAGCCTTGCGGTGCGCTCCGACGGTTCGCTGTGGGGCTGGGGTGCCAATGACGCGGGGCAGGTCGGAGATGGGTCGACCGAACCGCGTCAGGAGCCGGTCAGGATCGGACTCGAAAGGGATTGGGTAGCGGTCGCGGTCGGCACCGACTCACTCGGTCTCAAGTCCGACGGTAGCCTCTGGGGCTGGGGGAAGGCGGGCGACGGCCAGCCTGGCAGCCTGACCATTTCCGATTCCTACCAGCCGGTGCGCTTGGGCGAAGACCGGTGGAGGGCGATCTCCGCCAATGCGTGGAGCAATCTCGGCATACGGGAGGATGGAAGCCTTTGGCTCTGGGGCCCGACCTGGAGCCACGCAGCGGGCACGAGTCCCTTTGAGCGGATTGGCGCCGACGTCGATTGGCTGGGCATCGCCGCGGGCTCACCGGCCTTGGCCTGGAAGGCCGACGGGACGCTCTGGCAGCTCGGCCCCGGCGGCACCCAGACAAAGGTCGATTCGGCTACGGACTGGATGAGCGCCTACTCGGCGGGCACCCATTGCACCGCCCTCAAGATTGACGGCTCCCTGTGGTCATGGGGGACGAACGATGTCGGCCAACTCGGTCTGGGCACGACGGAACCGGCCCTGGTCCCGCGGCAGATACTGCCGGGCACGAGCTGGATCGCGGCGACGGGTAATCTCGCAATCAGGGACGACGGGCAGGTTTTCGGCTGGGGCGACAATTACGCGGGCTTCCTCGGGCTCCCCGTGTATGACGCCTATATGGATCCGATCCGGGTCGGATCCGACAGCGATTGGTCGAAGGTCGCGGTTTCGCCCCAGTCGAGCTGTTTCGGTATCCGCCTGGACGGCTCCCTCTGGGCCTGGGGTCGGAACGACCGTTACCAGCTCGGCCTCGGCGACGCGAAAACCCGAACCGCTCCCGTCCGTGTAGGCGAGGCCTCCGATTGGGCGGAGATCTTCCCCGGCTCGGCCCGTGCCTTCGCGATCAAGAATGATGGCAGCCTCTGGACCTGGGGCACCACGGTCCTGGGCGGCGGCGAAGTTTACATCGACATGTCGCCCGTCCAGGTAGGCACGGACAAGGATTGGGTGCGAGCGGCCTTGGCGGGGCAGGAGGATCAAAACGTGTTCGGCCTCAAGGCCGACGGCTCACTCTGGATCTGGGGATCGAAGGGTTGGTATGGGGTGATCACGGGGAGTCCCATTCACATCGCGAGCCCTCTCCGCGTATTCCAGTCCATGTCCTGGAAAGACGTCTATATAGGATACCAGGTCGAATTCCTCGCGACCGACGGGACACTGTGGACTTTGGACCCCAATATCGAGCTGGCGATGATCGGCACGGACAGTGATTGGGATTCCCTGCCTGAAGGGACCTGGCCGGGCGGCTTGGTCAATGCGGCCACGAAAAGGGACGGCTCCCTCTGGGCCTGGAATTTCTCCGGCTTGGGCCCGACCCCCGCGCGCATATCCGGAGGGCCATGGAAGTCGGTCAGCGTTTCCTGGGCTGACAGCATGCTCGTCGATTCCTCGGGCGCCCTCTGGGTTCTCTACCAGGGGCAGACCCGGAGGATCGGAAGCGATTCTGACTGGAAGTCCGCCTCGGCTTCGGCTGAAAGTATTTCCTCCCTCGCCTACCACCTCATGGTGAAGGAGAACGGCGAGCTCTGGGCCTGGGGCTCCAATGATTTCGGTCAATTGGGGATCGGCCTCGATTACTTCACGCCTCGATTCAATGGGATTTTCGTATATTGATACGCCATAAGGGGAGCGGACGATCCATTCAGCCCCTCCTCTGAGGAGAGGCCATGCAGCGAGTCAGGATCGAGAGTTTCACGATCTCCCTCGACGGCTACGGGGCGGGACTCGATCAGAGCCTGGAACACCCCATGGGCAGGGGAGGCGAGGGTCTCCACGAATGGGCCTTCCGGTCGAGGTTCTTCCGCCGAACCCAGGGCCTCGAGGGAGGGGAGGGGGGCCTCGACGACGAGATCGCCGAGCGGGGTTTCGACAATCTCGGAGCCTGGATCCTCGGGCGGAACATGTTCGCTCCCCGGAGCGGCCCCTGGCCCGACGAGACCTGGCGGGGCTGGTGGGGAGAGAACCCGCCCTACCATTGCCCGGTCTTCGTGCTGACCCACCACGCGCGTCCCTCCCTCGAGATGGAGGGGGGCACGATCTTCCACTTTGTCGAGGGCGACATCGGGGCGGTGCTGAAGACGGCCCTCGAGGCCGCCCGGGGCCGCGACGTCCGGATCGGCGGCGGCGTCTCGACCATCCGGCAGTATCTGCGCGCCCGCCTCGTGGACGAGATGCATGTGGCGGTGTCTCCGATCCTCCTCGGCTCCGGTGAATCCCTGTACGCGGGGCTGGACCTGCCGGCCCTGGGCTATCACTGCGTCGAAGGGCGCATGTCGGAGCACGCGGCCCATTACACCTTCCGAAAGCGGGTATGAGTGGAGTGTGGAATTGCTTTCCAGTGTTGATGTTAGGTTTATTTACCTAATTTATTGAATTTATGTAAATCGTAGAAAAATCGATATACTCTAAACATGGATCCCATCCAAAATCCCTTTGCTCCCGGGGCCGGCTCGATGCCTCCCCAACTGGCCGGTCGCGAGCGGGTTAGGGAGCAGGTGCGCATCGCCCTCGAAAGGGCACGACTCGGCCGCCCGGCCCGCAGCGTTTTGATGGTGGGGCTCCGAGGCGTCGGGAAGACGGTCCTCCTCGATCGCCTCCGATTGGACGCGGAGGCGAGCGGCATCAGGACCCTGCGCCTCGAGGCGCCCGAGGGACGCTCCCTTCCCGCCCTCCTCGCCCCCGAACTCCGGGTGGCCCTCCTCAAATTGTCGCGGGTCGAGAGGGCCCGGGCCCTGGCCCAGCGGGCCCTTGCCGGCCTCGCGAGCTTCACGCGGGCTCTCAAGGTTAAATTCGAGGACATCGAGGTGGGTCTCGATTTCGAACCGGAGCCCGGGCTGGCCGACAACGGCGACCTCCGGCACGATCTCCAGGCCCTTCTCGCGGCGGCGGGCCAGGCGGCCAGAAAGGCCGACTCGGTTCTCGCTATTTTCATCGACGAACTGCAATACGTCCGCGAGGAGGAGCTGGCCGACCTGATCGTGGCCCTTCACCGGATGGCCCAGGACGGGGCCCCGGTCATCCTCGTAGGCGCGGGCCTGCCCCAGCTCCGCGGCCGGCTCGGCGAGGCGAAGACCTACGCCGAGCGCCTCTTCGATTTTCCCGAGCTGGGCCCCCTCTCGCCCGAGGATTCGCGCCTGGCCCTCAAGCAGCCCATCGAAGACGAAGGTGCGAGAATCACCGACGAGGCCCTCGAGACCATCGTCGAACTGACCCGAGGCTACCCCTACTTCATCCAGGAGTGGGGGAAGCAGGTCTGGGACTGCACCCTTTCCTCGCCGATCGACGGCGACGACGTGGAGCTCGCGACGGTGGCCGCGACTACGGCCCTGGACCAGGGCTTTTTCCGCGTGCGTTTCGACCGCCTCACGCCCCATGAAAAGAGCTACCTTCGGGCCATGGCCACCCTCGGCCCCGGCACCCAGCGCTCCGGCGACATCGCCGCCGCCCTGGGCCGCGAGGTGACGAGCCTCGGTCCGATCCGCGCCCAGTTGATCGCCAAGGGCCTCATCTGGAGCCCCGCCCACGGCGCGACCGCCTTCACCGTCCCCCTCTTCGACGAATTCCTCCTGCGCATCATGCCGAAGATTCCCTAAAACTGCGCTTCATCGAATTGGGCCCGATCGAGCCGAAGAGGGGGTAGGGCGAGATCGCCGCCGTCGCCCTATCCTTGTGCGCGACGGCGGAAGCTCGCCCTAGGGGGAGGCGCGTCCACTGCCCCTCGCGCCTTGCGGTGAGAGGGGGAGCGTCTTGAATGGAGGCGCGGCGCGAAGGCGATAAACCCGGCAAGTCCCTTTAGTCCTGCGCCGCGTTCTTTGATTCGACGCTCCCCCATGCAGGTCCTCCCCCTTTCACCGAATTCGCCGCCTTGCTATGATTCCGCCCACTATCCGCGAGATTCCGGGAGCAAGCCATGGCGAAGTATCCGTTCACCGACATCGAGAAGAAGTGGCAGCGCGTCTGGGAGGAGAGGAAGACCTTCAGGGCCCTCGAGGACCCGGCCTTTCCCCGCGAGAAGCGCCGCTACGTCCTCGACATGTTCCCCTACCCTTCAGGCGCCGGCCTTCACGTCGGCCACCCCGAGGGTTACACCGCCACGGACATCTACTGCCGCTTCCTCCGCATGCGCGGCTACAACGTCCTCCACCCCATGGGCTTCGACAGCTTCGGGCTGCCGGCGGAGAACTACGCGATCCAGACGGGCACCCATCCGTCGGTGACGACGAAGGCGAACATCGACCGCTTCCGCGAGCAGATCAAGTCCCTGGGCTTCTCCTACGACTGGGAGCGCGAGGTGGCGACCTCGGACGCCGACTACTACAAGTGGACCCAGTGGATCTTCCTGAAGCTCTTCGAGAAGGGCCTGGCCTACGAGTCGGACATGCCCATCAACTGGTGCCCCTCCTGCAAGACGGGCCTGGCCAACGAGGAGGTGAAGGACGGGGAGTGCGACCGCTGCGGCACGAAGGTGACGCGGAAGCGCATCCGCCAGTGGGTCCTGAAGATCACGGCCTACGCCGACCGCCTCCTCGAGGATCTCGAGGGAGTGGACTGGCCCGAGCCCATCAAGATCCAGCAACGGAACTGGATCGGGCGGAGCGAGGGTGCCTCGGTGCACTTCGCGATCGCCGACGGGGACGGGAAGGCCGTGGAAGGCGAGACGATCGAGGTCTACACGACGAGGCCGGACACCCTCTTCGGCGCCACCTACATGGTGCTCTCGCCCGAGCACGCCCTGGTCGCGAAGATCACGACGGCCGCCCAGAAGGCGGCGGTCGAGGCCTATGTCGAGGCGGCCGCGAAGAAGAGCGATCTCGAGCGCACGGACCTGGCCAAGGACAAGACGGGCGTCTTCACCGGGGCCTTCGCCGTCAATCCTGTGAACGGAAAGAAGATCCCGGTCTGGATCTCGGACTATGTCCTCATCTCCTACGGGACGGGGGCCATCATGGCCGTGCCCGCCCACGACGAGCGGGACTGGGACTTCGCCACGAAGTTCGGCTTGCGCATCGTGCGGGTCGTGGCTCCGGAGGGAAGCGTGGACGCCAAGCTCGGCTCCTGCCCCGACGAACCGGAATACTGCACCTCCGCCGAGGGCGTGGCGGTGAACTCGGGCGACTGGAACGGCACTCCGACCGCGGTCTTCAAGACGCGGATCATCGAGTGGCTCGAGGCGAAGGGGATCGGAAAGAAAGCGATTAATTATAAGCTTCGCGACTGGCTTTTCAGCCGCCAGCGCTACTGGGGCGAGCCCATCCCGGTGGTCCACTGTCCGAAGGACGGGGTCGTGCCGCTGCCGGAGTCGGCCCTGCCCCTGGTCCTCCCCGAGGTGAAGAGCTACACGCCCAGCGGCACGGGCGAGTCGCCCCTGGCCAACGTGGCGGAATGGATCGCGACCACCTGTCCGAAGTGCGGAGGGCCGGCCCGGCGCGAGACCAACACCATGCCCCAGTGGGCGGGCTCCTGCTGGTACTACCTGCGCTATATCGATCCTTCCAATTCCAGGGAATTCGTGGCCCGCGAGAGGATGGAATACTGGATGCCCGTGGACCTCTACGTGGGCGGAGCCGAGCACGCGGTCCTCCATCTCCTCTATTCGCGCTTCTGGCACAAGGTCCTCTTCGACCTGGGCGTGGTGACGACCAAGGAGCCCTTCCTGCGTCTCGTTAACCAGGGGATGATCCTGGGCGAGGACAATCAGAAGATGTCCAAGAGCCGGGGCAATGTCGTGAACCCCGACGACATCGTCCGCGAATTCGGCGCCGACTCGATGCGGGTCTACGAGATGTTCATGGGCCCCCTCGAGGTGTCGAAGCCCTGGGCGACGGCCGGCCTCGTGGGCGTGTCGCGCTTCCTCGAGCGCTACTGGGGCATCGCCGAGCAGCTGGCTGCCGGCGAGAAGCGCCTCGTCGACCGGGAGCCCGAGGGGGAGATCCGGAAGCTCCTCCATCGCACGGTGAAGAAGGTGACGATCGACACCGACACGCTGAATTTCAACACCGCCATCTCGGCGATGATGATTCTCTCGAACGAGGCCGCCCGCCTCGAGGAGCTGCCGCGCGCCCTCTGGACGACGATGATCCTCCTCCTCGCGCCCTACGCGCCCCACCTCGCCGAGGAGCTCTGGGAGCGCCAGGGGAACCGCGAAAGCCTCTCCCGCGCGCCCTGGCCCGTCTGGGACGAGACCTTCTGCGCCGACGACGAGAAGGAGATAGTGGTGCAGGTGGGAGGGAAGATCCGTGAGCGCTTCATGGCCGCCGCGGGCTCGGCCGAGGCCGAGCTCAAGGAGCGGGCCCTGGCCCTGCCCAAGGTCCTCGAGTGGACGGCGGGCAAGGAGATCGTGAAGGTCATAATTGTGAAGGATAAGCTCGTCAACATCGTCGTGAAGGGCTGAGGTCCGGGACATCCTCTGGACGTCCCGGGGCGGCCCGGGCGGCCCCGGGATCCTACTGGATCCCGAGGAGGCGCCTGCAGGCGGACAGGATTTCGCCGCGGACCCAGGGCTTGCGGATGAAGTGGTCGAGGGCCCCCGACTCCGAGAGATTCTTGAGGGAGTCTTCGTCGGTCTGCCCGGAGATTAGGATGGTGCGCAGGGAGGGCTCGCTCTCCCGCGCGCGCATGAGGAATTCGTCGCCCTTCATTCCCGGCATGAACCAGTCGGAGATGAGGAGGTGGATCCTCTCCCCCTCCGCCCTCGCCTCGTCGAGGATGGAGATGCCTTCCTCCGCCGCGAGGGCGATGTCGATGCGCAGGCCGGGCCCCAGTCCGAGGTGGAGGAGCTGCCTGAGGGAGAGGAGGAGGATGGACTCGTCGTCGACGATGAGGATCCTCCGGGCCGCCTCCGCCCCTTCCGTCATGGCTTCGCCGCCGGCATGCTCACCGTGAAGACTGTCCGACCCGGAACGCTCTCGAAGGAGAGGTCGCCGGAGTTGGCCCGCGCGAGCCTCCGGGCGGAGTCGAGGCCTAGGCCGGCGCCCTCGCCCTGGGGCCGGGTCGTGAAGAAGGGTTCGAAGATCCTGTCCTTGAGTTCCTCGGGGATGCCGGGGCCGTCGTCCTCGATGGAGAGCAGCACCTTCCCCTCCGACTCGCGGGCGGTGATGGTGATGCGGCCCTTCCGACCCGCGGCGTGGACGGCATTGTCGACGAGGTTGAACAGGATCTGCTCGAGGGCCCCGAGCCGGAAGAATACCCCGAGCTCCGCGGGCACCGCGATCTCGATGGCGTCGTCCTTGGACGCCTCGGCGAAGTGGCGCTCGACGACACCCTCGGCGCAGGGGCCCAGGGGAAGGGCGGTCGGCGCTTCGTCCTCACCTCCCCTCGAGTAGGTCCTGAGGGCCGAAACGACACGTGTCGCCTTGGCCACGGCGTCCTCCGCGATCCGCGCGGCGCGGTAGGGCTCGAGGGAACCCCGCAGGGCGGCGACGAAGTCGTCGCGATCCTCGCCCGCGAGGAAGGGCGCGATCCGGCTCGCCTCCGAGGCGAGGCCGAGTTCGAGGAGGATCTCGGTCAGAGCCTTGGCGTCGGAGGCGGGAACTCGCGCCTCGGCGAGGATTTCCAGGCAGCGCCTCCGCTCGGCGCGCTCGGTGGCGGGGAGACTCGGCGCGGCGGATATCATGTCCCTGAGTTCGCGGAGGAGGGCCCTGGCCTCTGGGTCGAGGCGGGCCTCGGCGAGGACGAAGTTCTCGAGGCTTCGCCCGAGGAAATGGAGCTGGACGCTGGTGGCCGCGACGAGGGCGGCCAGGGGCGTGTTGAGCTCGTGGGCGAGGTTGCCCACGAGGCGGCCGAGGGCGGCGACCTTCTCGGCGGCGAGCATCCTCCCCTGGGCTTCGCGGAGTTCCCGCATCGCCCCCTCCAGCACCGAGTTGGCGGACTTGAGTTCCTCGTTCCTGTTCGCGAGCTCGGAGGTGCGCTCCGCCACCTTGGCCTCGAGGTCGTCCTTGAGGGCCTCGAGTCGGGAGGTCCGCCTGAGCACCGCGGTGCGGAAGAGCGAACGCGCGGCGAGGAAGGCGATGAGGGCGGCGAGGAGGATCGCGACGGCGAAGATCGCGTCGAGAACCGATTTTTCGACCTGCTCGTCGTAGGCCGCGGGATCGAAGAGGAAGCCCTTGAGTCCATTGGCGTTCTTGGCGAGACCGAGGGTGATGTAGGCCTCGGCGATCCGCTCCCAGCGGTAGGGATTCATGTGGCCGGGCTCGACCACCTCGGCCTCGATGAAGGGCTTCATCGCCTTGGCTTCGGTTACCAGCTGCTCGCTTCCGAGGCCGCGCTTGGCGACGCCCGGCAGGCGGGAGATGTAGTCGGCCAGCTCCTCGACATGGGACATGGCGTAGTCCCAGCCCTTGAAGCTCGCGCGGACGAAGGCCTGGGCCTCCTTGGGCCGCTCGCGGGCGAAGGCCTCGCTCGAGAAAAGGACGTCGCCGTAGAAGTCGACGGAATAGTCCGAGGGCCTGAGAATGTTGAATTCACCCGAACGACCCGCGAGATCCGTCAAATAGGCGCTCATCGCGTCGGTCTTGCCGTCGAGGAGGTCCTGGACATTCCAGCTGTGGGGGATGAAGTGGATGAGGCTCAGGTCGACGCCCTCGGAACGCAGCATCACGTTGATCGTGGCGGCCGAGACCGGGTCCGCGAAGACCATCACCCGCTTCCCGACCAGACCGCCGGGATGGGTTATGCCGCTCGAGGGGAGGGAGATGAGGACGATGGGATCGTGCTGGAAGATGGAGCCCAGGGCGACGACGGGCTGCCCGGCCAGGCGTTTGATGAGGATGCCGGAATCGAGGACCCCCGCGTCGGCCCTGCCGGAGAGCACTTCCTCGGTCGGGGCCCTTCCCGGCGCGCCCTCGATGATCTCCACGTCGAGGCCCGCGTCCCGGTAGAAACCCTTCTCGAGGGCGGCGTAGAAGCCGGCGAACTGGAACTGGTGGTACCACTTGAGTTGGAGCCGGACCTTGGCGGGTTCGGCGAAGGAGAGGCCGAGGGAGAGCAGGGCGATCGCGGCTGCCGCCCAGCGCCGGGCTCTTGTGCGGGGAGGGAACGATGCCATGGGTCAAGCCTAGTTCCCCGGACCGCCCATAGCAAGGCATTCATGGCCGGTCGGATCGGAGATCGCCAGGGTCGCGGACCCTCCTCCCTCTAGGGCAGTTCTCGGGCGAGGAGGTCCTCGAAGGTCTCGCGGCGCACCGAGAGGTGGTCCTCGCCCTCCGCCACCATGACCACGGCGGGCCGGGGGAGGCGGTTGTAGTTGCTCGCCATCGAGTGGTTGTAGGCCCCGGTGGTGAAGACGGCGAGGATGTCCCCCGGCTCGGGCCGGGGGAGGGGCAGGTCGCGGATGAGGATGTCCCCGGTCTCGCAGCACTTGCCGGCGATGGTGTAGGTCCCCGCCTCGGGGGCCTCCGCCTTGTTGGCGAGCAGCGCCTCGTAGCGGGCGCCGTAGAGGGCGGGACGGGGGTTGTCGGCCAGGCCCCCGTCGACGCCGACGTAGGTCTTGATGCCGGGGATCTCCTTGACGGAGCCCACCGTGTAGAGTGTGATGCCCGCCTCGCCGACCACCCAGCGGCCGGGCTCGATGACGAGGCGGGGGCGGGCGAGGCCCCGCGCGGCGCAGCCGTCGTCCACCGCGGCCACGAGGGCGTCGGTGAAGGCGGCCAGGGGCTCGGGCTCGTCCTGTTTCGTATAACGTACCCCGAAGCCGCCCCCGAGGTTGAGGTCCCGGGCCACGAAGCCGTAGTCGCGCCCGAGTTCCTCCATGAAGCCGAGGACGATGTCGAGGGCCTTCAGGTGGGAGTCGGGGACGAGGAGCTGGGAGCCCACGTGGAAGTGGAAGCCCGCGAGGTCGATGCCCTCCATGTCGAGGGCGGCGCCGATGTAGGCCTCGCGGACCCGCGGGTCGAGGGGGATGCCGAATTTCGAGTCGAGGCGGCCGGTCGAGACGTATTCGTGGGTATGGCTGTCGACCCCGGGAGTGAGGCGGAAGAGGATGGGGACGCGGCGTCCCCGGGCCCTGCCGAGGCCGTCGAGGACGGAGAGCTCGTGGAGGTTGTCCACGACGATGCGTCCGACTCCGAGCTCCACGGCCATCGCGAGCTCGGCCTCGGTCTTGCTGTTGCCGTGGAGGAAGACCTTCTCCATGGGAAAGCCGGCCTTCTGCGCCGCATAGAGCTCCCCTCCCGAGACCACGTCGAGTCCGAGGCCCTCCTCGTCGACGATGCGGCACATTTCGAGGGTCTGGAAGGCCTTGCTGGCGTAGACGGCGAAGGTGTTGTGGTGGCGCTCGAGGAAGGTCGAACGGATCTCGCGGAGGCGGGCGCGGATGGCGGTTTCGGACATGACATAGAGGGGCGTCCCGTGCTTGCGCGCGAGCTCCACCAGGTCGCAGCCCTCGAAGTGGAGGTGCCCTCCCGCTATCGTCCCGTGTTCCGCCATGTTCCCTCCCTGCCGCCCCGGGGCGGCCTTCCATTTATTGCAGGAAAGCGGACGGAAGGGAAGGCCGCCTCAGCCCGCGCGGACGAGGGCGAGGGGGGTCGGGACCGCGCCGAAGCGCCGCTCCCGTCCCGAGTAATCGCGGAGGGCGGCCAGGAGGTCGGCCTCGGTGAAGTCGGGCCAGAGCTTGGGGACGAAGAGGAGCTCGGCGTAGGCCGCCTGCCAGAGGAGGAAGTTGCTGAGGCGGGACTCGCCTCCCGTGCGGATGACGAGGTCGAGCTCGGGGAGTTCGGGGACGTCGAGGTTGCGGGTGAGGTCCTCGAGGGTGAAGGGAGTCGAGGGGGCCTCGGCCGCCCAGCGGTTGACGGCGCGGAGGATCTCGTCCCGGCCCCCGTGGTTGAGGACGAGGTTGACGGTCATACCCTCGTGAGTGGCCGTGCGCTTGATGACTTTGCCGAGGGAGCGCCTCACCTCGAAGGGGAGGCCGGCCCGGTCGCCCGAGTGCACGATGCGGGCGTCGAGCTCGTCGTAGAAGGACATCTCCTTCTCGAGGTGGGCGGCCACGAGGCCCATCAGGAAGCCGACCTCCTGGGCCGTGCGCTTCCAGTTCTCGGTGCTGAAGACGTAGAGGGAGAGGTAGGGAACCCCCGCCTCGCTGGCCGCCCGCATGATCCGCCGGACTGTCTTGAGTCCCTCGAGGTGGCCGGCGCTCCGGTCGAGGCCCCGGGCCGTGGCCCAGCGCCCGTTCCCGTCCATGATGATTCCCAGGTGGCGAAGTTGCTCCATGCGGTACTCCTGACCTCCATTGTCGCCCGTCGGAGCGAGGGGCTCCAGTGAGGAGGACCGGTAGAAGCGTACCGGAAACATGGTACTATGCCTTCATGCCCCCCTGGTCCGAGTTCCTGGCCCCCCTCGCCGCCTTCGCCGCCGGCCTTCCAGCCGTGACCCTCGCCCTTCTCCTCTGGCTCAGGACCCGGGACCGGAGTTTCGAACTCCTCGCCACGGGCCTCGGCCTCCTCGCCACCCTGGTCTTCCTCCTCTCGGTGGGCATCTTCCTCATGGCCGCCCGCCTCGTCGAGAATCCGGACCTCCGCTTCGTGCTCTGGAACACGACCTTCCTCCTCTCCTACGCCTCCCTTCTCGTCCTCCGCCGCTTCGCCGCCCTGGTGATCCCGGGCCAGCAGGGAGGGTGGAGGTTCCCCCGCCTCTTCACGGCCCTGAGCGCCCTCTTCTATCTCCTCCTTCTGGCCCTGGCCTTCGCCTTCGAGCCGCCCCTCCTCGATTTCAGGGGCCGGACCGCCTACCTGCTCTCGGCCTCCTGGTATCTCGCGGGCTTCGCCGGGCCGACCCTGCGGCTCTGGAAGGCGCGCGCCACGGTGCCGGCCTGGGTGGCCCGCCTCTTCGGCCGGGGTCCCCTCTTCTTCGGGCTTCCCCTCGCCCTCCTCGCGATCTACGAGATCCTCCGCTGGGCCTCTCCGGCCGCGGCCGACTGGCCCTCCCTCGGTCCCCTCGCCGCCGTGTTCTTCTTCGCCCTCGTGACCGTGGAGCTCTTCCGGCTCTCGGTGGGACAGGCGCGGCCGGCGATGGAGGGATCGGGGTTGGCCTCGCCCGAGGGTGAGCTGGCGAGCCGGATCGCCGCCCGCTGTCTGGCCGAGCCCCTCACCAGGCGAGAGCTCGAGATCCTGGCCCTCCTCCTGGAAGGCTGGCGCAACGGCGACATCGCGACGCGCCTCGGGCTGTCGCCGAACACGGTGAGGAACCATGTCTATGGGATCTACCAGAAGACGGGAGCCTCGAACCGTATGGAGCTGCGCGCCCTCGCCGATTGAGGCCCGGAAGGACCCAAGCCGGGAATCGAAGCCTCAGCCCCTCCGGGGCAGCGCCTCCTCGAGATCGAGGAGGAGGCGGTCGGCGTCGGCTACGAAGGTCGAAGGTCTCGGCTTGATGCCGGAGTCGAGGATGCGCTGGTAGCCGAGGAAGGAGAGGGAGACCAGCTCGCCCAGGCGACCCGGGAAGCGTAGACCCGGCCTGATCGCGGCCCGGGAGGCGTAGAGGAGGCCCTGGAAGGCGAGGGCCCTCGAGAGCCCCTCCACGAGGGCGGTCTCCGTGACGAGGAGGGGCCCGAGGGTGAAGAGGACCCTGCCAACGGGGACGACGAGGCCGGCGAGGACGATGCCGGCCGTCATGAGGAGGGCCGGACCGAGGGCGATCTTCCGTCCCGACAGCCAGGCCAGGGCGGCGAAGAGGGGGGCGAGGACGAGGCGGGCGCCGAGGCTTGGGATGAATAAGAGCAGGAAGGAGGCCGCCACCCCGGCGAGGGCGAGGGGGAGGGGGGAAAAGCGGGCATCCCAGGCCTCGGCCCGGGCCCTGCGGCCCTCCGAGGCGGGCCGGGGGACAGTCACGGGGCTCGGGGGGGGGACGGCCACCGGACCGGGGTCCGCGACTGTCGGAGGACCCTCTCCGGGGACAGGCACCGGACCGGGGGCGCCGACTGTCACTTGCCGGCCAAACCAGACCGAGCTGCCCGTGAAGCTGGAAGCAAAAAGCCCGAGGAGGAGGCCGGTGGCCAGGCTGGTCGAGAGGAGGAGGGGGGCGACGAACCAGGCTGCCGGACCGAAGATGAAGATCCGGGCGAGGAGGAGCTGGGCGGCGCTCGAGGCCATGGCTCCCGCGATGGAGACGCCCACGGGCCCGATGACCCTCCCTCCCGCCTTCCGCGCCAGCCACATGGCCAGGGCGGCCGAGAGACTGCCCGCGGCCGAAAAGAGGGCGACGTAGGAGAAGAGGGTTCCCGATACGAGGCTCATGCCGAGGAATTTCACGAGGGCCAGGAGGAGAAGGGAGGGGAGGGGGAGGAGGTCGATGCCGACGAGGAGGGGGAGGTTGGCGATGCCGAGCCTGACGAAGGGGAGGGGTTTGGGGAAGGTGTACTCGACGGCCGAGAGGAAGAAGGAGAAGGCGCCGAGGATGGCGACGAGGCGCCCGGTTCCGGCCCTAGTAGGTCGCCGCATCCAGGCCCCCCCGATCGACGCCCTCGATGCGCACGAAGACCTTGTTGGGAAGGCAGGCCAGCCACTGGCCCGGTCGATCGATGGCTCCGGCCAGGACGCAGGTCTGGTTGCGACAGGGGGACTTTTCGATGGCCACCCGGCCGCCCCTGATTTCCACCAGGGTCCTGCCCTCGGGGCCCTCGACCGCCGTCTCCCGGTCCTGGGAGAGGGGATAGGCCCACTCGCCGCCGGAACCGCCTATCCTGACGACGGGATCACCGCCGGGGGCGGCGTAGATCCGCGAGGAAAGGAAAGCCGTCGCCGCGAGGGCGACGGCCAGCACCACGAGGTCGAGGGGTTTCAGGCGCACTGTCGGAGATCCCTTTCAGGCACCGGCCCCTCTTCGCGGAGGGACTCAGTCGTGGCAGTTCCCGCAGCCGCAGCCTTCCTCGCCGCAACCCTCGCCTTCCTCGCAGTCGCAGTCGTGGTGGGCGCCGTGCACGTGACCGTGGGTCAATTCCTCGGCGCTGGCTTCGCGAACCTCGACGACCTTGACCGTGAAGTGGAGGTTCTCGCCGGCCAGGGGGTGGTTGGCGTCGACCTTGACCTCGTCGCCCTCGATGCCGACGACGGTGACGATCTGGGCCCCGTCCTCGCCGTGGGCTTCGAACTGCATGCCGACGGCGACGTCGGTCCCTTCGAACTCGTCCTTGCCGACGGTGAAGATGAGGCTGTCGTCGCGCTCGCCGTAGCCGTCGGCGGCGGTGATGACGCAGCTGAGGTTGTCTCCGGCCTTCTTGCCCTCGAGCTGGCGCTCCAGGCCCGGGATGATGTTGCCCTTGCCGTGGAGATAGACGAGGGGCTCGCCGTCCTCGGAGGAGTCGATGAGGTCGCCGTCGTCGTCGACCAGGCGGTAGTCGATCGAAACGACCTTGTTCTTTTCGATGGTCACAGTACTTCCTTCCGGGACGGGCCCGCTGTCCTCCCCAGGGGGGAAAGACCGGAAGAGTCTAGTGAAATCGGGGCGGAAAGGCAATCTCCCGACCCCGGACCCCGCCCCGCCGCGGGGAGGGGGGGGCCGGGCTTCCGGCCCGAGGAGGCTTTCCCCCCGCCCGAAATCGGCCGATAGAAAGGGATCGGGGGGAGGCGTCATGTCGACAGAAAACGCAAGGACGAAGGTGGGGGAGGCTGTCCTCGGGGGCATCCTGCTCGCGGGCGGCCTGCTCTGCCTCATCACCCTGGTCGCGGCCGAATTCGCCGGCGGAACCGCCCTCGGGAGGGCGGGCCAGGGCCTGATTTCGCTCTTTTCCTGGGCCTCCTGGGCCCTCCCGATCTGGTGCTTCGCCGGCGCCGCCCTGGCCCTTTCGGCCCCGCGGCCCTCCCTCGCCTTCGGACTGGGAGCCTCGGCCCTTCCCTTCCTCCTCCTCGCCGCCCTGGCGCGGGTCCTCGACCCGGTGAATCCCCTCACCTTCGGCCTGGGCCAGAGTCTCGGGACCACCACGCTCGCCCTCATCCTTGGAGCCCTCGCCCTCCTCTCCACGGCCTTGATCGTCTGGGTGACGGCCCTCTTCGGCCCCGCCCGCGATCCCCTCCTCGAGCGCGGAGCGAGACCGGGCCTCCAACCGGAGGTCGCGGAGGAAGCCGAACCCGAGCTCGCCGACGAGGAGGCCGCGATCGCCGCCGGCCGGCGCATCGGGGAGGAGATTTCGGCCGAAGAGCCCGAGGTCGCGATGGCCGAGGCCAAGTCCGGGGAGGACGAGGCCTTCGACTTCAAGGTACCGGTCCTCCGCTCCCCTCCCAGGCTGCGCTCCCTCGGCGAGACAGTCTTGTCCGTGGAAGCCGAAGAGGACCGCTTGGCCGACGACGCGGGACAGGACGAGCCTGACGCCGCGGAGCCTCCCATACCGCTTTTTTTTCGCGGCGCGGCGCCCGATTCCGGAGCGCCGGGGAAGCTGAGCGAGGAGGAAGCGGAGGGCGGACCGACCTCGCCGGAGTCCTCTGAGGAGGACTCCGCCCCCGCCGAGGTCAGGGTCCTCGACGTTTCGGGCAAGCCCGTCGAATTCACCTCGGTGCCCCCCGCCCCCGCCCACGGCGAAGAGGAGGGCGCCAAGGCCGGAGCCGTGGCCCGCATCCTCGCCCGGAAGAAGCGGCCGCCCTATGCCGTGCCCGTCGAAGGGCTCCTCGAGCAGTATCCCGACGGCCAGTACTGGATCATCGACGACAAGACCCGCCGCTCCGCCGAGGTCCTGCGCGACACGCTGAGGGAATTCAACATCGAGGCCGAGGTCACGGGCATCCGCAAGGGACCGGTGATCACGATGTTCGAGATCCTCCCCGCCCCGGGCGTGAGGCTCTCGAAGATCGCCAACCTCTCCGACAACATCGCCCTGCGCCTCGCCGCCTCCAGCGTGCGCATCGTGGCGCCCATCCCCGGCAAGCACGCCGTCGGCATCGAGGTGCCCAACGAACGGCGCAACATCGTCTCCCTCCGCGAGATCGTGGACAGCGAGTCCTTCGTGGGCTCGCGCGCCGAGGTGCCGGTGGCCCTCGGCAAGGACATCGCGGGCGAGGTGCAGTTCATCGACCTCGTGCAGACCCCCCACCTCCTCATCGCCGGCTCAACGGGCTCGGGCAAGTCGGTCTGCGTCAACTCCATCATCCTGTCGATCCTCTTCCGCCGCTCGCCCGAGGAGGTGCGGCTCCTCCTCATCGACCCCAAGATCGTCGAGCTCAAGCTCTACAACGGCGTGCCCCACCTCCTCACGCCGGTCATCACCGAGCCCAAGCGCGCCTTCCAGGCCCTCCAGTACTGCATCTGCGAGATGGAGAGACGTTATGCGATGCTGGACCGCGTCGGTGTGCGCGACGTGAAGAGCTACAACCGCAAGATCAAGGACAAGGGCCTCGCCCAGGAGCGCCTGCCCTACATCGTGGTGGTGATCGACGAGTTCGCCGATCTCATGGCGACCACGGGCAAGGAGCTCGAGTCGACCCTGGCCCGCCTCGCCGCCATGTCGAGGGCCGTGGGCATCCACCTGGTCCTCGCCACGCAGAGGCCCTCGATCGACGTGATCACGGGCCTGATCAAGGCCAACATCCCGAGCCGCATCGCCTTCATGGTCGCGTCGAAATTCGACAGCCGCATCATCATCGACATGGTGGGCGCCGAGAAACTCCTCGGCCGCGGCGACATGCTCTTCGCCAGCGCCTGGGACCCCTTCCCCATCCGCATGCAGGGCACCTTCGTCTCCGAGGAGGAGGTGGAACGGGCCGTCGCCTTCGTGAAGACTCTCGGCGAGCCGCAGTACATCGACGACGAGATCTTCATCGACGACGAGGAGGACGAGACCGAGCCCAACCTCTTCGACGACGGCGAGGGAGATCCCCTCTTCGAGCAGGCCCTCGAGATCGTGCTCCAGCAGGGCAGGGCCAGCGCTTCCTACATCCAGCGCAAGCTCAAGATCGGCTACAATCGCGCCGCGCGCCTCGTCGAGGTGATGGAGGAGAAGGGCATCGTCGGCAAGGCCCAGGGCTCGCGGCCCCGCGACCTCGTGCGCAATCCGGAGATCGCGGGCTTCCGGACCCCCGAGGTCGGCGCCGGCCACACCAAGTCCTCCCTGAGGGAGCGGGGGGAGGAAGGGACCGAGGGCCAGGGCGGTCCCCTCACGAAGGCCGTCCGCGCGGGCGGGCTCCCGCCCCTCGTGGCCGCGGTGGAGACGGTGCCCGGGCAGCGGGTCACGGGGAAGGACGAGGACTGATTTTTCCCGAGGACTTGCCCGCCGGTCTCCGACCCGCGATGATTTCGTGGAGGGGCGCGGGTCCCCGACGGTCGCCCCGAAGTGACGGTCTCCTCGAGGCCGAGCTTCCCTGGAAGGAGATGCGATGAAGGCTCCCCCTGCTCCCTGGACGAGGCTCTTCCTCCTCGTCCTTCCGGGTTTCATCCTCCCCCTCGTGCTCCTCGCTCCCTTCGCCCTCCTCGGGGGGCTGCTCACGCCGGGAAATTTCCGCGAGATCATGGGCTCTCCCCTCCCCCTCGCCAGCATCACGCTCAGTGTCCTCCTCGACCTCGCGTACTTCGGCTTGTTCTGGCGGAACGGTTGGGCGGGGGCTCTCGAGTCGGCCGCCGACCGAGGAAGGGGGGCCCGCGGGGCGGTGCGGGGAGCCGTGATCGCCTTCTGGTTCTTCATGCTCCTCGCAGCCGCGGCCTCGATGATCGTACTCCCCGCGACGACCACCCTCGACATGCCGGGCGCCATGGGACTGTCCGCCCTCTACGTGTTCCCTTTCATCCTCTTCGTCGCCTCCCCCCTCTTCATGGTCTTCCTGCGAAGTATCGAGGAAGCCTGTTCCGGAGCGGGCATTGATTCCAATTCGAAACTGCTTTCCCTTCGCTTCAGGATGCCCGCCGTCATCGTGCCCCCTGTCGTCGGCGCCGTGCTTTTGACGGCAGTCGTCGGCGAGACCCACCGCCTGAGGAGCGAGCTCGGGCCGCCGCCGCCCCTCGCCCTCGTACCGACCGACATCATCGTCGTGGTGGCGACCCTCGCCGTGATGGCGGCGGCGGTCCGCCAGATGTCCGTCCTCATCGTCCACCCGATCGAGACGCTGAAGGAACTCCTGGCCCAGGGCATGGGCGGGGACATGAGGGTGAGGAGCTCCGTGCGTTCCCAGGACGAGATCGGCTTCCTGAGCCGCACGGGTTCGGATTTCTTCGTCACGCTCGACTCGGGCTTCGGCGCCCTGAAGCGGGAGGCCCGGGCCCTCGAGACGAGCAAGGATCTTCTCGACGCCGAGGTGGTCCGCGTGAGCGGCTCGGTGGGTTCCATCACGAAGCATGTGGACGAGTCGGCCGCCCAGGTCTCCGACCAGGTGGCCTCGGTGGAGGAGACCTCGGCGGCCGTGGAAGAGCTCGCGCGGAACATCGAATCCCTCGACCGGGCCCTGGGCGAGCAGAAATCGCACATCGCGGCCACGGGCGGGGTCATCGACGAGCTGGGGGCCGAGGCCGCTGGCATGGAGGCCGCCATCCGGGACGCCCTCGCCGGCGGCAGGACCCTCGAGGAGCAGAACCGCCGGGCGGTCGAGGTCCTGGAAGGTATGTCGGTCGGCATCAAGGCCATCGTCGACCAGTCGGAGAGCCTCCTCGAGGCCAACAGGCTCGTGGCCGACGTGGCCGGCCAGACCGACCTCCTCGCTATGAACGCCGCCATCGAGGCGGCCCACGCGGGCGAGGCGGGAAAGGGCTTCTCGGTCGTCTCCGACGAGATCCGCAAGCTCGCCGAGACCTCGGCCGAACAGTCGAAGCAGATCAACGCGAACCTCAGCGCCGTGGTGAAGTCCATCGAGTCGATAGACAGCGCCAACCTCCAGACCAGGGAGGCCTTCGACCGCACCAACGAGGCCGTCGCGGCGATCTCGAGGGTGATCGACAGCCTCGAGGGATTCGTGACAAGGTTCGGGCAGGTGGCAAGACAGGTGCAGGAGTCGATGAAGGCGATGGAGCAGATCAACGGCATGGTCTACCAGGGGTCGAGCGAGATGCGGATCGGCAATACCGAGATCCTCAAGGCGACGAGCATCCTCCGGACGGTGAGCGGGGACGTGCTCGAGGCCGTCCGGGAGATCGACGAGCAGACCAAGCGGATCTCGGCCGCGAGCGAATCCCTCCAGCGCTCCAACGAGGGGACGAACGCCGTCATCAGGACCATCCGGGGTCTGGTCGCCCCCGTGCGGACCACCGAAGAATGAGGCGCGAAGACGCTGTCCTCGGGCCCCGCCATGTCGGCCTGGCCCTCCTCGTGGCCGCGATCTGGGGCTTCAACTTCGTCGTCATCAAGGTGGGCGTCACGGGCATGCCCCCCCTCCTCCTCGCCGCGCTGCGCTTCGTGCTCTCGGTCTTCCCCGCCATCCTCTTCGTGCGGAAGCCCAGGGTCGGTTGGGGCCTTCTCGCCGCCTACGGCCTCTTCCTCGGAGTCGGCGAGTTCGGACTCCTCTTCACGGCGATCAGGCTCGGGGCGCCGGCCGGCCTCTCCTCGATCCTTCTCCAGTCCCAGGCCTTCTTCACAGCCCTCCTCGCGGTGGCCCTCCTCGGCGAGCCTCTGCGCGGCCGCACCCTCGCGGGCCTCGCGCTCGCGGCCCTCGGGCTCGCCCTCCTCGCCCTGCCCCAGTCGGGCGCGGGCCTCTCCCTCCCCCTCGGGCCTGCCCTGATGATCGTCCTCGCCGCCCTCTTCTGGGCGGCGGCCAACATCGTGGCGCGACGCATGCCCGGGGCCGACGCCCTGGGCCTCATGGTCTGGTCCAGCCTCTTCTCGCCCCTTCCTCTCTTCGCCCTCGCCCTCGTCTTCGACGGCCCGGCGACTACATTGCAGGCTCTCCTCGGCATGAGCCTCCTCAGCCTCGGCGCCCTCGCCTACCTCGCCTTCCTCTCGACCCTCGTGGGCTACGGCATCTGGAACGGCCTCATTATCTCGCACGGGGCCTCGCGCATCGCGCCCTTCTCCCTCCTCGTGCCGATCTTCAGCCTGAGCTCGGCCTCGATCTTCCTGGGCGAGGCCTTCGCCTTCAGGGAGGGCCTCGCCGCGGCCCTGGTCCTCGGCGGGATCTGCATCCACCTCCTCTGGCCCTCGAAGAGAGCGAAGGCGGGCTGAGACTGGCTCAGGGCCGCTCCGGGGCCTCCTCGCTCAACCTGAACTTCATGGTCTGCTCGACGACGGTCGCGGCCAGGCGGGTGTTGTGCTCCGACAGCCCCTGGAGGCGGAGGACTTCCGAGGCCACGGCGTCGGCCTGGCTCGTCATCGTGGCCACGATCTCGCGGATCTCCCCGCTCAGGCCGCGCAGTCTTTCCATTTCGCCGACGATGAGTCCGTTGCCCGCGGACATCTCCCCCGAGCCCTCGCGGATCCGCGCCGTGACCTCGTTGATCGCGGTGATGGCCTCGAGGACCTGGAGGGACCCCGCCTCCTGCTCCGCCATGGCGTGGTTGATCTCGGATTGCAGACCGTCGACCTCGCCGACGAGGGAGAAGACCCGCTCGAAGGTCGCGTAGGCAAGGGATGACGAGGCGCCGGCCGCGTCGATGTTCGCCTTGATGGCCTCGAGCTCCTGCATGCTGATCGCCGACTGCTGGCGGGAATTCTCGGCGAGCTTGCGGATCTCGTCGGCGACGACCGAGAAGCCGCGGCCGGCCGCGCCGGCGTGGGCCGCTTCTATGGCCGCGTTCATGGCGAGGAGGTCGGTCTGGCTCGCGATGTTCTGGATGATGGAATTGGCGTCCTTGAGGGTCTCGGATTGGCGGGTTACCAACCTCATGCCCTCCATGACGGCGTCCAGGCTTCCCTTGCCGGCGGCCGAGGATTCGAGCAGCTTTCCGACCGTGGCGCCGAGGCGCTTGACGCTGGCCGTGAGGGCCCGGATGTTCGCCACCATCTCCTCGATCGAGGCGGAGGATTCCGTCACCGCCGAGGCCTGGTTCTGGATGACTCCGTCGAGGGAATCGATGTTGCGGGCGATCTGGGCCACGGCCGCCGAAGCCGAGGTGGTAGCGTCCTCCTGGAGAGCCACCCTGTCGCGGGCGCGTTTTGACTCGGCTTCGATCCCCCTGAGAGATCCGGCCGAGGAGGCCGCGCTCGTCCCGAGCTCCTGGCTGGTCCTCTGGAGCTCGAGAGACGTGGATCTGATGCTTCCGACCATGCCTCCGAGTGAATCCGTGAACTCGTTGAAGTAGCGGGCGTAGGAGCCGATTTCGTCCCTGGTCTCGGGGAGCTTGATGCTGAGGTCGCCCTCTCCGGCGGCTATCTCGCGCAGGACACGGGAGGTCCGCGAAAGCGGTGCGTTCACGGACCTGAACATCGCGAAGTACACGAAGCCCATCATAAGAACCAATGTGGCGGAGTAGATCGCGAAACTCCTCGCGAAGAAGGCGTTGCGCTCGGCGAGGATGTCGGCGATGGTGAAGCGGAATTTGACGTAACCGATCAGCTTTCCCGAGAAGTCGGCGAGCGGGTAGTAGGCTGAGGCGGCCCCCCCCTCGACCTTGAAGAAGGAGGGGCGGGACTCCAGCTCCTTCACCGTGCCCGCGGGGTTCTCGCCAGGGTCCTTCTCGAAGGTGGAACCCCAGAGCCTGTACTTGCCCTGCAGGTCCACCGAGACCACGCTCGTGTCGGTGCCGCCCTTCTTGGCGTTTTCGGGGAGGGCGGCGGTGAACTTGTCGATAAAAGCCTTGTCGAGGCCCCCGCCGAATTCGACCGTCCCGATGTGATCGCCCTTGGCGTCCGCGAGGGGTTTGACCACCCGGAATCCGAGGTCGCCGACACCGACCTCGAGGCCGACCACGGTAGTCCTGCTCTTGTTCGCTTCCACGACAGTCGCGCGGAAGGCCGTGAGGTCGTCGCCGAATTTCTCCAGTTTATGCAGTCTCAGGAAGGAGAAGTTGCTCGGGAGGTGGAACTGGAACTGCGAGATGCCGTACTGGCCCTTGAGTTTCTGGTAGATGGGGAGGGTGGCGAGGGTGAGCTTCGCCCGATCCCGCGCGGCGAAGGCCTCCATCACCCCGGAGCGTTCGACTATGGTGTCGAGGAAGAGCCGTCCCACGAGCTGGTAGTTGTTGAGAGAATCGGAGAAGGCGAGGAACTTGATATCCCCCAGGGCCAGCACCCTATCGGTGGCGGCCTTCGAGAAATTGCCAGCGTCCTTCACGACGAGGGCGCCGAACTGGAGGGCGAGTATGATTCCTATCGGAACCATGAGCTTTGTCCTGATCTTCACGTGACAGCCTCCTGGCGCGCCGGGCGAGGCAGGATCGCCGGCGGGTGTTGCTTTGCGAAGAGAATTCGGGACGCTCGACCCTTGATGGGCGAAATCCCGAGTTGCATCGCTTGAGTGGAATTTGGTGGATGAAGCGGTTATGAATCATGGAGCCGGGAAGGCCCGCGGGAAGCCCTGCCCGGCGACGATGGGAATTCTAGCCATGCGACCCCTCCCTGTCAAATCCGGCCCTTCGGCGCGGATGACGGGGCAGGGGGCGATTGTTTCTGTGGATCAAGTGGTCCGGGGCGGCCGGGGCGCGCCTCGCCCCTCCTACATGTTCCTGCGGTACTGGCCTCCGGCGTGGAAGAGGGTCTCGGTGATGCGGCCGAGGGAGGCGACCTTGACGGTCTCCATGAGCTCGGCGAAGACGTTGCCGCCCCCGAGGGCGACCAGCCTGAGACGCTCGAGAGCCTGGGCCTCCCGGTCGGCGTGACGGCGGCGGAAGTCGGCCAATCTTTCCAATTGTGAACGTTTTTCGTCCTCGGTGGCCCGGGCCAGCTCGACCGGGCCGGGCGCCGCCGTCGAGGTTCCCAGGAAGGTGTTGACGCCGATGATGGGGTACTCGCCCGAGGCCTTCTTGTGCTCGTAGTCCATGGACTCGTCCTGGATGCGCGAGCGCTGGTAGCCCGTCTCCATGGCGCCGAGGACGCCGCCGCGCTCGGAGATGCGCTCGAACTCGAGGAGGACGGCCTCCTCGACGAGATCGGTGAGGTCCTCCATCACGAAGGAACCCTGGTTGGCGTTGTCGACCTTGCCGAGGCCCCACTCGCGGTTGATGATGAGCTGGATGGCCAGGGCCCGCCGCACCGAGGACTCGGAGGGCGTGGTGACGGCCTCGTCGTAGGAATTGGTATGAAGCGAGTTGCAGTTGTCGTAGACCGCGATGAGGGCCTGGAGGGTCGTGCGGATGTCGTTGAGCTCCATCTCCTGGGCGTGGAGGGACCGGCCGCTCGTCTGGATGTGGTACTTGAGCTTCTGCGAGCGCTCGTTGGCGCCGTAGCGGTCGCGGAGGGCGACGGCCCAGATGCGGCGCGCCACGCGGCCGATCACCGAGTACTCGGGCTCGAGGCCGTTGGAGAAGAAGAAGGAGAGGTTGGGCGCGAAGTCGTCGATCTTCATGCCGCGGGCCAGGTAGTACTCGACGTAGGTGAAGCCGTTGGCCAGGGTGAAGGCGAGCTGAGTGATGGGGTTGGCTCCGGCCTCGGCGATGTGGTAGCCGGAGATCGAGACCGAGTAGAAGTTCCTCACCTCGCGTTCGATGAACCAGGACTGGATGTCGCCCATGAGCCTGAGGGCGAAGGCCGTCGAGAAGATGCAGGTGTTCTGGCCCTGGTCCTCCTTGAGGATGTCGGCCTGCACTGTGCCGCGGACCGAGCGGAGGGCCTCGGCGCGCACTCGCTCGAGCTCCTCGCCCGTCGCGGGGCGGCCCTCCTTGGCGGCGAAATTCCTCTCGCCGTTCTCCATGGCCAGGTTGAGGTACATCGCGAGGACGGCAGGCGCGGGCCCGTTGATGGTCATCGACACCGAGGTGTTGGGGGCGAGGAGGTCGAAGCCCGAATAGAGCTCGCGGAGATCGTCGAGGGTGCAGATGGAGACGCCCGAGGTGCCCACCTTGCCGTAGACGTCGGGCGCGGGATCGGGATCGCGGCCGTAGAGGGTCACCGAGTCGAAGGCCGTGGAGAGGCGGGTGGCCTCGTAGCCCGAGGAGAGATACTTGAAGCGGCGGTTCGTGCGGAAGGCGTCGCCCTCGCCCGCGAACATGCGCGTGGGGTCCTCGTCGCGGCGGCGGAAGGGGAAGACGCCCGCGGTGAAGGGAAAGTGGCCGGGCAGGTTCTCGCGGAGGCGGAAGCGGAGGATCTCGCCCGGGTCCTCGAAGCGGGGCAGGAAGACGCGGGGGATCCGGGAGCCCGAGAGGCTCGTCGTGGTGATGGGGGAGCGGATCTCCTTGTCGCGGACGCGATAGACGAACTCGTCGGCCGAGTAGGCCTCGACGAGACAGGCCCAGTCCTTCACGAGGCGGTCGGCCTCGTCGGTGATCCTGCCTTCGAGCTCGGCGACGAGGGCCGCCAGGGCTTCGGACTTCTCCCCCTTCTTCGCCAGTTCATTGACGGCGGCCTCGAGCTGCCAGCGTCGGCGCACGAGGGCGACCTGCTCCTCGCCCTTGGCGCGGTAGTCCCGGAGGGCGGCCGCGATGGCCGCGAGATAGGTGGTCCTGCCCGACGGGATGATGACTGTCCGCGAGGAGGGCTTGCGGTCCGCGGTACCCTGCAAGGCGGTGGGCCATTCGAGGCCGCACTTCGCCTTCACCGCCTCGAGGAGGCCGACGTAGAGGCCGGTGACCCCGTCGTCGTCGAAGCGCGAGGCGATGGTGCCCCAGGCGGGAAGGGCCTCGGGCTTGAGGCTCCAGGCCCCGTGATTGCGCTGGAGTTGTTTGCGCACGTTGTGGAGGGCGTCCTCCGAGCCCTGGCGGTCGAATTTGTTGACGGCCACGAGGTCGGCGAAGTCGAGCATGTCGATCTTCTCGAGCTGGGTGGGGGCGCCGAAGTCGGAGGTCATCACGTAGAGGGAGATGTCCGCGACGGGGACGATGGCCGCGTCGCCCTGGCCGATGCCCGCGGTCTCCACCATCACGAGGTCGAAGCCCGCGGCCTTGAGGACGAGGACGGCGTCGGACATGTGGGGGGGGATCTCGGCCGCCGCGCTCCGCGTCGCGATGGAGCGGTAGTAGACGCGGTCGCCCCCGAGGGCGTTCATGCGGATGCGGTCGCCGAGAAGGGCGCCGCCGGTCTTGCGCCTCGTCGGGTCGGCCGAGAGCATGCCGACGGTCTTGCCGCCCTGGTCCTGGAGGAAGCGGCGGAGGAGCTCGTCCGAGAGGGAAGACTTGCCGGCGCCGCCCGTGCCCGTGATGCCGAGGACGGGTACCCGTCGCGAGCCGAGCCGCGCGAGGAGGGCCTCCCTGAGACCCGGGGGCGGGGCGCCGGTCTTTTCCCAGGCCTCCTCGACGGCGGTGAGGAGGGTGGCGATGAGGCTCCAGTTCGAGGTTGTGAGTTTTCCGAGGTCGGGGGCGAAGGCCTCGCCGGTCGTGGGGAAGTCGGCCTGGCGCAGGACCTCGTCGATCATGCCCTGGAGCCCGAGGTCGCGGCCGTCCTCGGGGCGGAAGATGCGCGCCACGCCGTAGGCCTCGAGCTCGGCCTTCTCCTCGGGGATGATGACCCCGCCTCCGCCGCCGAAGACCTTGATGTGTCCGGCCCCGCGGGCGCGGAGTAGCTCGATCATGTACTTGAAGAACTCCATGTGGCCGCCCTGGTAGCTCGAGACGGCGATGGCCTGGGCGTCCTCCTGGACGGCTGTCTCGACGATCTCGATGACGCCGCGGTTGTGCCCGAGGTGGATGACCTCGGCACCCGAGGACTGGAGGATCCTCCGCATTATGTTGATCGCGGCGTCGTGGCCGTCGAAGAGGGCGGCGGCGGTGACGACCCTTATGTGGTGTCGCGGCTTGTAGGGTGCTGCAGTCTGGTTCATGATCGGCTCCTCGTGCGGAGGTTTTTCCTTGACCGCTCCGGGCAAGGGAAGCGAGAATCGGCGAAAGAGGTGAGAACATGGAAGAGAAGAAGGCTCTGCAGGACGTCTACGCCCCCGGAAGCGTCTGCTACGGCTGCGGGCCCGCCAACGAGCGGGGTCTCCACATCAAGAGCCGCGAGGCCGTCGAGGGGAGCGGAGAGGTGGTCTGCGACTGGACGCCCGAGGCCCACCATATCGCCTACGCGGGCTCCCTCAACGGGGGCATCATCGGAACCCTCCTCGATTGCCACTGCAATTGGACGGCGACCCTCCATCTGATGCGGGCCCAGGGCCTTGCGTCCCCGCCCTGCACGGTGACGGCGGAGTACTCCATCAAGCTCCTCAGGCCCACGCCGGCGAAGACGGTGCATCTCCGCGCCAAGGTGGTGGAGTCGACCGAGCGCAAGGCCGTGGTCGAGGGCGTCCTCGAGGTCGACGGCGAACCCTGCGCCACCTGCCGCGGCGTTTTCGTCGCCGTGAAAGAAGGTCACCCCGCCTTCCATCGCTGGTAGGGCGCGGGAGAGAATTCGTCGCACAAAGGCACAAAGGTAAGATAAGGCACGAAGAACGGGATCGGGGAGGTGCACGTCACGAATTCGCCGGTGACTATCCTCCTTCCCTCCGTGCCTTTGCACTCCTTCGTGCCCTTGTGCGAAATCATCGCGATCAACCCAGCAGGGCGCGGGAGATGATGAGGCGTTGGACTTCGCTCGTACCCTCGTAGATCTCGGTGATCTTCGCGTCCCGGTACATGCGCTCCACCTCGTATTCGGTGACGTAGCCGTTCCCGCCGTGGATCTGCACCGCCTCCCGCGTCACGAAGACCGCCGTCTCGCTGGCGTGGAGCTTGGCCAGGGCCGAGTCGGTGGAGAAGGGCAGCCCCGCCTCCTTGCGGCAGGCGGCCTGCCAGACGAGGAGGCGCGAGGTCTCGACCCGCGTGTACATGTCGGCCAGCTTGAACTGGATGGCCTGGAGCTCGGCGATGGGCTGGCCGAACTGCTTCCTCTCCTTCGCGTAGGCGACCGAGCGCTCGAGGGCTCCCTGGGCGATGCCGAGGGCCTGGGCCGCGACGCCGATGCGGCCGCCGTTCAGGGTCTCCATCGCGACCTTGAAGCCCTTCCCCTCCTCGCCGAGGAGGCAGTCGAGGCCGACGCGCACTCCTTCGAGGGCGAAGGCCGTCGTGTAGCTGCCGCGGATGCCGAGCTTGGACTCGTTGCGGAGGGCGGTCACGCCCTTCGAGGAGAGGTCGACGATGAAGGCCGAGAGCCCCCGGTGCTTCTGCGAGCGATCCCGCGATGCGAAGACGATGCCCGTGCCGAGGAAGGCGCCGTTGGTGATGAAGATCTTGCCGCCGTCGATGACGAACTCCTCGCCCTCGCGGCGGTAGGTCGTCGAGATGTTGGCGACGTCGCTGCCCGCCTCGGACTCGGTGAGGAGGATGCAGCCGATCTTCTCGCCGCGTGCGAGGGGGGGGAGCCACTTCTTCTTCTGCGCCTCGGTGCCGAACTTGAGGATGGGGTCGCAGGCCAGGGAGGTGTGGGCCGAGATGAGGATGCCCGTCGAGGCGCAGGCCCTCGAGACCTCCTCGACGACCATGGCGTAGGAGAGGATGTCGAGGCCGGCGCCGTCGTACTCCTCGGGGACGTAGCTCCCGAGGAAGCCCATGGCGGCCACCTTGGCGACGAGCTCCTCGGGGATGCGGTGTTTCTCGTCGATGTCGACGGCGAGGGGGCGAACCTCCTTCGTCACGAAGTCCCTGATCGAATCGCGGAGCACGCGGTGGTCCTGGTCGAGCTCGAAGTCCATGAAGCCTCCCTCAGTGTTGGTACGATTGCAGTATTTCCCGGGCGATGACGAGCCTCTGGATCTCGCTCGTGCCCTCGTAGATGGTCGTGACGCGGGCGTCGCGGGCGAGGCGCTCGAGACCGAATTCCTCGGTGTAGCCGTAGCCCCCGAAGGTCTGGAGGGCCCGGTAGCAGGCGCGGTTGGCGGCCTCGCTCGCGAAGAGCTTGGCCATCGAGGCCTCCTTGGCGTAGGGCCGGCCCTGGTCCTTGCGGAAGGCGGCCTGGAGGAGGAGGAGGCGGGAAGCCTCGAGCTCGGTGAAGGAGTCTGCGATCATCCACTGGATGCCCTCGAAGGCGGCCAGCTTTTTCCCGAACTGGGACCTTTCGTTGGCGTGGCGCGCGGCCTTCTCGATGGCTGCCGATCCCACACCCAGGGCGAGAGAACCGATGCCGATGCGGCCCCCTGCCAGCTCGCCGACGGCCGCCTGATAGCCTCCGTTGCGCTTGCCGAGAAGGGCTCCCTTGGGGATCCGGCAGCCGTCGAAGGAGAGGGAGCAGGTCGCCGAGCCGCGCTGGCCCATCTTGCGCTCCTCCTTGCCCAACACGAGTCCGGGTGTCCCGCCCTCGACGAGGAAGCAGCTGATCCCCTTGCCCCGGGGGGCCGCGGGATCGGTGACCGCCCAGACGACGAAGACCCCCGCGTAGGGGGCGCTCGTGATGAAGACCTTCTCGCCGTCGAGGACCCAGGAGTCGCCGTCCTGGACGGCGCGCGTGGCCATCGCGGAGGGATCGGAGCCAGCGCCCGGCTCGGTGAGGCCGAAGCTGCCGGCGGACCACTGGCCCGAGCAGATCCGTGGAATGTAGGCCTTCTTCTGGGTCTCGTCCCCCAGGGCCTGAATGACCTCGCAGACGAGATTGTTCACCGAGACGGTGACGGCCGTGGCCGCGCAGGCGCGGGCGATCTCGGTGAGGGCGAGGCTGAAGGCCACGGCTCCGGCTTCGGTGCCTCCCCATTCCTCCCGCACGTTGAGACCCATGAAACCGAGCTCGGCCAACTTGCGCAGGTTGGCGAGGAAGGAGGCGCGATGCGTGCCGCCGGGGTCGTCATGGGAGTCGAGAAGGGGAGCCAAAGGCTCGAGCTCGGCCTTCGCGAAGTCGCGGGCCGTCGATTGGATGAGGGTCTCTTCCTCGGAAAGCTCGAAGTCCATCCTGGCTCCTTGTGTCGGTTTTCGGGCTCAGGCCCGGGTCTTGATGCGCGAGGCGACGAGCTCCGCGAGATCGAGGGTCTCGATCTTCCCCTCCTGGCCTCCGGTCTTCACCCCGTCCTCGAGCATGGTCAGGCAGAAGGGGCAGTTGGAGACGAGGGCCGGCGCCATGGTCTCGGCCGCCATCTCGACGCGCTTCACCGCGATCCGCGTGCCGAGCTTCTCCTCGGCGAGGATGCGACCTCCGCCCCCGCCGCAGCAGAAGCTCGAGGCTCCGTGGGCCTTCATCTCGGCGATGCGGCCGCCCGCGGCCCTGATCGCGGCCCGGGGCTCCCGGTAGATGTCCTTGTAGCGGCCGAGGTAGCAGGAGTCGTGGTAGCTGCAGTCGAGTGCCTGAGGCTCGAGGGCCAGCTTCCCCTCCTCCACGAGACCGGCGATGAGGGTGGCGTGGTGCTCGACGGGGAGCTCGAGGCCGAGATCGCGATAGGCGACATCGAGGGTGTGCAAGCAATGCGGGCAGGTCGTGACGATCTTCTTCGCCCCCGAGGCCTTGATGGCCTCGATGTTCTCGGCAGCGAGGGACTGGTACAGGTACTCGTTGCCGAGCTTGCGAACGGGCTCGCCGCAGCACTTCTCCGCCGAGCCGAGGATACCCACCCTGAGCCCGGCGGCCTGACAGGTCTCGACGAAGGCGCGCGCCACCTTCTTGTTGCGGGCGTCGAAGGAGGCGTAGCAGCCCGCGAAGTAGAGGAGGTCGAAATCCCGCGAGGAGCTCGCGTCCACCACGGGGAGACCCTGGGCCCAGTCGCCCCGCGAGGCGAAGGGAAGGCCGAAGGGATTGCCGTTCACCTCGAGGTTCTCGCTGGCCTTGCGGCTGCCCTCGTCGGGGAACTGTCCCTCCATGAGGGCCTGGTTCCGGCGCATCTCGACGATCTTGCCCACCTGCTCGATGCCGGCGGGGCAGGCCGTCTGGCAGGCGTGGCAGGTCGTGCAGGCCCAGAGCACGTCGGTCGTGATCGCGTAGTGGTTTGCGGCCTCGGCCGCCTCGCAGAGGAGGGCCTCGGCCGACTCCTCGGCCAGCTCGCCGATGCGGCGCACGAGCTTCATCGGGGAGAGGGGCTTGTCCGTGTTCCAGGCCGGGCAGGCGTCCTGGCAGCGCGCGCACTGGGTGCAGGCGTCGGCGTCGAAGAGGTCCTTCCAGCTGAGGTCCGCGACCTTGGCCGCGCCGAACTGGGTGGTCTTCTCGTCCTCGAGATCGATGGTCGGAAGGCTTCCCTTGGGTCCGAGGGGGGCGAAGAAGGCGTTGGCCGTCGTCGTGACGATGTGCCTGAGCTTGCTCTTCGGCAGGACGACGATGAAGGCGATGACGAGGGCGAAGTGGAACCACCAGAGGAGGGCGTGGGTCAGGGAGATGGTCGCGGGAGAGGTGGAGGCGAAGAGGCCGGCCAGAAGGCGGCCCACGGGCGACCAGGCGGCGAGGCCGGGATTGGCGACGATCTCGGTGGCCGCCATGCGGAGGGCCTCGATGAAATATCCCGTGACAATTATCAAGGTAAGGAGGGCGTGGATGAGCCAGTCCTCGAGCTTCGTCTCGAGTCCCTTCGGCCGGAGGAGGAAGCGCCTGACCCCGAGGCCGATCATGGCCAGGGTCGCCACGACTCCGGCGAGGTCGAGGACCAGGGAGTACCAGAGGTAGAAGGTCCCCTTCATGATGACGACGCCGAAGAGGGGGTCGAGGAGGTCGGCCTGAGCCATGACGATGAGGGTGCCGATGAAGAGGAGGACGAAGCCCCAGAACCAGAGGGCGTGGAGCTTGCCGGGGAGGGTCCTGCCGACGAGGGTCTGGCCGGCGTTGATCCCGACCAGGCGGGCCAGGCGCCGGAGGGGGTGGTCGAGGCGGTCGAGGGCCCTGCCCCGCCTCCAGACCTTCAGGCGCGAGACGAAGACGTAGACGAGCCAGCCGATCGCCGCGAAGGCGAAGAGGTACATGAAGGGCACACCGCCGTGCCCCACGTTCCAATAGATCTGCCTAGTCGCTTCCATGTCTTTCTCGCCCCCTTAGGCTGTGGATTGTCCCCCCCGCGGGGGGGACGGCGCCCTCCGCGAAGGGCGCGGAGGCGGTCGAGAGGCCGGCCCCCCATCGCCATCCTTGACCTTTAGGTCAAGTTTACCACGGCTCCTCCGGAAACGGTCAACGATCAATCGTAGACGTAGAAGCCTCTTCCGCTCTTCTTTCCGAGGTGGCCGGCGTTGACCATCTTCACGAGGAGGGGGCAGGGCCGGAACTTCGGGTCGCCGATCCCCTCGTGCAGGACCCGGAGGATGGAGAGGACAGTGTCGAGGCCGATGAAATCGGCGAGGGTGAGGGGGCCCATGGGCTGGTTGGTGCCGAGCTTCATGGCCTTGTCGATGTCCTCGGCGCTCGCGACGCCTTCGAAGAGGGCGAAGATGGCCTCGTTGAGCATGGGCATGAGGATGCGGTTGGCGATGAAGCCGGGGTAGTCCTGGGAGACCGCCGACTCCTTTCCGAGGAGGGCGACGAGGGCGGCGGTCTGTTCGAAGGTCGCGTCGCTCGTGGAATGGCCGCGGATGACCTCGACGAGTTTCATGACCGGCACGGGATTCATGAAATGCATGCCGATGACCTCGGCGGGCCGTTTCGTCGCCGAGGCGATCTTCGTTATCGGGATGGAGGAGGTGTTGGAGGCCAGGATGACGCCCGGCCTCGCGACGGCGTCGAGGCGTCGGAAGAGCTCGAGTTTGAGGGCCTCGTTCTCGACGACGGCCTCGACGCAGAAGTCGGCGGCGGCGAAGGAGGCGAGGTCGGGGGCGGCGGAGACGCGCGCCAGGGCGGGTTCCACCGCCTGGGCCTGTATGGCGCCCTTTTTGGCCTGCCTCTCCAGGTTCTGGCGGATCGTGGCCAGGGCCTTGGCGAGCTGGCCCTCGGAGACGTCGTGGAGGAGGACCGTCTTGCCCGCGAGGGCGAAGACGTGGGCGATGCCGTTGCCCATCTGCCCGGCGCCGACGACGCCGATGGTTTCGATAGCCATGCTGTCCCCCTTTCAGAGTCTTTCGAAGATGACGGCGACGGCCTCGCCGCCTCCGATGCAGAGCGTGGCCAGACCGTAGCGCGCCTTCCTTCTGCCGAGCTCGTGGACGAGGGCGCCGGCGAGGCGGCCGCCCGAGGCGCCGATGGGGTGGCCGAGGGCGCAGGCCCCGCCGTTCACGTTGACGCGCTCCGGGTCGAGGCCGAGCTCCTTGATGGCGAGGAGGGCGACCGAGGCGAAGGCCTCGTTGATCTCGAAGAGGTCGATGTCATTGATCGCGAGCCCGGCCTTCTTGCAGGCCTTCTGGATGGCGCCGACCGGCGCGCCGGGGAAGTCGTCGGGATGCCGGCTCTCGGTGGCGCGCGCGACGATCCGGGCCCTCGCTGACAGGTTGTGCGACTTCAGGGCTTCCGCCGAGGCGAGGAGGACGACGGCGGCCCCGTCGGCGATGCTGGAGGCGTTGGCCGCGGTGATGGTGCCGTCGGCGGTGAATACGGGCCGGAGGGTCGGAAGGCGGGCGAAGTCGACCTTGAAGGGTTCCTCGTCGCGATCGACCGTCTCGTCGCCCTTCCTGCCCTTGATGACATAGGGGGCTATCTCCGCGGCGAAGATGCCCTCGGTCTGGGCCTTCTGCGCCCGCTCGTAGGAGCGCCGGGCGAAGCCGTCCTGGGCCTCGCGGCCGATGCCGTGGAGCTTGGCCGAGGCATCGGCGATCTCGCCCATGTGCCGGCCGGTGTAGGGATCGGTGAGCCCGTCGAAGACCATGAGATCCTGGATCTCGGCCTTGCCCATGCGGAGTCCGGCGCGGGCCTTGGCGAGGAAGTAGGGGGCCAGGGACATGCTCTCCATGCCGCCGGCCACCGCGAGGGCCGACTCGCCGAGGGCGATGGAATCGGAGGCGAGCATGAGGGCCTTGAGGCCGGAGCCGCAGACCTTGTTGATGGTGAGGGCGTGGACGGAGTCGGGAAGGCCGGCGCCCCTCGAGGCCTGCCGGGCCGGGCTCTGGCCGGCCCCGCCCTGGAGGACCTGGCCGAGGATGACCTCGTCGATCGCCTCGCGGGGGGCCTTGGCGCGTTCGAGGAGGGCTGTGATGGCCGAGGCCGCGAGGGCGGGCGCGGGCACCTGGGAGAGGGCGCCGAGGAAGGAGCCGAAGGGCGTCCTCAGGGCGTCGACGACGAAGGTATCTTTCATTGCTCCTCCATGGAATCACAAAGGCGGCGGGCGGTAAGCGCGGGGCTCACCGGGGCGCCGGCCCGGGGGTCGGCGCCGGGAGAGTGTAGACCTGAAAGCCGAAGCGGGCAACGAGAAATGAAGACCCTCAACCGCCTATGCCGACCAGGGTCCGGCCCGCGATCCGGCCCGCCAGGATCGCCTCGATCTCGGGGGCGAGGTCGGCCAGGGCCACCCGCCGCGTGATCTTCGCGAGGCCCGCCGGGCGCCAGGGGCCGGCGAGGAGGGCGAGGAGCTCCTCGCGCTCGGGCGCCGGGGTCCAGGCCGAGTCGATGCCGCACAACGTGATGCCGCGGAGGATGAAGGGGTGGACCGTGAGGGCGAGCTCGGTCCCGCCCACGAGGCCGCAGGCCGTGACGCAGCCCCCCGTCCTCGTCGAGCGCAGGGCCGTCGCCAGGGTGAGGCCGCCCACGCTGTCCACGACCCCGGCCCAGGCGGACTTGAGGAGGGGGGTCGTGGAGTCGTCCTCGAGGCTGTGCCGGTCGATCACGCGCGAGGCGCCGAGTTCGGCGAGCCAGGCAGCGCGCTCGGGCTTGCCCGTCGAGGCGACGACCTTGAAGCCGAGGCCCGCGAGGATCATGAGGGCGAGGGAACCGACACCGCCCGTCGAGCCCGTGACGAGGATCTCGCCATCGCCGGGCTTGAGGGCCTGGGCGAGGAGGCGTTTCACCGAGAGGGCCGCGGTGAGGCCAGCGACCCCGAGGGTGGCGGCTTCTTCCTCGGAGAGGCTCGGAGGCAGGGCCAGGGCCCAGTCCGCGGGCACCCGGGCGTACTCCGACCAGCCCCCCCAGGCTCCCGCGCCGAATTCCCGGCCCGAGACGAGGACGCGGTCGCCGACCTTGAAGCGCCCGTCGGCGCTCTCGACGACCCTGCCCGCGGCGTCGATGCCGGGGATCTGGGGCAGGCGCTTGGCCACGCCGGGATGGCCGGTCGCCGCGAGGCCGTCCTTGTAATTGAGCGAAGAGAAACCGACGCGCACGAGGAGGTCGCCCGGGGGAAGATCGCCGAGGCGGAGCCGGGTCGGGGCCCCCCTCACCCTTCCTCCGGTATCGCGCTCGACGAGCCAGCAGGCGAAGTCGGCCGGACTAGCGGCCATCCCGGTCCTCCCGGGCACCTTGCCTGGAGCTTCCGCCTTTCTGGAGCGAGGTCAGGGCTTCGACGGCGAGGGCGTGGTCCTCCTCCTGGGAGAGGCCGCTGACCGCGACGGCGCCCACGAGGCCGGTTCCGCGCACCCAGATCGGCAGGGCCCCCCCGTGGGAGCAGTACTCCGCGACGGGGAGGCCGTGGCGGGCCTCGAGGCTGGTACCGTTCGCCGCGAGCTTGCGGCCCATGTAGAGGCTCGAGTGGCCGAAGCGGAGGACGGTGCGGATCTTGCGGTCGAGCCAGGAATCGTTGTCGGGGCTCGTCCCCTCGGCGGCGAACCAGAAGAGGCGCTGGCCGCCGCGGACGACGGCCACCGAGATCGGCAGGCCCTCGGCGCGGGCCTTCTTGGCGAGACGGTTGCCCAGGCGCCAGGCGGCGTCGTTGGAGAAGGAGGAGAGGCGGAGGGCCACTTCCTCGGCGAGGAGGGATTCGAGGCTAGTTTCCATGCCGCCATTCTCCTGCGCCTCCCCCCGCCGCGCAAGTGCGCCGCCGGGCCCCGTGCTATGCTGGGCCCATGGAAAGCCCGCCCCTCCTCCGGCTCGACGCCTCCCTGGCCGGAGCCTCCCTCCGCTGCGCCCTCGTCACCGCCTCGGGTCTCGTCACGAAGGCGAGCGCCGGCCCCTCGCCCCGTCTGGCCGCCCTCCTCGAGAGGGTCCGCGCCGCCGGCGAGTCCTGGCTGCCCGAGGCCCGCAAGAAAGCGGTGCGCGATCTCCTCAGGCACGGAGCCTATAAACCGGCGGGCCGGGCCAAGCCCTCGAGCGAGTACCTCGTCGCGGCGGCCCTCGAGGGGAGCTTCCCCCTCGTCAACGGCCCCGTCGACGCGAACAACGCGGTCAGCCTCGAGTTCGGCCTCCCCGCCAGCGTCTTCGATCTCGCGAAGGTCGGGCCCGAGCTCCTCCTCCGCCGCGGGGGGCCCGGCGATTCCTACGTCTTCAACGCCTCGGGGCAGAGCATCGCCCTCGAGGACCTTCTCTGCGTGTGGAGAAGAGGGGACGACGGCGCCTGGCTGCCGACGGGCAATCCCGTCAAGGACGCGATGGACAGCAAGGTCTTCGAGGGCTGCGGTGCGATCGTGGCCCTGGTCTACGCACCCGCGGGCCCCGAGGGCGACGGCCTCGAGGCCTCCGCCGAGCGTTATACGGCCCTCCTCCGCGAGGATTGCGGAGCTATCGAAGCTACATGGAGCATCATTCAGCCTTAGGGGGTGGGCCCGAAACGCACTTGACAGGAGGGCCACGACGGCTATCCTGCTTGAGCATGTCAACCGGCACCGGCCAAGCAGTCCAGAAGGAATCGCGGAGTCCCCGTTTCGACTGGTCACGCCTCCTTCTCAACGCCATCCTGCCCTTCGCGGGGGTCGTGGCCGCCCTGGCCATCGCGGGTATCTTCCTCGCCCTCCTCAAGACCGACCCCCTCGGCGCCTACCTTACCCTCATCGACGGAGCCCTGGGCTCGACCTTCGGCATCACCCAGACCCTCGTGAAGGCGACCCCCCTCCTCCTCGTCGGCCTGGGCATCTGCATCGCCTTCAGGGCCAACGTGATCAACATCGGGGCCGAGGGGCAGATCATAATGGGAGCCCTCGCGGGCGCCGCCATCCCCCTTTCCCTGCCGGACCTTCCGGGCTTGATCCTCATCCCCGCCGCCTGTCTCGGCGGCTTCCTGGCGGGAGGGATCTGGGGCTTCATCCCGGGCATCCTGAAGGCCCGGCTGCGCGTCAACGAGATCCTCAGTACTATAATGATGAACGCCATCGCCCTCCAGTTCATGAACTTCCTCCTGCAGGGACCCCTCATGGACCCCGAGAACGTGAAGCGGGGCACCTTCCTTGCCCAGTCGGCCCGGCTCCCCCAGCAGGTCTGGCTCCCCCGCCTCGTGCCCCAGACCCTCCTCCACGCCGGGCTCATCCTGGCCATCGTCCTCGCCGTCCTCGTCTACGTCTTCCTCTGGCGCACGACGATCGGCTATCAGATCCGGGCGGTCGGACTCAGCCCGGAGGCCTCGCGCTACTCGGGCATCGACGTGGGCCGAAATGTCGCGCTTTCGATGGCCCTCGCGGGCGGCTTCGCGGGTCTCGCCGGGGTCATCGAGGTCATCGGGGTCCAGCACCGCCTCATGGAGGGGCTGACGAGCGGCTACGGCTTCACCGGCATCGTCGCCGCCCTCCTCGGGGGCCTCCATCCCCTCGGCCTCCTGCCCGCCTCGGCCTTCTTCGGCGGCCTCCTCGTGGGCGCCGACAAGATGCAGCGGGCGGTGCAGATCCCCTCCTCCCTCGTCACCGCCATCCTCGGCATGATCGTCCTCGTGGTCTCCGGCGCGGGGATCTGGGCCCGGACCTGGGCCGCCAGGCGCCTCGCCGGCCGCCGCCGCGAAGAGGAGGAGAGGGCATGAAAGGCGTCCTCCACATCGGCGTCCTCACCGGCATCCTCAACAGCATGATCGCGCTCGCGACGCCCTTCCTCTACGCGGCCATCGGCGAGACCTTCGCCCAGACAGCTGGCGTGGTGAACCTCGGCGTCGACGGCATCATGCTCCTCGCGGGCTTCGCGGCCTTCTTCGTGACCCTGACCACCGGCAACCTCTGGCTGGGTCTCCTCGCCGCGGCTCTGGTGGGCCTTCTCATGGGCCTGATCATGTCCCTCGTGAGCGTCACCCTCAAGGCCGAGCAGGGCGTGAGCGGCATCGGCCTCTACATGTTCGGCCTCGGCATGTCGAGCCTCCTCTTCAAGGTTCTCGTCGGCACCGTCAAGACCGTCGAGGGCTTCAGGCCCGTCGACATCCCCCTCCTCTCCGCCATTCCCTTCTTCGGGCAGATCCTCTTCCACAATTCCGTCCTGGTCTACGGCGCCTTTCTCCTCGTCCCCCTGGCCTGGGTCGTCCTCGAGAAGACGACCCTCGGGCTCAAGCTCAAGGCCGTGGGCCAGAATCCCGCCGCGGCCGATTCCCTCGGCATCAGCGTCGTAGGCATACGCTATCTCGCCGTCTGTCTCGGCGCGGTCCTCGCGGGAATCGCGGGGGCCTCCCTCTCCATCTCCCTGCTCAACCTCTTCCAGGACGATCTCACGGCGGGCCAGGGTTTTATCGCCGTGGCCCTGGTCTACTTCGGGGGCTGGAGCCCCTTCGGTGTCCTCGCCGGGGCCCTCCTGTTCAGCGTCGTGAACTCCATCCAGCTCTGGATGCAGGTCCTCGGCGTCAACCTCCCGGCGAGCGTGGCGGTGATGCTGCCCTACGCCCTCACCATCCTCGCCCTCATGATTTCGGCCAACCGCGCGCGCCAGCCGGCCGCGCTGAACAAGCCCTTCGACAGGTCCGAGAACTGAAGGGGAAAAGGAGCAAGGGATGAATCTGAAGCGAATCGTGTTCGCCGCCGTGATGATCGCGGCCCTCGTGCTGGGCGCCGCCGCCGCGCCCCTCCGCATCGCCGTCATCATGCCGAGCGCCACCACCGACATGGCCTTCAGCCAGTCGATGTGGTCGGCCCTCCTCACGGTCCAGAAGGAGATGGGCGGAGCCTCCGCGGTCGAGCTCAAGTACACCGACAACATGTTCAAGGTGCCCGACGCCGCCGCGGCCATCCGCGACTACGCGAGCCAGGGCTTCGATATCATCATCGCCCACGGTTCCCAGTACGGCTCCTCGGTGCAGGACATCGCCCCCGACTTCCCGAAGACGACCTTCGCCTGGGGCACCGACGTCAACACCTTCGGGCTCAAGAACGTCTACGCCTACACCGCCTCCGCGGAGCAGGGCGGCTTCATCAACGGCGTCGTCGCCGCCAAGCTCTCGAAGTCGAAGAAGATCGGCGTGACCGGTCCCATCGAGGTGGGCGACGCCAAGACCTACATCGACGGCTTCATCCAGGGCGTCCTCTCGGTAGACAAGACCATCGCCGTGTCGAAGACCTGGACAGGTTCCTTCTCCGACGTGGCCCTGATGACCGCCGCCGCCAAGACCCACATCGCCAACGGCGCGGATGTCCTCACCGGCTCCTCCCAGTCCGTGGTCGGCTCCATCGGAGCGGCCAAGGAGAACGGCAAGGTCCTCTGGTTCGGCACCCAGGCCGACCAGGCCTCCCTCTCCCCCGCCCTCGTCGTCGCCTCCCAGGTCTACGACTGGACCGCCATGCTCCGCGAGATCATCGCGGCCCACAAGGCCAACACCTTCGGCGGCAAGACCTACGTCCTGACCCTCGCGAACGGCGGGCTCAAGATCGCCTTCAACTCCGGCTACGCCCTCCCCGCCGCCGCGAAGAAGGCCGCCGACGACGCGATCGCCGCCATCAAGAAAGGCACGATCACCGTCCAGCCCTAAGAGGGATGGCACGAGTTCACCACAGAGCGAAGCCTAGCGGAGCGCTAGAGCACAGTGAATAGAAGGAGAGCACGGAGGGAAGAAAGAGTTAGAAGAAGGGAATGGAAGATGGCGGGAATGCGGTGGGTCGAAAGCTCCATTGCATTCGTTGCCTCGCTAGTTCTTTGTCTTTAGTGATGCATCTCAAGTCATTCCCCTCCGTGCTCTCTCTCTTCTCCCTCTCCGTGCTCTCCGTGGTGAATCATTAATGCCCTCTTCCCAGGAGTATCCATGAGCGCGACGGTGGAAAGGCAGCGGCCTCGGACGGGACGCGTCGAGATGCGGGGGATCGTGAAGCGCTTCCCCGGCGTCCTCGCGAACTCGGGCGTCGACCTCGAGGTCGAGCCGGGCGAGGTCCATGCCCTCCTCGGCGAGAACGGGGCAGGCAAGAGCACGCTGATGCGCCAGCTCTACGGGATGTACCAGCCCGACGGCGGAACGATCAGCGTCGATGGAAGGCAGCGCAACTTCCGCTCGCCCGCCGACGCCATCCGGGCCGGCATCGGGATGATCCACCAGCACTTCATGCTCGTCCCCACCATGACCGTTGCCCAGAACGTCGCGCTGGGGCAGCCCTCGCCCCGCGCCCCCTTCCTCGACCTCAAGGGCGTGACGGAATCCATCGAGGCTCTCGGCCGCGAATACGGCCTCAAAGTCGATCCTGCAGCCTACGTCTGGCAACTCGCCGTCGGCGAGCAGCAGCGCGTCGAGATCATCAAGGCCCTCTACCGGGGCGCCGGCCTCATCATCCTGGACGAGCCCACGGCCGTCCTCACGCCCCAGGAGGTGGATGCCCTCTTCGCCACCCTCCGCACCCTCGTCGCCTCGGGGCATTCCCTCATCTTCATCTCGCACAAGCTCAACGAGGTCAAGGCGATCAGCGACCGCGTCACCGTCCTCCGCGACGGCCGCGTGGTGGGCACGGGCCGCACCTGCGACCTCACGCGCCAGGACCTCGTGCGCATGATGGTGGGGCGCGAGGTGAAGGAGCCCGATCCGCGACCCCACACGCCCGGACCCGAGCTCGTCAAGATCACCGGACTCCGCACCCAGGGCGACAGGGGCATCGAGGCCCTCCGCGGCGTGGACCTCTCGATCCGCTCCGGCGAGATCCTCGGCCTCGCGGGGGTCTCGGGCAACGGCCAGAAAGAGCTCGCGGAATGCCTCGCAGGCATGAGGAAGCCCTCGGCCGGCACCCTCCTCGTGGAGGGCCAGGATCTGACGAACGCCCCGGTCGACCGGCGCTTCGAGGCGGGCATGGCCTTCATTCCCGAGGAGCGCATGAGGGACGGTGCCATCCGCGAATTCACCGTCGGCGAGAACGTCTTCCTCCACGACCACCGGTCGGCCCGCTTCCGGCGCTGGATCTTTCTCGCCTTCGGCGCCATGCGCGAGCACGCCCAGACCCTCGTCCGCGACTTCGCGGTCAAGACGCCCTCCCTCGATGTGCCGATCAAGAACCTCTCGGGCGGCAACATCCAGAAGCTCATCATGGCGCGGGAGCTCTCGCGCCATCCCTTCTTCCTCGTCGCCGCCCAACCGACGCGGGGCGTGGACATCGGCGCCACCGAGTACATCCACGACCGCCTCCTCGAGCAGCGCGAGCGGGGCATGGCCATCCTCCTCATCTCCGAGGATCTCGACGAGCTCAGGGGCCTCTCCGACCGCATCGCCGTGATGTACGAGGGCCGGATCATCGGCACCGTGGAGCGGGGCGGGGCCAGCGTCGAGGAGCTCGGCTTCATGATGGCCGGCGTTCCCCTCGAGGAGGCCCGGCGGGGAGAGCCGGAGGCGGCCTGCCCGTGATCGCCTTCACCCTCAACGGACGACCGGTCGAGGCGCCGGAGGGCCCGAGCCTCCTCGAGTGGCTGCGCGAAAGCGCGGGGCTCACCGGCGCGAAGAACGCCTGCGGCGAAGGAACCTGCGGGGCCTGCACCGTCCTCGTCGACGGGATCCCCTTCTCCTCCTGCATCGTGCCCGTCGCCAAAGTCGCGGGCAAGACGGTCCTGACCATCGAAGGCCTCGAGGCCACGGAGCTCGCCGCCTTCGAGCGGGCCTTCGTGGAAGCCGGCGCCGTCCAGTGCGGCTACTGCACGCCGGGGATGGTCCTTTCGGCCAAGGCCCTCCTCGACCGGAACTCCGACCCGAGCGGCAAGGAGATCCGGGCAGCCCTCCGTCGCAATCTCTGCCGGTGCACGGGCTACGCCAAGATCGTCGAGGCGGTGAGGCGGGTGGCGGCCCTGAAGCGGGGCGAGGAAACCTCCACGGTCACGGCCTCCGGAGCCCTCGGTTCCAGCCTCGCCCGCATCGACGGGGCGGTGAAGGTGAGGGGCGAGGCGAAGTACGTCGACGATCTTTCGGCGCCGGGTCTTCTCCACGCCGCGGTGCTGCGCAGTTCCCATGCCCGGGCGAGGCTCCTCTCCCTGGATCTGAAGGCCGCCCGCGCCCTTCCCGGCGTGGTCCTCGTCGCCACCTGGGAGGACATCCCCGGCGACCGCTACATCGGCCACGTCGTCGCCGACTGGCCGACCTTCATCGCGGTGGGCGAGGTGACCCACTACGTCGGCGACGCCATCGCCCTCGTGGTCGCCGAGACCCGGGCCGTCGCGGTCGCGGCCCTCGCCTTCATCGGGGCCGAGTACGAGGTCCTCGAGCCGCTCCGGAGCCCCGAGGAGGCCCTCGCCCCCGGGGCACCCGAACTCCATCCCGGCGGCAACGTCCTCTCCGAGACAACCCTGCGCCGCGGCGAGCCCGAGGCGGGCCTGGCCCGCGCCGCCCATGTCGTGCGACGCAGCTACGAGACCGGCTTCACCGACCACGCCTTCCTCGAGACCGAGAGCGCCCTGGCCTTCCCCCCCGACGCCGAGGGCCTCGTCCTCGTGCGCACTGGCGAGCAGAACGTCTATGACGGCCGCCGCTACATCGCGCGGACCCTCGGCCTCCCCGAGGAGCGCGTGCGCGTGGTCTCGGCCTACGTCGGCGGGGGTTTCGGCGGTAAGGAGGACCAGTCGGTCCAGCACCACGCCGCCCTGGGGGCCTGGCTCGCCCGACGCCCGGTCAAGCTGACCCTCGACCGGGCCGAGTCGACCCGCGTCCACGTGAAGCGCCATCCCATGAAGGTCGAGCTCGAGGCCGGCTGCGACGCCGAGGGGAGAATCCTCGGCGTGAAGGCCAGGGTGGTCGCGGACACGGGGGCCTACGCCTCCCTCGGCGGGCCCGTTCTCCACCGCGCGGTCACCCATCTGGGCGGCCCCTACATCATCCCGGACATCCACGTCGAGGGCCGGGCCGTCTACACGAACAACCCGCCCGCCGGCGCCTTCCGCGGCTTCGGCGTTCCTCAGACCAACTTCGCCTTCGAGAGCGCCCTTTCCGAGCTCGCCGCCCTCGTGGGCATCTCGGCCTGGGAGATACGGTCGCGCAACGCGATCAGGCCCGGGGCAGTCCTCTCCAACGGCCAGATCGCCGGCCCCGACACTGCCCTCGAGGAATGCCTCCGGGCCGTGAAGGCGGCCTTCGACTCGGCCCCGGGCGCGGCGGGAATCGCCTGCGCCTTCAAGAACACGGGCATCGGCATGGGCCATCCCGACGTGGGCCGCTGCGTCCTCGCTGTGCTCGCCGACCGCGTCGAGGTGAGGTCGGGCGCGGCCTGCGTGGGCCAGGGCCTGGCGACCGTCCTCACCCAGATCGCCTGCGAGGTCCTCGGCATCGAGCCGGACCGCGTCGTGGTGCCCCAGCCCGACACCGCCCTGACCCCAGACGCCGGCACCTCCACCGCCTCGCGCCAGACCCTCATCACCGGCGAGGCCTGCCGTCGCGCCTGCGAGGCGGCCCTCGCGGAACTCGACGCGTTGCGCGACACAGGCAGGGCGAAGCCGGACGGACCCTTCCCCTTCGCCCCCCTTGCCGGGCGGGAATTCGCCGCCGAATACGACGCCGCCACCGACAACTTCCCCTCGGACAAGGCCAACCCGGTCCGCCACGTCGCCTACAGCTACGCCTGCCACGTGGCCGTTCTCGGCGAGGAGGGCCGCGTGACCCGCCTCGTGGCGGCCCACGACTCGGGCCTCGTGGTGAACCCCCTGGCCTTCGAGGGCCAGGTGGAGGGAGGCGTCGCGATGGGCCTGGGCTACGCCCTCACCGAGACCTTTCCCCTCGTCGACTGCGCGCCCGTCGCGAAGTTCGGAAAGCTGGGACTTCTCCGCGCCACCGACCTTCCCGAGATCGAGGTGATCGCCGTGAGGAGGGAAGGGGAGGGCCCCGCCCTGGACGGGGGTACGAGCGCCGCCGGCTACGGGGCCAAGGGCATCGGCGAGATCTCCTCGATCCCCACGGCGGCGGCCGTCGCCGGCGCCTATGCGGCCCGCGACGGTAAGTGGAGGACCTCCCTTCCCCTCGAGGGGACGCCCTACCGGAGCTGAGTTCGCCTGACCTTAACCCAGAAGACTCTTCATGAGGGCGTCCACGTCCTCCTGGCTCGCGTCGGACTTGCGCTCGAAGGCCAGCTCCTCGTTCGTCACCCTGAGCTTCCTGAGGAGGCTGTAGATGACGGCGAGGAGGACCTTGTTGCCCGCCGCCGGGTTCTCCTTGATGAAGGCCGCGAAGTCGCCCCGCTGGAGACGCACGAGGACGGAGCGGCCGAGGGCCCGGACAGTGGCCGTGCGCTTGACCTGGAGGAACATGCCCGCTTCGCCGAAGACGTCGCCGGGGCCCAGGCTGTTCACGTAGACCTCGCCCTTCTCCGCGGTGGACAGGCCGATGCTGAGGGTGCCTTCGAGGATGCCGTAGAAGTGGGGGCTGAGCTCGCCCTCCTCGACGACGGGTTCGCCCTCGTCGAAGACGACCACCTCGGCCGAGGCCATGAGGCGCTCGACCTCGGGCTCAGTGAGGAAGCGGAAGGTCACGAGGGATTTGATGGCCGTTGTCTGGCCCGATTTGTCCGCGAGGATTTCCATGTCGCCCTCCTCAGGCACACCCAAGTATAGGGCAGCCGGAGCGAGAGCGCAGGGGGCCTCCCCGCCCTCACCCCAGTTCGACGATCACCTCGTGGCTCGTCCCGGCGGGGAAGGGGGGAAGGAGAATGCCTCCCCGGTCCGCGACCGGCAGATCCCTGCCGTCGAGACGCGCGGCCGCCACGCCCTTGGAGAGGCCCCTGGGGTTCCTCACCTCGATGCGATAGGTCGCGCCGCGCCACTTCCTCGTGGCGGAAAAGCCCTTCCAGGAGGTCGCGATGCAGGGATCGACGCGGAGTCCCCGGTAGTCGGGCTTGATGCCGAGGATGCCCTGGGAGAGGGCCACGAAGGCCCAGGCCGCCGTGCCCGTGAGCCAGGAATTCTTCGCCTCGCCGTAGCGCGGTGAGTCGCGGCCGGCGATCATCTGCGCGTAGACATAGGGTTCGGAGCGGTAGAGGTCGATCTCGGCCTCCTTCGCGCTCGGACAGATGCTCCGGTAGTACTCGAGGGCGCGGTCGCCCAGCCCGAGGGCCGTGAGGGCGAGGTGGATCCAGGCGTTGTTGTGGCAGAAGATGCCCGCGTTCTCCTTGACCCCGGGCGGGTAGCTCGACACCTCGCCCAGCTCGACGTGGTAGGTCGAGTAGGCCGGTTGCTGGAGGAGGATGCCCCGGGGCGTGAAGAGCTCGCGATGCAGGCTCTCGAGGGCCTCGCGGGCGCGGGCCTCGCCGCCCGCCCCGCCGAGGGCGCACCAGGCCTGGCTCTCGATCCAGATCCTCCCCTCCACGTCGCGGGCCGAACCGAGGACCCTGCCCGAGGCGTCGAAGGCCCGGAGCCACCACTTCCCGTCCCAGGCCGAGGCCTCTATCGCCTCGTCCATGGCGTCGTAGTCGGCGACCATGCGGTCGGCCCCGTCACCGCGGCCGAGGGCCGTGTAGAGGGCCTCCATCTCGCGCGCGGCGTAGAGGAAGAGTCCCGCGATCATCACCGACTCGGCCTTCGAGTCCGCGACGTCGCCCGCGGTCTGGAAGCTCTCGTTGGGCTCGGTCGAAAAACAGTTGAGGTTGAGGCAGTCGTTCCAGTCGGCGTGGCCGATGAGGGGGAGGCCGTGGGGCCCGCGCTTCCGCATCGTGTAGGCCATGGAGGTCTCGAGGTGGTGCAGGAGGCTCTCCGCGGGCCTGCCCTCGGCGTCGACCCTTCCTCCCGCGGTGTCACGCCGGTATTCGCGGTCGGCGTAGCCCGCCGCCTCGTCGAGGATCGAGAAGTCGCCCGTCTCCTTGATGTAGGCGCAGGTCGAGAGGACGAGCCAGAGGTGGTCGTCGTAGAAATCGCCGCCGATGTCGGCGTTGCCCTTCTTCGTGAGGGGCTGGTACTGGTGGAAGCAGGCCCCGTCGGCGAGCTGGGTCGCGGCGATGTCGAGGAGGCGCTCGCGGGCCCGGGCGGGGATCATGTGGACGAAGCCGAGGATATCCTGGTTGGAGTCGCGGAAACCCATGCCGCGTCCGATGCCCGTTTCGTACATGGAGGCAGAGCGCGAGAGGTTGAAGGTGGCCAGGCACTGGTACTGGTTCCAGACATTGAGCATGCGCTCGGCGTCGGGGTCGGGGAGCTCGGCCGAGAAATTCGACAGGAGCCCGTCCCAGAAGGCCCGGAGGGCCGCCAGGGCCTCGTCGACGGCCCCGGGCTTCTTCCAACGCGCGAGGACGGCGCGGCCCTTGACCTTGTTCATGACGCCGTCCGGCTCGAATTTCGGCCCGTCGACGGCGGGGTCGTGCTCGACATAGGCCAGGACGAAGGCGAACTCGCGCTCCTCGCCGGCGTCGAGGTCGAGCTCGATCTCGTGGGCGCCGACGGGGTTCCAGCCCGAGGCGATCGAGTTCGCACAACGTCCCGACAGGGGGACGCGGGCCTCGTGGAGACCCTCGTGCCTGCCGACGAAGGCCTCGCGGTCCGTGTCGAAGCCCGCGACGGGGGCGGTGCAGGCGAAGAGGGTGTAGTGGTCGCGGCGTTCCCGGTACTCGGTCTTGTGGTAGATCGCGCCGCCGTCGCTCCCGCCGAGGGGCTCGACCTCCACTTCCCCGATGTTCCAGGTGCGCTGGTAGTTCGTCATGTCGTTGAGGGCCCCGTAGAAGGCGAACTCCTGGAAGCTGAAGAGGCGGGCCCGCCTGCGGATCTTCCCCTCGTTCCTCACGCGGACCTTCCAGAGCTCCTCGTTCCTCCCGAGGGGGACGAAGAAGGTGGTCTCGACCTCGAGGCCCTCCCTGGCGCCCAGGATGCTCGTGTAGCCCAGGCCGACCCGGCACTCGTAGCGGTCCAGGGCGGCCTTGATCGGCTTCCAGCCGGGGCTCCACAGCCGGCCCCCCTCGTTGATGTAGAGGTAGCGGCCGCCTGAGTCGAGGGGCAGATTGTTGTAGCGATAGCGGGTGAGGCGCCGGAATTTCGCGTCCTTCCAGAAGCTGTAGCCTCCGCCCGTGTTCGTGCAGAGACCGAAGAAGTCGTCCTGCCCGAGATAATTGAGCCAGGGGAGGGGGGTGTCGGGCCGGGTTATGACATATTCGCGTCGTTTGTCATCAAAATGGCCATAGCTCATGATTGCTCCGGGGGAAGGGGCTCGCAACAATCCTAGGAGGGTTGGTTGGATTAGTCAAGCAACCAAATAAGTAAGGGCCCATAGCCTCGGATCGGCCCTCGAGGCTACCATGCAGGGGCCATGGAATTGCTCGAACCCACGCCCGCCAACCTCGCCCGCGCCGCCCGCGCCCTCGCCGAGGGGAGCTTGGTCGCCCTGCCCACCGAGACTGTCTACGGCCTCGGAGCCAACGCCTTCGATGTCGATGCCGTCGCCCGGGTCTTCGAGGCCAAGCGCCGCCCGAGCTTCGATCCCCTCATCGTCCATATCGCCGACCTCGAGGGCCTCGACCGGGTCGCCGAGTTCCGCGGCTCCCTGGGTCCCCGCCTCGCGGCGGCCTTCTGGCCCGGTCCCCTCACCCTCATCCTGCCGAAGCGCGAGGCGGTTCCCGGCCTCGTGACCAGCGGCCTCGACACGGTGGCGGTGCGCATGCCCGCCCATCCCGTCGCGCGGGAGCTCATCCGCCTCTCGGGCGTCCCGGTGGCGGCCCCCAGCGCCAATCCCTTCGGCTACCTCTCGCCCACGCGGGCCGAGCACGTCGCGAAGATGCTCGGCGACCGGGTCGACTTCATCGTCGACGGAGGACCCTGCGACATCGGCGTGGAATCGACGGTCCTCGACCTGAGCTCCGAACGACCCACCATCCTCCGTCCGGGCGGGCTCCCGCGCTCGGCCATCGAGGAACTCATCGGGAGCGTGGACCTCGTCGACCGCTCGAGCGCCCTCCCCACGAGCCCGGGCCAGCTCGAGAGCCATTACGCCCCGCGCACGCCCCTCAGGCTCTTCGAGGCCGGGGCCCTGGCCCGGGCGACACCGGGGCGGGGAGTCGCGGCCATCTTCTTCGACGAGGGCTCGAGGCGGGCCGCGGCCGGACGGGGCTTTGCAACGGAGATCGTCCTCTCGCCCGGGGCCGAACTCCGGGAGGCGGCTGCCGCCCTCTTCGTCGCCCTCCACGACCTCGACGCCTCGGGCTGGGCCGAGATCTGGGCCGAGCGCCTTCCCTCTGAGGGCCTGGGGCTGGCCGTCAACGACCGGCTCTGGAAGGCTTCCACGAAGGGGAGCTGAGGCTCGGGAAGCCCGGGCCCACCGAGTTCGCCTACCGCGCCCCCGGTCGGCCTCTCCCCGGATTGCGACAGTTTCTTCACTCCAAAGACCCTAGATCACGAAGGCCTCAACCCAGGTTCGGAAGAATCCGATAAGGGAGGTGGAGGCGATCATGACGGGAATGTTGGCGACAAGCACGATTCCCCTGACCCTGGCCTACTCGGCCGGCGGGAGCGGCGGGAGGGTCAATCTGCCCGTCTCCCCCCACGAGATCCTCTACGCCAACTTCCCCCACGTCTCGGGGGTCGCCGCCTCTCCCGGCGAGCCCGTCGCCTCGATCGACCGGCTCAAGATCCTGGACACCCTCATCGAGCGCCTCTCGGGGATGAAGTCCCAGCCCCTCGCGGCAGCCGAAAAGCCCTCCAGCCTGAGCTCGGAGCGCATCGACGCCCTCATCGAGGAATACGGGGCCGAGCTCCGGAGCCGGGCCCTCGCCCCCGTCCAGCCCTACGCCTCCGTCCCCTCGGTGGCGAGCGGCATGCTGTTCAATCTCGCCGCCTAATCCGCATCAACTGAATCCATCCACTCCCCGGAACAGTTCCCGGACACTCGCCGCGGTCCCGCGGCCGTAGTAGAGGGCGCCGTACCAGCTGGTGGCGGTGACGATGTTCCGTCCGTACTGCCGCGTCTCCTCGATGGAAAGGCTCTCGAGGAAGAGATCGTCGGGGAGGCCGCCCGAGTCGGCGACCCAGCGCTTGAGCCTTCCCCGTCCCGCGTTGTAGGCGAACATGGCCCTGAGGGCCTGCCCGTGGTTCTCCCGCATGAGATCGCGGAACATGGTCATGCCCAGGCGGATGCTGTCGCCCGGCCGCTTGAGGTCGTAGTCGACGAGCCTCAGGGACTGGGCGATCTCCCTGGCCGTCGCCGGCATGAGCTGGGCCAGACCGACGGCGCCCGCGTGGCTGCTCACCCCGGGATCGAACCAGCTCTCGGAGCGGAGGAGGCCCAGGACCAGGGCCTCGGGAAGGCTGGAGTCCCTTGTGGAGCTTCGTATCTCGTCGAGCCAGGGCCGGGGGTAGAGGCGTTCGAAGTCCTGGCGGGCGGGCCGCTCCGAGCGGGCGACGAGGAGATTGGCGAAGCGCATCGAATCGTAGGGCCGGCCGGCCTTCGCGGTCGCCGAGGCGAGGGAGCGGAGACTCTCGTCGTCCCAGGAGGGGGCTTCCTCCTTGGCGAAGTCCCAGGACAGGGAGGCCATGCCGAAGGCGATGAGGCGGTCGACGAGGAGGCGGGCCTCGGGTCCCTCGCCCCCCTCGAGCTTCTTCGGTGCGGGTCCCGTCGCCGGGCCCTTCCAGGGCAGGAGGTCCAGACCCAGGCGGGAGGCGGCCACGAGGCGGTAGTAATCGGAGACTCCGGGCAGGGCGAGGACCGCGGCGTAGCTGGTGGCCGCGAGGCTTCCGTCCGAAAGGCGGGCGGGCCCGGCCTCGTCGCGGACCTTCGGCTCGGGCTTCGCCCGGGGCGGAGGACTGTCTGGATCGACGAGGCCCAGCTCGCGGGCCCTGCCCGCGAGGTAGAGGCTTCGCGCCCCAAGCTCGGTTCCGAGCCTGCCCGCGAGGAGGGCGGCGAAGCCGTCGACGCTGCGCCAGTCGCGGTCCACGAGGGCCTGCATGAGGAGGGGGGAGGCCAGGTCTCGGAAACTTGAACCCTCGCCCCATTCCTTCGACGCTGCGGCGAGGAGGGCGAGCTTCCCCGCCGCGAGGGCGGCGCTCCGGAGCGCGGGCGAGGCCCAGTCTTTGAGGGGCCCAGCCCCCTTTTCGAGGGCGGCGAAGGCGCTTTCGAGGCGGTACCAGATCACCGAGTCCCGGTCGCGTCGGTCGATCGAGCCCGCGAGGAGGCCCTCGAAGAGGGCCCGGGCCTTCTCGGGGGCTTCGACGGCCTTCAGCATGCGGGCCTTGTAGAAGGCGGCGGTCCAGGCCACCGAGCTCGAGGGAGAGGCGGCGCCCTGCGCGGCGCCGAGTTCGTCCATCAGCCCGAGGCCCTCGCGGGACATGCCCGAGAAGAGGTAGGCCTTGGCGAAGACGGCGGTCAGCTCCCGGCCGGGCTCGGCCTTCAGTGCGGGAAGCGCGGCCTTCGAGAGGCGATAGCCGGCGGCGTAGTCCTTGGCGGCGACAGCCGAGCGCAGGCGGGCAGTGGCGAGGAGGAGGGGATCGACGGGGGGCGGGGGCGGAGGGGCGGCCGCGCCTCCGGTTGCCGACGGGGCCTGGGTGGCGCCAGTCTTCCCTCCCGGCGCGGCCCTCGGGCCCTCGCCCAGGGCCAGGGCGATGCCCTTGTCCAGCCAGGGGCCCGTCGGGCCCGAGAGCAGACTAGCGAGGGCGGCGACCCAATCGGGCTGTCCGAGGTCCCGGGCGGCCAGGGCCTGGTAGTAGAGGGCCGCACCCCGGTCGGTCCCCGAAACCCCGAGGTCGGTCCGGAGGAGTTCCGCCGCCTCGGAGAGGACCTCGGCCGCGCGCCCGAGCTCGAGGAGGCCCTCGAGGCGGGCGGTCGCGGCCTCGGCCGATCTGCCCTTCCGGGGCGGGGGCAGGCCGAGACTGGCCTCCCAGAGGGCCTGCCGTTCGGGACTTTCCGCCCTCGCCCCGCGGGCGGCGCCTGCGAGGATGAGGGGAAGTCGCCCCAGGGCCCGGTCGCGGAGATAGCCCCGGTCGGCGCCGGCGCTGAGGTCGTAGAGCTCGACGAGGACCCTCGTCCAGGAAAGGAGCTCCTCCGGCTTCCCGTCGAAGCCCTCATGCTCGAGCCAGAAGGCGGCGAAGAACCAAGCGGGGGGGCCGATCGGTCCGGGGTCCTTGAGGGCCGAGGTCTCGAGGGCGAGAAAGGCGCGCTTGTCATTTCGTGCGACCAGATCCTCGAAGGCCTTTTTCTCGAGGCCGAAGGGCCCTCGCTCCGCAGCGAGCCGCCCGGAGCCGAGGAGAAAGAGGCAGAGGGCGAGGAGAAGGACGCCTCCCCTCGAAGCCGAGGCTCCCGGCCCGAGGGAGGAAAAATTCAAGGAAGCTGAGGAATTCATGTGACTCGACGTTAACACCGAGTCGGGGCCCTGTTCAACGACGGGGCCCGGCGCATCGCACTCAGCGCGGCGGGATCACGATCCAGGTGCCGGCGATGATGAGATCGGGGTTCCGGATCTTGTTCGCCTTCGCGAGGCGAGGATAGAGCCAGGGATCCTTGTAGTGGACCCAGGCGAGATCCCAGAGGGTGTCGCCCCACCTGAGGCGGTAGCGCAGCTCCTTGCCCTGGGGGGCGGAGGGGGCGGGAGCCGCCGCTACCGCAGGGGCTGGCGGCGGGGTGGGAGAGGCGGCCGAGGCGGGAGTCGCGGCCGGGGTGGGAACCGGGGCCGGCTGCACCTGGGCGGTCTTCGCCGCCGCGGGGGCGGCCGAAGTGGAGCCCGAGGGACGCAGGAAAAGGAACCAGACGGCGAGGGCCAGGAGGATCACGCCGAGGGCCACGGCGATGTAGGGGAGGAGAGAGGCACGGCGCTCCCTGTCCTCCCGGACCTTGGCCGCGGCCGCGAGGAGGCCCGCTCCCTCCTCGGGAGAGGTCGCCTCGTCGGGGAGGCTGTCGGTGCGCTCCTCCTCGAGGTCGAAGTCGGGAATCTCGTATTTCTTTTCCTCACCAAGCGATTCCAGGGAGACGCGCAGGCTCTGCTCCTCGCCCGTATCGGGGGAGGTGGCCGAGGAGAGGAGGGTCCCCTCGTCGTCGAGCTCGAGTTCCAGCCGGATGTCCGGGGTCCCCGCCGGGGCCGGAGCGATGCTCTCGATCACCAAGCTGCCCATATAGTCGTCGTTGAGCACCGAGGGGCCCTCTCCCCGGTAGAGGTCGATCTGCACGCTGCGCTGCCCGTCGTTGACTGTCGTCACGACCAAGCGCTTCTTGGCGGGCTCGCCGGCGTCGAGGATCGGGTAGAACTCGCCGTTGGCGAGCTTGATTCCAATCTTGTCCATGTTTTCGGTTCCTTCCTTGGAGCCGGCTGGCCTTCCCCGCCTCGGTGAGGCGCGAAAAGCTGGCTGATCCGCCGCCTCCAGTCTGGACTTTTCCGGCTCCGAATTCAACAGGGCCGCGCGGATCCCGGAGTCGCCATCGCGAGGACGACGAGACTGTCGGCGGCCGGACCGTAGGGCGAGCCGTCGATCTTGCCGAAAAAGCCGATCTCGCCCCCGAATCCGGCCTCGCGGAGGGCCCCGCGGAGCTCGACGGCCGAATAGAGACGTTGCCTGAAACCGCGGTCGAAGCGCTTCCCCCCGCGCACCACCGTCCAGGTGTTGCGGAGATATTCCCAGTCACCTTCGATCGCATAACTCGTGCACACGAGGTCCCCGCCCCGCTCGAACCACTCGCCCTCGGTGAAGTCGCGGGCCGCCGTCTCCTTCCCGATAGTCTCGAGCACCAGGGCCCCCCCGGGGGCCAGGGAGGCGCGGAGACGGCGGAGCGCGGCCACATCCTCCTCGGCCGTGGCGAAGTAGCCGAAGCTCGTGAAGAGGTTGAGGGCGAGGTCGAAGGAGGCGGGCCGCTCGAAGTCCCGGATGTCGGCCTCGACGAACTCGATCTCGAGGCCGTCGGCCCGGGCGCTCTCGCGGGCGGCCTCGAGGTAGGAGGCGCTGAGGTCGACGCCCGTGACCGCGCAGCCCCTCCGCGCGAGCTCGAGGGCGTGGCGGCCCGGGCCGCAGCAGGAGTCGAGGACCCGGAGCCCGGGCCCGACGCCGCGGGCCCCCGCCGCGACGAGGCGGGCGTCGATGCCGTCGATGACCGCCGGCACCTCTGCCCAGCGCTTCTCGTCGAACATCAGCGAGGCGTAGATCTCCCAGAATTCTCCCTCGGCGAACCACTCGGGCCCGCCGGGTCCCGCGTCGGGGCCCGGGTCAGAGATGCCCGCGCTCCACGACCAGCCCCATCACGTAGGTGAGGAGCTCGAGGTCCAGGTCGCCCCCGGCGTCGGAGAAGGCCTCGCGGAGCTCGGCCCAGTCGGCGGGGGCCAGGGGGGTGCCGTCATAGTCCATGTAGAGCATGCTGCCGACGGCGCCCAGCCAAGCCAGGGCTGCCTCGCGGTCCTCGGCGAGGCGCGCGGGGAAATCCTCGAAGAGAGCGGCGATGAGATCGGCCGGCAGTCCCCGGAAGGAGGAGGAGACCCAGTCGCGGAGGGCCTCGGCCTGGCGCCGGGGCTCGGAGCTTCCCAGCCTGCGGATAGTCGTCTCGAGCTCGTGTTTCCAGCGGTCGGCGGCTTGCATGGCCTCATGATAACGCGGAGCCCTCGCCCTGCGCTAGCGAGGCCTCGTCTGCGTCGGCCCGGGCCCTAGAGGTAGAGGAGGGCGACGAGGGCGGTGAAGTCGTAGAGGCCGTGGCCCAGGGAGATCTCGGCCCAGTCGCCCCTGGTCCGCCATCGCAGGGCGAAGAGGGCGCCGAGGCAGGCGGCGACGAGGGCGCCGACGGGACCCTGGCTGCCGTGGGCGAGCCCGAAGAGGAGGGAGGAGAAGACCAGGGCGGCCCCGGGACCCAGGCCGGCCTGGCCCAGTCTCCGGAGAAGGTAGACGCGGAAATAGAGCTCCTCGACCAGTCCGGTGGCGAGACAGGAGGCGAGGAGGAGGGGGATGAAGAGGGCGGGGCCGAGATCCGGGGCGCCTATGCCCGCGAGGAGGGGATTGGCCGAAAGCCTGGCCGCCCCTCCGGCCGCCCGGTCGAGGAGGGCGGGGAGGAGGGCGAGGAGCCAGGCCAGGCCGGCGAGGGCGAGGGCTCCGGCGAAGGTGGAGGGTCGCAGTCCGAGAGGGCGCCCCGGCCGGGAGGGGAGGTGGAAGGCCTCATAGCCCTCCGAGCGGTCGATGAGGTGGAGGAGGAAGAGCCCGGCCGGGACGAGGCCCGCAAGGATGCCGAGGTGCCAGAGGGCGTCGGCCGGGCTGGCCTGTGCGGGAATGCGGAGGCCGGGGAGGCTGCCGAGGGGCAGGAGGCCCCGGAGCCAGACGAGGGCGAAGAAGAGGAGGGCCTCGAAGAGGGGTCGTTCGGGCTCGCCCGCCCTTCGCCGCGGGGCTGTCCTCTCCTCCCCCCGGTCTGTGGCGTTTTCCATGCCTTCCCCCCCCTGCGCCCATTTTGACGGAGCCTTCTCGCGGTGTATACTGGAGCAAGCCGCCCCGAGGGTCGGTGACTTATCCGACCCAGAGAAGAAAGCGAGAACGTCGAGCATGCCGATCCTCGTGCCCCTGGCCATCCTCGTCGCCGTCCTCGCCCTGGTCACCGGGGCCCTCCTCCTCCGTGGCGGCAAGAAGACCTCCTTCGTCGAATTCCTGGCCAAGGCCCTCGGCGAGGGCTTTTCCCTCATGGAGGCCAACCGGCTCAACGAGGCGGCCAGCGTGGCCCAGGTGGCCGATCGCGGCGCCATATTCTGGTCGCCCCGAGACCTCGACCGCGTGATCGCCGCGATCGGCGGCGTGGATGTCACGCGGAGCCGGGAGATCGCCGGCCTCCTCGACAAGCTCTACACCCTCCGCAAGCGCCTCGAGTTCGACCAACCTCGCTTCCAGATGGGGATCCGTTCGAGCCGGCAGATGGCCCAGGGGCAGCGTGTGCGCCTCCTCGTCGTCGGGCTCGGCGTCTTCAACTCGACCCTCGTCGACAACAACCAGCGCTTCCTCGTCCTTTCCTGGCCCCTCGGGCTCCGGCTTCCCAAGGGCTTCGTTTGGAAGGGCAAGAAGATCTCCATCTACTTCTGGCGCCGCGAGGACGCGGGCTATGTCTTCGACAGCTATGTCCTCGACGACCTGCGCATCATGGTTGTGCCGGTGATCCACGTCGCCCACTCCGAATCCCTCCTCCGGACCCAGAAGCGCAAATCGGTGCGGGCCCGCACCACCATGCCGGCCTACCTCTATCTCCTCAAGCGCATCGAGGGAGCCTTCGAGAAGCCCGAGTTGACGGCCGGGCTGCGCTCCAGGCTGGCGGACATCTCGGAGGACGGCTTCGCCCTCGTGATCGGCGGCAAGGCCAAGGAGGGTCTCCTCGTGAAGGCCCAGTTCGCCCTCGGCCGGCGGCAGATCGTGATGAGCGGGACCGTCAAGAGCATCGATTTCGACCGCGACAAGAACCAGTCCATCCTCCACGTCCAGGCGGTGCCGCCCAGTGCCCGGACGCGGAACGCGATACGATCTTTCGTGTACGGCAATCGCGGGACGACCGACGATGCCGATGCTGAAGCGGAGGGCTGAGTCGAGTGCGTATGTCCCCGGGGGGTCGGATGAGACGAACAGTGGCCGTTCTGGCCTTCACTCTGCTTTCCGGGACGCTCGTCCTCGGACAGGACGCGGGGGCGGTGATTCTCACCTATCAGCGCAACTTCGTGCGCTCGAGCCTCGCGACGAAGCTCGAGCTCCTCAAGGAGGCGGGCAAGTCGGGGGGGAGCGAGATGGGTCCCCTCTACGACACGGCCCTGAGCTTCGTACTCGACAACGCGGGGCTCCTCGGCGACGACGCCCAGCTCCGCGACCTCGCCCTGCTCGCGGTGCGGAAGGCCGGCGAGGTGGGCCAGGCCCGTTCGGCGGGCGACATCTGGAGCGTGTTCCAGGTCTACAAGTCCGACTCGGAGCTCCGCGCCGCGGCCGTCCTCGCCTACGCCCGGACGGGGACGGGCCAGCCTACGACGGTCGCCGATCTCTCGGGCTTCCTGGCCTCGCAGAACTCCCTCTTCCGCTCCGGTCTCCAGCCCGACTACCCGGCCTTCGAGGCCACCCTCGAGGCCCTGGGCCTCCTCGGCGATCCCTCGAGCTACCAGGTCCTCTTCGCCAGCTATGTCGCCGCCCCGACGCCCACCGTCAGGACCAAGGCGGCCGCCGCCCTCTCGAAGCTCAAGGGCGATCTCCGGGCCTATCTCGAAGAGGTGATCGCCAAGGGCGCGGCCCTCGAGAAGACCGCCGCCCTCGAACTGGGCTTCGCCTCGCCGGCCCTCGGAAGCGAGGACCAGGGTCGCCTGGCCGAGGCCGCCCTGGCCTCCTCCCTCGACTGGAAGGGCGACTCGCCGGTGGAGCAGGCGGCGATGCGGAAGCTTCGTCTCGCCTCGGTGCGTCAGATCGGAGCCCTGCACTGGCAGCGCGCCGCCCCCCTCGCGATCCGCCACTTCCGCCTCCTCCTCGGCGACTACCAGGACGGAAAGGGCGCGGAGGAGGATCTCCTCGACGCCATCACCTGCCTCGGCGCCATGGGCTCCTCCGACGCGGCCCTGGCCCTCTCCCTCTATCTCCAGCTCATCAACGGCCAGACGGAACAGGGCAAACCCTACGATCAGGCCCTTCTCCTCGGCGTCATCCGGGCCCTCGGCTCCCTCGGCGACAAGGTGGCCTTCGACTATCTCCTCTACATCGGCTACCTCCAGTACCCGGAGGCGATCAAGGACGCGGCCAAGGAAGCCCTGCAGGACCTGAAATGGTGATCCGCCGGGAGGCTTTCTCCCTGCCCTGATTCGGCGACCGGCTCTTCCGACCCCCCGGGAGGTCCGGTGCTCTCCTTTTTCGCTGAACGCCCCCTGTTTTATTGCCCGCCCTGGCACTTCGCCCTCGGACTGGCGGCGGGCTTCTATCCCCTCCTCCTCGACTGGCGGCTTCGCCTCGTCGCGACCCTCCTCCTGGTCGCCTCCGGCCTGTCCCTCCTCCTCCTTCTCGGACCGCGACCGCGGGCCATCCTCGCCGCAGCCTTCGCCTTCGGCAGCCTCGCGGGTTTCGCGCTTCACCTCCGGGAGGCCGCCCTCCCCCCCCTCGGGCTCCAGGCCTTCGCGGTCGAGGCAGGGGCGGATGTTGGTCCGAAGGCCCTCGCCTGTGTCGGGCTCGCCGGCCGCCTCGCCTCGGACTCCACCCCCGCCCGCGGAGGGCTCCGCTCCTACGAGCTCGAGGCGGATCGCGCCCTGCTGGCGGGCCCCGGCATCCGAGGCTGGTGCGAGGTCCGGGGCCGGGCCCGTCTCCTCCTTCGAGACGGCTCCCCCCTCGCCGCAGGTGCCGCCATCGAGGCGGGAGGGGAGTGGGGAAGCCTCGGTGGGGGCCCGGGCGAGGCTCCTCCCTTTTTCGGCGCCGGCCGGGACCTCCTAGTCCGTGACCGAGGCGCGCCGCCGGCCATCCTCCGGAACGCCGTCCACGAGGGCTTTATCCGCGCGGCGGTCTTCGCGGCCGGAGGGGGAAGGGAGGGTGGCGGCCCGGCGGAGGAGCGGAAGCGGGAGGATCGCGCCGGCCTCCTCGTGGCCCTCCTGACGGGGAAGCAGGACGCCCTCTCCCCGGAGGACAAGGCGGCCTTCAAGGCAGCCGGCTGCAGTCACATTCTCGCCCTCTCGGGACAGCACCTCTCCCTCATCGCGGCCGGCCTGGCCTTCTTGCTCAGGCCCCTTCTCGGCCCTCGTCGCGCCCTCCTCCCCGCCCTTCTCATCACGACCCTCTATGTCCTCGTCGTCGGTCCCGGCCCCTCCCTCCTTCGGGCCCTCATAGCCTTCGCCCTCGCCGCCCTCGTCACCCTCGCCGACCGCCCCCAGGAGGGGCGCGGCCTTCTGGGCCTCTGTTTCGTCGTCCACGCAGCCCTCTTCCCCGGCGACCTCCGCGAGGCGGGCTTCGTGCTGTCCTACCTCGCGGTCGGCGGCCTGGTCGTCCTGGCTCCCCGCTTCACGCACGCCCTGGGGCCCCTCGTCCCCCCCGCCCTCCTTCAGCCCCTCGCCGCCTCCATCGCCGCCCAGTGCGCGACGGCCCCCTGGATCGCCCTGGTCTTCGGCATCTTCCAGCCGGTCGGCATCGTGGCGACCGTCCTCACCGGACCCCTCGTGGAGGCCGTCCTCGTGCTCGGCCTGGTCGCCTCCGCCCTCGCGGCCTTCTTCCCGGCCCCGGCCGCCCTTCTCGCCCCCCTCGAGGGCCTCCTGCTCGGCCTCCTCTCGGAGTCGATGGCCTTCTTCGCGGCTCTTCCCTCCCTCTCCCTGAAGAGCGTCGCCGCGGCCGCCTGTCTTTCCCTCGTCGTGGTTCTTTTTTCGGCCTTCATATATGCTCTCCCCCATGTCGAACACCGAGCCTTCCGGCGATTGTACGGCGCCCCCCGCGGAGGTCGCGACCCAGGCCCTGCCCGCCTACGACTCGCCCCAGGCCCTCGCGCGGCTCCTCGACCTCGAGGGCCTCGCGATGACGAAGCGCTTCGGGCAGAACTTCCTCGTGAACCGGGGCGCCCGCCGGAAGATCCTCGCGGAGCTCGGCGGGACGGGGGGTGAGCGGGTCTGGGAGATCGGGCCGGGTATCGGGGCCATGACGGCCGAGGCCCTCGAGGCCGGCCTCGACGTCACCGCCTTCGAGATCGACCACGGCTTCTCGCGCCTCCTCGCCCGGGTCTTCGGCGGCCCGGCCTTCGAGGGGCGCTTCAGGCTGATCCCGGGCGACTTTCTCGACACCTGGAAGGCCGAACTCGCGGCCTCGGGCCCCCCCGATTTCGTCTTCGGCAACCTGCCCTACAACGCCGCGGCCGCCATCATCGCGGCCCTCATCGAGGGCGGCCTCCTGCCCCGCCGCCTCGTCTTCACCGTGCAGCGCGAGGCCGCCCTCCGCATGGTCGCGAAGCCGGGCGGCAAGGACTATTCCTCCTTCACGGTGCTCTGCGCCGCGGCCTGCAAGGTCCGCCTCGCCTTCGACCTCGGCGCCGCGTCCTTCTGGCCCCAGCCCCGCGTGACGAGCTCCGTCGTCGTGATGGAACCCCGCGGCGATCCCCTCGAGGCCGACGACAGGCGGGGCTTCTCGCGTCTCGTCCGCTCGGCCTTCGCCTCGCGTCGCAAGACCCTCCGCAACAACCTCAAGGCCGCCGGCCATACCGAGGCGGCCATCGACGCGGCCCTGGTCGCCCTCGGCCTCGATCCCACGGTGCGGGCCGAGGTCCTCTCGCCCGAACTCCTCGCCGCCCTCTACCGGGCCTTGGGAGGTTCGGCGGCGAGTCCTTGCGCTCCGGGCCCGCAAGTCCCTACTATGGGGCAACCATGACCGAAGTGCAGATAAGCGCGATCGACGAGGAACACCTCGACACCGTCATCGCCGCGGACGTCGAGTTCACCGGGACGATGAATTTCAAGAAACCCCTCATGATCAAGGGGCGCGTCACCGGCACCATATTCTCCGAGAGCGAGCTCTACATCGATGAGGGGGCCCGGGTCGAAGCCGGCATCCAGGCCCTGGTCGTCTCGGTGAAGGGCAGCGTCAAGGGCGACATCCAGGCCCGCGAGCGCGTCGACCTCTTCGCGACGAGCTCGGTCGAGGGCGACATCACGGCGCCCAAGGTGACCATGGAGACGGGCTGCCGTCTGAACGGCGCCTGTCGCATGATCACTCCCCCCGACGATGGGCGTCAGGTCTACTAGCCTCCTCCCCCTCCTTCTTTTCCTGCTCCTCGTCGGGAACGCCGCCGGGGCCCAGGGTCTGAAGGAGAGGGGAGCCGCCCTTCTCGAGGGCGGTCGCTTCGAGGAGGCCAGGGCCCTGGGACTCGACGCGGTCAACGCCGATCCCGCGGACATGGAGGGCAACCTCCTTCTCTGCCAGAGTCTCGTCTCTCTGGGCCGGCCCGCCGACGCGGCGAACTACGCGGCCAAGGCCTGGGAAAGACGTCGCGATCCCCGCCTGGCCGAGCTTCTCGGGGAGGCCTTCTACTTCCTCGGCCGCAATCCCGAAGCCCTCTCCTGGTTCCAGGCCTACCTCTCTTCGATGCCCGAGGGGGCCCGGGCCGGCCTCGCCTATTACTACACCGGCGAGCTCTATGTGAGGCTCGGCCGCTTCGGCCACGCCGACATCGCCTTCCTGACGGCCGTGCGCCACGACCCGGGCAACGCCCGCTGGTGGGTCCGCCTGGGCTGGGCCCAGGAGAAGGCCGGAGACCCCTCCCAGGCCCTCCGCTCCTACGACAAGGCCTGCGTCCTCGACCCCCGCCTCGAGGACGCGACAATCGGAAAAGAGCGCGTGCTCGCCCGCCTCCGGGGCTGAGCCGGACTCCATGGAGCTCCGCGTCGCCTTCCAGACCCTGGGCTGCAAGCTCAACCAACTCGAGACCGAGGCCCTCGTCGACGCCTGGAAGCGGGCCGGCTGCGCCCTCGTGGGGCAGGACGAGGTCGTCGATCTCTACGTCCTCAACACCTGCACGGTCACGGGCCGGGCCGAGCAGAAGGCGAGGCGCCTCGTCCGGCGGGCCCTGGCGCGGAACCCCGCGGCCCTCGCCCTCGTGACCGGCTGCTACGCCGAGGTCGAGCCCGAGGCCCTGGCCTCCCTCCACGAGCGGGCCCTCGTCGTGCCGGGGACGGAGAAGGCCGGCCTCCTCGACCTGGCCGCCTGGCTGGCCGAGGAGTGGCAGGGCCACGGCGACCTCGCCGAGGCCGTCAGGATCTGGCTCGGAGGGCTTCGAGGCGGCGATGCCGATCCCTTCGCCTTCGTCCCCGAGGGCTTCGCCCTCCATTCGCGGCCCTCCCTCAAGATCCAGGACGGCTGCGACAACCGCTGCAGCTACTGTCGCGTCTGCATAGCCCGGGGCCCTGCCCGCAGCCTGCCCGCTTCCCTCGTCCTCGAACGCCTTCGCGCCCTCGAAGCCGCCGGCAAGGCCGAGGTCGTCCTCGCCGGCGTCAACCTCCACCAGTACCGCGACGGGGATCTGCGCTTCCCGGGCCTCCTCCGTCTCCTCCTCGAGGGCAGCGAGTCGATCGCCATCCGTCTCTCCTCCTGGGAGCCCGAGGGAGTGAAGGCGGACTTCCTCGAGGCCTTCGCCCATCCCAGGGTCAGACCTCACCTCCACCTTCCCGTCCAGTCGGGCTCCGACGCCGTCCTGCGCCGCATGGCCAGGGCCTACCGTCGGGACAAGGTGATCGCGGCCTGCGAGGAACTCAGGCGGATCAAGGGTGATCTCTTCATCGCCGCCGACCTCATCGCAGGCTTTCCCGGCGAGACCGAGGCGGACTTCGAGGCTACGGTGGACCTCGCCAGGGCCTGCGGCTTCGCCTGGATCCATGCCTTTCCCTTCTCCGCCCGCCCGGGCACGGCAGCCTGGTCGATGGGGCCCAAGGTGCCCGAGCGCCTGGCCGGGGAGAGGACGGCCGCCCTCCAGGGCCTCGCCCGCGAGGGCCGAGAGGCCTATATGGCGAGACAGGCGGGGAGGGAGGTCGAGGCCGTCCTGGAGGCGGAGGCCCGTGAAGTCGAGGCGGGGAAGGGTCGCGCAACCTCCGAGAACTACCTGAAGCTATCGGTCACGGGCCTTCCCGCCGGGACGGGACGGGGCAGGGCCTTCCGCTGTCGCCTGGGCCCGCTTCGAAGCTCCCCGACCGGAAGTCAAGCGAATTCTGTCGATCCAAGCCTATCTATATCTCCGGTTCGGGGCGATCCGGAGGGCGACGAGAGCCTCGAGTCGGACTACGATCTCACGGCCATCTGGACTGGAAATCGCCCGCCGGCAGGTCGGGGTCTTGAATAATTCCTCCCATGCGCTATTTTAGTGTCATCTGACCCAAGTCAAACACACACCACAGGAGGTGGGAATATGAAGAAGACCGCGCTTATCGCGGGACTCGCGATGGTGGCGCTCCTCGGATTGAGCTCCTGCAGCGCGATGTTCGACTCGAATGTGTTCCAGAACGCGAAATTGGGTCAGCCTGATGTCGCGAAGCTGGATACCACCAGCTCGACGGCGATCGCCGACATGGCGCAGACGGAGAGCTTCTTCACCGATCTCGCCGCGGCGCCCGACACCAAGGCAGCCGTCCTCGCGACCCTCGGCGTCACCTCGACGACGACTACGGCGGATGTGACCACGGCCCTCGCCGCCGATCCTGCCACCGCTTCCGACTTCGCCCTCGCGGCCACCATCGAGATCAAGACGACCGACGCGGGCGTCGTCGTGGACAACCTGATGAGCCAGATCCCGACCTTCATGGCCGGCACCGGCGGCTCGCCCGACATGGCCACCATCATGAACGCGGTCATGCCCGCCTCGGTCTTGGCCGAAGTCGGCGTCAGCGCCACCCCGCCCCAGGCCTTCGTCGACATGGTCAGCTCCTTCACCTCGGCAGCGGAGATCTTCACCGCCCTGGCCGCGGCCAACACCCTCCCGGCCGCGAGCGACTACACGACCCAGGACCTGGCCTTCTTCGCCCTCGCCAGCGTCGCCGTCGACGCGGTCACGCCGGCCGCCGGCTTCACGCCGAGCACCACCGGCCTCTCGAGCGATCAGATCAAGGCCGAGGCCCTCTGGGCCGCCATGTCCGACCCCACGGCGACCACCTCTCCGATCACCATCGATCCGACCAAGCTCGATACTTCGACCCTCGGCACCGTGGGCGACACTTCCACCCTGGGCAACCTGCTCGCCCTGGCCGGGATAGACCTGTCGAAGTTCACCAGCTCCGGCACGACCACCACCACCCCTTAAGGAGGACGACATGAAACGCACGCTCGCCCTGTTTCTCACCCTCCTCCTCGCCCTCTCCTGGGTCGCGGCGGAGCCTCTCACCCCCATTCACCTCACCGCCCACGACGCGCGCAGCGTGGCCATGGGCGATTCCTTCACCGCCCTCGCCTCGGGCTTCCAGTCCCTCTACGGCAATCCCGCCGGCTTCGCGGTGGGCCGGGGCATGATCACCCTCGCCAACATCAACATGTGGGGCTACGTCAAGCCGACCACCGAAAACATCAGCGCCCTGACCGGCATGGACTTCACGAACGACCAGGCCGGTGCCATCTCGACCATCGACACCATCATCAAGTCGAACGGCCTCGGAGCCGGCGCCGCCTTCGGCCTCGGCTTCACGGGCGGCGGTCTCGGCCTCGGCGCGACCTTCGTCAGCGAGGAGTACGCCCGCGGCAAGACCCTCCTCGGCACCCAGTTCACGAGCGCCACGCAGATGAACGCCATCGTCGGCCTCGCCATCACCCTCGGGCCCAAGGACTTCAACATCAAGCTCGGCGGTGACCTTCGCCCCTTCATCCGCGTCGAGGGTTCCTTCTCCGCCATCGAGATGATCACCTCCCTCATGGGCGGCTCCTCCTCGGGCGGCTCCAACGACCCCCTCACCCTCCTTCAGTCCCAGCCGGCCCTCTACGGAGTCGGTCTCGCCGCCGACCTCGGGGCCATGTTCACCATGGGTCCCCTCGCCGCCGGCCTCTCGATCAGGGACATCGCGCCGGCCTTCAAGTTCTACGACACCAATTTCGGCGCCGTCATGAACAGCGACAGCTCGGCCCAGGTCGACAACGGCCTCACCGGGCAGTTCAAGCCCGAGGTCACCCTCGGCGCCAGTTTCTCCCCCCGCCTCATCCCCTTCGTCCTCGAGCCCTCCCTCTACGTCGAGGTCAAGGATCTCCTCGCCCTCAGCGACGGTCAGTCCTCCCTCTGGAGCCTCCTCCACGCCGGCGGCGAGCTCAAGGTCCTCTCCTTCATCTACTTCCGCGGCGGTGTCAGCGAAGGCTGGCTCTCCGCGGGCGGCGGCATCAACCTCCTCATTCTCCAGGCCGACGTCGGCCTCTTCACCGAGGAGCTCAGCGCTTATCCCGGAACCAAGGGCCGCTCCGGTGTGGCCGTCAACCTGAGGTTGCACCTCTAGGCCTCGCGCCTCGGTCGACCCAAGCCGATACTATGACGGGGGTCTCCTCGCGGAGACCCCCGAAGCCCCGCCCCAGGGCGGGGCTTTTTAAAGCCACCATGGAGGCGTCGATGAGAAGGCTACTGCCCCTCCTGGCCCTCGCGGCGCTTTCCGCGGCGGGCTGCCAGCAGTTTTTCACCTACTCGGTGGCCAAGGCCGTGGGGCTCGCGCGGCCCGCCGAGACCATAACGACCCTCGACGCCTCCTCGGCCTCGGCCTTCGTGCAGACCCTCACGGCCGATCCCGACCCCGCCCGCGCCGCGACGGCCATCAACGCCCTCGCCACCCTGGTCTCGACCGACACGACCCCCTCGGTCATCAAGGATGCCGCCTCCGTCGCCGTCATCGCCACGGGGCTCGACACGGCCCTCACCAAGGCCCTCACCTCGATCGACGTGCAGGCCCTCATGTCGGGGAGCGGCACCCCGAGCACGGCCGACCTGGCCACGCTTGCCGACATCATCTCGGCCAGCGCCGCCGCCGTGACCCCCCAGACCGCCCAGATCTTCGAGGCCCTGGCGACCTCGGCCGCCGCCGATCCCCTGGCCCTCGCGGGCACGGGCATCGGCACCGAGACCTTCGCCGTCGCGGCCGCCGCCCTGGCCCTGAACGACATGAATACCCAGACTCCGCCGGTACTCATCGCCGACGTGATCAACGGTACGGCGACCTACACGCCCGACCCGGCCCTGGCGCCCACTCTGGCCAACCTGGTGAGCGGAGCCAGCGCGGTAGCCACAGCCGGCGGGACCGCGGAAAGCCCCCTCTTGTCGACCCTGCAGGGTTTCCTCCATTTCTGAGGCCAGGGCATCGGGAGAGAAGCAATGAAGCATGACCGAATCGTCGTCCTCGCCCTCGCCGGCTTAGTGGCCCTCGGCCTGGCTCCAGGACTCGCCGCCCAGCCGACCGAACCCTTCCGCCTCGACCTGGCGCGTCCCCTGGCCATGGGCGGCTCCCATGCCGCCCTGGCGGACGACTGGGGCCTCCTCTTCGCCAACCCCGCCGGGCTCGCGAGCGCCAAGCCCAGACTCTTCGTGGCCCAGGTCGGCGCCCGGGCCTCGGGGCCCCTCTTCGACATGGCCCAGGCCTTTCTCGGCGGCGGCAGCATGATCGACACCTTCGTGTCGGTGTTGAAGGCCAACGACTACTCGCTCTACACGACCGCGGACATCGCGGGCCCCCTCTCCTTCGGTTATGTGGGCAAGGGCCTGGGCTTCGGACTCTTCAACCGGACCCACGCCGTCGTGGACGCCGCCGGTATCTCGAGCGTCAGGATCCTGGCCGCTGAGGATATCCTCCTCGTCGGCGGCTACGCCGTCGGCCTGGATCTCGGTCCGAACCATCGCCTTGAGGCGGGCATTCTCGCCAAGGGCTTCGCCCGCGCCAGCGCCGACAAGGCCACGGACGCCCTCTCCCTGGTCTCCATCGTCGGCGATCCCCTCGGCCTGCCCTTCACCATCGGCACGGGCATCGGCATCGACGTGGGGCTGCGCTGGGCCTGGACCGCGGGTTTCTCGGCCGGCCTCGCCTGCCGCGATCTCTACAGCCCCCTCCTCCTCAGCCGCTATACGAGCGTGCAGGGCTTCCTCGACGGGGCTTCCACCGCCCTGGTCTCCTCGATCCCCTCCGAGGTGAGGCGCAACCTGGTCGTCAGTCTCGCCTACTCGATGCCGCCGGGGGGGCTCTGGGGCCTCGTCGACGGCCTCGTCATCGCCGCCGACTACTCCCACCTCCTCGATCTCCTCGAGACCTTCCACCGCAACCCCGTCCTCGAGCTGGGCCTCGGCTTCGAGCTCCGGGTCCTGGACATCATCGCCCTGCGCGCGGGCCTCTCCGAGGGCTATCCCTCCGCCGGCGCCTCCCTCGACCTCGCGGTGACGCGCCTGGATCTCTCGGTCTGGGGCAGCGAGCTCGGTCAAGAGCCGGGGTCCCGTCCCGCCTTCAATTTGATGGTCAGTCTCGACTTCACCTACTGAGAGGGGCCCGCGAAGTCCTTGCACAGATTGACAGGAGAGGGCCCTCTCGCTACTGTACGGCGTCGATCCGCGCCCTCCGCGGGCCCGCGCCGCGGGCTTGCGGATGCCGGCATCGCGGGCCGCTAGCTCAATCGGTAGAGCAACGCCCTTTTAAGGCGTGGGTACCCGGATCGTAACCGGGGCGGCTCAGTAGCTTCCGCTTCCAGAAACGAGAAGACCCCCGAGGCCGGGGGTCTTCGCATTATGCGGCGCTTTTCAGGGGGTCGGGGATGCCGTCGCCGGCGCTGCCGGCGGGCCTTCGACCGGCGGGGCCGTCGCCGCGGCCTCGGCCTTGCTTCTCTCCTCGCGCTGCCTTTGGATGTCGGCCAGGGAGGCGGGATCGAGGCTCCAAGTGAGGCCCAGGACGGCGGAGAACATGAGCTCCGCGGGCAGGGGGCTCCGTCCCGTGAGATTCCCCATGCCGAAGGTGAACACCGAATTCTTGAACTCGCCGTAGACCTTGAAGCCCGAGAAGGCCTCGACACTCAGCCTGAGCCCCGCGACCGCCGCTCCGAGGGTATCGGTGAGGCCGCTGGATTCGAAGTACTTGGAGCGCTGCTCGTAGCCCAGGGTCGTGGTGATCTGATAGGGCACGTTCTTCTTGTAGATATTCACGACCAGGAGATAGCGGGTGAGGTCGTCGGTGATGGCCTTCTGGGCGGAGTCGGTCTGCGAGAAGCGCCGGCCGTCCAGGACGGCGGACACGATGGCGTTGGGCGTGTAGAAGCCCGCTGAGAGCTCGGCCCGCACCTGGGGCACGGAGGAGAGGCCGGCGACGAGGCCCAGGGCCAGGCCGCCGTCGGAGCGGGCAGACACGAAGGCCAGGCCCGGCCACTGGACCAGGATGGAGGTGGAGAGGCCCGCGCTGACCAGCCGCCCGTCCTGGTTGAGGAAGCCGAGGAAGGGACCGACGCCCACCTGGGCGACGCCCCGCTCGAAGCGAAAGAGACTCGAGGCGATGTTCCGGAGGACCGGGTCGGTCTCGTAGCCCAGGTGGAGATCGAAGTCCTCGCCGAGGGGGATGTCCACCCAGCCGGCGCCGCCCCAGAACCAGGTGGTGGCGAGCCCCGGATCCCAGGGTACCGTTCCCGAGGTGGCGCTATCGCTGCCCCAGGGGAAGCGGATGTCCCCGGTCCTCGCCTCGAAGCCGAAATCCAGGGCGGAGAGGGGGAGGAGGACGAGGAGGAGAAGCAGGAGGGCCGTCAGTCTCGTGCGCATCGCGACCCCGCTCAGAAGGAGGTCTTCACGCCGACGAAGGGGCGGAAGATGCCGTACCAGGCCGAGGGCCAGGGGAAGGGCCTGATGCCCAGCTTGAAGGACCAGGCCACTCCGTAGGCGATGACCTCGTAGTAGGGCGCGATGTCCGTGGTGACGTCGCCCGAGCTCGGGTTGAACGACAGGTAGGACTCGAGACCGCCCTGGCTGCCGTTCGTGGAGAGGCGACCGAAGCGGAGGTTGAAGCCGGCGTCGAGGGATCCTCCCTCCCCGGTGGGCTGCTCGCGGTAGACGCCGGGATGGTAGAAGACCGAGAGGGAGAGCTGGCCGCCTCCGGCGAAATTCACCCGGGGCTCGAAGAGGAAGAAGATGTCGTTGATCGAGAAGGTCTTGGTGGGATCCCACTGGGGGGCTCCCACCTGGGCGTAGAACTCGCCGATGTCCCCGGGGGCGGAGTAGAAGAGAAAGCCGCCGCGGTAGAGGCCCAGGCTATGGCTCGCGTCCCAGGAACCGCCGCCGAAGGCCTCGAGCTTGAGGGCGCCGAGGTCCACGAGGCCGCGCAGGTCGCCGGACCAGGAGCCCGGATTGTCGAAATCCGCGTCCTGGTAAGCATAGAGATAGATGCGCGAGCGGTCGCTGGGCGCGTAGCCGAAGCGGAAGCCGGTGCCGTAGACGCCCTGCACCCCGTCCCAGGAGACCGTGGGATTGAGCTTGATGCCGTTCGGATAGCGAAGGGGCCCGCGGAGCCCGGTGGCGAAGGGGGCCGCGCCGAAGAGGCTGACGAATTCGTCGCCCGAGCAGAAGGTGTCGAGGGAGCCGACGAAGTAGGTGGCCTCGGCGGGGAGACCGAAGAGGCGCTTGGCCGTGATGGCGACGGTCTTGAGGCCTAGGCCCGGGGCGTTGAGCCGGGCGAGGGCGCTCGCGTCCAGGGTGGTGGAACTCAGGGTCTGCTTGAGGCCCGCGAGGTCCGACTCGACCTTGGTCGAGAGGTAGCTGAGCTTGAGTAGACCGGCGAATTTCTCGCCACCCCCGATTGAGAGGCCGAAATCGAGGCGGGATTGCACCGGGAAGCGTCCGGTGGCCTCGTCGAGGGAGCCGTAGGTGACGAGCTCGAGTTGCTCGACGACCAGATTGGCGGCGGAGAGGGGGCTCAGGGCGAGAATGCCGGTCGTGGCGAGGGCCAACAGACCCGAGCGCGATCGTCTTCGCATGACGGCTACTCCTCGGAGGCGTGGACGGACTTTCGGAGGCGGACGGGTCGAATTCTATCGCTAAGCCCGGTCGGCCACAATGAGGCGGCGCCTCCCCGGGAGCGATTGCCGGGCCGGAGACCGCCTTCTCCCTTGAGTATCGGCGCTTCCCCCTGCCCCATGGAGGCCGGATTTGGGACTCCGGCCTCGCCCTTGACGTAAGACGGGGCTTATATAATGCTCTAGGCACGATGAGCGACTATCTCGACCCCAACAACGAGGAACTTCTCAAGGACTTCTTCTCGGAAGCCTTCTCCCAGGTCGAGACGCTCGAGCAGAGCATCCTCGTCCTCGAGAACGACACGGGCAATCGCGACGCGGTGGACGAAATCTTCCGCGCCGCCCACACCCTCAAGGGAGGGGCCGGGACGGTGGAAATGACTGAACTCGCCCAGTTCACCCATCTCGTCGAGGACGTCCTCGATGCCATCCGTTCGGGCAAGGCCGCCGTCAACGAGGACCTGATCGATGCCCTCCTCGCCTCGATCGACGTGATCAAGGCCATGCTCGACGCCCGCTCTGCAGGGGGCGTTTACGATACGGACATCGTCTCCCTCAAGGCCAGGCTCGCCGCCTTCCTCCCCGGCGAGGAGGCGAAGATCCACGTGAAGACGGTCACCCAGGCCGCCGGAACGGCCGCCGGAACGGCCGCCGGAACGGCCGCCGGAACGGCGAAGGTTCCCTCTCCCGCCGCGGCGGCCAAGGCGAAGGCCGGCCCCGTCAGCTCCACTCCCGCCGCCGCAGGCCTGAGCGAGTATGAGATCCTCGAACTCCGCGAGGCCGCCGGCTCGGATCGCCGCGTCTTCCGCCTCATCCTCAGCTTCAATCCCGACAACTTGATGAACACGGTCTCCGCCATCCACGCCTTCGCCGCCCTGCGGGACGTCGGCACGGTGCTGAAGACCGTCCCCGATTTCGAGAAGCTCTACGAGGACGCCTTCTATCCGAAGGTCGAGTACTTCATCGCCACCGAACGGAACGAGGAAGCCCTCCACGACAAGGCCATGATCCCCGAGGTCGTCGATTCCGTGGACATCTCCGAGATCGTGCTCGGCCAGGCCGAGGGCGCGATCAGGGCCGCCCCCATCCAGGCCCGTCAGGCCCCCGCCCCCAAGCCCGCCCCGGCGAGGCCCCAGCGCGAACAGGAGCGGTCCGAGGCGGTCAGGATCGACACCTCCGCCGCCGAGGAAGCCCCGCTCGAGGAGAAGGCCGAGGAGGTCCTCGAGGCCTTCCACAAGGAAGCCCATCCCGAGGGCCGGAAGTCCTCGAGCCAGCAGGGTTCCATCCTCCGCGTCGACTCGCGCCGCATCGACAACCTCCTCAACCTCGTGTCCGAGACGGTCATCAACAAGGCGACCTTCAACCAGATCTCCTCCCGCTTCGGCGACCTCATGAGCCAGCTCCAGGGATCGCAGGGACGCTTCCGCGAGGGACTCAAGGAACTCTTCGACGACCTCCCCGAGATGCTGGAATCCATCCAGTCGGGGCGCTCCGCGAAGGAGATCAAGAAGGAGATCATCGAGAAGTACGGGGTCCTGTACTCGACCTTCGACGGCTTCGAGAGCAGCCTCAAGAACGACGTCGCCAAGTTCCGCTCCACCGCGCAGAATCTCGGACGCATCACCGGCGAGCTCCAGGAAGCCGTCATGCGCATCCGGATGGTGCCGATCAGCCAGATCTTCAGCCGCTTCCCCCGCCTCGTGCGCGACCTGTCCAAGACCCTCGCCAAGAAGGTCGAACTCGTCATCGAGGGCGAGGACACCGAGCTCGACAAGTCGGTGATCGAGGATCTCCTCGATCCCCTCATGCACGCCGTCCGCAACGCCCTCGACCACGGCATCGAGTCCCCGGAGGCCCGCGCGGCCGCCGGCAAGAGCGAGGAGGGCACCGTCCTCCTCAAGGCCTCGAACGAGGGCAACATGATCATCATCGAGATCGCCGACGACGGAAAGGGCATCGACATCGAAGCCGTCCGACAGAAGGCGGTCGAGCGCGGCCTCGTCCATCCCAGCAAGATCCTCACCGACGTGGAAGCGTTCAACCTCATCTTCGACGCCGGGTTCTCGACGGCCAAGGCCGTCACCAACATCTCCGGGCGCGGCGTCGGCCTCGATGTCGTGAAGCGCCAGATCGAGAAGCTCAACGGCTCGGTCACCGTGTCGAGCCAGCGCGGCAAGGGCTCCAAGTTCACGATCAAGCTCCCCCTCACCCTCGCGATCATCCAGGGCCTCCTCGTGCGCGTGGGCCGGGAGACCTACTCCATCCCGATCACGAGCGTCATCGAGAGCCACCGCATCAAGATCGCCGACCTCCGCATGATCGACAATTACGAGGTCTTCAACATCCGCCAGGATGTCGTCGCCCTCCTCAGGCTCAACCGCCTCTTCCGCATCCAGACCGACGAACAGCGCGAGACCGCCTTCGTCGTCATCGTGGGCACGGCGGACAAGCGCGTCGGTCTCATGGTGGACTCCCTCATCGGCGAGGAGGACGTGGTCATCAAGCCGCTCCGCGACCAGTTCACCGTGTCCCCGGGCATCGCCGGAGCCTCGATACTCGGCGACGGCTCGGTGTGCCTCATAATCGACGTGAGCCAGCTCCTCGAGCTCGGCCAGAAGCGCGAACTCGAGGAGCGCAGGCGCCTCGAAGCGACGATCCGCTAGCCCTGGCGGGCGCAGGCGCAGGGAGGAAACGAGCATGGCGCAGGTCGAAGCGGCGGTTCAGGCCACCGAGGCTAAAAAGGGCTCCGGAGACAAGGTCGACTTCAAGATGATCACCTTCTCCCTCGCGGGGAAGGAATACGGCATCGACATCATGAGCGTGAAGGAGATCGCCAAGGCCGGTCGCTTCACCTACGTCCCGAACGCCGCACCCTTCGTGCGCGGCGTCTACAACCTGCGCGGCGACATCATCTCGGTGATCGACCTGCGCACCTTCTTCCACCTCCCGGCCGAGCGCAAGGCCGAGGACGCCCTCGAGAGCCTTCTCATCCTGCGCATCGACGAGCACGTCTTCGGCGTCATCGTGGACGCCATCGACAAGGTCGTGGGCATCTCCTCGGCGGGCATCCAGCCGCCCCACCCGATCTTCGGGGACATCAACGTCAAGTACATCAAGGGCATCGTCGAGAACAGCGGCAAGCTCTACATCATCCTCGACGTGGAGAAGATCTTCGCTCCCGCCCGCGAGGAGGAGGAGCCGCGACCCGAGGTCCTGAAGGTGGCCAAAGCGGCCGCCATGGAAGAAGCTCCGAGGTCGGCGGCGAGGGAGGGGGAGGACATGGCTGCCTCCTTCATCCGCGAGGCCCTCGCGGCCCTCAAGGGCTTTCATGTCTCGACCGTCAACGAGACCTGGTTCAACCGGCGCCATTCGGAATGGAAGGCCTCGAAACCCGGGGACGCCCAGATCCGCGAGGCGGGGGAGGCCGAGGCCTTCCTCCAGGACTTCTGGTCACCCTCCTCCGGGGCGCTCTGGGAGGCGGATTTCGTCGAGGCGGTCAAACAGGTCCTGCCGGACAACGAGAGCAAGAACATCAACGTCTGGAACCCCGGCTGCGGCAAGGGCCACGAGACCTGGTCTCTCTCGATCGCGCTCAAGCAGCGCTACCCCGAAGCCCGCGTGAAGGTCTGGGCCAACGACTCGGACCTCCTCGCCATCTCGATGGCGCCCAACATGGTCTTTCCCGACAATCTCCCCGAGATCTACGGCCCCTACCTGAGCCGCGGGAGGAACGGACTCTCCTTCATCCAGCAGGTCCGCGACTCGGTCTTCTTCGAGTTCCACGACGTGCTGAACGCCAGTCCTCTCCCGCCCCTCGACCTGATCGTCTGCCGGGATCTCCTTTCCCTCCTCTCCGTCAGCGACCAGAACAGGTTATTGGACGACTTCGGCGATAAACTCAAGCCCTCCGGGGTGCTGCTCCTGGGGGCGAACGAGCGCCCGGGACCGGGATGGAGCCTCCTCGGTTCGGGGACCGTCTCGGCCTACCGCAAGGAATGAAAGAAGGATTCGTGAGGAGAACGGCATGAGAGTCGAATACATCAATCCCTTCGTCGAGTCCGCCTTCAACGTCCTCAAGGAAGTGTTGCAGGGCGACGTGCACAGGGGCGAGCTCTACCTCAAGTCGACCTCCATGCCCGTCATGGGAGTCGCCGCCATCGTGGGCCTCGCGGGCGACGTCGAGGGCCGCGTCCTCTTCGACATGGACAAGCCCACGGCCCTCAAGATCGCCAGCGCGATGAACGGCGAGGAGCTCAACAGCCTCGACGATCTCGTGAAGGCCACCATCACCGAACTGGCCAACATGATCACCGCCCAGTCGGTCACCAAGTTGCACGACCTCGGCTTCCGCTTCGATCTCACGCCGCCCGCGATCTTCACGGGCGAGAACATGGAGATCTCCGACCACGACGTCGAGGCCCTCATCGTGCCGATGCAGACGCCGCAGGGAAAGATCGAGATCAACGTGGCTATTAGGGAAAGATCCTGATTAAATAGCCAGCGGGAGGCGGAGGCGGAAGGTCGATCCGGACGCCTCCTGGCTCTCGACCTCGAGTTTGCCCCCGATTTGCGACGAGAACTCCGAGACGAGGGTAAGCCCGAAGCCTGTGCCTCTTTCGCCGGCTGTTCCCAGCTTCCTGAGTCTCACCCGACCCCGCCCCAGTTCCGCGACTTCTTCGTCGCTCATTCCCCTCCCGGTGTCGCGGATCTCGAAGACCGCCTCGGTCCCCTTCCTCTTCACCAGGACGTCGATCCTCCCCCGGGGTGGCGTGAACTTGAGGGCGTTCTGGAGGAGGTTGCGGAGGATGGCGGCGAGCATGTTCTGGTCGGCGAGGACGATCGCGCCCTTGTCCCCGTCGAGCTCGAGGTCGATCCCCTTTTCCCGGGCATTGCCCGAGAGGAGCTCGACCTGGCAGCGCGCCACGGCGTCGCCGTCGATTCTTCCGATTTCGGGCTGGAGGTTTCCGCTCTGGCAACGCGCCCAGGCCAGGACATCCTCGACCAGGACGAGGGAGGCCTTGGCGGTCCGCGCGATCATATCGAGTCTCTGCGACACGTCCGGTTCCTCGGAATCCTGGAGCTCCTTCGCCATGTCCGTGGCGATGCCCTGGATGCCCCAGAGGGGGCTGCGGAGGTCGTGGGAGAGGATGGATATGAAGGTGTCCTTCCTCTCGTTGGCTATCCTGAGATCCCGGTTCTTGTCGTTGATCTGCCGATAGAGGAGCTCCTGGGGATGCTCGAGGCCCGCGGCGATGATGGATCGATACACCAGATAGAAGGATACGATTTTGAGGTAATGCCCGGCCATGTTCAACCAGTCGTAATTCGAGATGTAGAGTGTGAAGCAGAGCTCGGAGAGGACGGTCAGGCACATGGACAGAAAGAGATTCCGGTAGGTCGCGTCGGAGAATGACGCGCGCCCGCGGCGGAGCAGGGGGATGGCCAGGAGGAGGATGGAGATGATCGCGATTTCCATCGCTACTTTGAAGGTCGTCTGACCTCGGCCTTCGACGAAGGCGGCCGGAAAGTTCCTGAGCACGAAGACGCTGGCGAGGCTCGCGAGGGTGAAGAGCGAGCAACTGGCGAGGAGGGTGACGAGGCGCCTGCCTTCGAGACGGCCGACTTTCGTGAAGAGAAGGAGGCCCAGGGCTTCGAGGAGCCGAGCCTGGATCCAGAGCTGGTTCGCCGGGAAGGAGTAGCCCACGAAGACCCCCGTGCCGACATAGGAAAGGGCGTGGAAGGCGTCGAGGATGGCCACGAAGAAGTAGACGATGCCCAGGGCGACGATGGGCGGGGCGTCATTGTAGCGCCGGGTGTGCCAGGCGAGGACGAAGTAGGTGAAGCCGATGCAGATGCTGTAGAGCTCGGCGAGGCTGTGGAAGAGGAGATAGCCCCAAGCCCGAGCGGCGAGGAGGCTGAGGAGGATCAAGCCGAGGATGGTTGCTTCAACCAACCGCCGCCGATAGTCGGCCTTGGTTCGGACCGGCCTTTTGCCAGCAAGTTCCATGGTCCACCCTCGATCTCGGGATGTGATAGTATAGCCCGGCCTCGGCTCTAGCGGTGAACTTACTTGACGCGCCCTCCATCCGCGGGGTATAAGCTCTTCGCACCGAGAAGGGCGGTTAGCTCAGTTGGCTAGAGCGCCAGTATGACACGCTGGAGGTCGCAGGTTCGATTCCTGCACCGCCCATTAAGAGACAGGCTGCCCACGGGCAGCCTGTTGCATTTGTAATTGGCAGGAATCGAACGACATTTCGCGCGCGCCGATAGGCGCGGAAAGGCGGCAAGGATGCCGCCGTCAGCGAAATGGCGCGGCCCGGAGGCCCGAGACAGGATGTCGAGGGCTGGAGGGCGATTCCTGCACCGCCCATAGGGCCGAGGCCGCCGCGAGGCGGCCTTTGTTTTTGCCTTGTGCAGGAATCGAAGGCTGTTTCACGCTCGCCGATGAAGGGTGCCTGGGCAAGGTCCCCGGCCCGGAGCGGCAAGGCTGGACACCCAAGAGATGTGACATGGCCTGTTAATTTACTCACACGATATAAATATTCTCGCTTCCGGGAAGCCGAAGACCCTCCCTGCATGCCCCGACACGCCTGAAGGCCTGCCTTTCATCTCGGACCCATTGCCCGGCATGAAGGCTAACTAATTCCTAGTGGTATATTACTTAATCTGAATCTTTCGCAGCTGGACGCTTGGGCTGGGAGCCTTATCATCTTTGTTTTAACTCCTGCTTTGGTAATAGCTTAGTGCTTAGGGGCAGGTTGAGGGTTCTGGCAGGCATGCAGATTGCCTTCATTGTTAAAATTAGACAATAAAGTTGACAGGCAGATTTTCCGCCTCTATCCTCACCACACCTAGACCCATCATCCCCAGTCTGATTCCAGGACAACACGCGATGAAACCACGTCTTCTTCACCTTGCGGTTTTCTGCGCCGCGATCCTGTCCAGCTTCGGCCTCGCGGCTCAGGACAAGCCGACCGCTCCCGCCTCTCAGCTCTCCGGTGTCGTCACCATGAGCGTCGGGGAGTCCAACCTCCTCAACAGCCCCTATGTGGCCGGCATCCCCGGAATCAGCTCGGGGCTGAGCGCCGCCGGAGCCTCCATCAAGTTCACGGACGGGGTGTCGCGGTCCTACCTCGATGTTTCGCAGCCGGCGGACGAGATCATCCGGAGCCGGAGGATCGGTTACGAGGCCGCCGTGGTCTTCGATGCCGCCGCCCTCTACGCCTACACGACCCAGACCACGAAGCTGGGTTCGAACGGCGATTCCTCCTTCTATAGCCTCCTCCAGCCGATGATCGACTGGTACGAGAACAACAAGGGTCGTTTCGGCCTGGCGTCGAACCCCTATTCGACGGGATCCTGGCCGACGGACAATTACGACGGTTCCACGACCGGCCGCACCCGTTTTATCTACGGGAAGACGGTCGAGCCCCTGGCTTGGGTCGCCTGGAATTTCTCCAAATGGTATGACGCCCAGAAGCTCGTGAGCGAGATCAAGCTCAAGATCGAGCTGGCCATCGACGGAATCAGCCCCGACGCCTCGAGCGGCAAGATCATCGACCAGTATTCCTTCGCGCAGATGCCCCAGGCGCGGCGCGACCAGGCCCAGGCGGAGCTCAAGGCCTGGACCGATTTCCATGTGGTGACCGACGGTGTCGATTCCAAGGCGACGCTGGCGGGGCCCCTCGTGCAGAGCGCCTATATCAAGTTCACGAACATCGGCGGCGTCCTCGACGCGCGCCTCGATTTCGCGGGCGCCAAGGTCTCCTCGGCCTCCCTCCTCCCCTCGCCGAGGATGGAACAGCCTGCCACGGGGCCGGCTCTCGGCTTCGCCCTACCGATCGGCCTCGTGCCCAATCTGAGCCTTTCAGCGACGGCCAGCCTCGTCGGGGGCAGCGCCTCGATCGTCGAGAACTACGAGACGAAGAACTCCGAGGCCCTTGCCGGCGAGGCCTCCTGGCTCGGCCTCAAGCTCAAGGGCGGCTACAACTTCCCCGAGCTCGGTTCGGTCAACCTCACGGTCCTCTGGCCCGACCTCGTCTCCCGGCCCCTCACCCTGGGCACGACCCTCGACGCTTCCTTCGCGCGCGACGGCGAGCTTTCCTGGTCCTGCGCCCTCGAGGGAGATCTGCTCTACTGGCAGGACCGCTACAATGCCGATGCAGCCCCCGTCCTCGGCTACGGCGCCGGAGTCGACGCCACCCTCCGCGCCTTCGGGGCCGCTCCCCACGTCTTCGCTCTCTACAAGAGCGCCGGTTACTGGGGCCAGGGCGGCAACGATCTCGAAGATCGCTTCCCCGGCACCGACCTTCGCGCCGATTTCAACGCGGTCAAGGTGAAGGATGCTCTCGCCCTGGATCTCGGCCTGGGCTTCGACGCCGCGCCCTTCGTCGGCATGAAGCTCGCTTCGATCGAAGGCGGCTACCGCCTCTTCATGTACGACCTCGCCGGCGGCGCCAAGACACCGGGGCAGGGCTGGTACGCGGGGGCGACCTTCAGTCTCGTCGACCTGGCCCGCATCCCCCTCGCCCTCTCCGGCAAGGTCGGCAACTATGCGGATTGGGGCCTCTATGCCGGCAGCTATGCCGATTGGGGCCAGGGCCCCGCTCCCGGACTTTTCACCGGATTGTCGTGGACGGCGAACCTGGACTTCGATCCGACCCGCGAGATCAGGCTGAGCCTCGAAGGCTCGGGCCGCGAGACGGGCTGGAGGATGGACACGCAGCGCCTCCTCTCCCTCGGACTCAAGGCGTCGATCAGGTTCTGACGATTCCGCTCGCCCCCTGGGGCGGGCTACATCCGGTGGAGGCTATGATGAAGCGTTTTATGAACCCGGCCGTGTTGGCCCTTTCCTTCCTGACCCTCGTTTCCTGCGCGAGCCTCGAGAAGCCCGCCGACCTCGGCAGTCTCGACCGCGCCAAGGTCGAACTCCTCGCCAACGGCAAGGCGAAGGTCGTCGACATCTTCACCTTCAACGACTTCCACGGCACCGTCGCCGAGGATCTGACCCCGGCCCCCCTCGAGGGCAAGAACCCCGGCCTCGGGAAGTTCGTGAAGGCCATCATGAACCTCCGCGCCGCGAACCCCGACAGCATCTTCGTGTCGGCCGGCGACAGCTACCAGGGCAGCGCCCTCTCGGTCATCTCGAAGGGCCGCATCGTCAGCGAGGCCTTCAAGGAGATCGGACTCGCGGCCAGCGCCGTGGGCAACCACGAATTCGACTGGGGCGACGGATACTTCGCCGAATGGAGCGCCCAGGGCGGCTTTCCCTTCCTCGCCGCCAACCTCGTCGAGAAGTCGACGGGCAAGGCGCCCGCCTGGGCCAAGCCCTACGTCATTCTCAGGGTCGGCGGCCACCGTATCGCCCTCCTCGGCCTCCTCACGAAGGAGACCCTGACCACCGTCAAGAAGGACAATATCGCCGCCTACGACTTCCTCGACGCGGCCGCGACCGCCCGGGTCTGGGTCGAGCGCATCAGGCGCATCGAGCGCCCCGAAGTCCTCATCGTCGTCTCCCACATCCCCGCGGTGACTGACAAGCTGGATGCCGCCCGCGTGGACGGCCCCACCGGCCCCGGCGAGATCGAGGCCCTGTCGGAGGTGCGAGGCATCGACGCCATCGTCACCGGCCACAGCCACAGCACCGTGAACGGCAAGGCGGAGGGCGTCCCGATCGTGCAGGCCTACTACAACGGCCGCAGTCTCGCCCGACTCTCCTTCACCTTCCGCGAGGACAACAGCTTCTCCCTCTCCACCTCCCTCGTGGAGATCTGGCGGACCAAGGCCACCCTCCCCGAGGACGCCACCGCCCGCGGAATCTATGACAGCTACATGGCGAAGTATGCCGATGTCCTTCTCGAGAAGGTGGCCGTCGTGCAGGGCGACCTCTCCCACGAGACCGGCCGCAACGTGACGCCGATGGGCTACTGGGTCTGTGAGGCCGTGCGCGAGCGCTTCGGCGCCCAGGTCGCCGTGATGAACGGCGGCGGCCTCAGGAAGGGCTTTACGCCCGGCCAGGTCACCGTGCAGGACTTCTGGGACCTCATGCCCTTCGACAACACCGCCATCGTCTTCAAGGTCTCGGGCGCGGTGCTCAAGAAGATCATCGACCACGGCATCGACAGCACCGCCATGGGCAACGGTCAGTTCTCCGGCCTGGTCGTGCGCTACGATCCGGGCCGTCCCTACGAGGCCAAGGTCCTCTCCATGGCCCTCGCCGACGGGACCCCCGTCCGCGACGACGGCACCTACACCGTGGTGACCAACGATTTCGTCTTCCTCACCGGAGGCGACGGCTACACCATGATGCCCTTCGCCGACAAGTCGGCCTACACCGAGACCTTCGTGCCCATCCGCGACGCCCTCATCGAGGCCGCGAAGAAGGCCGGCACTATCACTGCGGAGACCCAGGTGCCCGTCCTCGTCCCCGCGAAGGGCTGAGCCGATGAAGCGAGACATCAGAGCCGGCTGGGCCCCGCCGCGGCCCGGCTTCGGAGGCGCCTTCTTTGTCGCGGCCCTCTCCCTCCTCCTCGGAGCCTGCTCCTTCGGCGGCGCCCACTTCTCGGTGTCGGGCACGGTCGTGGGGAAGGGCAGCCCCGGCACGGGCGTGGAAGGCGTGACCCTCGGTCTCGAGGGCGCGGGCGCGGCCAAAGTGACGACCGACGCCTCGGGGGTCTTCGTCATCGATGGAATTTCCGCCGGCACCTATCGTCTCGTCGCCTCGAAAGCGGGCAAGGTCTTTTCCATCTCTTCGGTCTCGGCCGACGGGACGCGCGACTCCCCCGTGCTCAACCTGTATTCCGGCAGCCTGGCCGGCCTCGTCGTGACCGCCGTAGATGCCGACAAGGTCACAATTTCGATGATCCAGGGCTCCGGCCCCCGCTCGCCCCTCGAGGGCCAGCGGGTCGAGAATGTGCGCGGCGTCGTCACCAAGGTGACCCGGCAGCACCAGAACGGCACCTACACCGTGACCCAGACCGACGGGTCCATGACGCCGCAGTGGGTGGACACCGACGGCTTCTACATGGAGGCCATCGATCTGGACATCGATGGAGATCCGGCCACCTCGGACGGCATCTTTGTCTGCACCCACAACCCCGCTTTCGACGACCCCAAGCTCGTCGATACCGTCCCCACCGACCTCGCGGTCGGACAGGTCGTGACAGTGTCGGGGACCGTGGCGGAGATACTGCCGGTGGATCGCTTCGGGAACTCCGAGGGTTATCTGACCGTGACGCGGATCGTGGACCCCACGGTGCTCCGCATCGAGAACGCGGGGGTGCCCGTCACCCAGGCGTCTCCCGATGGTGTGCTCCTGACCTATCAGGACAGCCCCCCCGGCTACACCGATCCCGAAAAGTGGCGAACCCTTCCCTGGGAAGACGACACGATCTTCGCCCTCGGCAAGTCGATGAAGGTCTTCGAGAGCGTCGAGGGCATGACAGTGAGAGTGGACAATCCCGTCACCACGGGCTCGGACTACTACAACGTGACGCCGATTCTCGCGGATAGCGGGAAGAAGGGCGGTCTGGCCAATCACGATTCCAACTCCTATGGTTCGGTCGTCCTGAAGGCCAACGACTTCAACGCCGAGATCATCTATTGCGACTATTCGCCCCCGACCTGGAAGACCTTCGTCCCCCTCCCCCAGACCGGGGACGCCCTCAAGGACACGGGAGGGAATCCCGTACTCCGCGGCGTGATGGACTACTCGATCGACGGACTCTATTGGATATCGCCACTGGCCTCGCAGGGCTACGGCTTCACCCCCGTCGCCGGGCGCAACGACAAGACGAGGACGAGCTCGGTCGATACCTACAAACCCTGGCGCATCGGCAAGACCGCCGACCCCCAGTTCAAGGCCTCCTGGCCCATCGTCCCCAAGGACAATGTCGCCGACCAAAACCTGACAATCGGCTCCTATAACATCGAGAACTACTGCTACGAAGAAGACAGCTTCGGCAAGTACCTCGACATCGCCGACATCATTCTCTACAACCTCCGCGCCCCCGACCTCATGACCATCGTGGAAATGGGCGATGATCACACCTCCACCGTGATCTACGCCAACCAGGACAACTCCTACGCCGTGCCCGACGGCTATGTCTGGGCGGTGAAGAATTTCCGGGTCCTGATCGACGCCCTCAGGACCAAGTCGGCGGCCGATGTCCTCAATTTCGGAGGCGGTATCGAATACGATTTCCGCGAGATCTCCCCCGAGGAGAACGCGGACGGCGGAGCCCCAGGTGTCAACATCCGCGTCGGCTTCCTCTTCAGGAGGGACCGGCTCCAGTTCATCGATCGCGGAATTCGAACCAATGCCTATGACACAACCTCTGGGGCGGCCTCCACCTGGCCCGTGCCCGGCGATCCCGCCGGGAACCCGAAACTCCTGGCACTGGCGCGGAACAACACGACAGTGGCGGGCTACACGGGCCAGGACGGAGTCGTGAGGCCTCGCCTGACACAGAGCCCGGGTCGGCTCAACGCCTCGCCCTTCCGGGGCAGCCGCAGGCCCCTCGTGGGCGAGTTCGTCTTCCTCCCCACGGGCAAGACCTTCTTCGCCATCGCGGCCCATCTGAGTTCCAAGGGAGGCGACAATCCTCTGTACGGGGCTCAACAGCCTCCGACCTTCAGCTCGGAGACCAACCGGACCCAACAGGCCAAGGCCATCTACGAGATGGTGAAGACCATCATCGGCTTCAACTCGACGGCCAAGATCGTCGTGATGGGCGACATGAACGATTTCCAGTTCACCGTCTCGCTGAAGACCTTGAGCGGGGCCGTCTACGGCTCGACCGGGCAGCTTCTCTTCAGCCCCTCGGAAGAGCTTCTCCCCGTCACCGAACGTTATAGTTATCAGTACCACGGCAACAGTCAGCAGATCGATCACATCTATATCTCGTCCTCGCTGTTCGGTCATACCGACAGCTCCGCTTCCGGCGCCAACGCGGTCTTCATCCCACATATGAACTCGCTTTTCGCGCAGAACAACCACATCGAGACCTCGGACCACGACCCCATCACAGTTCATCTAGCGATGGGAGGCTATTGATGCGGCGATCATTATTCCTCGCGGCCCTCGCGGCCCTGCTTGTCTCGGCCTGCGGGTTCTTCCAGCAGCCCCCATCGGCCGAGGCCCTGATCACCTCCTTCACCCTGTCGAAGGCCGACAACTCCGCCCTCTCCTTCGACGCCACGAGCGTCATCGACAGCAGCGCACGCACCATCAGGGTCTTCATCGACCCGGCGGTGAGCAATTGGACGGCCCTCGTGCCCTCGGTCGCCGTCGACGGTACGGCGGATCTCTATCCACCCTCCGGACAGGCCAAGGATTTCACGCAAACCCCGGCGACCTATAAGCTGGTCCATCCCGACGGCACGACGACCGTCTGGTACGTGACCATCAAGGCCAAGCCCGTCGACGAGGAGCCCGGAGCGATCCGCATAACCGAGTACTTCTGCGGCACGGGCAAGGGCTCGGCCACGACGGGCGAACTCAACCGCTATCTCGAGCTCTACAACGGCTCGAGCTCGGCGGTGGATCTTTCACAGTTCCAGTTGGTGCAAAGGCGCTTCCTGAACGGGACTCCCGATCCTTCCAGGGATCAGAAAGTCTGGTTGAAGGGAATTATCGCCGCGCAATCTTTCTACCTGATCAGTTCATCCCAGCTAAACTCATCATTCTTGCCCAAGGTGGGGACATTCAGTCCGCGCCAATCAGATACTACCTATAATGGGATAATGGATTCTGACGGAACCTCCACCTATCAGCTTCTGAAGGATGGGACGGTAATCGACAGCGTGGGGCCGAACGATGGCAGCGATTTCGCGACCGATGTCTGCTGGTACAGGCGGAGTCTGACCGCGACCGGGCTGCCCGGACCGCTCTCTGCGATCTGGCATAGCTCGGATTGGGCCTCGGCGCCGATAGGCGGCCTACTTGGCGAGGATGCCAATGCGGGACTGGCCACTCCGATTTCAGCCACCTTGATCTCCCTCCTCGTTGTCTCAGGCGACATAGCGGCCTCTGCAACCATTGATCAAGCCGCCAAGACTGCTACCGTGTTGTTGCCCGAGGGCGTTGACTCCGCCTCGCTCACGCTTGCGGCGGGAAGCTACGGGACGAGCGTGCTTCTCGAGGGAACGGCGATCGTGAACGGTTCCACCAAGGTGGATTTGTCCACAAGCTCCCGAGTTCTCACGGTAAAGGGGCAGGACGGCACGGATGTCGACTATAGTCTCTCCGCGATTCCTCGCTATTCTTCGACGAATTACAATTTCGACGGGGGGATTCAGGCTGTAGCCAATCTGATATGGGCCGGAGGCAGCTACGACACCCCATTGGGAGATGTATGGATCACGGGCGTGGTAACCGCCAAGAACATCTACCCCTCGGCCTTCGTGCTTCAGGATCAGAACGCGGGAATCTACTTTTATACCCAGAGCGGCATCACCTTTCCCGTCGGATCCAAGGTCAGGGTGAAGGTCACGACTGGAAAGGTTTACTACGGCCTGGCCGAGGTCACTGATTACGATCCGGCGATAGAGTCAGCCGGTGCCGGCCTGCAATCCATATACTACCTTACGGGGGATTATGCGAATCAGGCCTCGATCGGGATGGTATTCCGCTACGACGGCACGATAGCCCAGGGCGGGCTTTCCTACTTCAAGGGACAATTCGGAGGCGCTCTCTATTTCCACTATCCTTCGGATATCCAGGCCGCGCTTTCGGCGGGTGCCACGGGGGTCTTCTACGGGCCCGTAACCTATACTCGGGATAACTACACGATGGAACTCGTCACGCCCGACCAGTTCGCCATCAGGTAGTCGGTATGCACCGCCTCGGAGTCGCCTTGCTTTTCGCTCTCCTGCTCTCGGGTTGCGAAGCGGGGCAATTTGCGATTCCGAAGGCGGAGTTCTCTCCCGATGTCGTCATCACGTCGCAGGACAAGTCGGATGCCGGAGTGGCTGTGACCCTCGGTACATGGAACGTCAATGGTTTCAGTTTCGGGTCCATGCCGCGCTACGCGACGATCGCCTGGGCCTTGGCCAAGGCTTCGGTTGAGGTAATCGCCTTCGAAGAGGTCCAGATCGCGGACCTTCCTTCGTTGCGCGATGCCTTGGCCTCCTCGGGGTCCGGCCTTAGCTATCTCGTCTGCTCGACTCAATCGGATTCGTACAATTCCTTGGCCCTGGCCTCGAAGTACCCCATCCTTCAGGCCGAGGAAATTCTGCTGCCATCCTCTGGGACCTGGCCGCGCTCTGTATTCAAGGTGCGGCTCGATATCGGCAAGGGCCTAACTCTATTCGTATGCCATCTAAAGGCAGACTCTTCGAGCGCCCCCTATTCGGATACCTCGAAGCTGCGTATCGACGAAGTCTCCACCCTGGCGAGATATATCCGTGACAACTGGCCTGATTCGCTGGCGACGGAGAGCCTGGTCATTCTCGGCGACATGAATACGACGCAGCCGACCAATCCTGCAGGCGACGCAAGGTGCTTGGATTACCTCGCCCTTCGCGATGATATTCTCGCATCGAACGATTTCCAAGCTTTGCCCGACTCCGTCCTGGCCCTGTCCGAGGCTTGGACCTGGGAGGGATCGGTCGGAGGAGTTTTGACTCGCAGCGCCCTCGACCATGTATTCCTGTCTCCCGCGGCATCGAGGCGCTATGTCGGGGGGAGTCTCAAAATTCTCCGGAACGATTTCGACGCGTCTATGAGCTCCAATTCCGACCATTATCCGGTCGTGTTGGATATATCGCTGTGATGCCCGGCATCACGGTCCTTCTCGAAGGGAAGGACGATCTTAGAAGGAGGCAATACTTGAAAGCCATGAAAGTTCTGGTGCCCTTCCTGGTGCTGGCGCTTCTCCTCGG
>Ga0334722_10000144_pt1 | contig 103647 bp, 101 predicted proteins | sample C3_bottom_MG_FD_207210 | JGI IMG/M metagenome (GOLD analysis project Ga0334722, IMG submission 207210) | Sediment microbial communities from Yellowstone Lake, YNP, Wyoming, USA - C3_bottom | ecosystem: Environmental > Aquatic > Freshwater > Lake > Sediment | place: USA: Wyoming | collected...
CATTCGTGTTACGTTTCATTTGGCGGTTTCTCCTATTCGAGGTTTCTTGGTCGGCAAAACCCGATTCTCTCGGATTTACCGGGGAAACCGCCACCCCTTAACCTTCAACTACGAACGGGACACCGCCTACCTCCTCAGTGCTCACGTCCTTCCACTGATTGTCGGTGCGGGTTTTGAGTGTCACATCGGGCACGCGTTTGCCTTCGAGGCTGTTGGAGCTGGGCAGCATGGTCATTCCTTTTGGTAATCAGTTGATGATCGGGCAAGCTTCTCCCTCAGCCCCGGCCATTTGCTCTCGTCCCGCCGGTGGCGCAAACGCCGGATCGCCGATGCCGCACGCCTTCAGCAACAACGCATAGGACTGGCGCGCGCTGGCACCGATGTCGCCCCACCTCTTTGTCGGCGGACAAGCGAAACTGCTTTAACGATATCCCTTTTGCCGCGGAATGCGCTGTGCGCCAGCGCACAGAGCGGCGTGCCGCGGAGGCGGATGCAAGTGCCCTTCCTGTGGTCCGTCTGGAGGATGGCCCATCCGAAGCCGCAGCCCGGCGTGCGCGCGGCGAGTGCGGTGAGATTCACCGAAGGTGCGAGCTTCACCTCCTTCACGTGCACGCGCAGGATCTGTTCGCCGCCCCCCGCAGATCGGGCGGATCGAGCGCCACGTGCCGATCGAAGCCCCCGCGGCGCAGCAGCGCCGGATCGAGGACCTCGAGCCGGTTGGTCGCGGCCGAAGCGGCAACGTCTCGACCTGCCACGTCAGCGCCTCGGCGGCGGCGCTCAGGTATTGTTCATGGTCCAGCCGCCAGGCCGATTTCCGACTGTACTGGTCGCGTACGCTCATTCATGGGCTTCACCTTTGCGGATCTCGCGCTCCGCCTGCTCCCAGTCCTCAGCCGCCCGACCATCCTCGCGGCCGCGCTGCTCGTACATTGCATAGGCGCGCTTGGCGATCTGCGGCGTCAAATCAACGGCTGCTTCGGCAACCGCCGCGGGTGTGCGCCATTTGATCAGCACGACCTTCACCGCTTCGTTGACGACCAGGCAGGAGACCATCGCATAGCCGAACAGCGCGAGCGCCTGCCACCAGGGCAACGGCGCGAGTCCCGGAAGACCTGCGTACAGCACGGCGGTGCCGATCAGCGTTTCCGCCACGACCGCAGCCATGACCAGCTTGCTCGGCAGCGTCGTCCAGAACCAGCGCCGTTCGCGCGCGGACACGATGGAGAGCGCGGCAAAGTAGAGCAGCGTCAGGAAGCTGAACGTGTAGAGCGCGCTGTCGTTGCCGGCCAAACCGAAACGCGACCAGCCGAACCACAGCGCGAGCAGCGCCTCTGCGACCATCAGCGTGCCCAACACCACGGAGACGATGATAAGGTGCCCGATGTTCCAGGTCTCCGGCTGCTTGGACGGCCGAACGTTATCGGTGGCGAGCGAGATCTTGGCGAAATCCGTGATGAACACCAGCAGCAGCATGGCAAAGGCGGACATGGCGAATTTGCCGGTCACTACAAAGGCGATGGCGACGAATCCGGTCTTCAGGATGGTCCGACTGATCTTGTTGACGATATAGGTCAGGATGCGCTGGTAGATCGTCCGCCCCTGTTCGACCAGCGCCACGATATTCGCCAATCCGGCGTCGGTCAGGACCACACTCGCGGCGCCCTTGGCCACGTCGGTCGCGCTGCTGACGGCGATGCCCACTTCGGCCTGGCGCAGCGCCGGCGCATCGTTGACGCCGTCGCCCGTCATGCCGGTCACATGCCCCGCGGCCTGCAGGTGCTTCACCACGGAATATTTGTCCTCCGGAAATACTTCGGCCAAGCCATCGGCGCCGGCGAGCAGGTCGACCGCGTCATTGCCGGCCGCAGCGCCCGCGGCCTTCAGTTCGGCCATGCGCCGGATGTTGGGCAAGCCCACGCCGCGCGCGATTTCGCTGGCGATGGCCAGCGCGTCGCCGGTAAGCATCTTCACCGACACGCCGAGGTCGTGCAGCGCGGCGATGAGTTGTTTGGCGTCCGCGCGGGGCGGGTCGTACAGCGTCACCAATCCAAGCAAGGCGAGAGGGCCGGCCTCGGGGCCGCGCGCCACCGCCAGCGTCCGATATCCTTTCAGCGCCGATTCGCCGACGCGCGCTTCCAGCGCCTCGATCGCGGCAGGCGGCAGGGCGCAGGCCTCGGCGATCGTTCGTACGGCGCCCTTCATCACGCGCAGGCGCTGACCGTTTTGCTCGACCACGGCTTCGGTGCGCCGGTTTTTCGCATCGAACGGCGCGAATGAAACCGGCGTGACGGCAGGCAAGCCGGCGAAAATGTTTCGCTCCTTTGCCGCCGCGAGGAACGCGAGGTCGATCGGATCCTGATTGGCTTCCTGCGATGCAAGCGCGCCGGCGAGCAGCACTTCCGTCTCGGTCGCCTGCTCCAAGGGGATCACGCCGGTGACGGCCAATTGATTCATGGTGATGGTGCCGGTCTTGTCCACGCACAGCACGTCCATGGTCGCGGCATCCTCGGCGGCGCTCAGGCGCGTAACCAGCACGCCGCGCTTCGCCAGTTCCTTCGATCCGACGGCCATCGCCACCGTGAACATGACTGGGAGCGAGAGCGGTATCGCGCTCATGAACAGGATCAGCACCAGCGGGATCATCTCGAGCAGCGGCGTGCCGCGCATGAGCGACATGACGACCACCACGGCGAGCAGCGTGCCGACGACGACGAACAGCCAGCGGACGATCTTGGCCACCACCGCATCGATGTGCAGCTTAGGACGCGCGGTCTGCACCAGTTCCGTGGTGCGGCCGAAGTAAGTCTTCGCCCCCGTGAGTATGACTACGCCGTTGCCTTCGCCGCGGCGCACGACCGATCCCGATGAAAGCACTTTACCCGGGACAATGTCGACATCCTTGGACTCTCCGGTGAGGGCCGACTGGTCAACGCTCACTGCTCCGCTGAGGAGTTTCGCGTCCGCGGGAATGACGTCGCCGGCGCGCACGCGGACAATGTCCCCGGGAACCAGCTCCCGCGCCGGCACCACCTGCCAGCCTGCGTCGCGCAGCACGCGCGAACTGATCTGCAAGCGCCGCCGCAGCGTCTCGACCACGCCGGCGGCGCGGCGCTCCTGCACGAAGCTCAACACGGCATTGATGACCAGCAGGGCGCTGACCACGGCGAAATCCGAGTACTTGTGCAGGAAGACTGACAGCACCATGATCAGCTCGAGCATCCATGCCGACATGCCCCAGAATTTCCCGAGGAATATGCGCACCGGGTGCTCCTTTTGCACAGCCACCTCGTTGTAACCGTGCTCCTTGCGTCGGACGTCCACCTCGGCGCGCGTGAGCCCTGCGTCGGGCTTGACCTTCAGCGCCGCAAGCGTGTCCGGAATCGACGCGGAGGCGATGTCAGGGGCCTTCGCGTTTGCCGGTTTCGCGGGCGCCGGCGCGAGTGTGCTGGTGTTCATGGTCCGGGTCCCCCGAATTGAATCGAGATTGAGATTACGGGTGACAGACCAGGCGATCATGCACCTCTCGTCGGTTCGCATGACCCGCGGCATGATGTAATCCACTTTCCCGTCGAGCAACCGCCGCAGCGGTTCATCCTTCGCATACAGCGCGAACCCGATTTCGGTTCGCGCATTGCCTCGTACTATTCGCCCGATGGCTTGAGCGTAGTCAGCCCGAGGCTTTCCCAGTCCTGCATACCGCCGCGATACCAGAGGATCTTGTGCGCCGGATAACCGATTCTCAGCAGGCCCTTGATCGTGGTCGGGGACTGTCCGCACCAGGAGCCGTTGCAGAACAGCACCAGCGTCTTGGCCTTGTCGAAATTCCAGAAACCATCCCGCTGCCTGGCGCCCAGTTGGGTTTCCAGGATGGCCTGCACCGCCGCCGGCTCCGACTTGCCGATGTCCAGTGCATCCCAGGGGATGTTCACCGTCCCGGGGATGATGCCTTTTTCCACCCAGGCCGGGGTACGCGAGTCGATCACCAGCGCCGCTGTATCGCCGTCGCTGATTTGCTTGAGAAAGTGCAGCACCTCGAGTTCGGCTACGGTTTTCACGCCAGGCGCCAACTCGATCGGCTGTATGCAGAACGGCGGGCATTTGCGCGAGGTCTGGGCGTACTCCGGATTGATGGTGTTGCCCTGATCCTGGTTGCGCATGATGGTGACCTTGCGGCCACGATGCTTCACCTCCACCGACGCCAGATCGGCGCTGATGTTCACCTCCAAAGCCGCCGCTGCGCCCGGCGCAGGCGACCTGGACGGCGATGCAACAGAAGCAAGTCGTTGCGTGTTCTTCACGCGGTGAGGCTCGTACATACCTTCTGCAGCAGCGCTCGTACTTCCTTGCCGAGGGCAGTCACTTCCGCTTTGTCGACCAATTTCAACACGGCCTCGGGATCCATGAATGCAACCGTTATGCTTTTATCGGCTTCCTCGCGCACCACCACGTTGCACGGCAGCAGCAAGCCGATGTCGGGATCGGCCTCGATCGCGCGGTGGGCGAGCGGCGGGTTGCACGCGCCGAGAATGCGATACGGCCGATGCTCGATGTTGAGTTTCGCTTTCAATGTCGCCTTGACATCGATATCGGTGAGCACACCGAAGCCCTCTTGTTTCAGAGCTGCGGTCACTTTTTCGACGGCCGCATCGAACGGCATTTTCTTTAGTTTGGTGCTGAATCCGTACATGACTAGATTCCTTTCAAGTGGTGGAACTACCGATAAGACACGGCGAAATCGCGATAGTTGCGAGGGAATAAATGCATTGCGGATTCACCGCGCCGCTCGCTCAGCCCCCGGCATCAGGCATTACTTCCCCCACATTCTGTAGCCATTGCGCCATGATTATCCGCGCTGCTCCTTGGTGAGTACCGCATCGGTCTGTTTCTGGGTGCTGAGCGACAGGTCGAACATCTGGTGCCGCAGGCCTGACATCCTGCGGTAGTTCTTGCTGAGCGCGTCATCGTCGCTGTTGTCGGAGTAATACTGATCGTTCATGTGCGCTTGCTCATCCTCCATTTTTCCCGTCAGCTCTCACTGCTTGCGCCGTGCGTTCTCCTGGATTTTGGCGATCTTGCAGCGTTGCTCCGGGCTGAGATTCACATTGGATTGCGGGCCGTAGTCGCCCATCATGCCGAGGCCCATGTTGTAGTCTGACCCTGGCCGGGGCCGTAACCGCCCATCATGCCGTAGCCGTGGCCATACACGCCTTGCGGCTGGTCGGCCATTGCGCTTGCTGCGATCATCGTTCCGCCTATCAGGGCGACAGCGCCCAGGGTCTTGCGTAGATTCATGCGTTTCGTGGCTTAACTCCATTGATACTCAATTAAATTCGGGTTTCCGCTGCTGACCACTTCCGACAGCCGCGGCTTGCGGTTCGCACAAGAGATCACGTTCGCCGCGGTCCGGGCGCGATCGAGCCAACATCGATTCACTTTTTCTTTTGCGAAACGATCCAGGCCACGAGGCCGGCAACGACGACGACGACGAGCAAGACCGGCAGCAAAAACCCGCCGTATCCGCCGCTGCCCATCCAACCGGCGCCATTGCCGCCCATCATGCCGTAGCCGCCTTGCGACTGGGCCAGTGCGCTGGCTGCCACGACCGGTCCGCCTATCAATAGGGCGGCGCTCAACGTCTTCTTAAGATTCATGCGTTTCATGGCCAAACTCCATTTCGAATTGAGTAGATACCGGTTTCCGCTAATGGTGACTGGGCGCAGCGGCGGAATTCGCTTGGCCAATTGGAACAAGCTCTTTTATACAGGCCTGACCATTCAGCGTCCGTACGCTGACGCGCATAGTGCTTCCACGGCTTGTTACTGAGTTCAGGTCACGCGCTGACGCGATTCAGCTGAAGGCGCCTTTGCGTTTATCGCCATTGCTTCAGGCTCAGCAGCCGCGCGTTGATCGCCACGATCACCGTGCTCGCGGCCATCAGCGCCGCCCCCAGGGCGGGCGTGAGCAATACGCCCCAGGCGTAGAGCGCGCCGGCCGCCAGCGGTATGGCGACGACGTTGTAGCCCGTGGCCCAGGCCAGGTTTTGGACCATCTTGCGATAGGTTGCGCGGGAGAGCTGCACGATGGCCACGACATCGAGCGGGTTGCTGCGCACCAGGATAATGTCTGCGGCTTCCACCGCCACATCGGAACCGGCGCCGATGGCGATGCCCACATCGGCCTGCGCCAGCGCCGGGGCGTCGTTCACGCCATCGCCGGTCATGGCCACCAACACGCCGCGGGATTGGACCTCTTTGACTTTGGCGGCCTTGTCCTGCGGCAGGACTTCGGCGAAGTATTCGTCCAGCCCGAGCTGGTCCGAGACCCATTTGGCCGTCGCCTTGTTGTCGCCGGTGAGCATCATGCAGCGGATGTTCAAGGCCTTGAGGGCATCGATGGCCTGCTTCGCCTCGGGCCGGACGATGTCAGCCAGGGCAATCGCGCCTTTCAGCTTTCCGTCGACGAGGACGAACACCACCGTCTTGCCCTGAGCCTGCAGCGGCTCGACGCGCTTATCGGCGAATTCGATGTTCTGCTCGCGCAGATAGCCCGGGCTGATCACTTTGACCTCCTTGCCCTCGACCCTGCCTTCGGCGCCTTTGCCCGGGATGCTTTTGAAGTTTTCCACGGGCAGCTTGGTTTCGAAGGAATCGGCAATCGCCTTGGCGATCGGGTGTTCGGAATTGGCGTCCACGGAGGCCGCGTATTTGCGCAGCGTGTCCTCGTCGATGTCATCGGCAAGCACCAAGGTGTCGGTGACGCCAAAGCGGCCCTCGGTGAGGGTGCCGGTCTTGTCGAATATGACGGCCTGCATCTTTCGCGCGCGCTCGAAAGCCACGCGATCGCGAATCAGCAGGCCGTTGCCCGCGGCCAGGGCCGTGGACACGGCCACGACCAGGGGCACGGCCAGGCCGAGCGCATGCGGACAGGTGATCACCATCACCGTCACCGCGCGTTCGATGGCGAAAGCAAGCTCACTGCCCATGAACACCAGCCAGATGAGGAAGGTAACCGCGCCGCTGACTAGCGCGATGAGGGTGAGCCACATCGCGGCAGTGTCGGCGAGGTTCTGGGTCTTCGACTTGCTTTCCTGGGCCTGTTTAACCAGGTCGATGACCTGCGACAGAAATGAATCCTTGCCGGCGCCTTTGACCTCGATGGTAAGCGCGCCCTCGCCGTTGATGGAGCCGCCGATGACCTTGCCACCGGCCTTCCTCGCGACCGGGGTCGATTCTCCGGTAAGCATCGCCTGGTTGACCGAGCTCTCGCCCTCGAGGACGACGCCGTCCGCTGGTATTTTCTCGCCCGGTTTGATCAGGACTTTGTCGTCCAGCGCCAACTCGCCCAGGGGCACGTCTTTCACGCTGCCATCGGGCATGAGCTTATGGGCGTCGGAGGGCATGAGCTTGGCCAGTGCCTCCAGCGCTTTCGAGGCGCCCATCACCGACTTCATCTCGATCCAGTGCCCCAGCAGCATGATGTCGACCAGGGTGGCCAGCTCCCAAAAGAACACCTTGCCGGTCAGGCCGAACACCACCGCGCTGCTATATAGATAGGCGGTGCTGATGGCGACTGCCACCAGGGTCATCATTCCGGGTTTCAGGGATTTCAGTTCCGTGACCAGTCCCTTGAGGAACGGCCACCCGCCATACCAAAAGACCGCGGAAGAAAACCCGAACAGGACATACGCATCGCCGGGAAATTTGATGGCTTCGCCCAGGCCGACCAGCGTCTGCAGCATCGGCGAGAGGACGAGGATCGGCAGGGTCAAGACCAGCGCAATCCAGAAGCGCTTGCGGAAATCGGCCGCCATGTGAGCGTGGTGGCCTTCGTGGCCTTCGTGGCCCTCATGCGCCTGATGTTCAGAATGCTCAGGCTGACCGGAACCGGCGTGCTGCAATTGCGCTTCCGCCTCCAGCCAATTCTCCTTGGCACTTACTTTGGGACGGCCGTCCTTCTGCGAAAGGGCATACGCGCCTTTCTCAATCTCGTCATGGGTCGGCTTGATTGCAGGCGCGTCTTTGGCCATGTGTTCGTCTTTGGCCATGTGTTCGCCTTCGGCTGTGCGTTCGCCTTTGGACGGATGTTGGTCTTTGGGTGTTTGTTCATTCATGGCATGGATTCCTTTCAAACCTTCACGTCGAGTCCAAGAACCCGGCACACGGAGCGTTGAGTTCATCGGCTGGACTCAATCGTCGAAGTCTTGGCCGTCGAGCTCGATGATGAAGGATCCTGTATCGGACTCGGTCTCCTTATATCCCTGGCGCAGCCGATTTTGGACAATATGCACCAGCCTCGCGTCGAGGTGCGACAGCCGCTTCTCGTCCGCCTCGAGGAATCGTTTGGTAGCGACTCCGGTAAGCTGCAAAGTTATCTTCCTGGTGGTCTTGCCGCCGCCGAGTCCGGTCTGCGCCGGTGGCTTCCACGTACACTGGACTATCGTCTGCCACCCGTCCTTGTTACCGAGCACGATGTCTGCGTCTTTCGGGATGGCGCCGCAGCGTGCAAAAACCTTGTAAATGTGTTCTTTAATTCTTCTCAAGTCATTGGTCATGAGATTCCTTTCTGATTTTCGTCACGGTAAAGCAATCACCCCTGTGTCTCCTGCTTCCCGTCGTTCGCTGGGAGGTCCTTGGAAATACCCGGGAGTTTGAGTCACTGTTCCCCGTACCGGGTCACCGCTGCCACAGGATATGCGCATCCTCCAGCGGAACCGCCGCGTCATCGCGGTGCGGTACCACTCGCGCCGTATAGTCCGTCGCCAGGCGCGCTGCAGGCACGCCGGCGCGATAGGCGTAGCCGTTGATCGCGCCCACCAGTTGCCGCACGCGCTGCATCTGCACCCGCTCCGGTGCCGCGCCGTCGGCGCCATCGGCATACAGTTCGACCCGCACTACCTCCGGGTCGAGGTCGTCGAGATACACCTGAAGCTCGAATACGTGTTGCCCGCCATCGGTTTCGAGCTTCGCTTCGCCGAAGCGCAGCGCACTCCATTTCTGCGCCAGCCCATGCCGCCAATCGACCATGGCCACGCCGAGCGCGCCTTTATCAACCGCCCGCGCACGGTAGGCCGAAGCCGCCGGGAGGTAGTGCTGCTCGGTGTATTCGCGCACCGCGCGGCTGGCGGAGAACTGCGGCGTCAACTGCGCCATGCTTTCGCGCATGCGGCTCACCCAGGCGCCGGGGATACCCTGCTCATCACGGGCATAGAACTCCGGGATCACCTCGCGCTCGAGCAGGCCGTAGAGCGTTTCGGCTTCGGCGGCGTCCCAGGCCGGATCGTCGCCGTGTTCCTGGCCATCGCCCAACGCCCACCCCACTTCCGGCGTGTAAGCCTCCGCCCACCAGCCGTCCAATTCGGAAAGATTGATGCCGCCGTTGACCAGCACCTTCATGCCGCTGGTTCCACACGCTTCCCACGGCCGCCGCGGCGTGTTGATCCAGACATCGACGCCCTGGACCAGGTTCTCGCTCAAGAGCATGTTGTAGTCGCTGAGGAAGATCACATGGCGACGGGCCTCGGGCCGCCGGATGAACTGGATCCACTGCCGAATCAGCGCTTGGCCGGCTTGATCCGCCGGATGGGCCTTGCCGGCGAGGATGAGTTGTACCGGACGCTGCGGATTGGTCAACAGCCGCAGCAGCCGCTCCGGGTCGTGCAACAGCAGATTCGGTCTCTTGTAGCTCGCGAAGCGGCGCGCAAAACCGAGCGTCAACACGTTGGGATCGAAAAGATGCCCCGCTTCAGCCACCGTTTCGGCCGACGCGCCCGAGACGGCCAGTTGCCTCGACAAACGCTCGCGCAGGTAGGCCGCAAAAGACTGGCTGGCGGCAATGCGAAATTGCCAGAGCCTGGCGTCGGAGACCCGGCGCATGTCCTGACCCAGGGACTCCATCGTCCCCAGCCAACGGTCCTTGCCGCAGGCCTCCGTCCAAAGATCATCCGCCGCCGCGGAGTCCCAGGTCGGCATGTGGACACCGTTGGTCACGTGGCCGACCGGAATTTCGTCCTGCGGCCAGTGCGCAAACAGAGGCTCAAACAGGTGCCGGCTCACCTGCCCATGCAGGCGGCTCACGCCATTGACCGCCCCGCTGCCGCGGATCGCCAGATAGGCCATGTTGAAAGATTCCGCGACGTCGTCCGGGTTCTGGCGGCCCAGGGCGAGCAACTCGCGCAGTGTTATGCCGAGCTTCTTCCCGGCATAGACTCCGAGGTATTGCTCGATCAGAGCCGGTGCGAAGCGGTCGAAGCCGGCGGCCACCGCCGTGTGCGTCGTAAACAGATTGCCCGCTCGCGTAACCGCCAGAGCCACATCGAAGGGCCGGCCGGTTTCCTCCATAAAATCCCGGGCGCGTTCCAGCACGGCGAAAGCGGCATGGCCTTCGTTGAGGTGACAGACTTCCGGCTTCAAGCCGAGCGCGCGCAGCAAACGCCAGCCGCCGAGCCCGAGCACCAGCTCCTGTTGCAGCCGCAACTCCGGCCCGCCCCCGTACAACTCGCTGGTGATGCCGCGATGCGCCGGGTAATTCGCCGTGTCGTTGCTGTCGAGCAGGTACAGCTTCACGCGGCCGACCTGAACCTGCCAGGTGCGCAGCCAGACCGAGTAACCGGGTAAGGCCACCTCCAATCGCAACCACTCCCCGTTCGCTTTGCGCAGAGGCGTGATCGGCAATTGCCCCGGATCGTTATACGGGTACAGGGCCTGTTGCGCGCCGCCCTGGTCGATCACCTGGCGAAAATAGCCCTGCTGGTAGAGCAGCCCCACCCCGACCACCGGAACGCCCAGGTCGCTGGCGGCTTTGAGCTGATCGCCGGCCACATTGCCCAGTCCTCCCGAATAGATAGGGAGGGCTTCGCTCAGCATGAATTCCATGCTGAAATAGGCGACACAGTTCAGCTGCGATTGGGGGTGGGCTTGCTGAAACCACGCGGGCGCCTCCTCCGCCCGCTGCTTCGACCGCACCAGGGCATCCAGCCTCTTGCGGAAGGCCGGATCGGCGAGCACGCTGCGGATCTTGTCGCGCGAGACCGTCTGCAGGACGTCGCAGGGGTGATGCGTCTGCTCCCACAGCACCGGATCAAGCGCCCGCCACACCTCGTCGGTGGCATGATTCCACGTCCAGCGCATGTCCAGCGCCAGCTCGGCCAGAGCATCGAATCCCTCGACGCCCTCTGGAAAAAGGTTGTGTATGGGGTGACTGGCCGGCATTGCTTCGCTCATGGCCACTCCTTCACGCCGCCGATGGCCGCGCCGTTGCCGGGCGCCCGGGTGAGAATGCTCAGGATCTTTTCGCCGGCCAGATCTTTAGACAAAACCTGCTGCGGCGAGAGCTGCGCGAGCATTTGCTTTTGCTCCGGCGTGGCCGGCGCGTCGACGCGGTCGTATGCGGATTCGCCGAACTCGCGCGCGAGCTCACGGTAGATTTCGCCCGGATCGCGGTCCATGCGCGCGGTGATCAGGCCGCCTTTCAGAAGCGCATTGGCCCGGGCCTCGATCCATGCGGTGACGTCCTTATCCGCCGGCCCGCCGCTGGGCGGGTTGTACTTGAAGCCACCGTCCTCGGGCGGATTGTGCGAAGGCGTGATGACGATGCCGTCCGCAAGCCCGGCGCTGCGGCCGCGGTTGTAGATCAGGATCGCATGCGAGACCACCGGCGTCGGCGTGAATTCACCGCCCTCGGCGATATCAACGTAAATAATGACGTCACCTGGGGCGCAGCGACAACGCTGACCTTGGACGCCGTTCACAACGTGAACCTGAACGCGAACATTACTGCCACTACCGGAAGCTTGGTGTTGAAGGCCGGAACCGATGTAATCGCGAACGCGATGGCAGGGACCGGCATTACGACGACCAATGGAAGTAATACATGGACCGCCGGAAACGATATCTGGGTGAAGACGGGCGTCGTTGGGGGCGTTACCGCGACTAGCGGGAATATTCTATGGACCGCCGGCCGCGACGTAAAGATCGATTCGGCCGTTACCGCGACCAGTGGAAATTTCACCGTATGCTGCGGACGCGATATTAACGTGAATGCTGCCGTGACGACGACCGATGGCAGCGTTTCACTGAAGGCCGGACGCGATATCGTCATTGCGGCGGCGATGACGACGACCAGAGGCAACGTTGTACTGAGTGCGGGGAGTGATGGTAGTGGAGTGGGAGTTGCCGGCGTTGGCGGCACCGTAGTCTTTGGTACGGGCATCCTTTACACCGTCACCGCGCCGGGTACGGCGATCACCCTTGATTACACGCCGACCTCGTACGCGACGCCGCATGATTATTCGGGCAACTTCACCGGGACCGCCAGCTCCGCCCTGACGCAACACATGTTGGTGTTTGCGAAAGGGAACGACAAAGTCTACGACGGCAACACCACGGCAACCCTCTCGTTCGCGGGCAACCCCCTCCTCGGCGGCGTGGTTACTTTGGTTCCCGGCACCGCCACCTTCGCCGACAAGAACGTGGCGGCAAACATCGCAATCAACTATACCGGCTATAGCCTCGGCGGTGCAGACGCCGCCAAATTTGCCCTTTGGGCGGCCTGCACGGATGTTGCCGGTTCCGGCAGAACAAGCGCGGCGATCACCCCGCGGCCGATGACCTTGAAAGCAAACGACAACACCAAGGTCTACGGCCAGACCTTCACGCCGGCGGCCACGGCGTTTACCATCCCGGTGCCCCCGATCGCCGGTGAAACCGTCACCAGCGTCGCCGAGACCAGCACGGGCTCGGCCGCGACCGTCAGCGTGGCGGGCAGCACCTATCCGATCCTGATCACGCCGGGCAGCGCTACAGGCAGTTTCACGCCGGCCAACTACACCATCACCTATCTGCCTGGCGCGCTGAGCGTGACCCCGGCGCCGCTGACGGTGACGGCGAACAACAACACCAAGGTCTACGGCACGACGTTCACGCCGGCAAGCACTGCTTTTACCACCACGGCGCTGCAAAACGGTGAGACGGTAGGCACCGTCACCGAAGTAAGTCCCGCCGGCACGCCGCCGACGGCCGCTGTGCCGGGTCCGTATGCGATCACGCCGAGCGCCGCCACCGGCGGCACCTTTACGCCGGCCAACTACACCATCACCTATGTCGACGGCGCGCTGACGGTGACCCCGGTGCCGCTGACGGTGACGGCCAACGACGCCACCAAGGTTTTCGGCACCACTTTCACTCCTGCGAGCACGGCCTTTACCACCACGGCGCTGCAAAACGCTGAAACGGTAGGCAGCGTCACCGAAGTAAGCCCGGCGGGCACGCCGGCGACCGCTGCTGTGCCGGGTCCGTATGCGATCACACCCAGTGCCGCCACCGGCGGCACCTTCACGCCGGCCAACTACACCATCACCTATGTCGACGGCGCGCTGCTGGTGACCCCGGTTCCAGTGCCGCCTATCGTGGTGCCGCCCGTCGTCGTGGTGCCGCCTGTAGCGCCGCCGGTTGTCGTGGTGCCGCCGGTCGAGGTGGTGCCGCCGGTCGTGGTGATTCCGCCGGTCGTCGTGATTCCGCCGGTCGTGGTGATTCCGCCGGTCGTGGTGCCGCCAGGCGTAGTGCCGCCGGGCGAACTGGTGTCAGAGACGCCGCCTGAAGCGCCGCAGCTTGAACTGGCACCAGGGATAATACCGGTGCAAGACCGCGTGAATCTCACCGTCCTAGGCACTGGCGTCAGAATGCCGCCCGTGGCGCCGCCGGCACCGGTGCTCGTGCCGCCGCCGGTCATCTTGCCGCCGCCGGTCGTCATTCCGCCGGCACCGCCGCCGGTTTACGTGCCGCCTGTGTACCCGCCCAGACCAGAGCGCAATTGAGGACCTCCGGCCTCGGCACGCTGATGAAGCAAGAGACGCGTGCCGAGGCTGCTAACAGTCCTGGCGCAGCACGCACGCGCGCGCGCGCTGCGATCATGGCCAACGCACTTTGCCTGAGCCTGGTCGCCGCCAGTCTTACTCCCGGCCTGGCAGCCGCGGTGGGGGACAATTCGGAATGGTCCGCACCGAGCCAACCGAGCCCATCATCGGTGGTTGCGGAAATAGTCGCCGCGCCCTCCGTCTTCAAGACGCTGGTGGTCGCGCTACCGCCTCCAAAATTGGCGGATTTCGAATTGGAGCACGCGTCGAATGAGGCCCACCGCCTGGCGGACTGGATCGTCGATTCGGGCGACAATCTCAGCATGCCATTCGCGATCGTCGACAAAACGGACGCCAAGGTGTTCGTGTTCGATGCGCACGGAAAACTGCACGGCGCGGCCGCGGCGCTGCTCGGCCTCGCGCTGGGCGATGACTCGGTCCCCGGCATCGGGAGCCGGGCGATGGCTAGCATCCGCCCGGAGGAGCGCACGACACCGGCGGGCCGCTTCGTGGCCTCACTGGACCGCAATGTGCACGGCAAGGTCATTCTCTGGGTGGACTACGACGATGCCATCTCCATGCATCCGGTGGTTAAGGGCACACTCCTGGAGCGCCGCGCCCAGCGTCTGGCGAGCCCGTCGAATTTGGACAACCGCATCTCCTATGGCTGCATCAATGTGCCGGCGAAGTTCTTCGAGAACGTGGTGCGCCCGGCATTTACCGGGACGAATGGCATCGTCTATGTGCTGCCGGAAACCAAGTCGGCGCTGGCAGTCTTCGCCGCGTATGACGTCTACGAGCGCGCGCGACGGCTGTTGGCGAAGCAATCAGTAATGTCGGCGAGCAACCGCCGCTGATCGTCGAGCGCGGCCACGGACGCCGCCGCGACTCGGGCGGCCATCAGCGTCCTTCCCCTTGTACGCAGCAACCCGCCTAAGGCAGGCTCACTTCCTGTTGTTCAAGTCCAGGAATACGCCCGGGTGCGCTTCGCGCAGCCCGTTATTGAATATTGCCCCGGCGGATGGCGGGAAAACTGGAATATTGATCGAACCCGGCATCCTGTGCTGCAGTGGGCAACAGCGGACCAATTTCACCGGAATATGATTCTTCTCAACATGCCGATGGCTGGCCGCCTTTAGGATACAGATTCGCGATCAGCGAAACATGGCGCAAGGGTTCGCGCAACGACAGCATGAACCGCATATACCGATCGATATGGAATGACAGGACGGGAACGTTTGTTGCCGCCTCCGAAAACGCCAAGAGCGGCGGCGGGAGAGCCTCGCCCGCTGCAAGCGCCATGACAGGCGCAGTGGCGAGCAATTCGCGCTTCGCGCTGAAAGGGCTGGCGCTCTGCCTGATGCTAGCCTTCGGTTCGAATGGCTACGCTTTGCCCACGGGCGGTGTGGTGTCGGCGGGCAGCGCAGGCATCGCCGGCGGCGCCGGCACCACGACCATCAACCAGGCCAGCCAGAACGTGGCGATCAACTGGCAGAGCTTCAGCATCGGACCGACCGAAGCGGTCCGCTTCGTGCAGCCCAACAGCAGCTCGGTGGCGCTCAACCGCGTGCTGGGTGCGGATCCTTCGAGCATCCTCGGCAGCCTTTCGGCCAACGGCAAAGTGTTCCTGATGAATCCGAACGGCATCCTGTTCGGCAAGGGGGCGCAAGTGAACGTGGGCGCTCTGGTCGCGTCCACCTTGAACATCACCGACAGCGACTTCATGGCGGGCAAATACAACTTCGCCGGGACGAGCAATGCCGCCATCCTCAACCAGGGGTCGATCAACGCCGACGGCGGCTATGTGGCGCTGTTGGGGGCGAAGGTCAGCAACGAAGGCGTGATCTCGGCCAGGCTCGGCACGGTGGCGCTCGCCGCGGGCAATGCTGTGACCCTCGATGTGGCCGGGGACGGCCTGCTCAATGTCACGGTGCACCAGGGCGCGCTCAACGCGCTGGTGCAGAACGGCGGCCTGATCCAGGCCGACGGCGGACAAGTGCTGCTGACGACACAGGCGGCGGGCAATCTGTTGCAGACTGCGGTGAACAACACCGGCCTGATCCGGGCACAGACCATCGAGAACCGCAACGGCACGATCAGGCTGCTGGGCGATGCACAAAGCGGCACGGTGAACCTGAGCGGCACGCTGGACGCTTCCGGCAGCGGGGCGGGTCAGAGCGGCGGCAGCGTTTCGATCACCGGCCATCACGTCGGCCTGTTTGACCAGGCGAAAATCGACGCCTCCGGCGACGCCGGCGGCGGCAGCGTCTTGATCGGCGGCGACTATCAGGGCAAGAATCCGTCAGTGCAGAACGCCTCGGCGACCTATGTTGGTCCTGACGCGAGCATTAAGGCCGACGCCATCACTGGCGGCAATGGCGGCAAGGTGATCGTGTGGGCGGATGACTTCACCCGATTCCAGGGCAATATCAACGCGCGCGGCGGGGCGCAGGGGGGAGACGGAGGCTTCGCCGAAGTCTCAGGCAGAAATAATCTGGTGTTCGGCGGCAATGTCGATTTACGTGCGCCCGGTGGGAGCACTGGCACGCTGCTCCTGGATCCGAACAACATCATCATTGCGGGTGCCGGTCCAGACGTGGCCGGCAATTCAACCGGCTTGGATCTCAATGCAGCGGTCAATACCCCAAACATATTCTTCGCGGATTACGGAGCACTGAACAGCACCATTACGTCCAGCCAGGTTGTCACCCAACTCAACACGGCAAATGTTTCCTTGCAGGCGACCAACGACATCACCGTTGCCGCCGCCGTAGACGCCAGCGGAAATGCAGTTGGCAAGGCCCTCACGTTGCAAGCGGGTCATGACGTGATCATCAATGCCGCGCTCACCACCTCAAGCGCTGGCGGTGGTTCCCTGATTCTGCGCGCGGGAAATAACGTAACCGTCGGCGCCGCGCTTACTGCCACCGGTGGTTCAGTCAGTCTGATTGCCGACAACGATGGGACCGGCCCCGGGATTGCCGGCGGCACTGTAACCTTTGGTGCTGTCACTGCGGTTGACCTTTCCATTCGTTTTAATCCTGTGGCTTACACGACGACCAGCGCTGAAATTGCCGTATACGCACCAAAAGCGACCTTGACCGGCACTTTTGACGCACGTGCGTGGACTTTCGTCAATAACGGATCGGCGACCGCCCCGAGCAAGACTTACGACGGCCTGACCGCCGCGACGCTGACTACACCGTTCACATTTAGGAGCGGCCCCGACGGTTCTACGGCGGGTCAGATCGTAAGTTTGAGCGCGGGCTCCGCCGATTTCAATAGCGCGCATGCTGCCTCTGCGACCACCGTCAACTTTTCTGGTTATGGTCTTAGCGCTGGAGGAGACAGCGCGAATTACGCTTTATTTGCCCAGCCTGCGAGCCAGTCACAGACGATCACGGCGAAGTCGCTGAGCTCGACGGCGAGCATCACCGCGGCGAGCAAGACCTATGATGGGCTGTTGGTAGCGACCGGCTCGACGGTGGGCGGCAGCATCACGACCAGTTTGGCCGGGAGCGACTCGGCGGTGCTCGGCACCAGCGGGATCAGTTTGAACTATAGCGATGCGCACGTGGCGACGGTGGGCAAGACGATCGGTGCGACCGGCAACGCAACGCTGGGGTTGACGAGCGCGGGCAGCGGCACGAAGACCGGCAGCAGCGCCGGCAACGAGGTGGTGTCGGCGGCAAGCGACTACGCGCTGGTGCAGCCGGTGATTGCGAGCGTGGCCGGGACGATCACGCCGCGAGCGCTGACGGCCACCGTCGCTGCGCCAAACAAGGTCTATAACGGCGACGCCATTGCTGCACCGACGCTCTCCATCACCGGCGGACTGGTAACTGGCGAAACCGTGAGCGCCACTGGCACGGCTACATTCAACACCAAAGACGTACTCACCGCTAATCTGGTCACCGTCAACACGACCGCTCTGGCCGACGGGGGCAGCGGCTTGGCCAGCGACTACAGCCTGGCTGCAGGCCAAACTGTAGCAGCCAACATCACCCCGCTGGCACTCGTCGGCAGCATCACCGCAGCCAACAAGGTGTACGACGGGAACAACTCGGCGACCATCCTCACCCGCACGCTGGCCACCCCCATTGCCGGGGACACGGTGAGCTACAGCGGCGGCACGGCGCTCTTCAGCGACAAGCACGTGGCCGACGGCAAGACGGTGACGGGCACAGGCCTGAGCCTGGCCGGCGCCGACGCGGGCAACTATACGGTCAACACCACCGCGACCACCACGGCCAACATCACCCCGGCGCCGCTGACGATTCAAGCGAACAACAACACCAAGGTCTACGGCACGACGTTCACGCCGGCGGGCACCGCCTTTACTGTCCCGGTGCCCCCCATACCCGGTGAAACCGTCGCGAGTGTCACCGAGACCAGCCCCGCCGGCACGCCGGCGACCGCCGCAGTGCCGGGTCCGTATGCAATCACGCCTAGCGCCGCGGCCGCCAATGGTGCTTTCCTTCCAAGCAACTACAACATCACCTATGTCGATGGCGCGCTGACCGTGACCGCGGCGCCGCTGACGGTGACAGCGGCCGATGTCATGAAGGTTTTCGGCGCGACACCGACCCTGTCGGCCTTTACCACGGCAGGCTTGGTCAACAGTGAAACTATCGCCAGCGTCACCGAGACCAGCCCCGGTACAGTAGCGACCGCCGCGGTGCCGGGTCCGTATGCGATCACGCCCAGCGCCGCTACCGGCGGCACGTTCACATCGTCGAACTACGCCATCACCTATGTCAACGGCGCGCTGCTGGTGACACCGGTTCCCGTACCGCAGATTGAAGTGCCGCCGGTCGTCGTGATACCGCCCGTAGCGCCGCCGGTCGAAGTGGTGCCGCCAGTCGTCGTCGTGCCGCCGGTCGTTGTCGTGCCCCCCGTGACGCCGCCTGTCGTCGTAGTGCCACCGATCTTTGTCGTGCCGCCGGAGACGCCGCCTGTCGTCGTAGTGCCACCGATCTTTGTCGTGCCGCCGGAGACGCCTCCGGTCGTCGAGATGCCGCCGGATGTCGCGACACCGCCTTTGGATACGGTGGCCGCGCCGCTTGAGCCAGCGCCTTACACGCCACAGCTCGAAATGGCGCCGGCGCTGCCGCTGCAAGACCGTTTGAACCTCACTGTGGTAGGTACAGGCGTCAGAATGCCGCCCGTGGCGCCGCCGGCCCCACCGCCACCGGTCATCGTGCCGCCGGCCCTAGCGCCGCCGGTTGTCGTTCCACCCGCGCCGGCACCGCCGCCTCCGGTCTACGTGCCGCCTGTTTACCCGCCCAGACCAGAGCGCAATTGAGGACCGCCGGCCCTGGAACGATTTTGGCGTACTATCGAGCACCATGTCTGAACCCGTGAAACTTCCCAAAGGCAAGGAACCGGTGCTGCGGGTCCTGCCCATGCCCGCCGACGCCAATCAACATGGCGACATTTTCGGCGGCTGGATCATGGCGCAAGTCGACATCGCCGGCGGCGTGCTCGCCGCGCGCCACGCGCGCGGCCGCGTGGCCACGGTGGCGGTGAATTCCTTCCAGTTCAAACAGCCGGTGCAGATCGGCGACCTGGTCTCCTTTTACGCCGATATCGTGCGCGTGGGCAAGACTTCGATCACCATCAATGTCGAGGTGTACGCGCAGCGCAATCCCGAGGAAATCGAGGTGGTCAAGGTGACCGAGGCGACGCTCACCTACGTCGCCACCGACAAGGACCGGCGGCCGCGAACGGTACCGCCGCTGCCCGCGTAGGGCGTCTTCCACAGTTGCGTGCTATACGCGTTACGCGTATAGTCACTCCATGGTTTTTGTCGAGCTCACTCCGTTTATCGCTTTTCGCGAGGACCACTGGGGCGATGAAGATCTGCGCATTTTGCAGAACTTTTTGCTGGCCACGCCCGACGCGGGCGACGTCATCCCCGGCGGTTCTGGTTTGCGCAAACTGCGCTGGTCTGCACAGGGACGGGGCAAGCGGGGCGGCGCAAGGGTGATCTACTATCGGCACGTTCCGGGACAATGCATTTACCTGATTTACGCCTATGTAAAAAGCGCCCAATCAGACCTGACCCGCGAGCAGCTCAAGACCTTGGCACAACTGATGAAGGATATCTAAAATGGACAAGCAGCATTTCGATCAACTGGTCAAGGGTGTGCGCGAAATGAAACGCCATATGGCGGGCAAGTCCGTGCGCGGCACAAGAATTGCCGAAATGTCGGCGCCTGACGTGCGCACCATCCGCGAGGCGGCCAAGATCAGCCAAAGCCAGTTCGCGAAGCTGATTGGGGTAAATCTGCGTACGCTGCAAAATTGGGAGCAGCAACGCACCCTGCCCACCGGGCCCGCCAGGGCGTTGCTCAAGATCGTCGCATCGAACCCAAAGGCGATTGAGGTCTTGCATGAGTAATGCCTACCTGCCCGCAAACGCAGTATTCATGCGGGTCTCTGTCGGATTGCCCCCTATTTTTGACACCGATCCGCGATGTTTCTGAAGGATGGTTGGCGTAATATCGGGCGTCACGACTGAACCAGTGAAACTTACCAAAGGCATCCCATGAAAGACTTTCAAGGCAAGGTCGCGGTCATCACCGGCGGCGCGAGCGGCCTCGGGCGCGCGATGGCGGACCGCTTCGCGCGCGAAGGCATGCGCATCGTGCTCGCCGACGTCGAACCCCATGCGCTCGCCAATGCGGAAGCCGAAATGAAGGCCGCCGGTGCCGAGGTCATCAGCGTGCGCACCGACGTATCCAAAGCGGCCGATGTAGAAGCGCTGGCGCAGAAGACGTTAGCGGCTTTCGGCGCGGTGCACCTCGTGGCCAACAACGCCGGCGTCGCGCCGCTGGGCAGCGCCTGGGAGAACAGCGTCGCCGACTGGGAATGGACGCTGGGCGTCAACCTGTGGGGCGTGATCCACGGCGTGCGCGTGTTCACGCCGCTCATGCTCGAGCAAGGCGGCGAGGCGCACATCGTCAATACGGCTTCGGTCTCGGGGCTGATTTCGCCGCCGGGCTCGGCCATGTACAACGTCAGCAAGCACGCGGTGGTGACGCTCACCGAGACCCTGTACCACGATCTGGCGCTGAAGCAGGCCAGCATCGGCTGCTCGGTGCTGTGCCCGGCCTACGTGCCCACCGGCATCGTCGACTCGGAACGCAACCGCCCGGCGCCGCTGCAGAATCCGGCGCAGGAAAAGTCCGCCGAGCAGCAGGCGCGCGAGGCGCTGCTGCGCAAGGCGGTGACCTCGGGCAAGCTCTCTGCTGGCGACGTGGCGCAAAAAGTGTTCGAGGCGGTGCGCGACGGGCGCTTCTACATCCTCACCCATCCGCGGATCAAACCCTCGATCCAGTGGCGCATGGAAGACATCCTGCAGGAGCGCAATCCCACCAACCCGATGGGATGAGTTCGAGCAGCCGACACTATTCTTCCAGTTCGCCGTTCCAGCGGCGCAACCAGCGCCGTCACGGTGCGTCGCGGTAGACCTTGCCCCGCACGCGCACCGGTTCGAGCAGCGACAGATCGCCTTGCACGACCTGGTAGCCCTTGGGGTAGGGCGCGCGCGCTTCCTGGCCCAGCCCCTCGAGCACGCGGTCGTGCTGGTAGTAGCAGGCCAGCGCTTCCATCGCCAGGCGGCTCATGAACGACGGCGCCTGCGCGCGCAATTCCTCGATCAGCGAGTTGCGCTCGTGTGCCTCCAGTCCGGTGAAGGTCCGCGCAAACCGCTCGCGCGAGCGCCGCTCGAGCGCCTCCAGTTCCCCGCACAGCACGCCGAGGGCGTCCGGCGCCTCGGCGAGCAGGTAGGCGGGCACGCCGACCTCGGCGGCGCCCGGCATGCGGCCGTCGGCGCTGGGCGGCACGATCATGTCGAGCACGATGTCCAGGATTGCGCGCTGCCCGGGCGTGAGCGCTAGTCCGGGAGCAGCGTTGTCTATGCGTTGGTTGGTCATACTCTGTGCTCAGTCGAACAGGTTGGCAAGGCGCTGCTTCATCGCGTCGGCGACGTACAGCGCGATAGCCTGTATGGTCGGCGTCGGATTGACACCGCCCGAAGTCACGAACACGCTGCCGTCGACGATGAACAGGTTCTTCACGTCGTGGCTGCGGCCCCAGCCGTTGACGACCGAGCGTTCGGGGTCCTCGCCCATGCGTGCCGTGCCGAGCAGGTGCCAGCCGGTCTGCCGTACCGGGCCTTCGCTGTAGACGTCCCAGGCGCCGGCCGCTTGCATCACCTCGGTGCCGCGCGCCAGGCCGTGGCGCAACATGCGCTCGGTATTCTCGCTCAGCCGGTAGGTGATCTTCGGCGCCGGAATGCCGTTCGAGTCCTTGAGCGTCGGATCCAGCGTGACGGTGTTGCATTCCTCGGGCAGGTCTTCGCAGCAGATCCCGATATTGATCGAGCGGCCGTAGCGGCGCGCGAACGCCTCGTGGTGGCCCGCGCCCCAGGGGATGTCGCCGCGGGTGACGCCCATGCGCGCGGTCGCGACCGGGCCCAGGCCGCGGGTGATCTGCATGTTGTAGCCGCGCACGAAACCGCGGCTGCGGTCGGTCTCGTAGAACTGCTGGCTCAGGATGCAACAGCTCATCGGGCCGCGCTGCGAATCCAGCGGTGCATCGAATGCGCCCCGCACCATGCCCCAGGGATGAATCATCAAATTCTTGCCGACCAGCCCGGAGCGGTTCGCCAGGCCGTTCGGAAAGCGCGCGGACCTGGAATTGAGCAGCAGCCGCGGGGTACCCACACCGTTGCAGGCGAGGACGACCACTTCGGCGCGCTGCACATGCTCGACACCATGCTCGTCGTAGTAGACGACGCCGGTGGCCATGTCCTTGTCGTCGACCAGGATCTCGCGCACCCGGCAGCGCGTGCGCAGCTGCACGCCGGCGCGCCGCGCGACCGGCCAGTAGGTGATGTCGGCGCTGGCTTTCGCGCCCTGCGCGCAGCCGGACTTGCAGGGGCCGAGGTTCACGCAGGCTGCGCGGCCCTCGTAGTCCTGGGTGGCGATCGCGGTGTCCGAGGGCCACCAGTGCCAACCCAGCGCGTTGAAGCCGCGCGCCATGGTCTCGCCGGCGAGGCCTAGCGGCACTGGCGGCAGCGGCAACGCGTGCGGCGGGTAGGCCGGATCGCCCGCGAGGCCGGCGACCCCCATCTGGCGGTCGTTCAGCGCATAGTACGATTCGAGGGTCGCATAATCGATCGGCCAGTCGTCGGCGACGCCATCGAGAGACCTGACGCGGAAGTCCGATGGGTGAGGGCGCGGAAAATGCGCCGCATACAGGATGGTGCTGCCGCCCACGCCGTTGAAGTTGACCACCGAGATCGGCGAGTCGTCGTCGTTGATCGGGTAGTCCTCTGGCCTGCGGCGGATGTTCGGATTGGGAGAGAACTCGCGATCCATGCGCACTTCCCAGTCGCGCCGGGTGCTCGGATAGTCGGCCGGATTCACCCAGTCGCCCTGCTCCAGGCACAAAATGCGCATCCGCGTCTCCGCCAGACTCCAGGCCAGCGCCGCGCCCGAGGCGCCGGCGCCGATGATGAGCACGTCCACATCTGCTGTCATTGCAGGGTCCCTGATGAAACTCCAAGGCGGTCGGCCGGTGCAGCATCGGGCCGCCGCGGCGCGTCCGCCCTTATGCCTTCTTCGCCCGCGCCGCCGCCATGGCCTCGCTTGCGACCTTGCGGTCATCGTTCATTTTCTTGAACGCCGGGCGCTCGTTAAGCATCTTCAGATAGGGCTTCACCGGGGCGCAATCCTCGAGCACGTCGCGGCCATAGACGATCTTGCTCGCGAGCGACACCAGCGGCAGGTGCACGCTCGCGGCGCAGTCCGCGTAGGTGAGGTTGGCACCAGCGATGAAAGGCGTGAATCTGGCGAGTTGCTTGAACGCGCGCACGCCCTTGGCCAGGTCTTTCTCCACGTGCGCCTTGATTTCGTCCGAGACCGCGCCGCCGAAGAAGGCCTGCGGATACAGGCGGCGCGCCACCAGTTCCAGGTGCAGTTCGATGACCGTGATCAGTTCGCGCACCCGCGCGCGCTCGAGCACGTCTTTCGGATAGAGCGGATGCTCCGGATAGTGGTCTTCGAGGTATTCGCAGATGACCTGCGACTCGCACAGAAACTGGCCGTCGATTTCGAGATAAGGCACCTTGCCCATGGGCGAGCGCTTGCGGTAGGCCTCGTCCTGCGAGGTCGGGCAGTACACCTCCTCGAACGGGATGGCCTTTTCCAGCAACGCGACCTTGACCTTGTTGTAGTAATTGCTGACTGCAAATCCGCCGAGCTTCAACATCATTGGCTCCCTTCGATTGGTTGGCGCCTCTCCAACAATGCTCGATTTCGAGCGCATTGCAGGAAGACAAACTCAAGATTTGTCATTCCGAGCAGCGCGAGGAATCTGCTGTCAGCTCAAACAGCAGATTCCTCGGCCTCAGGCCTCGGAATGACAGGTTTTCGGAGATTCCCCTATTTTCAAGCGGTCTTGGCGGTCTTGGGCACGCTCATGTGCTTCGAGAGTTCCAGCTTGGCGATCGCGTTGCGGTGCACCTCGTCCGGGCCGTCGGCAAAGCGCAGCGTGCGCGAATGCGCGTACATCATGGCGAGCGGGAAATCGTCGGAGACCCCGGCGCCGCCGTGCGCCTGCATCGCCCAGTCGATCACCTGCAGGGTCATGGTGGGCGCGAGCACCTTGATCATCGCAATCTCGGCCTTGGCCACCTTGTTGCCCACGGTGTCCATCATGTAGGCGGCGTTGAGCACCAGCCAGCGCGTCGAGTCGATCATGATGCGTGCCTGGGCGATGCGCTCGCGCGTCACGCCCTGCTCGGCGATGGGCCGTCCGAAGGCGACGCGGGCGAGCGAACGCTTGCACATGAGTTCCAGCGCGCGCTCGGCCACGCCGATCTGGCGCATGCAGTGGTGGATGCGTCCGGGTCCGAGGCGCCCTTGCGCGATCTCGAAGCCGCGGCCCTCGCCGAGCAGCAGATTCGATGCCGGCACGCGCACGTTCTTCAGTTCGATTTCCATGTGGCCGTGCGGCGCGTCGTCGTAGCCGAACACCGACAGCGCCCGCACCACCCTGACCCCGGGGGCGTCGCTCGGAACCAGGATCATCGACTGCTGGCTGTGCCGCGGCGCGTCCGGGTTGGTCCGGCCCATGACGATGTACAGCTTGCAGCGCGGGTCGCCGCCGCCTGACGACCACCACTTGCGGCCGTTGATGACATATTCGCCGCCCTGTTTCTCGATGCTGCACTGGATGTTGGTGGCATCGCTCGAGGCGACATTGGGCTCGGTCATGAGGAAGGCGGAGCGGATCTCGCCGCGCAACAGCGGCTCCAGCCACTGGCGCTTGTTGTCCTCGCTGCCGTAGCGCTCTATGGTTTCCATGTTGCCGGTGTCGGGCGCCGAGCAGTTGAACACCTCGGCCGCGAACGTGACCCGGCCCATGATCTCGCACAGCGGCGCGTATTCGAGGTTGGACAGGCCTTCGGGGGCGCGCTTGGAATGCGGCAGGAACAGGTTCCACAGCCCGGCAGCGCGGGCCTTGGGCTTGAGTTCCTCGACGATCGTGGTCGGGATCCAGGGATTGCCCTTTTTCCGGTTTTCCAGGATTTCCTGGTGGAAGCGGTGCTCGTTCGGATAGATATGCTCGTCCATGAAGGCGATGAGCTTGGCCTGCATGGCCTTGACCTTGTCGGTATATGCGAATTCCATGGTTTGCCTTTCGTCGGATGAAAGTGGTGCGGATGCGGCCGGATTATTTCCCGGCTGCGATGACTTTTTGCGCATACTCCCAGGCCATCGTGGCCAGCGGCTGTACCCGCTGGCCGGCGTCGGCCGCGTGCGCGCTCGCGGCAGTGCCGTCCACCGCGCGTTTCTTGATGCCCTGCAGGATGGCGGCGATGCGGAACATATTGTAAGCGAGATAGAAATCCCAGTTGTCGATGCGGCTGCGCCCGGTGCGCCTGCAGTAGGCGGCGACATAGTCTTGTTCCTGGGGGATACCCAGCGCCGCCAGATCCAGGCCGCCGATGCCGCGGAACTGTCCCGGAGGAATGCGCCAGCTCATGCAGTGATAGGAGAAATCCGCCAGCGGATGCCCCAGCGTGGACAACTCCCAATCGAGGATGGCGAGTATCCGCGGCTCGGTCGGATGGAAAATCAGGTTGTCCATGCGGTAATCGCCGTGCACGATCGCGGTTTCGTCGCCGGCGGGAATGTTGTTCGGCAGCCAAGCGATCAGATGGTCCATGGCCTCGACTTTTTCCGTCTCGGAGGCCTGGTACTGTTTGCTCCAGCGCCCGATCTGGCGCACGAAATAATTGCCGGGTTTGCCGAATTGCGCGAGGCCGATGGCGGCGTAATCGACGCGGTGCAGCGCCGCGATCACGCGGTTCATTTCATCGTAGATCGCGCCGCGCTCGGACCGTGTCATGCCCGGCAGCCCCTGGTCCCACAGCACGCGGCCATCGACGCAGTCCATGATGTAGAACGCGCGCCCGATCACCTCCTCGTCCTCGCACAGCGCGTAGGTCCTGGGCACCGGGATGTCGGTCTTCCCGAGCGCGCTGATCACGCGAAACTCGCGGTCTACCGCGTGCGCCGAGGGCAGCAGCTTGGCCGCCGGCCCGGGCTTGGCGCGCATCACGTAACGTTTGCCGCCGGCGGAAAGCCGATAGGTCGGATTGGACTGCCCGCCCTTGAACTGCTCGACTTCGAGCGTGCCGGAGTAGCCCTCCACATGCGCGCGCAAATACGTTTCCAGACGGGCAACGTCGAAACGCTGCTTCTCCGCCACCGGCATGGTGCCGATGAAATGATCCATCACCTCTTCCTCTATTCCATTTTGCCTGCCTGCAATCCTAGCACGGCTTGCACCCGGGACCGGGTCCGGGAACTCAAGCCGATGAATATGCGGGGCAATCGAATTTGCGCTGGCGCCCCGCCTGCGGGCATACTGTGCCGGCCGCAACCATATACCCGCCCCGTTTATTCCGGAGAATAGCCATGCCCCTGATCCAAGTCGATATGTTCGAAGGCCGCAGCGCCGAAATCAAGCGTGAATTCGTCGAAGGCATCACGCGCGAAACCTGCCGCCTGCTCAAGTGCGAGCCGGGCGCGGTGCAAATCATTTTGCGCGACGTGAAAAAATCCGACTGGGCCTCGGCCGGGGTGCTCTGGTCGGACAAGAAATAAAGGCCGCTAGCGCAGCGCGCCGCGCGCGCTGACCGGCCACAGCGCTTCGACCACGCCGCGCCGCACGCACACGAACCAGTCGTAGAGATTGACCGTCGGGTCGCAGTGCCCGGGCACCAGCAGCAGTTTGGCGCCCAGAACCGGCGCGCGCGCGCCGGGCGCGATCACCAGCACCCCGTGCTCGTCCGACGCCTTGGCATAGTCCACGCCCGGCAGGTTCCACACCTGCGGCATGCCCGAATCGACGCTCGAGGCCTTGAGCCCGGCGTCGACCACCGCGCGCGCGGGCGTAGGCCGGCTCATCACGCTGGTCCACACGAACAGGCTCTGCTCGAAGCGCGGCCAGTCGGCGTCGAACTCGTTGCGGTTGTAATCGGCGTCCATGAATATGTAGGAGCCCGGCTGCAATTCGTCGTAGACGCCGCTCGCGAGCTCCAGCGGGAAGCTGCCGGTGCCGGCTCCGGTGACCGTGGCGCAGGGGATGCCGCTTTGTTCGATCAGCGCGCGCGTCAGGCTCACCATTTCGGCGGCGCGACCGATCGCGCCGCGCCGCTCGGCCACGCGGCGCAGATGCTGCGCGCCGCCGTGATAAGCCTGCAGGCCGGCGAAACGCAGCTGGCGGCTGGCGGCGATAGCGCGCGCCAGCGCCAGCGCGGGGGCGCCGGGTTCGACGCCGCAGCGGTCGGCACCGACGTTGATTTCCACCAGCGCGTCGATGCGTACACCGGCGCGCGCCGCGGCCGCGTCGAGATCGGCCACGTTCTCGGCCGCATCCACGCATACGGCCAGCTGCGCCTTGCGCGCGAGCGCCGCCAGGCGATCGAGCTTGACCGCCCCCACGACTTCGTTGGCGATCAGCACATCCTTGATGCCGCCCGCAACCAGCGCCTCGGCCTCGCTCACTTTCTGGCAGCACACGCCCACCGCGCCCGCCGCAAGCTGGCGCAGCGCGATCTGGGCGCATTTGTGGCTCTTCGCATGCGGCCGCAAGCGCACCGGTTGGCCGCGCAGCGCGTCGGCCATGCGCGCGAGATTGCGCTCGAACGCGTCCAGATCGAGGATCAGCGCCGGCGTATCGACCGCGGCGAGCGGCATGCCGATGCTGGCTGGAACGCAGGCATCCGAGGGAATCATGAGGGCGCAGACCGGGGTTGTTGCAACACGCGCCATTCTATACGGCGCGCAGCCGGGCGACTTGCCGATGCGGTAAGATTGCGGCGTTCGCGCCCGTGCGGCCCTCCGGCTGCGCCCGAGCGGAATGCTCTCGCAAAGGACTAACCATGTTCCAACCCGGACTGTTCAAAGGCAAACGCATCCTGGTCACCGGCGGCGGCACCGGCCTTGGCCGCGAGATGGTGGACAAATATCTGGAGCTGGGCGCGGACATCTACATCTGCGGCCGGCGCAAGGAAGTGCTGGAGCAGACGGCGAAAGAACTCATGCAAAAGCGCGGCGGCTCGGTCAAGACCCATGCGGTCGACATCCGCGACGCCGAAAGCGTGGACAACATGATCGAGTCGATCTGGAACGACGGCGGTCCGCTCACCGGCCTGGTGAACAACGCCGCCGGCAATTTCATCAGCCGCACCGAGGACCTGTCGCACCGCGGCTTCGACGCGATCGCCAACACGGTTTTCCACGGCACGTTCTACACCACGCACGCGGTGGGCAAGCGCTGGATCAAAGGCGGCGACAAGGGCAGCGTAGTGTCCATCGTCGTCACCTGGGTCTGGACCGGCTCGCCCTTCGTCGTGCCCTCGGCCATGTCCAAGGCCGGCATCAGCGTGATGACCCAGTCGCTGGCGGTCGAATGGGGGCGTTACGGCATACGCCTGAACGCGATCGCGCCCGGCCTGTTTCCGACCGAGGGCGCGGGCAAGCGCCTGTATCCGGGCCAGGACGGCAAGGACCGCGACGCCTCGAAGGCCAATCCGATGCGCCGCTTCGGGCGCATGCCCGAGTTGCAGAACCTCGCCAGCTTTCTGATGGCCGACGGCTGCGAATGGTTGAGCGGCCAGACCATCGCCCTGGACGGCGCCGGCTGGCAGGCCAACGGCGGCGGTTTCAGCCAGATGCTGGGCTGGGGCGACGCCGAATGGGAGAATGCGCGCGCGCTGATCAAGGCGCAGAACGAGAAAGACAAGGCCGAGCGCTCGGTATGAAACCCGCTCCGCGTATCGGCATGATAGGACTGGGGCGCATGGGCGCGAACATGGCGCGGCGCCTCGCGCGCGGCGGCGCGAACGTGCTCGCCTGGGACCGCGCCGCGACGGCGCGCCGCGCCCTCGCGCCGGAGCGCCGCGTCGCGATCGCGCCGGACCTCGCAGCCCTGGTGCAGGGACTCAAATCACCGCGCGTCATCTGGATGATGCTGCCCGCCGGCAAGGCGAGCGCGGACGCGCTCGCCCGCCTCCTGCCGCTGCTCGCCAAAGGCGATGTGCTCGTCGACGGCGCCAATGCCAATTACAAGGACAGCATGCGCCGCGCAGCGGAATTGGCCGCACTGGGCCTCGCTTACGTCGATGCCGGCGTTTCCGGCGGCATCTGGGGCCTCTCCAGGGGCTACACCGTCATGCTCGGGGGCGAAGCCCGCGCAGTGCGGCGCGTGGCGCCGTTTGCCCGACTGCTCGCGCCGCCCAAAGGCTGGCTGCATTGCGGGCCCAGCGGCGCCGGCCATTACGTGAAAATGATCCACAACGGCATCGAGTACGGCCTGATGCAGGCCTACGCCGAAGGCTTCGCCCTGCTCGCCGGCAAACCCGAATTCGGACTCGATACCGCCGCCGTGGCCGAGCTCTGGCGCCACGGCAGCGTGGTGCGCTCCTGGCTGCTCGACCTGATCGCGGACAACCTCAAGCGCGACGCCACGCTGGAGGGCATCGCGCCCGTGGTCGCCGACTCGGGCGAAGGCCGCTGGACCGCGATCGAAGCGGTGGAGCTGGGCGTGCCGGCGCCGGTGATCAGCCTCGCGCTGGCGATGCGCTTTGCGAGCCAGGGCAAAGGCGATTACGGCGCAAAGCAGCTGGCGCAGCTGCGCAACAGTTTTGGCGGCCACGCGGTAAGCAAGAAATCGTGATCGTCATCCTGATGGGCGTGACCGGCTGCGGCAAGACCACGGTCGGCGCGCTGCTGGCAAAAGACTGCGGCTGGGCGTTTTACGACGCCGACGATTTCCACCCGCCGGAGAACGTCGCAAAAATGAAAAAAGGCGAGCCGCTCTGCGACGCAGACCGCTGGCCCTGGCTGGAGCGCCTGAACCGCCTGCTGCTGGAGCAGGAGCGGCAGGGCAAGAGTCTGGCACTCGCCTGCTCGGCCCTGAAGCAGGCGTATCGCGATCGCCTCACCCGCGGCTGCGCCGCAGCGCGCTTCGTTCTTCTCGACAGCGAACGCGAAACCATCGGCGCGCGCCTCGCCGCGCGCCGGGGCCATTACATGAACCCGGCGCTGCTCGATTCCCAGTTCGCCATCCTCGAGCGGCCGCAGGACGCGCTGCGGCTGGATGCGGCCGCGAGCCCGGCGGCGCTGGTGCGCGAAATCAGGAACGCGCTCGGCGTCTGAGCCGACGTTCGGCACGCCATCGCATTGCGTGCGTCAATCGGCCGCTGCGGACCGCAGTTTGAGCACGGCCGGCGTATGCGGGTTCCGTTTCTTCAGCCCCGCGATGAAATCATCGAACGGCAGCGCGTGGGATTTTTTCAGTTCCCGCGCGCGCTTTTTCAGCTCCGCCCAGGCCAGTTGCCGCGGCTGGCGCTTGAACGCGAAGGCGATGAGATTGACCCGGTCTGCGGCCAACAGGCGGATCACGCGGTCGTCGAAGCTCGTTTCTATGCGCTGCAGATAGACGTCGAGCTTTTTTTCCTGCGCCATGAAATTGACCACCATCACGCCGCCCGGCCGAAGCGCGCCATACGCCGCGTCGTAGAACGCCTGGGTGCACAAGGCCGCGGGCTGCTTGCCGTCGTCGAAGCCGTCCACCAGCAGCACATCGGCGGATTCAGCCTGCTCGGCGAGGTAATCCGCGCCGCAGGCGATGTCGACCTTCAGGCGCGCATCATCCGCGGGAAAATGAAACATGCTGCGCGCCGCCGCCAGCACCTTGGCATTGATCTCCACCACCGTGGTGCGCGTCCCCGGCATGCGCTGGTGGATGTAGCGCGCCATCGAGCCGCCGCCCAGGCCTATCATCAGCACCTCGCGCGGCAGCGGCTGGAACAGCAGGAAAGCCATCATCGCGCGCGTGTAGTCGAGCGCCAGGTCGTCCGGACGCGCGAGCAGGATGGCGCTCTGGATGGCGTCGCCGCCCAGATGCAGAAACCGCACGCCGTCTTCCTCGCTCACTTCGACGCTCGCCCGCCCCGGCAGGAGCCGCTTTTTAGTAGTTGTCATTTTTCGGGCCGATGCGCAAACTGCGCACTGTTCAATTCGAAGCGGCTGATTATCATGCATTGCGCAAAAAGATGCGGACTGTTTTTGCTGGTCGCTTTCCTTACCGCAGTCGCCGGCTCCGCGCTCGGTCTGGGCTATGTCGCTGACTGGCTCAGCGTCGCCGACCGGCCGCAGAAAGCCGACGCCATCCTGGTGCTCGCCGGCAGTTTAAACCGGCCGTTTCAGGCGGCCGACCTCTACCGCCAGGGTCTCGCCGGAAAGATCTACGTCAGCGTGCCGGCGCGCGATCGAGACTACCGTCTGCTGGACGAGGCGGGCGTGGCCTTCCCGCGCGAGGAAGATATCGTGCGCCAGGTGCTGCTGAAGAAAGGCGTTCCCGCCAGTGCAATCGAGTATTTCGGCAAGGATTCCGTCAGCACGGCGGCTGAGGCGCAGGCGGCGCGCGCCTTGTTCGCGACGCGCGCGCCCAGGCTGCTGGTGGTGAGCTCGCCCTATCACCTGCGCCGCGCCAGGATGATTTTCTCCGACGCGCTGCCGGCAGCCGACATCCGCATGATCGCGAGCAGCTACGACCCTTTCCCTGCTGCGTGGTGGAAAGACCAGAGCGCGGCGCGCAACGTGCTGCTGGAACTGCCGAAAATCGCTTTCTACCAGCTCGGCGGCCGCTACTAGGCGGCGAGCGCGCGCTCGACGAACTCCAGCCGGTCCTGGCCCCAGAAGATCTCGTCGTCGATCACATAGCTGGGCGCGCCGAACACATTGCGCGCGATGGCCTCCTCGGTATTGCTCTCGTACTCGGCTTTCACTGCATCCGATTGCGCCGCGGCCGCGAGCGCGGCGGCGTCCATGCCCTGTTCTTTGCAGATAGCGTTCAGGGTTTCGGCGTCGGCGATATTGCGCTCCTCGGCCCAGCACGCGCGCAGCAGCGCGCCTGCAAGGCGCATCGCCGCACCGCTGCCGCCTGAGCGGCCGGCGGCGACGATGTATTGCGCCGCCAGGTCGGCCGGGGCCGGGAAAAACTTGGGCTGGAGGTTGAGCGGCAGCTTCAGGTGGTCGCGGAAGCGCTTGAGTTCCACCATGCGATAGGCCTGGCGCTGCGGCGCGCGCTTCGCGACGGGCACGCCGCCCGAGACCGGGAACACCTTGCCGAGATCGGCGGGCTTCACCTTGACCACGGCGCCGTGACGCTGCGCCATGTCGGCAAAGCGCGCATGCCCGAGGTAGGTCCACGGTGAGATCGGCGAAAAGTAATAGTCCACTGTCTTGCCCATGTCGACTCCTGCGTTTGAATGTCCGCCATCTTAGTCGAAAATTGTCCTGCGCCCCAGGATCGCGATCGCCGACGATCGCACCTAGCGCATACGCTTGAGGCATATAATTCGCTGACCAAATCCGGAGCCCCCATGAAAACATCCCTGTTGCAAACCACCATCGTCGGCAGCCTGCCCAAGCCCGCCTGGCTGGCCGAACCGAAGAAACTCTGGGCGCCCTGGCTGCTGCAGGGCGAGGCGCTCGCCGAGGGGCTGCGCGACGCGGTGCGCCTGGTGCTGCGCGACCAGGAGTCGGCGGGAATAGACATCGTCACCGACGGCGAGCAGACGCGCCGGCATTTCGTCACCACCTTGATCGAGAACCTCGACGGCGTCGATTTTCAGAACAAGAAAACCGTGCGCATCCGCAACCGCTATGACGCCGACGTGCCCATGGTGGTCGGCCCGGTGGCGCGCACCCGCTCCGTATTCGCCGAGCACGCGAGGTTCCTGCGCGCCGAGACGGACAGGAAGGTGAAATTCACCCTTCCGGGCCCCATGACCATGGTGGACACGCTCTACGACGGCTATTACAAGAGCCGGGAGAAGCTCGCGCGCGAGTTCGCCAAGGTGCTCAACGCCGAGGCGCGCGAACTCGAGGCCCTGGGGATAGACGTGATCCAGTTCGACGAACCGGCGTTCAACGTATTCATGGACGAGGTGCGCGACTGGGGCATAGAAACGCTGGAAGCCGCCGCGGCCGGGCTCAAATGCAAGACCGCGGTGCATATCTGCTACGGCTACGGCATCAAGGCCAATAACGACTGGAAGAAGACCCTGGGTTCGGAATGGCGCCAGTACGAATCCACTTTCCCGCTGCTGGCAAAATCGAAAATCGACCAGGTGTCGCTCGAATGCGCCAACTCCAGGGTGCCGCTGGAACTCGTCGGCCTGCTCAAAGGCAAGGACATCATGGTCGGCGCGATCGATGTCGCGAGCGAGGACATCGAAAACCCGGAACAAGTGGCGCAGATCCTGCGCGCGGCGTTGAAGTACGTCGCCCCGGAGCAGCTCTTCCCCTGCACCAACTGCGGCATGGTGCCGCTGCCGCGCGCCGTCGCGCGGGGCAAGCTCCAGGCCCTGGGCGCGGGCGCGGCCATCGTGCGCAAGGAGCTCGCCGGCGGCTGAGGCTAGGCAGCGCCGCGCGCGCCAAGTTCAGTCAGCCAGCGCCTGATAGGTGAGCTGGCGCATCAGCGCGCGATAATGCCGCCGCAGGTCCGGCGCGCACAGCATCAGCACGCCGATGAGCTGCGCCTGCGGATCGACCCAGAAATAGGTGCCGTGCACGCCCGACCAGTAGAAGTCGCCGACCGATCCGGGCACGGGATTGCGCCCCGCCTCCTTGCGCACGCAGAAACCCAGGCCGAAACCCTGTCCGAACTCGGGCGTGGGCGAGGACTCCTCGAACTGGGCGCGGGTGCTCGCGCTGAACCTCACGCCCGGCGGCAGGTGATCGCACGTCATCAGCGCAACCGTCCGGCGCGACAGCAGGCGCACACCGTCGAGTTCGCCGCCGTTCAGCAGCATCTGCGCGAAGCGCAGGTAATCCGGCGCGGTCGAGACCATGCCGCCGCCGCCCGAGAGAAACGCGGGGCGCACTGTCAGGTCGCGCGGCATCGGCGGCCGCTTGCCCGAGGCCGGATCGATCTGCGGCTCGGCGACGCGGTCCGCGTTTTCCCGCGCCACCATGAAACCGGTGTCCTTCATCCCCAGCGGGCCGCTGATGCGGGTTTGGATGAACGCATCGAGCGCCTGGCCCGAGATCACCTCGACCAGACGCCCGAGCACGTCGGTCGACATGCTGTAGTCCCACACCTCGCCCGGCTGGTTCTGCAACGGCAGCTTGGACAATTTGGTGATGAACTCGGCGCTGGTCTGCCGGGGATCGAATACATTCGCCGCGCGATACGCCTGCTTCACCAGCGAGTCGCCGAACTGCCCGTAGGTCAGCCCCGAGGTGTGGCGCAGCAAGTCCTGCACCGACATTTCGCGCCGCGCCGGCTCCAGTCTCAACTCCGGTTTGCCCGCAGCCCCGGCGACTTCCACGCCGACCTCGAGGTTCTTCAGTTCCGGCAGATAGGCCGAAACGGGATTCACCAGCCGCAGCCTGCCCTCCTCGGCCAGCATCATGATCGCCACCGAGACCAGGGGCTTGGTCATCGACGCGACGCGGAAAATCGAATCCGCGGCCATGGGCAACTGCTTTTCGCGGTCGCGAAAACCGAAGGCTTCGAGGTAGGCGAGTTTGCCCCGCCGCGCGATCAGGGCGACCGCGCCCGGGATGATGCCTTTGCCCACATCGGCTTCGAACAGGTCTTGGATGCGCGCAAGGCGCCCGGCTATCACGCCGCTGGCTTCAGTTTGGGTCATCACAGGAGATCCTCGTCTGGAAATGGTTGGCTATGCAGCATTCAAGCTGCCGGTTTTCGGTTGCAGCGCGCGCTGCCCGCATCGCGCAATCCGTCCCCGGCCACGGGGAGGAACTCCCAGGCGTAGCCGCCGGCGTCCAGGGTGAGTTTGAGCACGCCGTAGTGAAAAAAAGCGGTCGACCAGGCCGATCCGCCGCCGGCACCGCCGGTGCCGACGACGAATTGGCGCACGCCGTCCGGCGCGTCGGCGCCGCTGCCGTTGCGCGGGGAAAAATTCTCGTAGATGTGCTCATGCCCGGTGATCACCACGTCGGCGCCGGCCGCGCTCAAGGCCTCCCACAAGGCGCTGGTCTCCACATTGTCTCCGCGGCGCGCGCTGGTGAAGCGCGGGTGATGCCAGATGCCGAGTATGCAGCGCGCAGTCTTGCCCCGCGCGGCGGCGAGATCCGCCCGCAGCCATTCGCGCTGCGCCGCGACCGCAGCCGCCAGCGCCGCCCTGGCCGCCGGATCGAGGCTGCGGTCGCGCGCAAGGCGCAGCTCGAGGTCGCTGTTCAGCGTAACGATATGCCAGTCGCCCAAGTCCAGGCTGTAATAGCCTTTGCCCTCGGTGCCGGGATTGGACGCCGCCGCGCCGAAATAGCTGAAATAGGCGCCGGCCTCGTGCGGCGTGCGACGGTTGCCGTAGTCGTGATTTCCGGGTGCAGGCAGGGTGCGCTGCTTGATGCCCTGCCTGCCCCAGGACCGTGCGTAGCAGTCGTTGAACTGTTCCCGCGTGCCGTCCTGATAGGCGTTGTCGCCGGCGGTGAACACCAGCGCGTCGGGCAGGGTCTCGAGCAGCTTGGCCGTCGCCTCCGCGTACCGTTCCTGCCCGTCGTGGCACAGCGCAATGTCGCCCGCGCCCACCAGCAGCGCCGGCTTGCCGGCGCGACGCTGCAGGTATTCGGCGGCCATGCGCCGCGGACCGGCGACGGTCTGCTCGTCCGCCCCGGCCGCAGGCAACAGGCCTGCGAGCAGCAGCAGCGCCGCGGCCAGCGCCAGCCAGACCCATCTCGGCAGGGTGCGTCGCAACGGCAAAGTCAGTTCGCGCCGGCGCGTTCGATCTCGACCAGGCAATCGTAGTAGGTCGCCGCACCGCCCATGTCCGCGATCGCCTGCGAGGTGACCTCGTTGGCGTTGCGGCCGTCGGGCGACAGCTTTTTCCACCACACCGACAGCGCCGCCACCACGCCCGGGCGCGCGCGATCCGACACGCGCGCCTTGGCCGCGAACGAACCGCGATCGTTGTAAATGCGCACCGCGTCTCCTTCGGAGATGCCGCGCACGGCGGCGTCCTGCGGATGGACGTCAAGATAGGGCTCGCCCGCCTCTTTGAGCGCGAACGGCAGATTGGCGAAGGAAGAGTTGAGGAAGTTGCGCGCCGGCGGCGAGATGAAGGCGAGCGGATATTTCTTCGCCAGCTGCGGCGCGCTTTGCGCCGATTCGCGCGGCGCGACGTAGGCGGGCAGCGGGTCCAGGCCCAGGTCCGCCGCGGTCTGGCTCCAGAACTCGCACTTGCCCGAGGGCGTGGGGAAGTTGCCTTGCGCAAACGGCGCGAAGTGCGCGGGCACATTGAGCCGCTGCCAGCCTCGCGCCTTCAGCGCCTCCCATTCGATGCCGGCCATGCGCGGCTGCGTCGACGCCAGCGCCTGGCGGCAGAGGTCTTCGTCGCTGTCGCTGAAGCAATCCTCGGTAAAGCCCATGCGCGCGGCGAGCAGACGGAACACTTCGCTATTGGGTTTCGCCTCGCCCACCGGCGCGATCGCCGGGCTGTTGGCCAGCACGTACAGGTGGCCGTAGGACTTGTGCACGTCGTGGTGCTCCAGCTGCGTGGTGGCGGGCAGCACGATGTCGGCGTAGTCGGTGGTGTCGGTGAGGAAAATCTCGTGCACCACGGTGAACAGGTCCTCGCGGCGGAATCCGGCGATCACCTTCTGCGAGTCCGGACACACCGCCACCGGGTTGTTGTTGTAGACATAGATCGCCCGCACCGGCGGGTCAGCCGCGGTGAGCGCGTCGCCCAGCGCCGACTGGTTGAGGGTGCGCGGCCGGTTCGGGATCAAGTCGGCGCGCTCGAGCAGCGCGTGGTTCAGGCCGTACCAGTCGCCGGTGGAAAGCAGCACGCCCCCGGCTGCATCGCGCCAGTGGCCGGTGAGCGCCGGCAGGCAGGTGATGGTGCGCACCGCCATGCCGCCGCCCGAGTGCCGCTGCATGCCGTAGTTGAGTCGGATCGCCGCGGGCTTCGTGCGCGCGTACTCGCGCGCCAGCGCCACGATTTCCTCGGCGCGAATGCCGCAGATGCCAGCGGCCTTCTCCGGCGGATAGTCTCTTACGCGCTCCTTCAGTTGCTTGAAACCCAGCGTGTACCGCTCGACGTAATCGGCATCGTAAAGATCTTCGTTGATGATCACGTGCATCATCCCCAGGGCGAGCGCGGCGTCAGTGCCCGGCAGGGGTGCGAGGTGCTGATCGCATTTGGCTGCAGTCAGGCTGCGATAAGGGTCGATCGCGATCACCTTGGCGCCGCGGCGTTTCGCCTCCTGCACGCGCGACCACAGATGCAGGTTGGAGACGATGGGGTTGGATCCCCAGATGAGAATCAGCTTCGCCTCGACAAAGCGCTCCGGATCCATGCCGACCCCGGCACCCAGGGTGATTTTCAAGCCGGCCTTGCCGGCCGATGAACACAGCGTGCGATCGAGCAGCGTCGCGCCGAGCTTGTGGAAGAAGCGCCGGTCCATCGACGCATACTGCGCGAGCCCCATGGTGCCGGCGTAGCTGCAGGGCAGGATGGCCTGCGGATCGACCGCGGCGATCGCCTTGAATTTCGCCGCGATGGTGCTGAGCGCCTCGTCCCAGCTGATGCGCTCGAATTTCCCCTCGCCCTTGGCGCCGACGCGCTTCAGCGGATGCAGCACGCGGTCTTTGGAATAAGTGCGGTCGAGATAGCGCGCGACCTTGGTGCACAGCGTGCCCTGGGTGAACGGCATGTCCTTCGCGCCTTCGACCTTGACCGCGACGCCGTTCTCCACGCTGATGTGCATGCCGCAGGTATCCGGGCAGTCGTGCGGGCAGGCGGCTTTGACGATGTTGCGCGCTATGCCGGACTCGGGAAGGTTGGCGCCCATAGAGACCTCTGCGACGGGGAGCGTGGATTGTAGCGCGAACTGCGGGTGCGCCACACCCCGGCCGCAAGCCGTGGCGGTCAGGTCAAGGTCGTGATTCAAGCGCGGGCCGCTTGTGGCCCGTCGTCTTGAAACCGCCAATCAGACGGTAACTGCCACGCGCTCGCGAAGATACTCGGGCGCGAAGTCCGCACCGTTAGGCCAGGAGAGCGTATGGCCGGCGACACAAAAGCGTTTGAACTGCTCGACGTCTTGAAGCGGGCCAAAAACTGGACCGTCGAGTTCAGCCGAGAGGTCCGCCTCTCCAGCAGTGCCGTCACTGAACTTAAGCCATACCACGTAGTTTCGAACGTACCGCGCTTCAAGAACATGAAGGAACATGGCCTCACTCCAACGGATCAATGACTTTCAACGGCTGCTTGCTTTGCGCAAGCGCCCAGTCTGCAGCGAGTTCTGCTTTATGTAAAGAGTACCACTCCATAACCAGATTCAGCGCACGGCGCGGGAATTTCCCGTTTATCACACCCGACTCGATTTCGACCGTGATCTCAAACTCCGCGTACTCTGCATGAAAATGCGGCGGCGCGTGATCCCGGTAGTACATGTAGATCACGATCCCGAGAAAGCGACAGAGTTCTGGCATGGTCTACCTCTTGCCGTCTAATGCGCCAGTTAACCGGCGACCCGCTTGCGAGATGTCCGGTTAAACGCTGGGTTAGGTCTGCTCGTCAAGCTGCTTGAGCGACTTTCCATCTTTAGTTTTCCATGCGGTAAGTCCGTTTGCGCTCCCGCCGTGTATAACGACGGCCGCCGCAGATGGACTAGAAAACTCCGCATCCTTGGTGAAGACCAAAAAACCATTGTTCTCGATAAGTGTGCCATCAGCGGTAAGCTTTTTGCGCTGGACTAGAACGTAAGGGTAACTCTCAGCAGATGGGCGCTCTTCCAAGACTGCGGTCGAGCCATGAAATACAACAAATCCGTTCGCGGTGCGCTGACCTCGCGCCTCGGCTCCCTTAGTGCGACAGACGAGTACGCCGCCGGGCTGTGCATTTGCCGCGGGTTGGGCAATCGGCGCGAGAATGTCAGAGCCGAGGACAGGAAGGAGTTGTCGAATGCGAGCCAGAAACACTTCCATGTCCTCGCGGTCGGATTCGGGAAGCCTCGAACCACCGGCCTGATTTTGCTCGAGCGTGAATCTACCGATCTGGGCGGCCTCGGCGAGAAGACGGCTCTCGAGAAACCTCACATGTGCCTTTGTTAGGTTTTCGTCCTTGCTGACAAACACGATGGCTGAGACCCAGAACTCCTTTGTCTTGTGTTGCTTGAGTCGTTCGCGAATGACCTCAGCCTCGCCGATGTAAGCGCGGGCTGCGCTGGTGATCGGATCGCTGCCGATGAGGATGTAGACGCCGGCTTTCTCGAGTTCTTCGCGAGCCAGGAGCTCGTCTAGTTCCGTGCGCGGCGCGGCGACAGCCTTGCCGGTCCAGTTGGAGATTTCAGCAGTACGCAGGCTCTTCGCGTCTCCACGTGGAAGAAAGAGTTTGATAGTGGCCGATGTCATGCGCATCCTATAAGACTACCCCAATATCAAGAACCGAAATGCCGAATAACCTGGCGCCTCGCCTCTCACCTGAGCCGACCGCCGCATGAAATCAGGTCTTTGGCGCTCCACACACGCAGCCGGCCCCTTGTTAGTCCGCGCGAGCAACGAGTTTATTCCGCTTCGCATGAGCCAAAATACTGTATTTCAGCAACCTTGTCGACCGCGCTTGCCGCCGCCTGCCAAGCGGGCCAGCATGCCGCGGCGAACCTGGAAACTCAGGCGCGCGCCAGCGCGCGCAGCCGGGCGTACACGGGGGAAAGCAGCGCCGGCAGCATGTACATCGGGATTTGTGCCATGGCGAAAAACACGATGACGTCGAAATCGGCCTTGTCGGCGAGCGCCACCATCACCAGGCCCATGTTGCAGTTGCCGGTCATCAGGCCCACGGTAATCGCCGAGCGCATGCCCAGCCTGAGCGAAACCAGCGTTCCCAGGCACTGCAGCGCGATGTTGGCGACAAACGCCGCGACGGTGACCAGCACCACGTAGCCTGGCCTTGAAAGCGCCACCGCGGTGACGCCGTCCATGATCGCCAGCGCGAACATCACCAGTGTCGCCACCGAGGCGCCGTCGAGCATGCGCGCGTTCGCTTCCAGCTTTTGCCGCGGCACCAGGCGCCGAAGCAGAAGCGCCGCGGCAAAGGCCCCGCCCACCATCAGCGTGAGACGCAGCATGAAGGTGGCGAGGTCGATATCGATCTTGAGGCCCAGCAGCCACAGTGCCACCGTGGGCAGGGTGAACGGAATCAGCGCAGTCGTGACGACAATCACGACCACCGCGAGCGCCGCGTCCAGTCCGAGGATCAGGCTGATCGCAGCGGAGGAGACGATGGGCGAGGCCGCCGCCATCAGCGTCAGCCCCTGCGCCAGCGCCGGCGGCAGGCTGAAAACCTTGAGCACCAGCCACATCAGCGCGGGCGAGGCGACCAGCAATCCGGCGCTGATCAGCGCCACCAGGCCTGGGCGCCGCGCGTAAGCCGCGAGCGCGTCCCAGTCCAGCCGCAACAGCGCGATCACCAGCGGGATCAGCAGCCCGGGGATCAGCAGCGGGCGCGCGAGCGCGGCAAGCGGCGGCACGGCGAGGCCGAGCAGCACGCCTCCGGCCAGGAACAGCGTGGCGTGCTGCCCGAGAAAATCGAAAGCGCGATGCAGCGCGCGCATCAGGGCGGCGGCTTGAATGCCTGCGCCAGGCTCTGCCCGAGGCGGTACAAAGCGTGATTGGCCGCGGCAAGCACGCCGCCCATGGTGATAAAGCCGTGCGCCATGCCCTCGAAGCATTCGTACAGCACCGGCACGCCGGCGGCGACCAGGCGATCGGAATAGGCGCGCCCTTCGTCGCGCAGCGGGTCGTAGCCGGCGGTAATGATGTGCGCCGGCGGTAGGCGCGCCAGATCTGCCGCGCGTAGCGGGGACGCCCGCCAGTCCTCGTAGTCCTGCGGTGCGAGGTAGTTGCCGCGATACCAGAGCAGATTGTCGCGCGTCAGCAGATAGCCTTGGGCAAAGCTCGTGTGCGACGGCGTATCCATGCGCTGGTCGGTTGCAGGGTAGGCCAGCGCCTGGAACGCGAGCGGCGGCCCGCCCGCGTCGCGCAGCGTGATCGCCACGACCGTGGCGAGATTGCCGCCAGCGCTGTCGCCGCCCACCGCGATGCGCGCGGCATCGACGCCCAGCGCGGCCGCCTGCCCGGCCACCCAGCAGGTCGCCGCGACGCAGTCCTCGACCGCCGCGGGAAACTTGTGCTCCGGCCCCATGCGGTAATCGACCGCCACGACCGCGCAGCGCGCCCGATTGGCCAGCGTACGGCAGACGATGTCGTGCGTGTCCAGATCGCCTACGGTCCAGCCGCCGCCGTGGAAATAGACCAGCAGCGGCAGCGGCACCCCTGCAGGCGCTCCCAGGCCGCGGTACAGCCGCAGCGGGATCGGACCCGCCGGGCCCTCTGCGGCAAGCGCGCGCACCGCCTCCACCTCGGGAACGCTCGGGTAGAGGGCGCCGCGCGTCTGCTTGTACAAACGGCGCGCCTCGGTTGCGCTCAAGCTGTTGTAGGGCGGCAGCCCGGATTGGACCGCACGCTCTATCACTGCCTGCATTTGCGGATCGACTGGCATGGCACCCCTTTCAAGAAAACTATCCGGGTTCAGGCCGCAACTGCAGCGCGCCGCTGCAACGCGAGCCAGGAAATCGCCGCGACGATCACCGCGAGTATAGGCAGTGTGGCGTAGTTGAGCATGTCCCAGCCGTTGCGGTTCATCAGCAGGCCGGAAGAAAACGAAGAGCTTGCGGTGGTGAGGAACACCAGAAAGTCGTGCATGCCCTGGGCTTTCGCCTTTTCCGACGGGCGGTAGCAGTCGGTGAGCAGGGTGGTGCCTCCGACATAGAGGAAATTCCAGCCTATGCCGAGCAGCGTGAGCGCCCACCAGAAATTGGCGACGAGCACGCCCGACAAGGCGATGCCGACGCAGGCGGTTTCCAGCGCCACGCCGGCCAGCATGATCCTGAGCACGCCGAAGCGCCGGATCAGGGTCCCGGTGACGAACGAGGGGGCGAACATCCCGATCACGTGCCACTGGATCACCAGCGCGGCCGAATTGTAGGGGTGGCCGCACAACCCCATCGCCAGCGGCGTCGCCGTCATCAACAGGTTCATCACGCCGTAGCCCAGCGCCGAGCCGGTCACGGCGACGACGAACGCCGGCTGGGCCATGATGCTCCGGAGCGGACGCACCGGCTCGTGGCGCTCGGCGGCGCTGGGCGGGGGAATGCGGACGTAGGCCAGCAGCACCAGGGTGATCAGGCAGAACACGATCAGCGAAGCATAGGCGCCGAGGAAAGGCACGGCGAACAGGTCCCGCGTGTGCTTGCTCAACTCCGGCCCGATGATGCCGCCGACCAGACCGCCGGTCAGCACCAGCGAGATCGCCTTGGCCTTGAATTCGTGTCCGGTCGCGTCGGCGGCGGCGAAGCGGTAGTACTGGCCGAAGGCATTGTAGACCCCCAGCACCAGCACGCCCGCGCACAAGGTCCAGAAACTGTGCAGCCACAGCGCAAGGCAGCACACGGCCGCGCCCACGATACCCATGGACGTGCCGACGCGGAATCCGGTCTGGCGGCCGAAACGCTTCATGAAGAACGAGGCCGGCAGCGTGGTCAGCGCCGCGCCGACGACATAGGCGGTGGCCGGCAGCGTGGACAGCATTTTGTTGTCGGCAAGAGAGAATCCGGCCAGCGCCGCGAGCGAAATCAGCGTGACGTTGTTGGTGAACAACATCGCCTGGCAGCCGGCGAGCAGAGCGACGTTTTTCTTGGCTCTTTCCATGGGGAACGACCCTTTGCGCCCCGGTCGGATCGGGGAAAAAGCGCAAGCGCGCGGCTGAGGAAAGGCCGGATTATAGAAGACAGGGCGCAAACGCACCACGGAAGAAACACGTTCCCCCTATGAAAAATGCGCACGATACCGATTGACAAATTCCACAGGCTGATTCATTCTGCCGCTGCGTGTTCAGCACGAGAGCAAGCGTAGTCGCCGTCAATCACCTTAGGAGAGGAAACTCATGGCCACAAAGAAAAAGGCAGCAAGCAAGAAAACCGCTAGCAAGAAGACTGCTAGCAAGAAGCCGGTCAAAGCAAAAGTCAAGCGCAAGCCGAATGCGGCGTTCATGAAGCCGATGACCCCGAGCGCTGCGCTCGGCGCAGTGATAGGCGCGGGTCCGATGCCCCGCACCGAAGTGACCAAGAAAATCTGGGCCTACATCAAGAAGAACAAACTGCAAGACGCCAAGAACCGTCGCATGATCAATGCCGACGACAAGCTCAAAGAAGTATTCAAAGGCGCGAAACAGGTGTCGATGTTCGAAATGACCAAACTGGTCAGCAAACACCTGAAGTAAGCTTGCGACTGCATCAAGCGACGAGGGCGGCCTAGAGCCGCCCTTTTCGTTTTTGGCGGCTCGACGCGAGCCCAGGATCCTGGACCCGTTCCAAAACGAGAAACACGGGCTTTTCGTTGGCGCAGACTCCACCAAGACCTTGCGCGCTACGCCGCGAAGCAAGTCCTCTTGGGGGACGCGCGCCAACTGTGATGTCTGTACGGATAAAAAGCATCCGTACAGACATCACAGTTACGAGTAAGAACAGGGAAAGCGTTGGATTCTATTCAAGATTGTCGATGGCATGCGGATAGTTTCATCATCCACGTGCCATCGACAATCCGCACGGACGGATTTATCGTCCGTGCAAGGTCTTGCTAGCTCATTTTGCAACCGTTTGTTAGGCGCTTCAGGCGGCGAGCAATTCGGCCGCGAGCTGGCGCACCGCCTCCGCCGCGGCCTGCGGGCGCTCGAACGGAAACAGGTGCCCGCCCTCGATGCGTTTGACGCGAAAATTCCCGCGCGTGTTCGCCAGGCCGACCCGGCGCAATACATCCGAGTGACGCCCGCCGATGAAGCCGGCCGGCAGTTTGAGTCGATTGCAGTAATAGACGAGGTCGTGGGGCACGCTGCGGTAGATCTGATATTCGATCTCAGGGTCGAACAGCAGCCGTACCCGTCCGCCCTCGCGCACCGTTCCCAGCTCGGCATAGTCGCGCAGGCACTCGGGGTCGAATTGGCGGAATATTTTCCGGCGGTGGAAATGGGCGACCATGTCCTCCACCGAGGGCCAGTCGCGCCTGCGCTCGCGCGTGCTGTGGGCGGGCGTGATGCGATCGACCAGCCCCAGGCGCTTGAGCACGCCGAATGCCCCGCCCTTGAAATGACCGATGATGGGCGCATCGAGCAAGATGATGCACTTGAACAACTCGGGGCGCTGCACCGCCGCCATGAAGGTGAGATAGCCGCCCAGCGAATGCCCCACCCCCACCACCGGTGCGCGGTAGTGCGTGCTCAGATGGTCGATCAGTTGCGCCACCAGATGGGGCCAGCTGTTGGTCACCGGATAAGCCGGATCGTGGCCGATGCAGTTGATGCTGCCGATGCGAAAAACGGGCTCCAGATAGCCGAAGAATTTCCGGTAACAGGCGGCCGGAAAGCCGTTGGCGTGGGAAAAATGCAGGATATCGCGGCTCATCTTGCTCCTTCCGGCTCAGGCGCCTGAGGGCGGCAGCTTGCCCTGAGCGGCCAGCGCCCGGAAAATTTCCGCGTATTCGTAGCAGCGCGCCGCCGCATGCGCGCGCTGCGCCGCCGTGAGACCGCGATCCAGATCCAGCAGCATCTGCACATACAGCGCCCGGTGCTGTTCCGACAGGCTGCGGTACTCGGGTGACGCGCCCTCCTCCCATTCGGTCAGCCAGTGTGTCAGCCTGGGCTCGAGTTCCGCCGGGGTGCGGTAGGTTTTCAGCAGGCCGACAAACTCGGCCTGACGCCGCTGCCGATTCTGCAGGCGCAGGGTGTAGAGCAGGGGCAGCCTGGTGCTCGCTATCCTGAGTTGCGCTTCCTGCGCCCCGGTGAGATCGCCGAACCATTCGCGTATTAGTTCGAGAGTGCGCTTGTCGCGCCGCTCGCGCTGCTCCGTTTCTCCGCCTTTAAGGTGTTTCTTCGCGTATTCGGCATCGGACTCGGCAAATTTTTTGTCCAGGCGTTCGAACTGCGCCGGGGTCAGTGTGACCAGCACGGCTGCCAGTTCCGGTGCCGCATGGGCGGCCATGCGGCGGTAACGCCCCTTGACGCTCTCCCAGGCCCACAGGAGTTCTCCCGCGGTGAGCCCGTCGGCGAGCTTGTCGCCGGCGCTGGTCATCAGCACGCTATAGCGCGGCAGTTCTTCGCTGCGGTGCCAGGCGTGAAAGCGGGCGAGGCGCTGTTTGAAATCCTGTTCCTGCGCGCCTTCGAGCGCGAAATAATCGTCCGCCATCCAGCGCAGGACGGTGTCGGCATTGTTGTAAGCGAGCCGCGCGCCGCTGCAACCGGCAAGCGCGGCCAGGGCGAGCAGCAGCAGTGCAAACCTGACGAGGCGCCGCATCAGCCGGCCTACCAGTAATTTTCCACGCTGATCTGCCCCGGGTCGCGCCGGCGGTGCTTCTTCAGTCCGCGCTGCTCCAGCGCGTGCACCGTGTCGGCGACCATCGCCGGATTGCCGCAGACCATCAGGCGCGAGGACTGCGCATCCAGCTTGAGCCCCACCGCGGCTTCCAGCCGCCCGTCTGCTATCGCCTTGGGGATGCGCCCGGCCAAGGCGAAATCGCCGTGTTCGCGACTGAGCATGGGAACGAATGCGAACTTGCCGGGATGCCGGGCCAGCAGCGATTGTATCCATTCCCGGTAGCACAGCTCCTCGGCGCGGCGCACCGCGTGCACCAGCACCACGCGGCGAAAGCGCTGCCACGGCGCCTCGGTCCCGAGGATGGACAGAAACGGCCCGAGTGCGGTGCCAGAGGCCAGCAGCCACAGGGACTCGCCGTCCGGCACTTCGGCCAGAGTGAGGAAACCGGCAGCCTGCGGCGCGAGATACACCGAGTCGCCGGCTTCGAGTCGGCTGAGGTGCGGCGTCAGCGGATGATCCGGCAGCACGACGTAATAGAACTCGTGCGGCCGCGCCGAAGGCGCGTTGACGAAGGAATAGGGGCGCCCCACCATCTCGCCGTCGACCGCCAGCGCCAGCTTGGTGAACTGGCCGGCCTCGAACGGCGCAAGCTCGGCATCGACCTGGAGGGAATACAGCAATCCGGCCCAGTGCTTCTGCGCCACGACCGTGCCTTCGACCCATTGGCTCATTGGATCAGAAACGGCTCGGTGTTGAGTGACTCCACCTCGCCGCCGAGCATGACGATGCTGCCGCTGCGGCGGTTATTGCCGGTATCGCTGAATTCAAAGCCGTAGGTGCGGCGCAGGGCCATGTGCCCGTGGTCGTTGCGCGCGAATCCGAGCGCAACGCACTCCACCGTTTCGTCGAGGAACATCAGGCCGTCGCGCTCGCAGGCGCGCTTGCCCAGGGCAAGCGCGCGCTCGCGTGCGCGCATGCTGTCGAACCAGAGCCAGACCAGCGCGGCCAACAGCAGCAGGATAATCGTCGATTCCGCCATGAACCCATTTTACATGGAGGCGGCAGCGGCGCAGTTCAAACCTCGCCTTCCACGCGGGCGAATTCGTCTGGCCGGACTCAGTCCACTTTCGCGCCAGACGCGCGCACCGCGACGCCCCATTTGGCGTGTTCGGCGCGCAGGAACTCCGCGAACTGCTGCGGCGAGCCACCCAGGGGCTGACTGCCTTCGGCGCTGAGCCTTTCTAGAAAATCGGGGCGCGCCAGGGTCTTCGCGATCTCGGCGTTGAGTTTCGCCACGATATCGGCAGGCGTGCCCGCTGGCGCAACGATCCCGCTCCAGGTGACCGCCTCGAAATCCTTGTAGCCCGATTCGGCGATGGTGGGCACAGCCGGGAGCGGCTTGATACGCTGTGCGGAAGACACGGCCAGCGCGCGCAGTTTGCCCGCCGTCACCAGGGTCATTACCGACTGCGTGTTGGCGAACATGATATCCACCTGGTGGCCGAGGAGATCGGTGACGGCCGGCGAGGCGCCTTTGTAGGGGACGTGCAGGAATTTCACCCCGGTCTTGCGCGCAAACAGCTCGCCCGCCAGATGACCGACAGTGCCGCTGCCGGCGGAGGCCATGGCCAGGGCATCCGGCTTGACCTTGGCGGCCGCGACCACATCGGCGAGGCTCAGATAGCGCGAATCGGCGGCGACGACCAGCACCATCGGCTGCGCCGACACCAAACCGACCGGCGCGAAATCTTTCAATGGGTCGAACGGCGGTTTCGAATACAGGCTCGGGTTGATCGCGAGGTTGGCAGTCTGGCCCATTCCTATCGTGTAACCATCGGGAGCAGATTTGGCCAGCGCATCCAGACCGATATTGCCGCCCGCGCCGGGTTTGTTGTCGATCACTAAGGTCCATTTCGTTGCGGCCGAGATCTTTTCCGCGAGCTGGCGCGTCAGCACATCGGTGCCCCCGCCGGGCGGAAAAGGCACGATCACCCGGATCGGCTTGGCCGGCCAGGTTTGCGCGATGGCCATGCCGGGAAGGCATAGCAGAAAACCTAGGCAGGCGGCGGTTGCGAGCAGGCTGGTGCGTGAGTTCATGATTTTTGGTCCTCGTCGAGTGAAAAATTGGGTGCCGCGCCGATTACGCCGTCCTGCAGCAGTTGCTCCACCGCCGCCGCGCTATAGCCCAGCGCGGCGAGCAAGCCGCGCGTATGGCTCCCCGGCGCAGGCAGGTCGAGTTCCGCGCCGAAGCGCCGGCCGTCCATCTCGAACGGCAGCTTGGGCGTTTTCACGCTGCGGCCGTCGGCGAGCGTGACCTCGGCAAAACCGCCCGAGGCGTTCAGGTGCGGATCGTCGAACAATTCATGCGGCTTGACTATCGGTGCGTAAGGCAGGCCCGCGGATTCGCAGGCGCGCATCAAATCCGCCTTGCTCATGCGCGCAAAGCGCGCGCGCACCTGCGGCAGCATGCGCTCGCGCGCGTGCACGCGCTGGTTGTTGCTGGCGAGCGAGGCGTCGGCGGCAAGCTCGGTCATGCCGAAATGCTCGCAGAACACCTTCCATTGCGTGTCGCTCACCACGGCGACGAACAGCTGCCCGCCGTCGGCGGTGTCGAACACGTCGTAGATGGCCCAGGCCGAGAGCCGGCTGGGCATGGGCGCCGCGGGTTTGCCGGTGACGGCGTACTGCATCATATGCTGCGCCACCAGGAACACGTTGTTCTCGAACAGCGCGCTTTGCACCAGTTGGCCGCGGCCGGTGGTTTTTCGTTCATGCAACGCGGCCAGTATGGCGATGGCGCCGAACATGCCGCCCATGATGTCGTTCACCGACGCGCCCGCGCGCAAGGGACGGCCTTCGGGCCCGGTCATGTAAGCGAGGCCGCCCATCATCTGCACCACTTCGTCCAGCGCCGTGCGCCGTTCGTACGGGCCGGGGAGAAAACCCTTGAGCGAGCAGTAGATGATCTCGGGCCGCAGCGCTTTGAGGTCCGCGTAGCCCAGGCCCAGCTGGTCCATGGTGCCGGGGCGGAAATTCTCCGTGACGACATCCGCGGTCGCGAGCAGCGCGTTCACGATCTTTATGCCCTCGGCCGACTTGAGGTCCACCGCCAGGCTTTTCTTGTTGCGGTTGTAGGTGGCCCAGAAGCCGGCGCCGGTGCCGCTCAGGCGGCGCGTGTTGTCGCCCGCCAAGGGCTCTATCTTGATCACTTCGGCGCCGAGGTCGGCAAGCACCATGCCGCAGGTCGGACCCATGACCATGTGCACGAACTCCACCACGCGCACGCCGGCAAGCGGCAGGCGCTTATCCATGCGCCCGCACTCCGATGCGGTCGTGCGCCGCGTGCAGGCGCTCCAAGCAGCGCGATCTCATAGCTTGGGCGGGATCAGACCCATGTGCATGCCGCTATCGACCATGATGGTATCGCCGGTGATCAGATCCGCGCCCTCGATCAGCCAGACGATGACGGCGGCCACCTCCTCGGGCGTGCCCGGACGGCCGAGCGGCGTACCGCTGCGATAGCGCGCCTCGATCGCGGCGTAGCGCGGGCCATAGCCTTCGCGCAGCCATTTGCTGTCGACCATGCCCGGACAGACGGCATTGACGCGGATCTCCGGGCCGAGCACGCGCGCCAGCGACATGGTCAGCGTGTTGAGCGCGCCCTTGGATGCGGCGTAGGCCATGCTCGAGCCCATGCCGTTCTTCCCCGCAATGGAAGAGACGTTGACCACGGCGCCGCGTCCGCCTTGTTTCATCGCCGGCGCGCAGGCGCGCACCATTTGGTAAGTGCCGATCACGTTGACCGCGTAGATGCGCTGGAAATCCTCGGCCGAGAGCGCCTCCAGGTCGGCGTGGTTGGCGAACTTGGTCGCGCCGGCATTGTTGACCAGAGCGTCGATGCGGCCCCATTTTTCCATCGCCGCCTGCGCCAGTCCGCGGCAATCGGCGTCCGCGGAGACGTCCGCCTTGACCAGCAAGGTTTCAGCGCCGGCGGCTGCGCACGCCGCCTGCGTTGCGCGCGCCGCGTCCTCGCTCTTGCTGTAGTTGATCACCACCCGCGCGCCCCGTCCGGCTAGCATGACCGCCGTAGCGGCGCCTATGCCACTGGCGGACCCGGTCACGATGCAGACTGCGTTTTTCAGTTCCATCATTCGACTCCAGTCTTGATCGTTTCCTTACCGCGGTTCAAACGCTTGCCTTGCCCGACTCCTGCTCCTGCAGCGCGCGCCACATGACTTTGCCGGTAGCCGACTTGGGCAAGGCATCGGCGAATTGGACGATATGCGGGCACTTGTACGCCGCCATATGGCCCCGGCACCATGCGATGATGTCCTCGGCGCGGACCTTGCCCTTGCTCGCGGCCCTGAGCACCACCAAGGCCTTCACCGTTTCGCCGCGGTAGGCGTCCCGCGCACCGATGACGCAGGCCTCCTGGATGTCCGGATGGCCGAACATCATGAGTTCGACCTCCGCCGGCCAGACCTTGAAGCCGGAGGCGTTGATCATGCGCTTCAAGCGATCGACGATGAAAAAATAGCCGTCCTCGTCGTAGCGCCCGAGGTCGCCGGTGCGGAAAAAACGCTTGCCCTCGTGTTCGATGAACGCGGCCCGGGTCGCGTCCGGATTGTTCCAGTACCCGGCGAACACCTGCGGGCCGCAGACGATGATCTCGCCGGTCTCGTCCGGCCCCAGTTCCTGCAGCGTGTCCGCATCGATGACGCGCGCATCGGTGTTGCAGATCGGAATGCCCAGGCACTGGCGCTTGGGGCGGCTGGGGTGGTTGCTGTGGGTGGGCGCAGCGGTCTCGCTGAGCCCGTAACCTTCGCAGAACTCCAGGCCGGTGAGTTCAAACAGGCGCTTCGCCACGGCCTCGGGCATGGCCGCGCCGCCGCCCGAGATGCCGCGCAGGCTCGCCAGGCTGTCGGACTTGAAATTCGGGCTGGCGAACAGGTCGATCACCATGGTCGGAATATTGATCCAGCTCGTCACCCGGTGACGCTCGATCAGCTTCAGCGCGAGTTCGCGGTCCCAGCGCGTCATCACGACGATTCCCGCGCCCAGGAAGATGCTGCCGTTCATCAGCATCTGCATGCCGGTGACATGGAAGAACGGCACCACGGCGAGCGTGACGTCGTCAGAGGAGCCGCGCGCCCACACGCCGGCGAGCGCGACCGTGGCCATGAGGCTGCGGTGCGTGTGCATGCAGCCCTTGGGATGGCCCGTCGTGCCGGAGGTGTAAGGCAGGGCCGCGAGATCGTCCGGCCCGGCCAGGTGCGGGGCCGGCGCGCGCCCGGCCGCCAGCGCCTCGGCCCATGCGATGAGTCCGCTTGCACCCGCCGGCGCGGGCAGCCTGAAGGAATCCGGCAGCGGCAGGTCGGTGGCCGCATCGATGTAGTCGGCGTAGTTGGCGTGGATGATGCGCGCGAGGCCTTGCGCCCCCAGCAGCGGCGCGATGCGCGGCAACAGCTCCTGGCCGCAGATCGCGAGCGCAGTTCCGGCATCCGCCACGTAATGCGCCAGTTCCGCGGTCAGATTCATCGGGTTGACCGGCACCACCGCAGCGTCGGCGCGCAGGATGGCGTAATAGGCGATGACAAACTGCGGGCTGTTCTGCATATAGAGCAGGACGCGGTCGCCGCGGCGCACGCCGCAGTCCTGCTGCAGGTAACCGGCGAGCGCGTCGACCTGCGCCCTGAGTTCGGCGTAGGAAAGCGTCCCGCCGTAGTAGAACAGCGCGGTCTTGCGCGCGTAGCGCGTGGCCGCGACTTCGAGGTTGTAGTACAGGCTGGTTTCGGGCAGCGGGAATTGTCTGGGCACACCCACGGGCCAGTGCTTGAAATGCCTGTCCTGCATGCTGCTCCTCCTGCGCTGTTTCTGCGCGCGGCGCGCCGCGCTTTTTTTTGGACGGCCTCAGTCGTACTGCCGCGTCACCCACTCCGCCACGCAAGCCGGCTTGTCCGACCCTTCGCGCTCCACGGTCACGCCCCAGGTGAGCTGGGTTCCGCCCTTGATATTGTCGAGTTTGGCGAGCACGAAGCGCCCGCGGATGCGCGAACCGGACGGAACGGCGTCGGTGAAGCGCACCTTGTTCAAGCCGTAGTTGACGCCCATTTTCATGCGGCTGACGTCGACCGTGTTCTCCAGCAGGTGGGACAGCAGGGACAGGGTGAGAAAACCGTGCGCGATCGTGCCGCCATAGGGCGACTCGCGCCGGGCGCGCTCCGGATCGATGTGGATCCACTGCGGATCGACGATGGCGCTGGCGAACTGGTCGATGCGCTCCTGGCCGACCTCGAACCAGGGCGAAACGCCGATTTCCTCGCCGACGTGCTGATGCAGCTGGGTAATGTCATTCATAGCCTGGCATTCTGCCATGAAACGCGCAGCGCAATGTCCCCCGGGTTGCGCCGCGAGGGAAACCGCAGCAGAATGCCTGCGCGGAAAGCAGCGTCTTCCCGTTCCCCAGTCCGCATCGAATAAACCCGAACCCAGCGCAGATTCCATGAGCATGCCCGGCACCGCCAAACTGTTTCTCGTCCTAGGCTGCATCACCGCCCTGCTTGCGGTCGTGATCGGCGCCTTCGGCGCGCACGCACTCAAAGCGCGCATCGCGCCGGAGTTGATGGCGGTGTACCGGACCGGCGTCGAATATCACTTCTATCACGCCCTGGGCCTGATCCTCGTCGGCCTGGCCGCGTTTCATCTGCCGCAGTCGACTTATCTGCGCGCCGCAGGCTGGGCCATGCTCGCCGGCGTCGTGCTGTTTTCGGGCAGCCTCTATCTGCTGGCGCTCACCGGCCTCGCCTGGCTGGGCGCCATCACCCCGCTGGGCGGGACGGCCTTCATCGCCGCCTGGGCGCTGTTCGCCCTTGCCATCCTGAAAGCCCAGGCCTGACTTAGCGCTGCAGCAAATCGACGATGGACGCGTGCCCGCGCCGGCGCGCCAGATCCAGCGCGGTTTCGCCGGCGCCGTTGCGCAGCGCCCGGTTCGCGCCCTGATCCAGCAGCAGCCACGCGATGGTTTCGTGCCCGGCGTCGGCGGCAGCGTGCAGCGCGCTGTTGCCGCGCGCATCCACCGCATCGATCTGGGCGCCGTTCTCGAGCAAGATCTGCGCCGCACGGCCCATGCCGGCGAGCGCAGCCCAGAACAGCGGCCGCTCGCCGTCGCGGTTGGCGCGATTCGGTTCGGCGCCGCGCTCCAGCAGCAGCTTAATCAGGGCGGGATTGCCGCTGAACGCGGCCGCGTGCAGCAGCGTCTCGCCGTTGTGGGTGTAGGTCTTGATGTCCGCTCGCCGCGCCAGCAGGGCGCGCGCAATTTCGCTGTGGCCCAGCTCCACCGCCAGGTACAGCGGCGTCTCGCCTTCTGCGTTGCGCGCGTCGACCGGCGCTCCGGCCGCGAGCAGGCGCTCCACCTCGCCTGCGTCGCCCGCCGCGACCGCCTCGAACAGCGGCGCCCGCTGCGCCCACGCCGGCGCGAGGCAAGTTGCGAGCAGCATGAACGCCAGAAGCTGTTTCAGCCTCGTCGCCGCAACCGGGAACCACCGCGCGCTGCGCCCGCGCCAATCCGGTTGAGCCAAGGGTTTGCGCATGACAGAGGAGGTTCGCCTGGCGTCGATATCCGGGCTCAGCGGTTCTGGTAGGGGTTTTCCAGCTTTTGCACGAGTTCGGCCAGCACGGCGCGGAACTGCGCGTCGTCGCACCCCATCAGCACGGCGTCCTCCAGCGCATCCTGGCAAAGCTGCTGGATCTCCTGCAGATTCTCGCGCAGCACTTTGAGCTTTTCCACGCAGGAAACGATGTCGCCTTGCGGCGAGCGCCAAACGGGTTCCGGGGTAGTGGCCATAGCGGCTGCGATTATACCTGCATCGCCACCGCGTTCGCCGCAGCGGCGCTTCGGCAACGGCTCGCACGGCACCGGATGGCTGCACTACCCCTCGCGCAGTAAGCGCTCCACTTCTTCCCGTGTCGGGCTGCCGTTGCGGCCGCCCGCTCGGGTGCATTTGACCGCGGCCGCGGCGGCGGCGAAGCGAATCGCATCTTCGGGCGCCTTGCCGCCCGCCAGTTCCAGCGCGAACGCGCCGTGGAATACGTCGCCGGCCGCGAGCGTGTCCACTACGCTCACGGCGAAGGCCGGAAGATGGCGCAAGCCTTCTGCGCGGCCCGCCTCGATCCAGAACACGCCGCGCTCGCCCTGCGTCACCGCCGCGAGGCGCGCGCCCAGAGCGAGCGCCCGGCGCAGTCCGGGTTCGAACTCGCCCGTGCCGGCGAAACTCGCGAGGCCGGGCTCGGAAAACACCGCGTACTCCGCCTCGCCCGCCAGCGCTTGCAGCGTCGCCGCCTCGGCCGTATCGGCGTCGATCACGCTGGGAATGCGGGCGCGGCGCGCCGCGCGCAGCGCAGCGATCGCACCCTGGGGCCAGCGCACGTCGGCGAGCAGCGCGCCCGCGGTCGCGATCTCGTCCAGCGGCAGCCAGTCGGCCGGCGCTTCCAGCGCGGTGCCGCGATAGCTGACGATCAGGCGTTCGCCGCGCGCATCGACGAGGATCGCCGACGCGGATGAAGTCAAACCGGCGAAACGGCGCAGGCCGCTCACCTCCACGCCCGCCGCGCGCAACTGCGCGTGCATGAGGTCGGCCACGCTGTCCGCGCCCACCGGCCCCCAGAAAGCCGCGTCGCCGCCCAGGCGCGCGATCGCCGCCGCGGCGTTGGCGGCCATGCCGCCGCCGACTTCCGCCAGAGCGCTCGCGCGCACCTTGGCGCTCGCCTGCGGCCAGGCCTCGACCGTGAACACGCGATCGAGCGCGCTGTGGCCGACGCAGATAATTCGTCTCATGGGCGGATCTTGCCTTGCATTCGCGTTCCCGGTGCGTTCGCGATCCCGGCCTCGATCACGCGCCCGGTTCGCGCAGTTGACCATGCTCGTCGAGGAAAGCCTGCATGTGGAACCGCGCCTGCGCCGGCGCATAGCGGTAATCGCGGCCAACCGGACAGGCATCGCGCGCGAGGCAACCGATGTCCATGCAGGCGGGTTCGGGCACCAGCGCGAGGTGGCGCGCGCAGGCGGGAACATCGTAGGCCTCGCCGTCGTATGCCCCCGCCGGACAGGCAGTGAGACAGGGCCGGTCCGCGCAGTTCGCGCAAGGGCTGGCGCGGCGATCGGGCGGCGGCAGCGCGATCGCCGCGGCGAACAGCAGCGCGCCGCGATAGCCGTGCCACAGGCCGTAATCCGGATGGATCAACAGACCCAGCGGCGACCGATGGCAGGCCTCGGCGCGCAGGGCCCAGCGCTGGAACGGCAAATAGGGGCGCTGGAACGGAAACACTGCGCGCGCACCGAGGCGAGCCGCGAGCTCACCCAGGACGCGCGCCGACCATAGATCCAGGGTCAGGGCGTTCGAGGCCGTCGGGTCCGCGCCACGCGCGGCGCCGAAGGCGGACCACATCTGCGGCCCGGCGTTGCCGGCCAGGACCAGGGTGCGCGCAGGCGCCTCTGCCGCCAGCGGCGGCACGCCGTCGCCGGCGGCAGGATGAAACGCGCCGCGCGGCGTCAGGCCCGCAGCGCGCAGCAATCCTTCAATCTCCGCCAATTGCATTCCCAGACCGTCCTTGAGGCGCCCCGGCAAGCAGCATACACTTGGCGCATGGCGTGTTGCAGACTAGCGCTGCGCGTCCAGCCAGGGAGAGCAATATGACAGACAGCATTTCCAGTGCGGCAGCCGGGTCGCGCGACGCCAATTTCAGGGCCGAGGGGCGGGTGGTCGCCGGAGGCCGCGGCTGGGACTGGATCGTCGAAGCCTACGCCCTGTTCCGCCGGCAGCCGGGCATGTGGATACTGGTCGTGGTCCTTGCCGGCATCCTGTTCGTCGCGATCAGCATCATTCCGGTTCTGGGTTCCCTCGCGAGCGCGCTGCTGTTCCCGATATTCGGCGCCGGCCTGATGCTAGGCTGCAAGTCGCTGGATCAGGGCGGCACGCTGGAGATCGCCCATCTGTTCGCCGGTTTCAAGCACAGAACCGGCGAGCTGGTGATGGTGGGCGTATTCAACCTGGTCTGCGGGGTGGTCATCACCTTCGCCGTCATGGCCCTGATCGGCGGCGGCGTGTTCATGGCCGTGTTGCACGGCGGCATGCCCGGCGCCGGCCTGCCCATCGCATCGATGCTGATCGCCCTGCTGCTGGCCACAGGCCTGCTGGTCCCGCTGTCGATGGCGATCTGGTTTGCCCCGGCGCTGATCGTGTTGCATGAACTGACCCCGGGGGCCGCGCTCAAGGCGAGCTTCTACGCCTGCCTCAGGAACTGGATACCCCTGTCGGTCTACGGCGTGGTGTTGCTGGTGCTGGGCCTGGCCGCCCTGATCCCGGCCGGCCTGGGCTTCCTCGTGCTGGTCCCGGTGCTGACCGCGTCGGTGTACACCTCCTACCGCGATATTTTCTGCGCCGCTTAGCACCGATACGCCGGCCGCAGCGGCGCAGCGCCGGTGCTTTGCGCGCTATCGCGAATGCGTTTGCGGTAAGCTAGGCGCCGCAACTTTCGCGATCAAACTTCTTTTCCAGAGAGCACAAGCAACGTGAGCACGAATTCACCCCGGCTGCGCCTGGGCATACCCAAAGGCAGCCTGCAGGAAACCACGCAGAAACTTTTCATCCGCGCCGGCTACGACCTGCGCATCTCCGGCCGTTCCTACTACCCCGACATCGACGATCCGGAGATCGAGTGCATCCTGATCCGGCCGCAGGAGATGTCGCGCTACGTCGGACAGGGCATCATCGATTGCGCCATCACCGGCCTGGACTGGATCCTCGAAAACGACATCGATGTGGCCGAGATCGCCGATCTGCGCGCACCCTGGCCGAACTACGGCCCGGTGCGCTGGGTCATGGCATCGAAGGAAGACTCCGCCTTCCACAACGTCAAGGACCTCGAGGGCCGCCGCATCGCCACCGAGGCGGTGGGCATGACCCGGCGTTTCCTGGCGCAGCACGGCGTGCAGGCGCACGTCGAATTTTCCTGGGGCGCGACAGAGGTCAAGCCGCCTATCCTGGCCGACGCGATCGTCGACGTGTCCGAGACCGGCGCCTCGCTGCGCGCGAACAATCTCAAGATCATGCATGTGGTGCTGGAGAGCACGCCGCGCCTCATCGGCTGCCACGAGTCGCTCAAGGACGGTTGGAAGCGCGCGAAAATCGACTGCGTGCTGATGCTGCTCAAAGGCGCGATCGCGGCGGCGACGCGCGTGCTGCTATCGATGAATCTGCCGCGCGAGCAAGTCGATACCGTGCTCAAAATCCTGCCCGCGCTGGCGACGCCGACGGTGTCGACCCTGGCCGACCCGCACTGGATCGATCTCTCGACCGTAGTCGAGGAAAAGCAGGTGCGCGAGCTGATTCCGCGGCTCTACGCCGCCGGCGCGCGCGGCATCATCGAACTGCCGCTGAACAAGATCGTCGAGTAGGCGCGCAAACGCCCGGCTTGCGCTCAGTCGAGGGCGAGGACGTAGCGCTGCTCCATCACGCGCTTTCCCCATTGCTCGCCTTCGATCTGCTCGGCCAGGCGAAAGCCGAATTTTTCGTATAAATGACGGGCGGGTTCCAGTCCCTGGAAGGTCCAGAGAAACACGCTCGCATACCCCCGTTGTTTGCAGAATTCGACGGCTTCCTGCAGCAGGCGGTTGCCGACGCCTTGGGCGCGCAGCGCATCGGAGAGTATGAACCAGCGCAAATGCGCGCCTTCGGTCTGCGCCTTGGCTCCGTCTATTGCAATCGAACCTTCGACCCGTCCTCCCCGGACGGCGGTCCAGAACCGGTCTCGGGCAGGATCCCGGCGCTGCAGGAACTGCGACAACTCCGTCGCGACCTTGGCCTCGAAGTAAAGGCCGAAGTCCCAGGCTAAGCCGTAATACGCGGCATGCAACTCCGCCACCCGGCCTATGGCGCCCGGAACATAGCCGGCGATGATGATCTCGCTCATTGCGCGAAACACCGGGGAACGGCGCCGGATGCGCGCATCGGGTTATCCTTGGAATCCGTCGCAATATGATTTTTGCGACGGCAAATATAGGGGAGCATGAGGGGAAGCGCCCCGGAGGAAGTCCCCCTGGGGGATATCCCCTCATTTTCAAATGAGCTGTTAGACGGACTACGCTTTCCCATCATCTCGCCCCGCGGCGACGAACACCGCACTGGCCCGAACGATGCGCTGCCCGTCCACCAGGATGTAGCAATTGGCGAACGACAGCCGGCTGCCCTGCTTCTGGATGTCGACTTGCGTTTGCAACCAGTCGCCGGCTTTCGCGGTGCCGGCAAAGTCCAGCGACAGGTTCGCCGTGACCAGATTGCCCGGCGGATCGGACGAGAACGCCATGGTGTAGCCCAGGGCGACGTCGGCCAGCGTGGCGAGTATGCCGCCGTGCACCGTGCCGCGCGAATTGCAGTGTTTGGCTTCGGCCCGCAATCCGATCGCCAGCTGCGCGCCCTCGCCGCAGGAATACAGCGGACCGATCATTTCCAGCACCGGGCTGGTGCGGAACAAGGGCTTGAATCCTTGAGGCAGGTTCATGTCGCGGCAGATTCCATGCGTTTGGCAAGGGGGTCAAGTATATATCCCGATGCGCAAGACCCCCTGGGCAGCGCACGCGATGGCCAACCCGCGGCATTCGAATTCCGCCGCCGCGCCTGCCCCACGCTCGCCGCAGCGTCAGTGCTAACATGGCGGTTATCTTCCGCGGCGCGTCCGCTTGCTCGCAATCGACGGCGTCGCATACTTGACCGGGAGCAATCCCACCCTGCAACTAGGCAACTGGAGAAAACATGAAACTGCTGCACAAATTGATGCTCGCCATCGCGTTCGCCGTCCTTGCACCGGGCGCATACGCGCAGTCCTATCCGAACAAACCGATACGCCTGGTCTGCCCCTTCCCGCCGGGCGGCGCAGTGGATATCGCCTCGCGCGCGGTGGCGCACGAGCTCAGCCAGTTGCTGGGGCAGCCGGTCACCGTCGACAACCGGCCGGGCGCGGGCGGCAACATCGGCGCCGATATCGTGGCCAAGTCGCCCGCCGACGGCTACACCCTGCTGATGACCACCTCGGGCATCATGGCGATCAATCCGGCGCTGTATTCGAAGATTCCGTTCGATACGCTGAAGGATTTCACCCCGATATCCATGGTCGTATCGCTCAATAACGTGCTGGTGGTGAACCCTTCGGTTCCGGCCCAGTCGGTGAAGGACATCATCGCGCTGGCCAAGGCGCAACCGGGCAAGCTCACCTACGCCTCCAGCGGCAACGGCACCAGCATTCACCTCTCGGGCGAACTGTTCAAGTCGATGACGGGCGTGGACATGCTGCACATCCCGTACAAAGGCAGCGCGCCGGCGGTCACCGACCTGCTCGGCGGCCAGGTGAACATGATGTTCGACAACATTCCTTCGTCGCTGCCGCACATCAAGGCGGGCAAGCTGCGCGCGCTCGCCGTCACCGGCTCGAAGCGCTCGCAGCTGCTGCCCGATGTTCCGACCATCGCCGAAGCCGGCGTGCCCGGCTACGATTCCTACGTATGGTTCGGGGTGGTCGCCCCCGCCGGCACGCCGCCCGAGATCGTCGCCAAGCTGAACGCGGCGCTGACCAAGACGGCGGCAACCGCGACCTTCCACGACCGCCTCACCGCCCAGGGCTACGACGTGCTCAGTTCCACGCCCGAGCAAATGGGCGCCAGCATCCGCGGCGAAATCGCAAAGTGGGGCAAGATCGTGAAAGCTTCCGGCGCCAAAGTGGACTGAGTCGCAGAGCGATCCGGTCGCGCAGCGACCCGGGCACGGCGCATATAGGTGTAGTTACACCTATATGCTATGATCGCTCCATGTCGACCGCCTCCGCCATGCCGCTTTACGGCTGCACCTGCGCGCGCCTGCGCAAGCTCGCGCGCCGGGTGACGCGCATCTACGACGCGCACCTCGCCCCGCAGTCGCTGAAAGTCACCCAGTACTCGCTGCTGGCGAACGCCGCCCGCGGCGAGCGCACCGTGTCCGAGTTCGCCGCCGAACTGGAAATGGACCGCAGCACGCTCAGCCGCAACCTCGCGCCGCTCGCCGCGCAAGGCTGGGTGCGCATCGCGGTCGGCGCCGACCCGCGCAGCCGCAGCATCGGCGTCACCGCGGCCGGCCGGCGCAAGCTGAAGGCCGCGCTGCCGCTGTGGCGCAAGGCGCAGTGCGAAGTCGAATCCCTGCTCGGCGCCGCAGGCGTGAGCGACCTGCACCGCAAAATCGAGGGCGCACTCGCCGCGCTCCCCACTGCTTCTGGAAGACGCGCATGACCGCCAAACGCCAATACTGGACCATCGTCATTGCTTCCGCCCTGATACTCGCGGTCACCATGGGCATACGCAACGCGCTGGGCCTGTTCGTGTCGCCGCTGAACACCTCCAGCGGCCTCGGGATCGTCACCATCAGTTTCGCGCTCGCCGTGGGCCAGTTCGTATGGGGCGCGGCCCAGCCGATTTTCGGCGCGCTCGCCGATCGGGTCGGCTCGGTCCGGATCATCGCCATCGGCGCGGTGCTGCTCGCACTGGGACTGGCGATCACGCCGTTCATGCATTCCAGCCTCGGCCTGATCTTTGCGCTCGGCGTGCTCTCGGCAGCCGGAGCGGGCGGCGGCAGTTTTTCCATCCTGATCGGCGCCGCCGCGCAGCGCCTGCCGGCGGAACGCCGCGCGTTTGCTTCGGGCTTCATCAATGCCGGCGGCTCGTTCGGCCAGTTCGTGATCGCGCCCTTGGCGCAGATCCTGATCAGCGCCTTCGGCTGGGTCACGGCGCTGCTCTCCCTCGCCGCCACCGCCCTGCTCACCATTCCGCTCGCACAGCCCCTGCGCGCCAAACACAGCGGCGCCGCGCCGGTGCACACCGGCGGCATCAGCCTGTCGGAACAAACGCTGATCGCGTTCAAGGACAGAAGTTACCTGTGCCTGCATGCGGGGTTTTTTACCTGCGGTTTCCACATCGCTTTTTTGGTGACCCACCTGCCGGGCGAGGTGGCGCTGTGCGGCCTCCCCGCATCGGTGTCGGCGGCATCGCTGGCGATCATCGGCCTCGCCAACATCGTCGGCAGCCTGAGCGTCGGCTGGCTGGCGCAGACCTACCGCATGAAATACCTGCTGTTCTGGATCTACGGCATACGCGCCGTGGCGATCGGCCTCTACCTGATGGCGCCGCACACCGCGCTGACCTTCTATGTTTTTGCGGGCGTGCTCGGCGTAAGCTGGCTCGCCACCGTACCGCCGACCGCGGGGCTGGTGGGCAAGCTGTTCGGCACCCGCTATCTCGCCACCCTGTTCGGGCTGACGCTGCTGTCGCACCAGATCGGCGGCTTCTTCGGCGCCTGGCTGGGCGGGATCGCAGTCGCTTCCAGCGGCAATTACACCTGGATGTGGTATGCGGACATCGCGCTTGCGACCGCGGCCGCGCTGGTCAACCTGCCGATACGCGAAGCGCAGCCAAGACTAGCTGCGGCGGCATGAGCAGGGAGCAGGGGCCCCATGCAATGGGGATACGACCGGCCGCGATTGCCGCCAGCCGCCGACAGTGGCTGCGCTTGAACCGGCACAACGGCACGGAGGCGGCGCGGCGCAAGTACAGCACCTACGGTAATTGTCGGGGGCAAGCACATGAACGAAAAGAAAGCGGTTCTGGTAGTCGGCGCGGGCGACGCGACCGGGGGTGCGATTGCGCGGCGCTTCGCGCGCGAAGGCTACATCGCCTGCGTCACGCGGCGGCATGCGGACAAACTCGCGCCGCTGGTGGAGAGAATCGAGGCCGAAGGCGGCGTGGCGCACGCCTTCGGGTCGGATGCGCGCAAGGAGGACGAGGTGGTGGGGCTGTTCGCGCGCATCGAAAAAGACATTGCGCCGATCGAAGTCGTGGTGTTCAACATCGGCGGCAACGTGCGCTTCCCGATCACCGAAACCACGGCGCAGGTGTATTTCAAGGTATGGGAAATGGGCTGCTTCGCCGGGTTTCTGACCGGGCGCGAAGCGGCAAAAGCGATGCTCCCGCGCGCGCGCGGCTCGATATTCTTCACCGGCGCGACAGCCAGCCTGCGCGGGGGCAACGGCTTTGCCGCGTTTGCCGGCGCCAAGCACGGGCTGCGGGCGCTGGCGCAAAGCATGGCGCGCGAGCTCGGTCCCAAAGGACTGCACGTGGCGCAGATCATCGTCGACGGCGCGATCGACACCGAGTTCATCCGGGAGAATTTTCCGCAGCGCTACGCGCTCAAGGATCGCGCGGGCATCGTGGATCCCGAGGCCATCGCCCAGAGTTACTGGCAGCTGCACCAGCAGCCGCGCAATGCCTGGACCCATGAGCTGGACCTGCGCCCCTGGATCGAACCCTGGTAAGCCGCTTACGCTGAAGGAGCACCCGCAATGGCGAAAACAGTCGAGTTTTTCTTCGATTTCGGCAGCCCCTACTCCTACCTCGCGTACAAGGCGCTGCCCGGGATCGCGGCGGCGCGCGGCGCGCAAATCGTCTGGAGGCCGATGCTGCTCGGCGGCGTGTTCAAGGCCACCGGCAATCACAGCCCGGGCGAGATTCCGGCCAAGAGCACATGGCTGCAGCACGATCTGCAGCGCTGGGCGGCGCGTTACGGCGCGGTGTTCAGACACAACCCGCATTTCCCGATCAACACCTTGGTGCTCATGCGCGGCGCGGCCGGCATGCAGCTGCGCGGGACCGATTTTGCCAAATACGTGGAGACCGTTTTTCGCGCCATGTGGGAAGACCAGCGCAATCTGGGCGATGCGGCGGAAATCGCCGCGGTGCTGCGCCAGGCCGACTTCGATGACCAGGCCTTCCTCGCCCTGGTGAACGACGCGGCGGTGAAACAACAGCTCAAGCAGAACACCGAAGAGGCGGTGGCCCGCGGGGTGTTCGGCGCCCCGACTTTCTTCGTCGGCGATGAAATGTTCTGGGGCCAGGACCGGCTCGATTTCGTCGCCGAAGCGCTGGCGCGCTAGTGTCCCGAATCGCTACTTCGCTGAAGAAAAGACGCCGAGAATCGACGCCATACGGCGTTGCAAATGCTCGCAAGGTGTCCAACCTTGCTGCGCTTTGCGCCTTGTCTGGCGCCGATTTCGCCGCTTTTCTGTCTCAATCATTGTTGTCTCGCCAAGTATTTGTTCAACGAACTAACGATTCGGGACACTAGCGGGAACGGCCCTGCAACGCAGCGGTTCTGGCGGCCGCCACCCCCGGCTTGAGGCCGGGGCGCTGCCGGCGACGGCAGCACCTGCGCCCGCCATTGCGGGCTCGACCGACTGCGGGTCCAGCCACCTTATCTTTGCGAGCGCCTCGTCCAACGGGTAAACTGTCTGCGGAATCAGGATTTGTTCGTGGCTGAGCAATTCATCGAACGGCGCCCCGGGCGTTTGCACAAACGCCTGGTGGCGCGGCGAATTTGGGACTCCATGGATCAGGCAAGGCAGGTGACAGTTTTGTTTGCCGACGTCAGCGGCAGCACAAAACTCTACGAATCCGAAGGCGACGAGGCCGCCATGGAGGCGATCGCGCTTTGCACCGATACCCTGCGCCAGGCCGTCGTATCCGCGGGCGGGCGCGTCGTGAAAATCATCGGCGACGAAGTCATGGCGGTGTTTCCGACGCCAGACGCGGCGGCCAATGCCGCGAGCGGCATGCAGTACGCGATCGACGCGCTTCCCGCGGTGGGTGCGACCAAGCTCGGAATTCGGATCGGCTTTCATTGCGGGCCCGTGATCCAGAACGACAATGACCTTTTCGGCGACACCGTGAACCTTGCCGCCCGGCTGGTCGAACAGGCGGCACGCAGCCAGATCATCATGGCGCGCGAAACCGCAGACCGGCTGGGCCCGATATTCCGCAGTTTCAAGCGTCCCCTGTACGCGATCCACGTCAAGGGCAAGAGCGAAGAAGTCGAGCTGTGCGAACTCATCTGGCGCCATGCCGACGACGTCACCATGTCGGTCAGCAGTCGCGCGCCCGCCAAAACCGAACCCCTGGTGCTGCGCCTGAAGTACCGCGGCCAGGAAGTCGTGCGCCGGCGCGACAACGACGCGATTACCATGGGGCGGGACCCGGCATGCAGCCTGGTCGTCGCCAACAGCATGGCCTCGCGCAAGCACTGCACCATCGAGCGGCGCCAGGACAAGTTCGTGCTTGCGGATCAGAGCACGAATGGCACCTACGTCACGTCAGACAGCGGCGCCGAGATCCTGCTGCGGCGCGAGGAATACAGGCTCGTAAGACACGGCTGGATCAGTTTCGGCCAGAAGCGGGCCGAGGCAGAGGAGGTTGTGGAATATTTCTGCGAGTGAGATTCGGCCATGCGCGCGTTTGCGCCGCAAAAAGGGCCGTGCTCGAATCGCTTGCCAATGTTGCGCGTTTCAACCAAGCTGGTAGTCTTCGATTGCATCCAAGCCGCGAATTGTCATGATCAACACCACACTCGGTCGCTACCGCATCCTCGGCGAGCTGGGGCGCGGGGCCATGGGCACGGTGTATCGTGCCCATGATCCGCTGATCGAGCGCGAAGTCGCGATCAAGACGCTGCATCCCAACCTGCCCGAAGACGTCATTGCCGACGTGCGGCAGCGCTTTCTGCGCGAGGCCAAATCCGCCGGACGGCTGAACCATCCCAACATTGTGACGATTTTCGACGTGGGCGAGCAGGAGGGCGTCGCCTATATGGCGATGGAACTGCTCGAAGGCCGGTCGCTGCAGCAGATTCTGGCCGAGTCCGCACGCCTACCGTTTGACACCATCGCGGACATCGTAGCCCAGATCGCCGACGCGCTCGATCGTGCGCAGCAACTGGGCATCGTGCACCGCGACGTCAAACCGGCGAATATCGTGGTCTCGGCGACGGGACACGCCAAGCTCACCGACTTCGGCGTCGCTTACGTGCCGGCCTCGACCATGACGCAGACCGGCACCATGATCGGTTCGCCCCGCTACATGTCGCCGGAGCAGGTGCTGGGCCTGCCGATCGATCCGCGCTCGGACATTTTTTCGCTCGGCGGCGTGCTCTACGAAATGCTGGCCCTGCGCGCGCCTTTCGTTCGGCCCGGGGACACCACCATCTTTCCGCTGATCAACCGGATAGCGGCGGAGCCGCATCCTCCAGTCACCCAACTGGACCCGACCATACCCGCGGCGTTCGACGCCATCCTGTGCAAGGCGCTGGCGAAAAAGCCGGAGGACCGCTACCAGCGGGCGGGCGAAATGGCGAACGATCTTCGCGCGCTGCGCGGTCTGGAGCGGACCAGCCTTGCCCCGGCACCGACCGGCGGCGCAACTACGGTGGCACCCGCACTTGGCGACCAGACGATCGAGCAGCCGTACGAGAAGACCGTCATCCTGCCTGAGGCCGCGCAGGCGGCATCGGCCCGGTCGCCGGAAGCGGAAAAGAAATTGGGCGAGTTCGTTCTCGATCTGGATACCTTTTCGCGCAACTTCGACGCGCAGGAACAGGCGCGGCTGAAGGCGGAGGAAGAGGCGCGCCAGAAGAAAGCGGAGGAACTGCGCCGTTGGAGCGAAGCCGAGGCCGGCAAGCGCGAGGCATTCGAGCGGCAGCGCGCGAGCGAGGCCCAGGGGAGCGGCACCAGCACCGTATCGCGCCGGGGCGCGCTCGATCTGCTGAAGAAGACCGCCGCGACGCGCCCGTCCGCGGCGGCGCTGGCGGCGCAGAAAGCGCACGACGAGGCGGCCCTCGATCAAAGCATGCACGCGGCCTTGCACTACCTGGCCGAGGTCGCCAGCGAACTGAACGAGGTGCATCCGACGACGGGGCGCCCATACGACTATATCTTCCTTGGGCCCCTGCCCGCGGTAAAGCTCTCCGCCGCGTTCGTCGACCTGCGCAGCCGCAAGATAAACGGAAAAGACCACGGCGATCACCTGTTCTTCAGGTTCTGCGCCCAGCCCGAGCCCCCCGCGACCGCGAGCGTGCGCGGCGCCGATATTGCCCGCCTCGAAGACTATCTCAAACTGCGGAACGTTCCGTTCGAGGCCAGGGCCGAAGCCAAGAGCGACTTCGGGCAGGTGACGCGAGCGGCGTTCACGGTGTCCGCCCCGCTTCCGTGCGAGATCAATCTGCGCGCAAACTATGAAACATCCTCGGTCGAAATCGAACTGGTCAATGTCCGGCGCCCCGGGCGAGTCCGCTGCCAGATCGAGGCCAAGGCGCTGGACGACGTGGTCGACGATCTTGCGCGCTACCTGCTCGGCGTCGACGACGATTTCGACAAGATATTGAACCGGCGCTGAACCAAGGCCGCGTCCATAGTCCCGTCGCGCAGCGCAACCTTGCGCTGCGCTGCACTACCCGACCCGCTTGAAACGCCACGCCATTGCCTTGACAATCTTTGCCTAGGCAATTAGCATCGGTCCCCCATTCGACCCGGCGTTTTGCGATGCAACGCATCTACGACATCGACACCTTCCGCCCCAGCCACGGGATAGGTGCACACATCGGCCGCGCGCGGCGGGTCATCGTCGAGGCCATAGACCAGAAACTCGCGCCGCTGGACATCAGTCATGCGCAATGGATCGTGGTCATGCTGCTGGGCGACGGCGCGGCCTGCACTGCGGCCGAGCTGTGCAAGATCCTGATCTACGATCCGGGCGCGATGACGCGGCTGCTCGACCGCCTGGAAAAGAAAGGCGTGCTGCGGCGCTTGCGCACCGGCAACGACCGCCGGGCCGTGCATCTGGAGTTGACCGACGAGGGCAGGAAGCTGTATCCGAAAATCCTCGAAGCGCTGGTGCAGGTATTCAACCGCCTGCTGCACGGCTTCTCCAAGAGCGAAGTGCAGCAGCTCGAACAGCTGCTGGGACGCATGGTCGCCAACGCATGACGCCGCCGCGCAGAATGCGACCCCGGTTTCGCGGCCGCGCCCTGATCGCGAGCATGGGCGCGGCCCTGCTCGCCGCGGGCTGCGCCAGTTTCGACGGGCTCGCGCCGCGCGCCGCACGCACCGACGCCGCAAGCCTGGCCGCAGGCAAGTCGCTGTCCGGCGCAGACCTGTCGCCCGCCCACTGGCCCGCCGCGAACTGGTGGCAGCGCTTCGGCGACCCGCAGCTGGACACGCTGATCGATGAAGCCCTCGCCGGCAATCCCGGCATAAGCGGCGCGCGCGCGCGCATCGACCGGGCCGCCGCGCTCGCCGCGAGCTACGGCGCGGCACTGGCGCCGCAGGCGAATGCCGGCGCCACGATCACGCGCCAGCGCTACTCCGCCAACGGCATCTTCCCGCCGCCCATCGCCGGTTCCTGGCACACGCAGACCGATCTCGCCGCGACCTTCAGCTACGAGCTCGACTTGTGGGGCCGCAACCGCGCGGCCTACGACGCCGCGCTCGGACAGGCGCGCTCGGCCGAGGTCGACGCCTACACCGCGCGGCTGCTGCTCGCGGCCGGCGTCGCGCGCGCCTATGCCGAGCTCGCGCGCAGCTTCGAGCAGCGCGACCTCGCGCAGGCGACGCTGAAACAGCGGCAGGCGCTGTTCGATCTCACGCGCCAGCGCGTAGCCGCGGGGCTCGACTCGGACGTGGAATTGAAGCAGGCGGAAGCATCGATACCGGCCGCGCGAGCGCGCATGACCCAACTCGACGAAGAAATCGCGCTCGGGCGCAACCTGCTCGCGGCGCTCGCCGGCCAGGGGCCGGATCGCGGCCTCGCGATTACCCGCCCGCAGCTGCGCGCGCAGCCGGTCGCGCTGCCCTCGGTGCTGCCCGCGGATCTGCTCGGCCGCCGGCCGGACGTGGTGGCGCAGCGCTGGCGCGTCGAGTCGGCGCGCCGCGATATCGATGCGGCCAAGGGGCAGTTCTACCCCAACCTCAATCTCAACGCCCTCGTCGGCCTGCAAAGCATCCGCTTCGCGAGACTGCTCACCGCGCAAAGCGCAGACCCCGCGTTCGGCCCGGCGCTGCGTCTGCCGCTGTTCGACGGCGGGCGCTTGCGCGCCAATCTCGCGGCGAAGGACGCCGACTACGACCTCGCGGTGGCGCAATACAACCAGACGCTCATCGAAGCCCTGCGCGAAGTGGTGGATCAACTGGCGTCGCTCAAATCGGTGGCCGCGCAGCGGATCGAGGTCGAGCGCGCGCTCGCCGCCGCGCGCGACGCCCACGCGCTTGCGACCGAGCGTTACCGCGCCGGCATCGCCAGCTACCTGACGGTGCTCGCCGCCGAGTCGCCGCTGCTGGAACAGGAATTCCTGCGCGCGAGCCTGCGCGCGCGCGAACTCGAACTTTCGATCACCCTCATCCGCGCGCTGGGCGGCGGCTTCGAGGACACGCTCGCTGCGAGCGCGTCCCGATGAAGCGACACAAAGGATATTGAATGAGCCAAGACGACAAGACCAGCGCAGCGCCGACTAACGGGCGGCGCGCGCGCCTGCTCACGCTGCTGTTCGGCCTGTTCATCCTCGCCGGCATCGCCTACGCCGCCTACTGGACGATGGTCGCGCGCTATGCCGAATCGACGGACGACGCCTACGTCGGCGGCAACCTGGTGCAGATCACGCCCCAGGTCGCCGGGACCGTGCTCAGCATAGACGCCGACGACACCGATTACGTCAAGGCCGGGCAGACGCTGGTCGAACTGGACCAGGCCGACGCACGCATCGCGCTCGAGCAGGCCGAGGCCGCGCTCGCGCGCAGCGTGCGCCAGGTGCGGAACCTGGTCGCCACTACGGCCCAGATCGAGGCCAGCGTGGCGCAGCGCAAGACCGAGTTGGAGCGTACCCGCGCCGACCTCGCGCGGCGCGCGCCGCTCGCGCAAAGCGGCGCCCTGCCGGCCGAGGAACTGCAGCACGCGCGCGACGCGGTGGCGGCCAGCCGGGCCGCGCTGGACGCGGTGGAGCAGCAACTCGCCGCGCACAAGACGCTGATCGACCACACCACCCTGGAAACCCATCCGGACGTGCAAAGCGCCGCGGCGCGCCTGCGCGAAGCCTATCTGGCCTTTGCGCGCACCGCCCTGCCTTCGCCCGTTTCCGGCATCGTCGCCAAGCGCGGCGTGCAAGTCGGACAGCGCGTCGCACCCGGCACGCCCTTGATGGCGGTGATTCCGCTCGACCAGGTCTGGGTGGACGCCAACTTCAAGGAGCGCCAGCTGTTGAATCTGCGCCCCGGCCAGCCGGTGAAACTGCGCGCCGACATCTATGGCAGCGCGGTCGAGTTTCACGGCAAGGTGACCGGATTCGGCGCCGGCACCGGCAGCGCGTTCGCCCTGTTGCCGCCGCAGAACGCGACCGGCAACTGGATCAAAGTGGTGCAGCGCGTTCCGGTGCGCATCGCGCTCGACCCGGCCGAGTTGGCCGAGCACCCGCTGCAGCTGGGCCTGTCCATGCTGGTCGACGTCGACACGCACCAGCGCGAGGGCGAGCCCAAGTCCAGGGCCGCGCGCACCGCGCCCGCCTACCAGACCCGTGCCTATGCCGCGCTGCCCGAACTGGCCGATCAGCGCGTGGCCGCCATCATCAAGGCCAACGGCGGCAATCCGCGTGCGGCGCGGCGCGCCACGCCGCAATCCGGCGCCCGCTAGCAAGCCGGTTGGAGTAAAGCAGCATGCCGGGCAGCACGCCATACGCCGAGCACAAGACGCCGATACTGCTGACCTTGCTGCTGGCGATGGCCACGTTCATGCAGGTGCTGGACCTGACCATCGCCAACGTGTCCCTGCCGGCGATCACCGGCGATCTGGGCGCGGCGACCAGCCAGGGCGCCTGGGTCATCACTTCCTATGCGGTCGCCAATGCGATCACCGTGCCGCTGACCGGCTGGCTCTCCGACCGCTACGGCCAGGCGCGCATGTTCACCATCGCGACCGCCCTGTTCACCTTTGCGTCGCTGTTGTGCGGGCTGTCCTGGACCCTGCCCATGCTGATCAGCGCGCGTGTGGTGCAGGGCGCCATGGCGGGTTTCATGGTGCCGCTGTCGCAGGCGCTGCTGATCGGCAACTACCCGCCGGAAAAGCGCGGCATGGCGCTCGCGATCTGGGGCATGACCGTGGTCGTCGCGCCCATCGTCGGCCCGCTGCTGGGCGGCTGGATCACCGACAACGCCCATTGGTCCTGGATTTTCTTCATCAACCTGCCCATAGGCGTGATCGCCTCATTCGGCGTCTGGCAGCTGCTCAAGGACCGCGAGACGCCGCTGCGCAGAAGGCCGCTGGACCGCGTCGGCATGGCGCTGCTGGTGGTCTGGGTCGGCTGCCTGCAGGTGCTGCTCGACAAAGGCAACGAACTCGACTGGCTGAATTCGACTTTCATCGTGACCCTGGCCGTGATCGTGGTGGTGAGTTTCAGCGTGTTCCTGGTATGGGAGCTCACCGACGCGCATCCTATCGTCGACCTGGAACTGTTCCGGCACCGCAACTTCGGCATGAGCGCGCTGGCCTTGAGCCTCGCCTACGGCGTGTTTCTCGGCACCATGGTGATCCAGTCGCTGTGGCTGCAGACGCAGATGGGCTATACCGCGCAGTGGGCCGGCTTTGCGCTCGCGCCGGTCGGCATTTTCGCGGTGCTGCTCGCGCCGCTCGTGGGCCGCGGGCTGCAGCACATCGACCCGCGGCGTTTCGCCACCACCGCCTTCGTCGTGTTCGCGCTGTGCTTTTTCTGGCGCACGCAGTTCACCACCGGCGCCGACTTCGCCACCATCGCGCTGCCGCAACTGCTGCAGGGCGTGGCGGTGTCGATGTTTTTCGCGCCGCTGGTGAGCATCAACGTCGGCGGCATCGCCCCCGAGCGCATGGCCTCGGCGGCCGGGACGCAGAACTTCCTGCGCACCATGTGCGGCAGCTTCGGCACCTCGCTCGCCATCGCGCTGTGGACCCGGCGCGAGTCGGTGCACCGCTCGCAGCTTGCCGAGCACATCAGCGCCTACTCGCCGCAGACCACGCTGTTCTCGGCGCGCCTGGACGCCGCCGGCATGCCCTCCGACCAGATCAAAGCCGTGCTCGACCGGATACTCTCCGGGCAGGCCAACATGCTCGCTACCAACGACGTTTTCTGGCTCTGCGGCTGCATCCTGATCGCCCTGATACCGGTGATCTGGCTGGCGAAGCCGCCGTTCGGCCGGCCCAGGGTCGTCGCAAGCGACTAATCCCGCGCGGCCTTCGCGCCCGATGCGGCATAATGCACCTTATCTGCACCCACCACTTTGAAGGTTAGTCCCATGGCCCATGATGCCCCCCCTCCCTCAGCCGCCTCGATCTACAACCAGACCCGGGAACTCGCAGCGCAGCTTTACGTGCAAATAGCCGGCCGCGCCATGCTTCCGAGCGAGAAGGTCAAACCCAACCCGGTGGACCTGGCCAAGTACTGCTACAAACTGGCCGAGGCGTTCCAGAGCATCGAAGCCGACGCGCAGGCCGACGCCGTCGCCAAAATGGCGAAGTACGACGTCAAGGTCGACGACATCACGAACTGGAAGAAATAGCCCGGCCCGCCCTGTTTGCGGCGCGCCGCGCGCCAGCGCATGCCCTGCCGCGCCGCAGCGGCGCATCCGGGCGCCAGACGCCGCTCAACCCGGCATCGCGCCGGGCGATAGCCTGGAGAGTCAATATTGGCGCGGCTTTCCGGCGGACTGCCCGGGCTAGACTACATGTGCAGCAGCGTTATCCCGAGGACTTCGCGTGGCGACCATCATCTCAGTCAGGAATCTCACCAAGACCTACGCCTCCGGCCTGCATGCGCTCAGGAACATCAACCTCGAGATCCGCCGCGGCGAAATCTTCGCCCTCCTCGGCCCGAACGGCGCCGGCAAGACCACGCTGATCAACATCATCTGCGGCATCGTCAACCCGTCGGGCGGCAGCGTCCTCGCCGACGGCCACGACATCGTCGCCGAGTTTCGCGCCGCACGGTCCAAGATCGGCCTGGTGCCGCAGGAACTGTTCACCGATGCCTTCGAAAGCGTATGGGCGACGGTGAATTTCAGCCGCGGCCTGTTCGGCCGGCCGCGCAACGCCGCCCTGCTGGAGAAGCTGCTGCGCGACCTGTCGCTGTGGGACAAGCGCGACAGCAAGATCATGACGCTCTCAGGCGGCATGAAGCGCCGCGTGATGATCGCCAAAGCGCTGTCGCACGAGCCGCAGATCCTGTTCCTCGACGAGCCCAGCGCCGGGGTCGACGTCGAACTGCGGCGCGACATGTGGGACATGGTGCGCGGGCTGCGCGCCAGCGGCGTGACCGTGATCCTCACCACGCACTACATCGAGGAGGCCGAACAGATGGCCGACCGCATCGGCGTGATCAACCAGGGCGAACTGATCCTGGTGGAGGAGAAAACCGCGCTGATGCAAAAGCTCGGCAAGAAACAGCTGACGCTGCGCCTGAAGCGCCCGCTCGAGCGCATCCCGGTCGAACTCGCCGGCGACGCGCTCGAATTGTCTGCCGACGGCGCGGAACTGGTCTACACCTTCGACACCCAGGGCGAGGACACGGGGATAGAAACGCTGCTGCAGCGCCTTGCCGCGCGCGGCATCGCCTTCAACGACCTGCAGTCGAGCGAGTCCTCGCTCGAGGATATTTTCGTCAGCCTGGTGAGGGCGCAGCCATGAACCTGTACGCGATCCGCGCGATCTACTATTTCGAGATGGCGCGCGCGTTTCGCACGCTGACGCAGAGCATCGCCTCGCCGGTGCTGTCCACCTCCCTGTACTTCGTGGTGTTCGGCGCGGCGATCGGCTCGCGCATGGGGGCGATCGACGGCGTCAGCTACGGCGCCTTCATCATTCCCGGGCTGATCATGCTGGCGCTATTGAACGAGAGCATCTCCAACGCCTCCTTCGGCATCTACATGCCGAAGTGGTCGGGCACGATCTACGAGCTGCTGTCGGCGCCGGTGTCCTTCGTCGAAGCCGTGATCGGCTACGTCGGCGCCGCGGCCACCAAGTCGGTGATGCTGGGCGTGCTGATCCTGGCGACGGCGCGCCTGTTCGTCGACTATCAAATCGCGCATCCGCTGTGGATGCTAGGCTTTCTCGTGCTCACCGCGGTGACGTTCAGCCTGTTCGGCTTCATCATCGGCATCTGGGCCGACGGCTTCGAGAAGCTGCAGATCGTGCCGCTGATGATCGTCACGCCGCTCACCTTCCTCGGCGGCAGCTTCTACTCGATCAGCATGCTGCCGCCGGTGTGGCAGAAGATCACGCTGTTCAACCCGGTGGTCTATCTGATCAGCGGTTTCCGCTGGAGCTTTTACGGCGTCGCCGACGTCAGCGTGGCCTTGAGCCTGGGCATGACGCTGGTGTTCATGTCCGTTTGCCTGGCGGCCGTGTGGTGGATCTTCAAGACCGGGTACCGGCTGAAGAATTGAGCGCGCCGCGGCGAGCCCGGCCTCAGGATTTCTTGCCCGCGCCGGCACCGGCGCCAGGCTGCTCGCGCGCCAGCGCGCGGCGGAACTGCTCCAGCCGGCCGTGGTAATCCTCGGCGTCGCCATAGTCCAGGTAACGGCTGTACCTCGCCTGCGTGCCGAGCACCTTGCGCGCGTGCTTGATCGGGCAGAAGTACTGCTCGGTGCGGGAGACGATTTCGGACGCATAGGCAAGCAGGCCGTTGGCGTAGGCGCAGTATTCGCAATGCAGGCGCTCGTAGAAATTGAGGTAGCCGAGCTGGTGGCGGTCAAACACCATGTAGTCGGCGCGCTTCACCTTGGCAATCCGGTAGATCGGGAAGCTGAACGCCTGGTAGAGCGTAACCGTGAGGTCGAGCAGCGCCATCGGGATCAGCATGAAGTAGATGACCGGACCGGTGATCAGGTTCTGCGGCCGGTCGGTCACCAGCCAGCGCAGGAAACTGCGCTTGAGCTTCGCATGCGCCGCGCGCACATCCTGTTCGAACTCGACGCGCTTGCCCTTGATCTGGAACGCGATGCGGCTCTCGTGCTCGTGCAAAGTCGCCTGCAGCTGCTCTTCCAGCACAGCGATCTGGCCGAGCAGCTCGCGTATTTTTTCGTCCATGGGGATCCGGTTTCGTTTGGCGGCCTGTGCGCCGGGCGGCGCGGGCAAGGGCGCCAGTGTACGCCCATCCTCGCTGCGCGCCGCGTGCGCGGACCAAGCTATTTCCGCTTCAGCGCGGCAAGCGCGCGCGCCGGCCCGGTGAGATCGAGGATGTGCATCCCGCCGCCGGCGCGGTCGACGATGTAAATGTAGCCGCGGTCGTCGACTTCGACGTTATTCGTGTGGGTCGCGCCGCTGCCGCCGGCGGCGGGAATGTAGTAGCCGACTTCTCTGGGATGGGCGGGATCGCGGATGTCCACCGCGCGCACCCCGGCGTTGAAGTGGGCGAAAAACAGGATGCGCCGATAGTAGATCGGGGTGAAGCTTTCGTTGGACGAATGCGTGCCGAAGCGCCCGCCGCGGCGGCAAAAATCGCCGCTGGCTTCGTCCACGGTCCAGTTCGCCACCACTTGCGGCCGGGTTTCGGCGCTCACGTCGACCATCCACGCCTTCTGCCGCGGTTCGCGGCATCCCTCGGCCAGGGATTCGCTGGTGACGACGACGAAATCGCGCGCTCTTGCCTGGCCTGCCCCGGCAGCTGCGGCGGCGTTCATGCCCAGCAGCGGAAACGCCGTATGCGCGCCCGCGTCCGGACCGAGATCGAGCCGCCCGATCTGGGGGTAGAGCAGGTTTTGTGCGCTGGCCTCCTTCGGGCCCTTGAGCAGCTTGTCGCGATCCACGATCTGCAGGATGCCGTCGCGGCTGGTGCCGTAGCCGAAATAGACCCGGTTGCCCCCGGGGCCGGTGGAGATCGGGCCGTGCAGTTCGGTCGGCACCGGCCCGCTTGCGCCGGGCTGCTGTCCCGGCAGGCCGAAGTTGCGGATGAACACCGGTTGCGCCGGATCGGCGAGGTCGTAGATCTGGGTCATGCGCGAAGTGCGCCAGCCGGGCACGCCCGAGACGAGGTAGGCGATGCCGCTGTCGCACTCCCACCAGTTCTTGTGCGTGCCCTGCAGTCCGGTCGCCACCTTGCTCACCAGCCGGTGCCTGGCCGGGTCGGTGACCTCCCATACCTCCTGCGCCGAATTGCCGTAAGGACGCAGCAGGTAGACCTTGCTTCTGTCCGCACGCGGCAGCTCAGAACCGTCGCACACGCGCACCATCTGCGCGCCGGAACCGGGCGCGCCGGGGATATGCGCGATCAGCTTCGGCCGGTTCGGCTCGCTCACATCCAGGATAGCCGTGCCGTTGGCCTCGACCTTGCCGTTGAGCGCGTTAGGCGCATTGCCGCCATGCAGCCCGATGTAGGCGATCCAGCGCCCGCCCTGCGCATGCACCACGGGCTGATAGGCACTGCGGCCCTGCAGGTCGTGATAGCCCACCAGTTCCATGTTGCGCTGTTCCGCCGGGTCCTGCGCCTGCGCGCCCAGGCCCGACGCCATGCACGACGCGGTCCACAGCAGGATACGAATCCAGCGCATGCGCAGCGAGAGCCGACGTCCGCTACGCGCTGCGTTTCTTCAACGCCTCCAGCATCGGCGTAATCAAATCCATCGGCACCGGGAACACGATGGTCGAAGCCTTGTCCCCGGCGATGTTGCTCAGGGTCTGCAGGTAGCGCAGCTGCATCGCCTCGGGCTGCCGCGACAGCACCTGCGCCGCCTGCAGCAGTTTTTCCGAAGCCTGCAGCTCGCCCTCGGCGTGGATCACCTTGGCGCGGCGCTCGCGCTCGGCCTCCGCCTGGCGCGCGATGGCGCGCACCATCGACTCGTTCAGGTCCACGTGTTTGATTTCGACCGTGGTCACCTTGATGCCCCAGGCATCGGTCTGCGTGTCCAGCGTCCTTTGGATATCGAGGTTGAGCTTCTCGCGCTCCGCGAGCAGCGTATCGAGTTCGTGCTTGCCGAGCACCGCGCGCAGCGTGGTCTGGGCGAGCTGGCTGGTCGCTTCGAGGAAATTGACCACCTGGATGATCGCCTTTTGCGGATCGACCACGCGGAAATACACCACCGCGTTCACCTTGACCGAAACATTGTCGCGCGTGATCACGTCCTGCGGCGGCACGTCGAGCACCACGATGCGCAGGTCCACGCGCACCATCTGCTGCACCACCGGGATCAGGAAGATCATCCCCGGCCCTTTCACCATCCAGAAGCGCCCGAGCTGGAACACCACGCCGCGCTCGTACTCGCGCAGGATGCGCAGCGACGCAGCCAGGAAGGCCACGACGAGGATGACCACACCCAAACCGAAATTGAGCACCATGATTCAATCTCCTTCGCTGGAATCGGGAACCACGTCGAGCAACAAATCGTGCATGGCGATGACGCGCACGCGCTGGCCGGCCTTGAGCGGAGTCGCGGCGCGCACGCGCCAGTTTTCGCTATGCACGCGCGCCCAGCCTTCGTGTTCCAAGTCCTCCAGTACTTCGCCCGGCGCGCCGACCAGTTCCTCGCGCCCGCTCACGACCGGGCGCCGGCGCGCCTTCAGCACCGCGCCCAGGACGAAAGCCAGGAACGCGGCGCTGGCCGCGGCGAACCCGCCGATCAGCGCGTACGGAATGCCGAAGCCCGGAATATCGGCGTCGAACAGCATGATCGAGCCGACGACGAAGGCGATGACCCCACCGATGCCGAGGGAGCCGAAAGCGGGCAGGAAAGCCTCGGCAATCATGAATGCGATGCCGAGCAGGATCAGCGCCAGCCCGGCGTAGTTCACCGGCAGCATCTGGAACGCATACAGCGCGACCAGTGCGCTGATCGCGCCGACCACGCCGGGCAACACCATCCCCGGGTTGTAGAGCTCGAATAAGACACCGTAAATGCCCAGAAGTATCAGGATGTAGGCCACGCTCGGCTCGGTGATGACCGAGAGAAAGCGCGTGCGCCAGTCGGGCTCGAACGCGGCGGCGGTGACGCCGGCAGTAGCGAGCACCTGCTCGGTTCCGGCGATCCTGAGCTTGCGGCCGTCGAGGCGCGCGAGCAGTTGCGGCAGGTCCGCGGCGACGAGATCGACGACTTTGAGCTCCAGCGCTTCGGCCGCGGACAGGCTCACCGCTTCGCGCACCGCGCGCTCCGCCCATTCGGCGTTGCGGCCGCGCATTTGCGCCAGGCCGCGGATATAAGCCGAGGCATCGTGCACCACCTTGCGCGTCATCGCGTCGCCGGAGAGCACGCCTGCCTTGCCGCCGCCTTTGCCGGCCTCGCCCTTCGCGCCATCGGCGCTATCCTCGTCCTTGCCCGCGCCGGCCGCGCCGCCTGCGCCTATCTGCACCGGCGTCGCCGCCCCGAGATTGGTCGCCGGCGCCATCGCGGCGATGTGGCTGGCGTAAAGAATGTAGGTGCCGGCGCTGGCGGCGCGCGCCCCGCCCGGCGCCACGAAAGCGGCGACCGGCATGGGCGCTGCGAGGATGTCCTTGATGATGGCGCGCATCGACGTGTCCAGCCCGCCCGGGGTGTCCAGTTGCAGCACCAGCAACTGCGCGCCCTGCGCGCGCGCGCGCTCGATGCCGCGATGCACGTAGTCGGCGCTCGCCGGGCCGATCGCGCCGTTGAGCGTGAGCACCAGCACCGGCGCCGGCGCCGCCATGAGCCCTGGCGCACAGAAAACCATCATCAGGAGAACCAATAACCGGCGCATGCAAAGCTCCGTTCACCCCGTCATGCAGGAACTATAGATCTTTTTCGCGTACACGGTGGCGGTTCCGGTAAACTGTCCCCCCCTTCCCAGAACCATCCCGGCACACCATGCGCGAACCCGCACCCAAGACCATCTATCTCAAGGACTACACCCCGCCCGCGTTCCTGATCTCGACCATAGAGCTCGATGTCGACATCCGCGACGACCACGCGCTGGTGCGTGCGACCCTGGCGCTCGTGCGTAACCCCAAGGCCGCCGATGCGCGCGCGCCCCTGGTCCTCGACGGCGAGGACATCGAACTCGAGTCGGTGGCGCTGGACGGCCGCGCCCTGGCGCCGGGGGAATACGCGCTCGGTGAAGAGCGCTTGAGCATTGCCGAGGTGCCGGAGCGGTTCACGCTGGAAACCGTGTCGCGCATCCGGCCGCAGCACAACACCCGGCTCGAGGGCCTGTACGCCTCGAACGACGGCTTTTTCACGCAATGCGAGGCCGAGGGCTTTCGCCGCATCACCTGGTTCATCGACCGCCCGGACGTGATGGCGCGCTACACCAACACCATACACGCCGATCGCGCGCGCTATCCGGTGCTGCTGTCGAACGGCAATTTGACCGCAGCGGGCGAGGAGGCCGGCGGACGGCACTGGGCAACCTGGGTGGATCCGTTTCCCAAGCCTTCGTATCTGTTCGCCATGGTAGCGGCGAAACTGGAAAAACTGGAGGACACGTTCGTCACCCGCTCCGGGCGCAGCGCCAGGCTGTCGGTCTTTGTCGACCCGGGCAAACTCGACCAGTGCGGTTTCGCCATGCGCTGCCTGAAGAGCGCGATGAAATGGGACGAGGAGGTATTCGGGCTGGAACTGGACCTGGACGGCTACATGATCGTCGCCGTGAGCGATTTCAACTCCGGCGCGATGGAGAACAAGGGCCTCAATATTTTCAACACCAAATACGTGCTCGCCCGGCCCGACACCGCCACCGACATCGACTACCAGAACATAGACCGCGTGGTGGCGCACGAATATTTCCACAACTGGACCGGCGACCGCGTCACCTGCCGCGACTGGTTCCAGCTGTCGCTGAAGGAAGGCCTCACCGTGTTCCGCGACCAGGAATACGGCGCCGACATGTACTCGCGCGTGGTGCAGCGCATCCAGGAGGTGCGCGGCCTGCGCGCGGCGCAGTTCCCGGAGGACGCGGGTCCGATGGCGCACCCGGTGCGTCCGGCCGCCTACATGGAAATCCGCAATTTCTACACCATGACGGTGTACGAGAAAGGCGCCGAAGTGGTGCGCATGCAGCACACGCTGCTCGGGCCGGCGCTGTTCCGCAAGGGCATGGACCTGTATTTCCAACGCCACGACGGCCAGGCGGTGACCACCGACGATTTCGTGCAGGCGATGCAGGATGCGAGCGGCATCGACCTCGCCCAGTTTCGACGCTGGTATGAACAGGCGGGCACGCCCGTCGTGGAAGTCGAGGGCGACTACGACGCGGCCGCTCAGCGCTATGTCCTCACGCTGAAGCAGTCCTGCCCGGCCACGCCGGGACAGGAGACCAAGCTGCCGTTTCACATTCCGTTCGCGCTGGGGCTGGTCGGTCCGGAGGGCAAGGACCTGCCCCTGCGGCTGGAGGGCGAGCCGCCCGGCGCGCAGCGCCGAGGCGAGGAACTCACGCGCGTGCTCTCGCTCAGGCAGCCGCAGGAGCGCTTCGTGTTCGTCGACGTGCCGGCGCCGCCGGTACCGTCGCTGCTGCGCAGTTTTTCCGCGCCGGTGAACGTGCACTACGACTACAGCGTAGCCGACCTGACGCATCTGATGGCACACGACGCGAATGCGTTCAACCGCTGGGAAGCCGGCCAGCGGCTCGCGCTGCAGTTGATCCTGCGCGGCATCGAAGCCGAGCGCACCCAAGGCCAGGGTGCGGCCGCGACCCCGCCGGCCTTCGTCCGCGCCTTCGCGCGGGTACTGGCCGACGCGCCGCGCGATCCGGCCTTCGGCGCCGAGGCGCTGGCGCTGCCCTCAGAAATCACCATCGCCGAGCAACTGGACGAAGTCGACCCGGACGCGATACACGCGGTGCGCAATGCCCTGCGCCGCGATCTGGCGCAGGCCCTGAAGAGCGAGTTGCTTGCGGCCTACCAGGCGCAGGCCGTGTCCGGCCCTTACAGTCCGGACGCGCAGGCCGCGGGCCAGCGCGCATTGAGGAACCTCTGCCTGGGCTATCTGCTGGAACTCGATGACGCCGACACGCGCGCGCTGGCGCTATCCCAGTTCGAACGCGCCGACAACATGACCGATGCGATGGCGGCGCTCGCCGCGCTCGCCCATTGCGATTGCGCCGAACGCGCGCAGGCACTGGACGCGTTCTACGCCAAATGGAAGCACGAACCGCTGGTGGTGGACAAATGGCTGGCGGTGCAGGCGGGTTCGCGCCTGCCCGGAACCCTGGGCGCAGTGCGCAAACTGCTCGCGCACCCGGCGTTCGATATCCGCAACCCGAACAAGGTCTATGCGCTGATCCGCAGCTTCTGCAGCAACCATGTGCGCTTTCACGCCGCCGACGGCGGCGGCTACGCCTTTCTCGCCGAGCAGGTGATCGCGATCGACGCCTTCAACCCGCAGGTGGCGGCGCGCATGGCGCGCGCCTTCGACCGCTGGCGCAAATTCGATGCGCTACGCCGGCAGCACGCCAGCGCGGCGCTCGCGCGCATACGCGATACGGACGGATTGTCCAACGACGTGGCCGAGATCGTGACCAAGGCGCTGGCTTAAGAGGCGAGCTCAAGAATTGTCATTCCGAGGCCGACGGCCTCGGAATGACAGAATTGCGATGATCTGCAATTCCCTAGCGAATCTGGGCAACCTTTTTCTGCACCCGCAGATCGAAGCGGTCCAGGGTCACCACCACGCGCTCGTGCGTGCCGTCGCCGATCAGTTCGACCGCGTCGGAGGCGGCGACGCGGAAAGTCAGCAGGCGGCCGTCGATCTTGACCAGTTCGGCTTCGGCGCTGACGCGCATGCCCACCGGCGTCGCCGCGAAGTGGCGCACATCGAGGTGGGTGCCCAAGCTTTGTTGCCCTGCTGGCAGCAGATGTTCCACCGCAGCCAGGGCCGCCGCCTCGATCAGATTGATCATCACCGGCGTCGCCAGCACGTGCACGCGGCCGCTGCCCACTTTCGGCGCGGTGTGCTCCTCGCCCACGACGATCTCGGCCGAGCCCTTCAGGCCCAGATGCAATCCGGCAAACTCAACCATGCGGCTCTCCTATGTTGGAGATCCGATGTTAGTCGAAGCCGGTCTGCTTGTCCTTGACCGCGGGCAAGCCCGGCGGCGCGCCGCTTCCGCAGCACGGCGGCATTTTTCGCACCGACTGGACCTACAAACCCGGGCTGATGCGCTACCATGGCGGGCGTGAAGGCCAGACCGGCAACGGCCGAGATGAAATGACTAGGGGATCAACCATGCAGTCTTACTGGATACAATCGGGCGCAGAGCACACAACGCTGGAGCGGCGCGAAGTTCCCGCGCCGGTACCGGCGGCAGGGCAGGTGCTGGTGCGCGTGCACGCAGCGGGCCTCAATCGCGGCGAGTTCATCGCCGGCCACGGCCTGACCAAAGCCGGAACGGCGAAGCTCGCCGGCATGGAGGGCGCGGGCGAGGTCGTCAAGCTCGGCGCCGGCGTCACCGGCTTCGCTCCCGGCGCCCGGGTCATGGGGCGTTGCCCCGGGGCGTTCGCCGAATATGCGCTGATGGACGCGCGCGAAGCCATCGCGGTACCCGAGCGTCTGTCGTGGGAAGAGGCGGCCAGCGTCCCGCTCACCTTCATGGTGGTGCACGACATGCTGATCGCTCAAGGGCGACTCGCCGCCGGCGAATGGCTGCTGGTGACCGGCATCTCCTCGGGCGTCGGCGTCGCGGCGCTGCAGACCGCGAAAGCGCTGGGCGCGAAGGTGATCGGCACCTCGGGTTCGGCCGACAAGCTGCAACGGCTGAAAGCGATAGGCATGGATGTCGGCATACACACGCGCGCCGGCGATTTCTGCGCAGCGGTGCTGGCCGCCACCGGCGGCAAGGGCGCCAATCTGATCGTCAACAACGTCGGCGGCACGGTGTTCGCCGAGTGCGTGCGTGCGCTCGCCTTCCAGGGGCGGCTCGCCACCGTAGGCTATGTCGACGGGGTGTTGAAGGCCGAAATCGACATCGAAGCGCTGCATGCGAAGCGCCTGGTGCTGTTCGGCGTGTCCAACAAGCTGCGCACTGCCGAGCAAAAGGCCGAATCCACGCGCGGCTTCGTCGCCGACATCCTGCCGGCCATCGCCGACGGCCGCATCCGGCCGGTGATCGACAGCGTCTACGGCTTCGACGACCTGCCGGCGGCCAAGGCGCACATGGAATCCAATGCGCACCTCGGGAAGATCGTGGTGCGGATACCCTCGGCCTGACGCGGGCAGCTCAACGCAGCAAGACGCAAAGCGCTCGCCTGCGCGAACCGGGCAGCTTCGCGCAGCCTATCGCGCACGAATCGGAGCACCGCTTCGAGGCGGGACACATTTGCTCACAATTGCTTTCACACCGTAACCCCGGAGTGGTCGACACTGGCTTGCGTGCGGACCTTGATCTGCACCGACACAGGAGAAAGCCATGAATGCCACGAAGAAACTGATTTGCGCGCTCACCGCGGTCGCCGCCGTAGTCGCGGCAGCGCCGGTCTTCGCCGACCAGGGGCGCGAGCGCGAACATGATTCCTACCGCGGACAACGTTCCTACAGCAATTATGACCGTTACGAGAATCGCGGCCGTTTCCGTGGCTACGACCGCGACGCGTATCGCGATCGCTTCCGCGACAACGACCGCCACGAGTATCGCGGCCGTTTCCGGGACTTCGATCGCCGTTATGCTCTTGTGGTGCAGCGGCCGCTGATCGTCGAGCGCCCGGTGTATTACGCCGAGCCCGCGCCGATGGCATACGGCATTGGCCCGGGCGCCATCATCGGCGCCGCAATCGGCAGCTATATCGACTATAGCCGCTAGCACCCGCCGCCGCACTACCGTTTGGGCGGTGGCGCTTGCCTAGTGAGGACGGCGCAGCCATAATCGGGCGTCAAATTCTTCTATTGGGCGAACGATGTCACAAAACCACGGCAATACGATGGCGCGCAGGCTCGCGCTGATTGCGGCGCTGATGCTGGCCGGCGCCTGTGCCAACGCCTCGGCACAGGCGTATCCGACGAAGCCGATCCGGCTGGTGGTCGGCTTCACTCCCGGCGGCGCCGCCGACTTCGTTGCGCGCGCGCTCGGCGAGTATCTGGGCCGTGCGCTCGGCCAGAATGTCGTGATCGAAAACCGCGCCGGCGCGGGCTCCAGCATCGCCGCCGACTATGTCGCCAAATCGGCGCCGGACGGCTACACCATGCTGATCGCGAGCCCCTCCAGCATTTCGGTCAACCCCGCCCTCAACTCGAAACTCGGATACAGCCTGCGCGATCTCATGCCGATCACCAAGGTGTCGGCTTCGCCGCTGCTGATCGCGGCGAATCCCGGCATAGGCGTAAATTCCATCAGCGATCTGATCGCGGCGGCCAAGAAAAATCCGGGGCATCTGAATTACGCCTCGTCCGGCAACGGTTCGGCGCCGCACCTGGCCGGCGTGTTGTTCACGCGCATCGCCGGCATCGACATGGTGCACGTTCCGTTCAAAGGCGGCGGACCGGCGGTGCAGTCGGTGCTCGCCGGCGACACCCAGGTCACGTTCGCAACACCACCGTCGGTGCTGCCGCTGGTGCAGGCTGGACGCTTGCGCGCGCTCGCCGTGACCAGCCGGGAGCGCTCGCCGCTGCTGCCCAACGTGCCGGGCATGAAGGAGGCCGGCCTGCCGGATTACGAGATGTCGTTCTGGTACGGGTTCTTCGTCCCGGCCGGCACCAAGCCGGAGATTGTAAAAAAGCTGTTCGATGCCACCATCAGCGCACTGCAACAGCCCGAGGTGAAAAAGGCGTTCGCGCGCGAAGCCACCGAGACCGCCGCTTCGCGTTCGCCGGAGGAATTCGCCGCCTTCCTCGCCGAAGACGCGAAATTCTGGGTGCGCCTGGTAAAAGAGTCGGGGGCGACTCTGGATTAGGCTGCGCAACCGAATCAGTGCCCTATTCCGGAAACCAATGACATGCGCATAGGCATCATCGGCGGCGGCGTGATCGCCCGCTTGTTCCTCGAGCACATCGCGCGCGGCGACATGGGCGCAGCGTCGGTGGTGGCGATCCAGGGCCGCAGCGCCGCCTCGCGCGGCAAGCCGCTGGCCGAACAGTACGGCGTGCCTTTCGTCACCAGCCTTCCCGCCTTGCTGGCCGAGCGTCCGGAAGTGGTGATCGAGGCGGCCTCGCACGAGGCGGTGCGCGAGTTTGCCAAACCGCTGCTCAAGAACGGCATCCCGGTGATCATCCTTTCCGGCGGCGCGCTGTGCGACGACGAACTGCGCGCGAAACTGGAGGCCGCGGCGGCGAAATACAAAGCCCTGCTGTATGTGCCTTCCGGCGGCATCGGCGGCCTCGATGCGTTGAAGGCGGCGTGCGTGGCCGGCGCCGACTCGGTCGAGATCGCGGTGACCAAGCCGCCGGCCGCATGGAGAGGCATACCTTATGTCGAAAAAATGAATCTCGACCTGGATCATCTCACCGCGCCGGTGACGCTGTTCGAGGGGTCGGCGCGCGCGGGCGTGCCGCATTTTCCGGCCAACGTCAACATCGCCGCCGCGCTCGCCATGGCCGGCATCGGCTTCGACCGCACCCAACTGAAGGTGGTGGCGGACCCGGCGCTGATCTACAACACGCATTACATCAATATCCGCGGCAAGAGCGGAAACATCAGCCTCAAGTTCGAGAGCGTTCCCTTTCCCGACAACCCCAAGACCGCCATGCTCGCCTGCTACAGCGCGCTCGCGGCGTTCAAGCAGTTCAACTCCCCGGTGCGTTATGGCACTTGAGTCCGCGCGCCAGGAGCAAGAACCGATCGGAACGACGACGCTCACCCTGGGCACCGCCACGCCCGGCGGCGGCTTTCCGGTCTACGGCGACGCCGTGGTCGCGGTCGTGAACGCCGCCGACGCCTCGCTATCGCTGCAGCCGAAGAACACCAAGGGCAGCACCGAGAACGTGCCGCTGCTCGAAGCCGAACAACTCGACATCGCGCTGGTGCAGGGCGAAGTGGTGCACGAGGCGCTCGCCGGCATCGGCCGGCCGCCGGCGAATCTCAAGATTATCGCCGCGATGTATTCGACGCCGGGCATGTTCGTGGTGCGCGCCGACAGCCCCTGCCGCAGCATAGTCGATCTCAGGGGCAGGCCGGTGGCGTTTGGCGCCCAGGGGTCCGGATTGGTGATCCTCGCGCGCTATGTGCTCGAGGGCATCGGTCTCGACCAGGAGCGCGACTTTCAGGCGATCTACCTGGAACGCGCCGGCGACGGTCCGGCGATGGTGGCCGACGGCCGCGTGGCGGCGCTATGGGGCGCCGGCCTGGGCTGGCCGGGTTTCGGCACGGTGGCCAAGGCCCCGGGCGGCGCGCGTTTCATCGCGCCCAGCGCCGATGAAGCGCGGCGCATCCTGGCCAAGCACGGTTTCCTGCGTCCGATGAGCGTGCCCGCCGGCAGCTATCCCGGCCAGAGCGACGCCATCGCCTCGGTCGGCTCCTGGAGCTTCATCCTGGCGCGGCCGACGCTCGCAGACGATGTCGCCTACCGCCTTGCCCGCGCGCTGCACCGGAACCAAGCCGCGCTCGGCGCGCGCCTCCCGCAGGCGCGCGAAACCACCGCGGCCAACACGCTGGCGGCCGCACCGCACAAGGAGTCGATCCATCCGGGCGTACTGCGTTACCTGCGCGAAATCGGGCTGGCTCGATAAATCCGCGCGACGGTCAGGTCCAAAGGGAGACACCATGAAAGCAGGCCCTCTGTTGTTCGCCATCGTCGCGCTCGCCGGCTGCGCCGGCATCGCGCCGCATGACTGGGAAGTGACGCCGGAGATCCGCGCCGCGGTGGCGAGCCCGGACCGCAGCGAGGCCGACCGCAAGACCGACGAACGGCGCAAACCGGACATGCTGCTCGCCTTTGCCGGCGTCAAACCGGGCATGAAAGTATTGGAGCTCGGCGCCGGCGCAGGCTACAGCGCGGAACTGCTCGCGCGCAGCGTCGGTCCGCAGGGCGTGGTGTACGCGCACAATTCGCCCGACGCGATCGCGCGTTTCGTCAAGACGCGCTTCGACGAGCGCGCGGCCAAGCCGGTGATGCACAACGTGGTCAAGTTGGTCCGCAATTTCGACGACCCGGTGCCGGCCGACTTGCACGGCCTCGACCTCGCGACCATGCTCTACGAGTACCACGACACGCCGGCAGCGGGCATAGACCGGGCCAATATGAACCGGGCGGTTTTCGGCGCGCTCAAGCCGGGAGGCTATTTTGTCATCGCCGACCATGCGGCCAAGGCCGGCAGCGGCGTGAGCGCGGGCAAGACGCTGCACCGGATCGACGAGGCGCTGGTGCGGCAGGAAGTCGAGGCGGCCGGATTCAAGTTCGCCGCCAGCGCCGATTTCCTGCGCAATCCGGACGATCCGCGCGAGCAGACCTCTTCGCGTGCCGCGTTCCGCGTCGATGCGTTCGTGCTGAAATTCACTAAACCCTGAAACCTCGCAGCAAGCGGGGTAGCGCGAAAGGCTAGCATGAACAACGCGGAATTGATCGTGCACATCCTCAAGACCGCCGGCATCCGGCACGGCTTCGGGGTCCCGAGCGGCAATGTGCTGCCGCTGATGGACGCCATGCGCGCGGGCGGCATCGGTTTCGTGCTGACCGCGCACGAAGGCTCGGCGGCGTTCGCCGCGGATGTCAGCGGCAGAATGACCGGGGTGCCGGGGCTGTGCATCGCCACGCTGGGCCCGGGCGCGACCAATCTTACAACCGGCGTGGGCAGCGCCTGGCTGGACCGTTCGCCGCTCATCGCGATCACCTGCACCCTGAACACGGCACAACTGGGCCGCCGCCTGCAGATGTGGATCGACCATCACGCGCTGTTCAAGCCGATTACCAAAGGGACGTTCCGCCTGCGTCCGGGTGAAATCGCCGCGACGCTGGCGCAGGCGCTAGCACTCGCCTTGTCCGAGCCGCAGGGACCGGTACACTTGGATCTGCCCGAGGACGTTGCGCTGGCGCAAGTCACCGAGGCGCTGGCGCAAGCCTCAGAGGCGCTGCCGCTGCCGCTGCCGCAGCCCCGGCCCTTGGCGCCGGCGCCGCAGGCTGCGATCGCGCGCGCCGGCGAATTGCTGCGCGCGGCCAGGCGGCCGGTGGCGGTGATCGGCACGAGCGCCATGCGCCTGCGCGAGCCGCAGCTGCTGCGCGCTTTGGTCGAGCGGCACGGCCTGCCGTTCGCGACCACGCTGATGGCCAAGGGCATGATAGACGAGGACCATCCGCTGTCGCTGGGCTGCATCGAGCGCTCGATGCGACAAATGCAGCGCGCGCTGATCCAGGGCGCGGACCTGGTGATCGGCCTGGGCTACGACACGATAGAAGTGGAATACGAAGCGTGGGTCGGCCGGGTGCCGGTGCTGCACCTCGGCATCGAGCGCGCCGACGTCGACGCCAGCGTGAGCATCGCACACGAAGTGGTGGGCGACCTCGACGCTGTGATCGCGCAGCTCGCCGCGCTGCCCGCCGCGGCAAACGAATGGCCGGCGCAAGCCGTGCGCCGGCATCGCGACGCATTCCAGGCCGCGCTGCGCCCGAAGGTGAGCAGCTTCGCGCCGCACCAGGCGATAGACGTGGTGCGCAAGGTTCTGCCGCGGGAGGGCGTGCTCGCCTTCGACGTAGGCGCGCATACCCACCAGATCGGCAGCCAGTGGACCGCGCACGCCCCGCGCTCCTTCCTGATCACCAACGGCTGGTCGTCCATGGGCTTCGGCATTCCGGCGGCGCTGGCCGCCAAGCTCGCGCGCCCCGACCTGCCGGTGGTGTGCGTGCTGGGCGACGGCTGCTTCCAGATGACCTGCGGCGAAGTGGCAGTCGCGAAACGCGAGGGTCTGGCGATACCCTTCGTCGTGCTGGACGACCGCTGGTTATCGTTGATCAAGGTGAAGCAGGCGCGGCGCGGCCTGCCCTACTACGGCACCGAACTGTCGCCGCACGATTATCCGTCGCCGCCCGCGCATTACTTCGGCGTCCCCGCAGTGGGGGTGGACAGCGCGGCCGGGCTGGAACGCGAGCTGCGCAAGGCGTTCGCCGCCGACGGGCCCACGGTCATCGAAACCATTGTAGATGCCGCGCACTACGCCCAGACAGTGTTCGACTAGAACACCATTGCAGAATCGACCGAAACATTCAATGCGCCGTGGTGGTCGTCACTCGATTTGAATGACTGCGCCCGCATTTAACTGCGGATTCAACCGGTGGATGCAACACCGCTTAGAGGTCGGCTCCCGGCAGCACTGCGGACCCCTGTTAGGCGACCGGGTCAGGCCAGCAGTTGGTGCAGGCACCGATTGACTTCGGCGCTGTGATGGCGCGCGGTCCTGTTGGTCGGGGCAAGCGGCTCGGCGTAGAAGAACTCCGGCAGTTCGTCGTCTTTCTCGGTGAAGCCCGCGGCCCGGTTGAACGCCCACTCCATTTTCAGCGCTTCCAGCCCCAGCGTGCGCATGAACGAAGCGTCGAGATGGGTGCCATGCGCGTCGTTGAGCGCAGTCGTCAAGAGTTCGGTGCTGGCGGCGGTGACCGCACGCCCGAAAATGCACAGGCCGAGCGAATCGACCGCGGCCCACGAAACCTGAATGTCCAGGCTCGCCGCCACGACTTCGGCGGTGCTCATGTTCTTGGTGTCGAGCATCAACAGGGCGCCCGCGGTGTGGTCCGCGCCTTGCGCCGTAGTCATCATGGTGACGCCGGTTCCTTCGATCACGCGCGGGTCGTAGGCCGCCAGGCTTTGCTTTTTGATCACCGGGACGCGAGCGACCTTGTAATGCGCGCCTACGCGCGCCGCGCCTTGCGCGAACCGACGGCCGCGCTCGTTGCCCAGGCGCATGTCTTGCAGGGCCTGCAGCATGAAGTCGACATCGCCGAACTTGCCCAGGCCGGCTTCCATCAGCACCGCCAGCATGGCGCCGGTTTCGATGGAATCGACGCCCAGATCGTTGGCGACGGCGTTCACACGGGCCACGTCATCGGGATCGGCGAGACCGCAGTTGCTGCCCATCAGCCCCAGGGTTTCATACTCCAGCGGCGACACGATCTCTTTTCCGTCCCTATCGACGTAGACATTGCTGCACTCGATCTGGCAGCCCGGCATGCAGGCGTGCGTCGGATTGCCGCCGCGGCTCATATTCAGCTCGCGAATATAGTCGCCGCCCAGTTTGAACGGCCCCTCGGATGCTTCGACCATGCGCCCGGCGCTGAAATTGCGCACCGGCAGTCCGCCGAGGCGGTTGGTGATATCGGCCACCATCGCCGTGCCTAGGCGCCTGTAGTTGTCGATGCCCGGGTCCTTGGCGATCCGTGCGCCGTATTCGCGGATCGCGCCTATGAGTTTCTTGCGGTCGTGGAAGCTCGGCATCTTGTTCAAGTCGACGACGATGGCCTTGACCTTCTTGCTGCCCATGACGGCGCCCACGCCGCCGCGCGCGGCCAGGCGGGAGGGCCGCCCGTCGGTGTCGGTGATGGAGATGCCCGCCGTCAGGCCCAGGTACTCGCCCACCGGACCGCACAGGGCAATACTGATCTTCTTGCCGTATTTCTCGAACAGCAGCGCCGCAGCCTCGTTGGTGCCCTTGCCCATGTAGGGGTCGGCGGTCTCATAGGTGATGCCCCCGTCCTTGGTGACGCGGATGACGACCCATTCCTGGCTCACGCCGTAGAGCGTGAATCCCGCCATTTCCAGCTGCCCCAGGGCGAAGGCGAACGTGCCGCCCGAATTGGCTTCCTTGATGCCGCCGGTCAGGGGGCTCTTGCAGCCGACGCTCAAGCGGTTGGCGTTGGAAAAGTTGGTACCCGCGAACGGACCGGCAGAGAAGATCAGCGGATTGTCCGGGGACAGCGGATCGACCCCGGCCACCCCGAGTTCGAGCAGGGTTTTCGCGATGAAATGCCGGCCGGCGCGAACGACAGCCTCACCCTGCAATTCTTCGGTCCTGACGGAGCGGTCGCCCAGATTGATGTGCAGGTACTTGCGCATGCCGATGTCTCCCCTTGAAGATGAGGCGATGAATTCTTGCGATGGGAGCAATTCTACACTTTGGCACCTGGCTCGTTTTCCGCATTTGGATGCCAGGCTACAAACCCTGCGCCGGGTTGACGCCAAGGTCCGCTTTCAATAAACGCTGAAGGCGGGACGACCTAAAGCGGTCATCGCCATTTTCAAAACGAGGTCGTTCCTATTCCATTTGCCCTGTGGCGTGACGCGGCAGCGATAGGTAGTTAGAGGCCATTTCAGAATTACCGAAATGGCCCCTGACTTAGGGGAGCGCGAGGGGATGTATCCCCTCGTTTTGAAATAGGCTTTTAAGCACCTACACTTTCGACATTGGGTTAAGTTGAGCGGCAATGCGCGGCAACTGATGCAGCTTGCAGCGTGGACACTCAAATTTGTTCGAGTAAATCATTCCCTTGAAGAAGTTAAACAAACTAACTCCCGCGAACGCTGCGCCCCACGAGAAACTTGCGAAAATCATGACGATCAAAGCCACAACAAATCCAGCCATTCCCACTATTGTAAAAAAATTCTTGAATGTATTTGAAACAAAACCCATCGCCCCTTTGTACCCGCATTCGGGACATGCAATGTCCTTCTTGGAAATCAATTTGAACGCGGTTAGCGATTGTGCAATCTGATCCTGTGTTGCCAACTCGCTTGCGGATTTCGCGTCACATTCAGAGCTCGAATTGGCGGATTTCATGTAGTCAGCGATCTATTCGAAATGCATCTGTACAAAAAACGTAAGGATCATCGTCAAAAATATAACCCCAAGCACAACCCAGAGGGCGGTGTTATTGGCTGCTTTTCCATCACAATCCTGTTCCATATAGTCACCTCACTCATCCTCAGAGAGCTTCGATTAGAGTCTGCTTTCGGCTGAAAAGCAACCTATGCAGCCGCCCCGGCCGATAGCCGAAGTTCACCATTGATTGCCTTCAATCCAAACCGGCGCCGCTGACTATGGATCCGATTGCCCCAGCGCGGCCGGGCTATTTGAAGCGATAGGTGAGCGCAACCATTCCGGTGTTCATGCTATTGCAGTTCACCATGGGGCTACCATGGATCGGGTTGGCCAGCCATTTGTGGCGTAGGTAGAGATTCAGATGGACTTCCCCGGTAATCTTCGTGTCGACCGGAGTCAAGATCGCAAATTTCAACGGGGTACCCCGGGTTGCTCAAATTTCCGTTATTGGACGTTTCGCTTTGGCGATCAGCAAGAACCAGCATCATGATTGCCGCGCATCAACTCCCGCGCCATCTCACGCAGCTTAGCCTTCTGTATCTTGGTCGCATTGGCGCCGGGCGTCACCGGAAACGCTTCGAGCGCGCACACGCGCAGCGGCAGCTTGAATTTCGCCATGCGCGCGGCGCAATGCGCGATCAGCGCCGCTTCGTCGAGCACCGCGCCCGCTTGCGGGACGACGAACGCCACAGGCTTGACGCCGGCAGCCGTGTCCACCCCCACCACCTGCGCCGCCTGCACCGAAACATGCTGCTGCAGCACGTCCTCGATCTCGGCCGGGCTGACCAGAAAACCCGACAGGCGCAGCGCGTCGCCCAGGCGCGCGATGAACACGAATCGGCCATCCGCCGTGGTGTAGCCCAGATCGCCGCTCCTGAACCAGCCGTCTTCCGTGGTCGCCTCGCGGTCGGCCTTCTCGTTCTCGAAATAGCCCAGCATGCGGCTGGGCACCAGGAACTCCAACTCGCCCGCGGTGCCGTGCGCCAGCAGTTCGCCGCTATCCGGATCGCGCGCACGCACCCGCGCCTCTGCCGCGACCGGCCTGCCGCCGGCGAGCGCGCGCTCCGCCAGAGGCGCGGACTCGTCCTGCCGCGCCAGCAGGGCCTGCACTTCGCTCATGCCGTACAGGCCGACCAGTTTCAGGCCGCGCGCCTCGGCGCGCGCGGGCAAATCCGCCAACGCCGGCGAGAAGGCCGCGTAGCCGAAGAACTGCACGCTCGGGAACGGCCGCGGCTCGGGCACCGCGGCCAGCATCTGCTGGATCATTTCATCGGTGGCGTTGGCGTGGGTGATGGCGTGCCGCTGCACCGCCCGCGCCGCTTCGCTGGCGTCGAAACCCGGATACATCACCAGCGGCCGCCCGGCCGCGATGGCCGCCATCGCATTGCAAAAGCCGAACACGCCGCACAAAGGCACGGTCAGCAGGATTTTCGCCTGCGGCGCGCTATAGCCGAAGCCCGCCGCGACGTCGCGCGCGTGGCGTATCAGCGTGCGCTGGTCGTGCAGAACGAACTTGGGCGCCTTGGTCGTGCCCGAGGTGGTGAACATGACGCAGCCCGCCTCGGGCCGCGCGTCGTCGTCGGCGAGCGGCGCATGCTCGATCAGCGCGCGGTAGCGGTGCGCGGGCTTGCCGATAACTTCGACGGGCGCCGCCCCGTCCTCCTCGTACACCAGCAGCGCCTCGAGCGCGGACAGCGCCGCCGGATCGCAGCCGGCGAGCGTTGCGCTGAAATCGATCTGGCGGAACCCGGGCCAGAAACAGAGCAGCTTCGCCCGCGCGCGCCCGACGATGTCGGCGACTTCATGGCTCTTGAAGCGGGTATTGACCGAGACCGCGATCGCGCCCAGGCGGGCGCAGGCAAAGAACAGGGCCAGCCAGGCCGGCACGTTGGGCAGCCACAGGGCGACGCGGTCGCCGCGGCGCACGCCGAGTTCGCGCAGCGCGCCCGAGAGGCGCGCGCTCTCCTCGGCAAGCGCCGTGTAGGCGAGCGGGCGATCGCGGTCGAGCAGCGCCCCCGGCGCCGCGGCGAGAAAAGCAGGCAGGGTTTCGGCAGGCATGCGAGCGAGCGTAATCCCGCCGCGCCCGGTGCGCAAGAAGCCGGCGGCCTGCGGGCGTTGGCGGCAGCGCGCAGGCAGCGCTGCCGTTTACTCGCCTCAATCGCGCAAGTGATGGTTTCGCTTACAGCGCTGCGCGCTCGCAGTGACCAACTTCCGGCCCGCCGGTCTGGTTCAGGTCGGCTGCATATCGGGCACCTTTGCCTCGCCGTGGACTGTCCAGACAGTATGGACCACTGCGTCGTGTTCATCCCGCAGAGGGAAGACGCACGCTGAAAGCGACACTTCCGTGCCGTCCTTGCAGCGCTCCATGTATGTTCCCTGCCACGCCAGATTCCCGCTCATCGATCCAAGGATCTCATTGAACAGATGTTCCGATGGCATTCCGGCCCGGTTAGCGTCGACGCTGCGCCCCACGACGTCACCGGGCGCGTAGCCCGTCAATTCGGTATACGCCTTGTTGACGAACTCGATGCGGCCCGCGCCGTCGCAAATCAGGATGGCTTCGGCCAAGCGATCGTAGGCTTTTGCGACAAGACGCAAATCGGCGTCTGCGCGCGCCCGCGCGCTCAAGTTGCGCGACACAAGTACGATCATCTGCAATTCCCCGGACTCGTCATGCACCGGATTGCCGTCGCACTCGGCCAGTAGCAACTCTCCCTTGGCGGGAATCATGTGCAGTTTAGTGCGCTCGCTCTGCGGCGCGCGCAGCAGGACAGCGATGAATGCACTGGCGCGCTCGCGGTCATGCGGATGAACGAGATCGACCCAATCCCGCCCCTCTGCGTAGGCGCCGCGGGAGAAGTACACGGCGTGCGATGGGCTGGCGTAACGGAACTTACCTTTGGGATCAAGCACCGCGACCAAGTCGCCGGCGTGCTCGGCGATGAAGCGAAATTGCGTTTCACTGCTGCGCAGGATACGCCGGGTACGCAGAAGGCGTGAATTCTGCTCGTGCAGGTAGAGGCCCAGGGAGACGACGTAGGCGACGATGCCCACAAAGCAAAGCGCCGTCACCAGCACGCCGGTCGCCAACTGGAATTCATAGCCGCCCAGCGCACCCAAAAGTGCCGCGCCACCGACAAACGCGAGCAGCCCCGATAAGACACGCCTGCTGCCGCCGCAGACAGCGTTGTTCAGACTGATTGCGAGCAGGGCACCGCAACTCGGCCATAGCGCGAATTGCATTTGCGCCACCCACACGCCCATCAATACCGAATCGGCGGTCAGGTTTCTGAATTCGGCGCGTTTGGAGTCGACTGCGATGCGTGCATGCAGATAGGCCAGATGCGGGTAAGCGAGCAGCGTCAGCACGGCGAGGATGGTGGTGCGTACGTCCATGCCGCGCTCAGCCATGAGCGCGCATACGATCAGAAACGAGTACGCAAAAGATCCGGTTCTCGAGACATAATTGATCTGCGCGATGCGATGTGCGGGTGGAAGCCGTATGTTCATCTGATCTCCCTTGGCTTGAGTCGATCAAACTGACCAACAGTTCGAATCGCGAGCGATCCCCTGGGCACGACTGCGCACGGTCTCCGATTCTCGGGAATGTCGAAATCGCGACACCTGTGACCGAAAGCTCCCGCAACTTGCGTGCAATTGCTCACTCAGCGACCTCTCCGGAACGGAATACGTAAATGGTGCAATAACCATGCCATGGGCAATGCGCGCCGATTCACCCAATCCGGACCGAGGCAATTGCCCCACGTACACGGTTCGGAACCGGACTTCGATGGTGTGCATTCGGCGAAGCAGGCAGCAGGGCCTCGGCTGTGAATTCCGGTCGCGCACAATCGCCGCCAGGCGCGCCCTGCCCTCGCTCCGAAAACGCAGCGCAGCCGGTACCAGCGCCACTGCCCGCAGCTCAAAGCAAGAAGCGGGTGGCATACCGCCGCTATCGCCTGTAAAGTGCGCGCTGCACTTCGCGTCTATCCAATATGAGGGATGGCTCCCCTCGTGCTTCCCTAAATCGGGGGCCATTTCGGTAATTCTGAAATGGCCCCCATGTACTGGCCCTATCCGCGTGACGGAGGGGACGATGAGAACATGCGCCCCGCCGACTTGAGCCGCCTCGTCCTGCTTGCCGCGATCTGGGGCGGCTCCTTCCTGTTCGTGCGCATGGCGGTGGGCGCGATCGGACCGCTGTGGCTGACCGAGCTGCGCGTGGGCATCGCCGCCGCCGCGATGCTGATCTATGCGCGCACGGCGGGCTTCGCGCTCGAGCCGCAGCGGAACTGGCGCGCCTATCTGGTGCTGGGCATGCTCAATACCGCCTTGCCCTGGGCGCTGTACGCCTGGTCTGGCAAATACATCGGCGCGTCCTACATGGCCATACTCAACGCCGCCGCGCCCTGGTTCGCCGCCATCTGCGGCGCGATCTGGCTCGGCGAAAGACTCTCCTGGCGCAAAGTCCTCGGCCTTGTTCTGGGCATGTCGGGCGTGGCGCTGCTGGTCGGCTTCGGCCCGATCGCGGTGAGCCCGCAGGTGCTGCTGGCAGTGCTCGCCTGCATCGCCGCCACCGCCTGCTACGCGCTGGCCGGGGTGTATGTGAAACTGCGCGCCGGCAAGCTCGCGCCGCGCGCGCTGACCGTGGGCAGTCTCGCCGCGGCGAGCCTGGTCGTCATGCCCTTCCTGCCGGCGCCGCCGCCGGCCGCCGCTTTCACCTGGCCGGTGACGCTCGCGGTGCTGGGGGTCTCCCTCGTGTGCAGCGCGGCAGCCTATCTGATTTACTTCCGCCTGATCGCCGATATCGGCCCGACGCGCACGTTCACCGTGACTTTCCTGATACCGGTGTTCGGCACGCTCTGGGGCGCCTTGTTCCTGGGCGAACCGGTCGGCCTGAGCACGCTCGCCGGCGGCGCAGTGATCGTCATCGCCACGGCGCTGGTGCTGGAAATCGGCAAGCGGCGCGCGGCGGAAGTTAGAATAGCGCCATGCAGATGACCCGGCGCCGCTGGTTCGACTCCCTGCCGGCCTCGCCCGCAGGCTGATATGCGCCTGTGGCAGCTGATCACGCTCACCATACTCACGCACACCGCTTTCAACGGCAGCCGCATGCTGATAGCGCTGTACGCGATCCACCTGCACGCCTCGACCTTCGCCGTAGGCGCGCTGATGTCCGCTTATGCCATGCTGCCCATGCTGTTCGCGGTGAGCGCGGGCCGCATGGTCGATCGTAGCGGCGCACGCTGGCCTTTGTTCGGCGCGAGCGTGGCCGTCGCCCTGGGTACGCTGCTGCCTTTTTTCTGGCCGCGCCTGGAAATGCTGTATCTCGCGAGCACGCTGATCGGCGCCGGTTTCATGATGTTCCACGTCGCCATCAGCCAGACGGTGGGCGCGATCGGCAAGGCCGAGGACCGCACCACCAATTTCAGCTGGCTGGCTCTGGGCTTTTCCGTTTCCGGGTCGATCGGGCCGCTGGTGACCGGATTCGCCATCGACGCCATCGGGCACGTGCACACCTTCCTGCTGCTGTTTCTGTTCGCGCTTGTGCCGCTGCTGGTGCTGGGACTGAACCGGCTGGCGCTGCCGAAAGCGAAGGAGCGCAGGCCAGACGCCGGCGAGAGCCGCGTGATGGACCTCCTGCGCAGCCGCCCCATGCGGCGCGTCATCGTCGCCAGCGGGCTGCTCAACATGGCCTGGGACCTGTACGCCTTCGTCATCCCGATTTACGGCTCGCGCATCAGCCTCAGCGCTTCGACCATAGGCACCATCATGGGCAGTTTCGCCATTGCCACCTTCACCGTGCGGCTGATGCTGCCGCTGTTGATACGGCGGGTGCAGCCCTGGCATGTCATCACCACTGCGTTGCTGATTGCGGCGACCGTGTATTGCCTGTTCCCGCTGTTTGTCAGGGTGCCGCTGCTGGTGGCGCTGTCCTGCGCCCTGGGACTAGGACTGGGCTGCTCCCAGCCCATGGTGATGACGCTGCTCTACGACACCGCGCCGCCCGGGCGCCAGGGCGAGGCGCTGGGGGTGCGCACTACGGTAATGAACGCCAGCCACACCGTGCTGCCGCTCGCGTTCGGCGCTCTGGGCGCGGCGCTGGGCATGTTCCCGGTATTCTGGGCCATGGCCGCGCTGCTCGGCACGGGGGCCTGGTTCGTCAACCGGCGGCGCGTACGGGCTTAATCGCGCGGCGTCACGCGAGACTGTCGAGCCAGAAGCCTAAACCCTGCGCGTTGAGTTCGACGTCGTTGGAGTAGATGTCGAGAATGCGCGCATCGGCCAGGCGCGAACCCCAGCGCCGCGCCTCCTCGAGCACTATGCGCTTCACACCCTCGCGCAGGCGCTCGGGCCGCGCCAGGCCGGCGTTCTTCTCGCGCAAGCCGAGTTCTGCGTGCGCGTCCACCAGGCGGTGCAGCACGTCGGCCTTGGCCGGGATGTCCTGGATCCGGCTGTAGTGGGTGACGTACACCGCCGCAGGTTTCATGCCGAGAATCAGATCGATGGAGCGGTGGTAGGGGGCGGGATCGAACTGCGCCGGGCTGGTGGTCGGAATGATGAACTGCCTGCCGTCCTGGTCCATTTCACGGTAGGACAGGCCGAACACGTCGCCGGCGAACACCTGGCCGGATCGGGTATCGAGGATGGCGACGTGGTGGCGCGCATGCCCCGGCGTGTCCAGGAAGCGCAGCTCGCGCCCGTTGAGGCGGACCGACGCGGCGTGCGGCGTCTCCAGGATGCGCGCGGCCGGCACCGGCAGAATGTCGCCGTACATTTGCCGCGTCGGCGCCGCGCCATAGACCGCGATGGTTCCGGCGATCAGCCTGCTCGGATCGGCCATGTGGCGCGCGCCGCGCGGATGCACGGTGAGCGTCGCGTTGGGAAATTCGCGCATGAACAGACCCGCGCCGCCGGCGTGGTCGAGGTGGATATGGGTAAGGATGACGAAATCCACCTGTTCGGGCCGCAGCCCCTTCGCCCGCAGCGCCGCCAGCACCAGCGGCACGGAGCTGTTGGTGCCGGTATCGATGAGGGCCGCGCGATCGCCCTCGACCATCAGGTGGATGGCATCGAGCATGGGCCGGTGGTAGCCCGAATCGATGGCGCTGATGCCGTGCTCGTAATCGATGACCTGGGGCATGGTGCATTCCGGGGGCGGCGACCGCGGCATTCTACAGTGCAGCCGGCAACGGCGCGGCGCACGCTGTGCGGGCAGGGTAAAATGCGGTTCGAAATGTCCGCCTGGGCCCACGACCATCCATGAGCATCGCCGACCTGCGTCAGGAATACGAGAACGCCGAACTCCTAGAAAGCGACGCTGCAGCGGAACCATTCAAGCAGTTCGCGCTCTGGTTCGACGATGCGCTGCGGGCCGAACTGCCTTTGCCCAATGCGATGACGCTGGCGACCGCGAATTCGGACGGCAGGCCCTCGGCGCGCGTCGTCCTGCTCAAGGGCGTGGACGCGGACGGTTTCGTTTTCTATACCAATTACGAAAGCCGTAAGGCGCGCGAACTCGCGGTCAATCCGTTTGCCAGCCTGGTGTTCCTGTGGACCCCGATGGAGCGCCAGGTGCGCATCGAAGGCGCGGTCGAAAAAGTGTCGGGCGAAGAATCGGACGAGTATTTCGACAGCCGCCCGCTGGGCAGCCGCCTCGGCGCCTGGGCCTCGCCGCAAAGCCGGCCGCTGCCGAGCCGGCTGACTCTGGCTTCGAAGGTAGCGGCCGTCATGCTACGCTACGGCACGGCGCCGCCGCGGCCGCCGCACTGGGGAGGATACCGCGTGCGGCCGGATGCGATCGAATTCTGGCAGGGCCGCCCCGACCGTTTGCATGACCGGCTGCGCTACGTCAAACACGACGCCGGCTGGCGCATCGAGCGCCTCGCGCCTTAGCCGCATCTACGCTACGTTTAACTGGAGGAGTAAGCATGACTGATACCGTGAAATACCTGCTCGACGAGACGCACATACCGAAGTACTGGTACAACCTCGTCGCCGACCTTCCGGTGCCGCCGCCGCCGGTGCTGCATCCGGGCACGATGCAGCCGGTGGGGCCCGATGATCTGGCGCCGCTGTTTCCGATGGAGTTGATCATGCAGGAGGTGACAACCGAGCGCGAAGTGCCGATTCCAGAACCGGTGCGCGAGGTATACCGCCAATGGCGCCCCTCGCCTTTGTACCGCGCACGGCGCTTGGAGAAGGCGCTGCAGACTCCGGCAAAAATCTATTACAAATACGAGGGCGTAAGCCCGGCCGGCAGCCACAAGCCCAACACCGCGGTGCCGCAGGCCTTCTACAACCAGCAGGCCGGGGTGAAGCGCCTGGTCACAGAGACCGGCGCCGGGCAGTGGGGCTCCTCGCTCGCTTTCGCCGGAGCGCTGTACGGGCTGGAGGTGAAGATATTCATGGTGCGCGTGTCCTACGACCAGAAACCTTACCGCCGCGCGCTGATGGAGACCTACGGCGCGACCTGCGTTGCTTCACCGTCGAACGAGACGGCGTGCGGCCGCGGCTTCCTCGCGCAGCGCGCCGACCATCCGGGCAGCCTCGGCATCGCCATTTCCGAAGCCGTCGAGGTGGCCGCGCAGAGCGGCGACACCAAGTACGCGCTCGGCTCGGTGCTGAACCATGTGCTGCTGCACCAGACGGTGGTCGGGCAGGAAGCGCTGGCGCAGATGGATCTGGCCGGCGACTACCCGGACGTCGTCGTCGCCTGCACCGGTGGCGGTTCGAACTTCGCCGGCCTCGCGTTTCCGTTCCTCGGCGCGCAGTTGCGCGGCGGCAGGAAGGTGCGCATCGTCGCCGTCGAGCCGGCGGCCTGCCCCAGCCTCACGCGCGGCACCTATGCCTACGATTTCGGCGATACCGCGGGTCTGACGCCGCTTACCAAGATGCACACCCTGGGCTCGACCTTCGTCCCGCCCGGATTCCACGCCGGCGGACTGCGCTATCACGGCATGTCGCCCCTGGTAAGCCACATCAAGGAGCTCGGCCTGATCGAGGCCGTGGCCTACGAGCAGATTGCGTGCTTCGAAGCCGGCGTGACGTTTGCACGGTCCGAGGGGATCGTGCCGGCGCCCGAATCCAATCACGCGGTCAAAGGCGCGATCGTGGAGGCGCTCAAATGCAAGGCCGAAGGCAAGTCGCGCACCATCCTGTTCAACTTGAGCGGCCACGGCCACTTCGACATGCAGGCCTACCTCGATTACTTCGGCGGCAAACTGAAGGATATCAAGTACGACGAGGCAGACCTGGCGACGGCGCTATCGAAACTGCCGCAGGTCAAAGCAGCCGCCTGAGGCGCCAAAGCAGGGCCGGGAAAAGCGGCAGACCCGGTCCGTTTGGCGCGACCGCGTGATGGTCGCGCTTATTTTTTCAACTTGCCGATAAAGCGCTTGCGGAACTTGGCCACCTTGGGCGCCACGACCGCCATGCAATACGGCTGGTAGGGGTTGCGCTGGTAATACTCTTGGTGCCCGGCTTCGGCGATATAGAACTTGCCCGCAGCCGTCAGCTCGGTGACGACGGGCTTGTTCCATAGCCCCTCGGATTCGAGCCTGGCGATCACCTCCCTGGCCACGGCCTCCTGCTGCGGCGAGTGATAGAAAATCACCGAGCGGTACTGCGGTCCGTAGTCGTTGCCCTGGTAGTTGCGCGTGGTCGGATCATGGATCACGAAGAACACCTCCAGGATTTCGCGAAAGCCGACCAGCGCCGGATCGAAACTGATCTGCACCACCTCGGCGTGGCCGCTGGTTCCGCTGCATACGTCCTCGTAAGTCGGGTCCTTCAGTTCCCCGCCCATGTAGCCGGACTCGACCGCATGCACCCCCTTGAGGTCGTCGAACACGGCCTCCAGGCACCAGAAGCATCCGCCGCCCAGGGTGGCAATTTCGTTTTGTGACTGTGCCATGTGACATCTCCTTTCCCGCCGCATTCCGGGCGCTGAAAAATGACCGCAAACTGCAGCGAAGCCCATCATATCGGATCTTTGCAGGCCATCGCATGATCCGCGCCTCGGATAAGTCACCTCAGAGAGCTTGACGCCGCGCGCACGCCCGGTCTAAATTGCCGCTTGCCGGAACGCGCGCGTCCAGCGCCGGTTTCGCCGCGATCATTTCGCGATCCAACCTAAGAGGAGCTTAGATGAAAACTGCACTGGCCCGCCAACTCTGCCGCGTATTGATCCTCTGCCTGGGTGCGCTGCCGTTTGGCGCATATGCCGGCATGATAGGCACTGATCAGGTGGCAGCGACGGTCCAGGCCCAAGGCGCGCGCGACCAGCTGCGTGAAATCCTCTCCCGCAGCGAGGTGCGCGATCAGTTGCAGAACCTGGGCATAGACCGCAACGCGGCACAGGCGCGCGTGACCGCCATGACTGACGCTGAAGTCGGGCGCATCGCCGGCCGGATCGACAGCCTGCCCGCAGGCGGGTTCAGCGGTGCGGCGGCACTCGCGGGGCTGATCGTGGTTGAATTGATCTGGTACTACTGGGTCAGATGAGACCGGCAACATGCTCGCATCCAGACCAGGCCCGCGTGTTCGCGGGCTTTTTCATTGTGCTGTGCCTGCTGGGCGGCTGTGTCAGTCTGCCGCAGACCGAGGCGCTGGCCCGCGCGGGCGGCGGCGGACTGCCGCAGCGGGCCGAACTCGTGGCGGTGCCGTTTTTTGCGCAGGAAGACTACCAGTGCGGTCCGGCCGCGCTCGCCATGGCCCTGAACGCAGCCGGCGTCGCCGTCGCGCCCGGCAGCCTCACCGATGAAGTCTATGTCCCGGCGCGCAAGGGCAGCCTGCAGGTGGAGATGCTCGCCGGTGCGCGGCGCCATGGCCTGCTCGCTTATGAACTTGCGCCGGAACTGAAGGACGTGCTCGCCGAAGTGGCCGCTGGCAATGCGGTCATCGTGCTGCAGAACCTGGGATTGTTTGCCTCCCGTCCTTACTGGCATTACGCGGTGATCATCGGTTACGACCTGCAAACGAAGGAAATATTTCTCCATTCCGGCGCGACAGCGCGCCGCGCCATGAAATTCGGATTGTTTGAGTTCCTGTGGCTGGACGGTGGGCGCTGGTCCATGGTCGCACTTGCGCCCGGTCGCCTTCCGGCGAGCGCGCACGAAGAGCGCATGGCCACCGCCGCTGCGGCGCTGGAACGAACCGGCCATGCCGCCGAAGCACACCTCGCCTACACGGCGTTGCTGCAACGCTGGCCGGACAGTCTCGTCGGGTGGATGGGCTTGGGCAATACCGCCTACGCCTTGGGCCAGAGCGCAGAGGCCGAAGCGGCATTTCGCAAAGCCACCACCGCCCATCCGCTCGCGGCGGCGGCGTTCAATAACCTGGCGCAGGTATTGGCTGAACAGGGCAAACCCGAGGCGGCGCTGGAAGCCGCACGCCACGCCGTAAACCTGGGCGGGGCCAGCCTGCCGGCGGCGCAGGCGACGCTGGAGCAGCTCCTCGGCCAGCGGCACTAGGGTTTGCGCGCGCCCCACCAGACCCGGCTATTTCTTTTTCTTGGCCTGCAGTATCGTGCCCTTGCAGCGGCGCGCGCCGCAGCGGCATTCGTACAAACGCTTCAGCGCAGGCGTGTGCCTTTCCTCGAGCTCGATGCCGTAGTTGTAGCTGAGTTCCTCGCCTGGCCGGATCGCGCGCAGCGTCTCAATGTAAATGCGATCCTTGTCATCGACCGCTTCGCAATTGGGCGCGCAACTGTGATTGATCCAGCGCGCGCTGTTGCCTTGGTTGGTGGCGTCGATCACCATGCCGTCATCGAGCGAAAACAGAAAGGTATGCGGGTTGTCGTCCTTGGCATAGCGCCGGTCCACCTGCGCCTCGGTCAGGCGCTCGCCCTTGTATTCGATCAGCCGGGTGCCCTTTGGGATGTGGGTGGTGGCGAATACACCTTTGCCATGTATGCCGGAATTGCGCGCGACAAAGCGGCGGCGCGGTTTGCTCTTTCGGGTAGCCATTGATCTCGCGGAGGTGGGTTGGAAACAGGGCGCGATTTTAGACCATTTTCCGGCGCGACGGCTGCTTTTCCAGGCGCTTGGTTGTAGACTTTCGACCATCAGCACCCGCGGAGCCACGCCTAGAGGCGCCGCAAGCGCGATTGCTCATGGCTCTACGGTTGCACGACGCTGTCCGCCGGCGCGCCATCCCCGGCGTCCAAATAGGGCCGGACACGGATTGCTGCGGCGTATAATTACGATCAGGAGTCCACTATGCGCATCGAAGCACACGTACACGGCACTATCCATTTGCGGCCGGAGACCGGTCTCTCCCAGGTGGAGACCGCGCTGCGCCCGTGGCTGCGCTATATTGACGAAGACAGTCTCGCCGACGCGCGCAGCGTCTACGAGGACGAGCCCGGCCTGAGTTTCGACGCCAAGGACAAGACGCTGGATATATGCTGGACCGGCGATGTCGGCCGGGGCTTTCGCGAATTGATCGAGGAGGCGCTGCAGGCGCTTTGTCCGTACACCGAGTCGGCCGCGGAAATCGAGGTCAGCTATTACCATGACGACGGCCAGGATGAGTTCGGTATGGTATTCGTCGGGCCCACGCCGGAGGCTATCCATGAGCGCCAGAAAAGCCGCATGATCGACGATGTTTCCGGCATGCTGGCGCGTCATTTCACCGAAGCCGAGATCGGCGAAGTGGCGGCGCTGGTGAATCAATTGTTCGAGCGCAACTGGACCCAGAAGACCGGCAGTACCCAGTCGGGCTCCAGCGCCGCCCCGCGCGGCCTGACGCCTGCGCAGCGCCGGCGTTTGCACTAAGCCAGGCCGGCGCGCGCCGCAGGCGCGAACCTACAGCCGGCCGCAAAATCGCACTAGCAGACGGCCGGTTGCAGTCCGTAGGTCTCGCCGGCCATCACGCGGCGGATGGCCGCGCACAGTTCCTGAAATGATGCGTCCTTCTGGATAAAGCCGTCGGCACCGGCGTGCAGGCTTGCAACGAGGTACTCCTGCGTCTTGTGCAGCGTCAGTATGATCACGCGCACGTTCGGAAAGCGCCGTTTGATTTCCGCCGTCGCCTCCAGGGCCGCCCATCACCGGCATGGTCAGATCCATCAGCGCCAGATCGGGTGCCAGTTGCTCTACAGCGTGAATGTACCGGCTCGGATTGTCTGGACACGGTTTTGCAACTCAGGCTGCCTTTTGAAGTGCATAGGCCTGACGGGCTTCAAGGGGTGACATGAAGCCCAGTTTTTCAAGACGCCAATGACGATTGTAACG
>Ga0334722_10000145_pt1 | contig 103592 bp, 98 predicted proteins | sample C3_bottom_MG_FD_207210 | JGI IMG/M metagenome (GOLD analysis project Ga0334722, IMG submission 207210) | Sediment microbial communities from Yellowstone Lake, YNP, Wyoming, USA - C3_bottom | ecosystem: Environmental > Aquatic > Freshwater > Lake > Sediment | place: USA: Wyoming | collected...
ATCGCTTTAACCGGAGATTCTGGGAACCAGAGCTTCCGCTAAGATTACTCAACGCCTGTCTTTCTCATGTTCCGGTAAGACTGGCTGAGTTTCATTTGGAGCCATAAAAGATAATCGATGGTTGCGGCGGCAGCATCAGTGGTGAGTCGGCTCCGGGCGGCGGCGCCCTTTTTCGGGTGCTTCTGCCCTGTGCCTTATGCAAGGGAGAGAGTAGTGCTGAACGGAAGAATTCTGATCCTTGAAGACGATGCCACCTTTCGGGGGTTGCTGACGACCATCCTGGAAGAGGCCGGCCACCAGGTAACCATTGCACCAGATGGCGTAGCTGGTTTGGCCCTGCTGCAACAGCAGACCTTTGATTTGGTCCTGTCCGATCTTAAAATGCCCAAGCTTGGCGGCCTGGCCTTGTTTCAGGCCGCCAGTGAGGAGCTGGCCGGGACCCCGTTCGTGTTGATCACCGCCTTTGGCACGGTGGAAGAGGCAGTCGCCGCCATAAAATATGGGGTCAGCGATTTTCTCACCAAGCCTCTGCCCGACCCTGCCACCCTGAGGAGTCTGGTGGTGCGACTCCTGGAGGAAAACCAGCGGGTAAAACGGTTGGTGGCCCTGGATGAAGCGGAATTGGCCGGATTGCCGCCCCTGGAGATCCTTTTTGCCGGTGCGGCCATGCAGGAGGTGGCCCGGTTGGTCCGGGAAGCGGCGCCCACCGAAGTGACGGTGCTGATCGGTGGCGAGAGCGGTACCGGCAAGGAATTGCTGGCCCGCTATCTCCATCTCTCCAGTGGTCGCAAAGGCGGCCCATTCGTGACAGTGAATTGCGCCGCCATTCCGGAAACCTTGCTGGAGAGCGAGCTGTTCGGCCATGAGCGAGGCGCCTTCACCGGTGCCGTCGCTGCGCGACAGGGGAAATTCGAGGCAGCGGCTGGCGGCACCATCATGTTGGACGAGATCGGCGAGATGGTGGTGCCGATGCAGGCCAAGTTGCTGCGGGTCTTGCAGGAGCGCACTTTTCAGCGGGTGGGGGGGAATCGTGAACTCCATGCCAATGCCCGGGTGGTGGCGGCCACCAATCGCGATTTGGCCAAGGAGGCTGCGGCCGGCCGTTTCCGGGAGGACCTGTTTTACCGCTTGAACGTCTTTCCCCTTACCTTGCCGCCTTTGCGCGACCGGCGTGAGGTCCTGGACGATCTGGTCGGCTATTTTGTCCGTCTCCATGCCCGCAATCTGGGGCGCAAGACCCCCAGCATCTCCGCCACCGCCAGCAAGTCCCTGCGGGCGTACCATTGGCCGGGTAACATCCGCGAGTTGCGCAATGTCCTGGAGCGGGCGGTGATTCTGGCTCGGAATGAGATCACCCTGAATGAGCTTCCCGATTTGCTCCGGGGGCAGCTATCGGGCGCGGCTTTCCCGGATGGTGGCAGCCTGCGCCAAACCGAGCGGGAGGCGATTCTCGCTGCCCTGAAGCTATCCGGTGGTAACCGTCGATTGACTGCGGAACGCCTGGGAATCTCCCGGCGGACCCTGCAATATCGTTTGCAGGAATATGGGCTGCTGGCCGAGGATAAATGAGGTTTATGGGCGGTGCATTCAAGGCTGCCCATCTTTTCCTGGTGGTGCAGGAACTTCCCGTCGGTGCAATTTTTGCACCCGTTTTTCACCGGTTGCTCGATGGCCGTTTGCGTTAACTTGTTGTATTGTCGAGTGTTAACGGTGGAGTTCTGGCCTGGCATGATTCGTGGTCTAGGTAAGCAGGCAAAGGCGGCCGAGTTTGTCGGGCGCTAAAACCACGCAAAGGAGCTTGAATCATGAAATCCAAAGTAATCACGGTAGTGGCAGTTGCGGCGCTTGTTGCTTTATCTCTCGGTTCCGAGGCAATGGCAATGGGCGGCGGCAAGGGATCGATGAAGGGTGGGATGACCATGACTGGTACTATGACTGGCACCATGACTGGCACCATGACTGGCACCATGACTGGCACCATGCCCATGAAATGAGGTTGGGATATCGTATTGGGGTGTTGAGTTTTGAAAATTATGTATAGCACTGACGGCTGGAGGCAGGCATGCCTCCGGCCGTGGGGGGTAAAAATGCACCCGGCGAACTTCACCATCTCCCTGCTTCTTGGTTTGGCCCTCTTTCTGCCCTTGTCGGCCGAGGCCTCGTGGTGGGGCGGTGGTGATGATCGCCGCGAGCTTAATCTGGAATTGGGCTACGATGCCAACACCGTCATCACGGTGAACGGGCGGATCGTCGCCATACCAAGTGATGTCACGCATTCGCAAGTTCAGGCCGAGGTCGAAACTGCTGCGGGGCGCCTTCTCGTGGTTCTTGGCCCCCGCAGCTATTGGGCGGAACACGGCATCGATCTGCGGGTCGGTGACGAGGTGACGGTCAGGGGTTCCAAGGCCCAGGGAAAGGATGGGAATATTTACCTTCTGGCGCAGACGGTAAATGAAACCACTCGAGGTCAGGAAGTTACCCTACGCAGTGATGCCGGCCAGCCGGTCTGGGCCGCTACCGGCATGGGCACACATTCGGGGCGGGGCATTGGCAGACCAAATCAGTCTTGTCCGCAACCCGCTATGCGGATGGGTGGCGGGCGGATGGGGCGTTAGGGGCCGTCAAGGGAACAGGAGGATTTCGACAAATGCCAATTATACGTTTTACGGTGGTTGCCTTTCTATTGCTCGCTGCGCCGGCCATTGCTGCCTCCGACCCGCAATTTTCTGTGGGGCTGGGCATCGACTATGGCAAAGGGAACTTCAAGACCGGCTACACCAGCACCTATATGGCGGTTCCGTTGATTGTGGATTGGGTTCCCAATGCGCGCTTTAACCTGGAATTGAACGTACCCTATGTAAAGCAGACTTCGAGCCAGCCCGACAAAGCTGTGACGGCTCCTATGGTCACCGGCAGTATGGGCACCAGCAATATGGGTGCCGGCAATATGGCGATCAATGGTGGGACGACCAGTAATACGGTGACCGGTGGTACTCGTACAGTCGCTGCCGCTGGTCAGCCGGGCATGATGGGTGGGGCGGGGAGCGAAGCAAAGTTGCTCAATGGGGTGAACCAGTCCGGACTTGGTGATATCACCCTGACCGGGGCCTATAACCTGGTCTTGGACGGTGAGGGCTCGTTGAATCTTGGGGTTACCGGATATGTGAAATTTCCCACCGCCGATAAGGACAAAGGTCTGGGCACCGGCGCCTTTGACTGGGGGCCCGGGCTATTGCTTGCCAAGCGGTTTGGCATTTGGCAGCCTTTTGCCGAAGGCCGCTATGTTATCCAAGGTAATTCCCGCCCGGAAATTGGTGCCAGGAATTACTTTCTGGCCGATGCTGGTCTCGGTTACGACTGGCGCGAAAATCTCTCCAGTACCCTGTTTTGCCGGGTGGGAACCGCAGCTTTTGCCGGAATGGCGGCGCCTTTGGAGATGCGGTTGAAGACGGTCTGGGGGTTCAGGGAGAATACCTCGGTCGAACTCGATCTTCTGAAAGGCTTGAGCGCTGGCAGCCCTGATCTGGGTGGGGGGATCTCCTTCCTGGTGGCTTTCTGATCCGGCCTGCGTGACGTTTTTCATTTATTCTGATTCTTTCCGGGCACTGATTCTGCTGCTCCTCCAACGCGCTCCTTGACCTTGCTCGTCTTTTCCTTGCGGCGGCTCTTAGCCAGGGCGCGCATGTCGCGGACCTGGTCGGATTCGTCCATGATCTCCTGGCCAACGATCTCCTCAATGACATCCTCCAGGCTGATCACTCCGGTGAAACTGCCGTATTCGTCCACCACCACGAAGAGATGCTGGCGTTTCTCGAAGAAATCCAGGAGTACCCGGCTCAAGGGCACGGTTTCCGGAACGAAGTGGACCGGACCGGCCAGGCTGGCGAGAGGCACGGATTCGTTGCCCTCCGCGTCAAACAGGAGCAGATCCTTACGCAGGACGATGCCGGTGATTTCGTCGGGGGTGCGATCATACACCGGCACCCGGCTGTGGCGGTTCCATTTCTCCCGATACTCCTTGGCCTGGATAATAGTCTGGTTGCCGTCCAGGCAGAAGGTGACGGTCCGGGGGGTCATGACATCGATCACGTCTTTTTTCTTCAACTCCAGGATATTGCCGATGACCTTTTCCTCCTGGGGGTCGATGCTGCCGGCGCTCAGTCCCATGGCGGCGATGGCCCGGACCTCTTCGGCGTAGGCCTGGTTTTTTTCGGATGGGGTTGGCAGCAGGCTGGTGATGAGTTGGCAGAACCAGATGACTGGGCTTAACGCCGTTACCAGAACTTGCAACGGCAGGGCGATCCAGGGGGCCAGTTCCCGGTTGTAGGCCACCCCGATGGTCTTGGGCAGGATTTCGGCGCCGATCAGGATCAACAGGGTGAAACCGGCGGAAAACCAGGCCAGGCTGTGTTCGCCGAAGAGGCGTACCGCAGCAGCCCCGGCCAGGGCCGCCCCCATGGTGGCAGCCACGGTATTCAAGGTGAGAACGGCGGTGATCGGCCGGGAGATATTGCCCTTAAGGCGCTGGAGAATATGGCCGGCGGCCAAGCCTTCCTTCTGCATGACGGCGATATGGGAACTGGGCACCGAGTAGAGGGCGGCCTCCAGGAGGGAGCAGATTGCCGAAACGAATATGGCGATTCCCACGGTCAAACAAAGTTGCCAGAGCAAGGCAAACCTCCAGGGGTAAAATTAATTTCCGGTTGGTATCTGTGGTGTGGATAAGCATTGGGAAAGATTATACAGAAAGTGTAAACATATGGCAGTCATAAATAGCGTTTTTCCCTTTGCCGTCAGCGCTGGTGCTGGCGGGCCGAAAACAACGAGAGTTCGGAGAACTGCCAATGCTTGAGATCAGTCATCGTCCCCTAAGTGAGGGGGATGAAGATACCACGGTGTATTTTGTCAGAGAAAAATCCCGGCAGCCCCCGGCCTGTCCGGACCAGGAGGTCGCCGATTATCTCAGGTCTGTCTGGGAGTTGGATGATTTCAAAGGCCAGGCCGGGCGAAGTGTGCTGTATTATCGTAACTCAATCGGGGGTGCCAAGACCGGGGAACGGGTCATTGTGGTCGGTCTGGGCAAAGACAAACCGACCTCGGAGCTGTTGCGCGAGGCCGGAGGGCTGGCGGTTAATGTTGCCATGGGAACCAAAGCCCAGAGGTTCAAGGTTGCCCTCCCTGAGAAATTTGGCGGCCTGTCCCGGGGTGATCTGGCCAGGGCATTGAGCGAAGGACTGGTGCTGGGCTCTTATCGTTTCGCTAAATACCGCAATGAACTCGATCCCGAGCAGGACAGTGGCAGCATCAAGGCCATCACCATCCATGCAGGAGACGACCGCACTGTTGCTGTGGCGATTAGACAGGGGCTGGTGGCGGCACAGGCAGTCAATAGCGCCCGGGATATGATCAATGAGCCGGGGAATAAGTGGACACCAGGTCATTTTGTCAAGGCCGGTAGGCAATTGGCCGAACAGCACGGGTTGATCTGTCAGGTTTTCGAAGAAGACGCCCTGAAAAATATGGGGATGGGCGGTATTATCGGGGTCAGCCAGGGTTCCTCTCAGCCCCCAGCCTTGGTCGTCCTCAAATATCGCGGGAAAATCGCCAAGGCCCCGACCTTGCTCCTGGTCGGTAAGGGACTGACCTTCGATTCCGGCGGGATCTCCCTGAAGCCTGGCGCCGGAATGCAGGATATGAAGTACGACATGAGTGGCGGCGCGGTGGTTCTGGCGGTCATGCAGGCGCTGGCCCAGTTGCAGCCGACCGGAATTAACGTGGTGGGATTGGTCCCGGCCGCCGAGAACATGGTGGGACCGGCAGCCCTTAAGCCGGGAGATATTATCAATCAGTTCAACGGCAAGAGTGTCGAGGTGGTGAATACCGACGCCGAGGGGCGCCTGATCCTGGCCGATGCCCTGGCGTACGGGGTCAAACATTACCGGCCGGATGCGGTCATCGATATTGCTACCCTCACCGGGGCGGTGATCATCGCCCTTGGTCACCATAGGACCGGGCTGATGAGCAACGACGACGCCCTGGCCCAGAGGCTGGTGGCAGTGGGCGACCGATGCGGTGAACCGCTCTGGCGACTGCCCCTGGGCAAGGAATATCGCCAGCAACTGAAATCCGAGGTGGCCGATCTGAAAAATGTCGGGTCGGACCGGGCGGCTGGCGCCATTACTGCGGCCTGCTTTCTTCAGGAGTTTGTCGGCAAAACCCCTTGGGCGCACCTGGATATTGCCGGGACCGCTTGGGATTTCACCAAGAAGTCCTACGTTCCCATGGGCCCATCCGGAGTGGGCGTAAGGCTGTTGCTGGAAATGCTTTTAGGTTGGAACTAACCGGTAATTTTCATTATTTTAATTACCTGGTGAATCAACGATCATTATTCTTGCCGAATTCGGATAAGGCCGAGTATAGAAAGCTAACCCCAATATTGTTTTCTTGGACAATTCGGTAGATGAGGTAGCGGCGTGGATATTGCTTTTCTGGAAAAACTTGACCTGAAAACCTTTGAGAGGGCCTGCGGGGTATTGTTCGACCAGATGGGCTTCATTGCCAAATCAACTGGTATGGGTGCCATGCCGGGCATCGGAGAGGTCATGGTGCTCTACAGCAAATCCAGCAACGCGCCGTTTGCCCTGCTGCAATGTGCGGAGATCGGCGCCAGGGTTGAGGTTGACCAGTTGCAGCAGGTCAAAAACTCCATGACCCGGCAGGCGTTGAATAACGGTTATTTCGTAACTGTTGGGACCACTGGTCTGGCTGCAAATCAATTTGCCGCGGCCAATAAGATAAATCTTATCGATGGTGTCAAGTTTGTCGAGTTGGTGAACAAGCTTCCCGAAAACGGCCGCACCCTGTTGCGGCAAGCCCTGGCCACCGAGCGGGCGCCGAAGTCGGCTGAGACTGTCTTTGGTACCGGAAGCTATCCCAAGCTGGCCGGTACCGCAGCGAAACCTACCGTTACCGGGCCAAGGCCTGCCGGATCCAGTGGACCACCCACCTGCGCCAAATGTGGTTCGGTCATGCGACTCCAAGTTAAACGCGATGGTCAATATCAGACCGGCAAATTCTGGCAATGCCCTAATCAGGGCTGCGGATATATCAGCGCCTATTTTGAACCGCAACCCTAATGGTTCGGAGCCCTTGTGTTTTTGGTTCTTCGCCAGATTCAGCTTTTAGTCGGCAGAGGTAGTACTGGTGCTTTAGTGCTCCGCTCTAAGCCGACCCGAAGCTCCAGGCGCCGACCATCCTCTTGCCCGGCCTGGTAATGCTCCCGATCGATATTGACGCTTCTGCCCCGGGTGTTTCGCAGGCGCGGATAACGCCAGGCAAGGAATTTAGCGCGTTCGGTATTGTTCTTGGTCACAAGCGCCAGGTCGGCGGCCGCCTCTGCCGGACCTGCTCCAGGCCCGGTGTCAGCCGCTGAGCTTTTCCCGGCAAGTTTCTCTCTAAAGCCCCTAAGTACCCCTAGCCGGTAGGAATTTTTTCCATTTCTCCCACCGCCGTTCCTGATCTTGCACTGCCGTTCCCAGAGTGATTCCAGACGGTTTTCCAGGAAATGAAAGATATATTCGGCGACCTTTACCTGGCCCGGGCGGCCGATGAGATCCAGGCATCTGCGGGTGGAACAGGTGGTGGCATCGTAGGTGGTGGCCAGGATCACCTCAACCTGGAAATGGTCAATGAGGATGGAGGCGATGGCCCGGTGATGGCTCGAAATTTTCTTCCCGCCGAGATTGATGATCAGGGTGCAGTATTCGCTGGCCTCGCCAGCGCTGGCCAGCCCGTGCTGGGCGATTAATTCCCTGGCCTTTTGCATGGCCAGCAGGGCTTCATGCTCGTTGGCCGACTCGGAAAGGGCCAGGAGTTTTTGAACTTTTTCCAGTAACGCCCGGGTGCGGTTACGTGTGGTCGGGTCGGGCAAAGCTTTTTCCAGCTCCAGCCCACCCCCGGCCCGGCGGAATTCCGGCGGCACACCCAATTTCTCACAGGCCGATTGGAAAAGATTGCCATGGGGTTGGGCTTGGCCGCCGGATTCGCTGACCAGTTGATGGGCCATCTCGTGGCGAAAGACGTTGATCACTGTATCCCAGTGGTGCTGGCGAACCAGGCGGGCCGAGATGACTATCGTCCGTCGGTCCGGCCACCATTTGCCCCAGTAACCGCGGGCATCGCCAATCTCGATAAGGGGAGTGGCCAGGTGTACCTTGTGCTGCCAGCAGATCCGCTGGTGCTCGCGAAGCAATTGCTCGGCCCAGAGGCGCTGAAATTCAAATTCGGTGATTCTCATGGGGCAAATATAGCGGCCGGAGCCGGGGTGGGCGAGAGATTTGTTTGCCAGACTCTGGGGCTTTTGTTGTGGGTGATCATTAATTCTCTGATTTTCCGGTGCTGCGTGAACGGTGGTGATTTTTTGTCCTGTCAGAGCGATTACTGCATTGCCATTTTGCCGGAAAAAGTCAAAAATGCAGTATAGTTCATGGCGATTACACTTGAAACAAGGGTGAGGGGGAAGGTTTAAATGACTAAAGATTCAGGTTCGGCCCTTAATAAATTGGTTACCGGCAATCCTCTTTATGATCAAGAACTGGAACGGGCGCCCTGGGAGATTGCCAGTGACCACTACTACCGGATCGACAGTCCCGAGTTGATCGAAAAGAGTTTGAACGTGATCAAGAACGATACTGCTCTTCTGGTCCTGGCCTCTCTGGATGGCCAACGCTACGGGAACACCATCCTGATAAGCTTTGATCAGGAAACCCTGAGCATCGACATGCCCAACAACTTTGACGTAAACACCGTCAAATCCTTTTTGATCTATTTCCGAGACATCCTCGGGGTGTGGAGTTTTCTCCAGGTCAATACCATCTCCGAGTGTGATGCCGTCCTGAAAGCTACCTATCCCGAAACCCTGTATCGTCTGCAACGCCGCCAATATCAACGGGTCAACGTACCCTTGGGGACGCAGGCGGCTTTTCGTGAGGAGGAGCAACTCCGGGACGGTGGCATGGTCAAGGATATCAGTGCCGGCGGGATGCTGATTGCCTTCGCTGCATCCGAGGCGCAATTGCCGCCCGGCACGAGCATCAGCCAGATTGCCATCACCTTGCCTTTGCCTGCCTCTTCCATGGATGAACATGACGCGGAGCCGGTATTGTTGCCAGTGATCAGGAAGGGGCGGGTTGTACGGATGTTCAATGATAGTGAAAGTAACCAGAGTTGTTACGGGATTGCCTTTGAGGCGGATGGTGATGCCATTCAGGAACTGGCCGGTTACATTGAGGTCATCAAGAGTAATATGCCAGTAAAGGTTTGACTTGGAGCGAGCGATGATTGACTACACCCTGAACGAGATTGAGGCCAGGGTTTTGGGCGCTCTTCTAGAAAAGGAGATGACCACTCCGGAGTATTATCCCCTTTCTTTGAAGGCACTGACGGCTGCTTGTAACCAGAAGTCCAACCGGGAACCGGTCATGGAACTGGACGAGATTGATGTGGTGCGGGCCTTGGATGGTCTCAAGGGAAAACGGCTGGTGGTTCAGAGTGATGCCAGCCGGGTGCCCAAATATGAGGAGATTTTTTTCCGCCTCCACAAACTGGTGGCTCGGGAATTGGCTTTGCTGTGCCTGCTGTTGCTCCGGGGGCCGCAGACCGTTGGTGAATTACGGGGCCGAAGTGAACGGATGTACACCTTTGCTACACTTGAGGAAACCGAAGAGGTTCTGGCAAATCTGGCCGAAATGGGTTTTCTGAAGAAGTTGGCCCGGATGCCTGGCCATAAGGAATGTCGCTATGCCCATCTGCTGTCAGGTGAGGTTACCTGGGTCGAGACCGCCCAGATAATTTCCCGCCCCGAAGAGTCCACCCTCCGTCTCCGCGCTGAAAATGAGCGACTGAACGAACTGGAAGGGGAAATTGTCGCTTTGCGGGAAGAACTGGCCGCGATGCGGCAGGCCTTCAGCGATTTTCGCGCCCAGTTCGAGTAGAGCTGGCGCGGGGCTGACCCTCGTCTCTTGCAATTCCGGCATGTATTTATCTGTCTGGCATAATCGTGTTGGCGAAAAAATAATGAGAATGTTTGTCGTATAGGGTACATAGAGCTCCGCTCTGAAAGGACCCTGTTCGATTAATACAATGAAATCCGGAACGCCCTCTGGCGTTCGGGGAGGACCTATGCTTAATAGAGAGATAAGCTTGGCGATTGCCTTGCTCTTGAGTTGTGTTTCCTGTTCGGTAAACCGGCCATTGCTGGCGCCGCACCGCAGCGATACCCCCGCCCACCGGCAGGCTAATTCCATCGCCCAGTGTTTGGCCTGTCACGCCACTGACATGCCGCATTCCCGTGACCGGGGTGACTGTTTGCATTGCCACATTATTTCGGTGGGAGGTTGAGCGTGCGGAAAGGAATAGTTCTTTTACTGCCACTACTTCTGATCTTGGCCGCTTGTGGGCCGATAATCGGACAGTTGATGCGGGTAGCCGATGGCGTGAAAAACTTCCAGGTGGTCGGCGGTGACCTTTCCTCACTGCGGAAAGGGGCGCACGTTCTGGTGGTCGGGCCCTTCGATCTGGCGCCCGGGGCCTGGGAGATTGCCCGGGGTGATGAGGCCGCATTGTTCGCGACGGAATTCAATCGGGCCGAATTTTTCAATGCCGAGTTGCATATGGGTGATCGCTATGCCCCGGCTGCCAAAGGGATTGCCGAGGCCAAGGCCAAGAGCGCCGCCCAGTTAAAAGCCGATTATGGGCTGGAAGCCGAGCCGGATGTGCTGATGTTCGCCACCGTATTGAACCGTGATACCATTGTGGCCCCGGCCCGCGGGGTCATTATGGAGGTTGCGTACCAGCTAGAATTTTTTAATCCTGCCACCGGTAAGTCAGCCGTAGTGCGGGTCACCGTCCGTGAGCAGTTCAAGGATTGCATCAAGTTGGTGGTGGCGGAGTTGACCAGGCAAGTGCTGGCGGCTTCTCTCTGATAATCTTCGTTGTGTTGCTATTGCCTGGGCCGATGGCGCGGTGTCACTTCTGTCTGCCATGGGCAATGGTTATTCAGTCGGCTTTATTCGCCGCTTTCACCAGTTTCCGAAATCCCGGGTTTCTCTAATTCTCTTGAGCTGGTCCTCCAGGTCGCTCAATTCCTGCCGCCAATACTGCAGGCTGCCCCAGTCCGGTGTGGGCGGGCCGCTAAGGTCTTCGGCCTGGTGGGCGCACCACGCCTGATAGTGGATAAAACGCATGGCCCGGAGGGGTTCGATCAAGGCCAGGGAGCGGCGATCGAATGGACGGAAGGTTTCGTAGCCTTCCAGAAAAAGATCGATCTCGTAGAGTGATCTTTCCGGCAGATCCGGTAAGAGCAGCCACAGGTCTTGCACCGGTGGGCCGCTGGCGAAATCGTCGAAATCGATCAAATAAAACGACTCGCCTGGTCGGTAGATGAGGTTGGAAGCGTGGCAATCGCCGTGGATCCGCAAGTTTTCTTGCCCTGCGAAAAGTGGGGTGATTTCGCCCAGCAGTTCGGTTGTGGTCCGGAAAAAGCATTCCTCCAGTTCTGGCGTGACAAACTTTCCCCCCCGCAAATAATCTAGGTGCTGTGTAGTTGAGTGGGCTGGGTGAATGGTTGGCCGGTCGCCGGGTTTGGCCAGTGCCCCGATGGCGTGGGTGCGGCCCAGCAGGCGGCCCAGGGCCAGCCACTGCTCTTCGGTGAATTCATTGGTAAAGCGGCCACCCTTCTTGGGGAATAAGGCGAAGTGAATGTCGGCATAAATCCCCAGGGTATGCCCATCCTTAAGGGTGAGTGGGGCGATTACCGGTAGCTCTTGACTGGCAAGTTCATGGAGAAATCGGTGTTCATCGGCCAGGGCGGTCGCCGACCAGCGGCCGGGGCGATAGAACTTGGCGATGAAGCCTTTTTTGCCCCGGCTTTCCAGTTCGTAAACCCGGTTGATGTAGCTATTCATGGGTCGGCAGATATTACTGAACGGCTCACCCAGTTCCCGTTCGGCCAGGGTGATGATCTGGTCGGGGTTGAGCAGGTGGAAGGGGTTTGTGCTGGTTTTTTTTGTTTTAGTCATGGCTGCTTTCCGTAGCTGTGAGTGTCAGGCAGAGTAGCGCAAAAGGCGGCAAATTGCTTGTCATATCGGGCGGCAGTGGGTGCGAATTGGTGGTGCTGTGGCCAATGGCCAAGGGGTCTGCGTCGGGATTAGCCGGTTGTCGTTTGGCGTAATTGCGCTAAGATGGGTGGCTTAGTTGCCCTCTTGGATGATGGCACAACATTAAATCCTAAACTACTCTTAAGGAATTACTTATGTCCAAGCCTCGTTTGCCGCATACCGTACCACCTCTGATTATCAATCTCTTCTTTTTGATTGGGGTGATCTCCGCCGTTGCCTTTCGAGCTTTGATTGTCTTCAATCATGTTCATCCTGAATGGTTCAGACCGGTCTGGTATCTTGGCACCATCGGTTATGTGATCTTCTTTCTCTACCGTTTCTGGATTTCTCATAAACGCAAAAAGGCCATCCGTCAGTACGCCTTGCTTGAAAAATTGCATGGAAAGGAGGATCTTTCCGAGGAAGAACGGCAGGTGCTGGTTTACCTTCTTTCCTCTCTGGCCAAATCTCGTGAGGACCAGAACTATCTGATCATCTTCTTCCTTTCGATTGTGGCGGTGGCGGTGGATGTGCTCCTGAGTTGAGGCGGGCTGCTTTTCCGCCGATCCTGCTTCGGTTTCTGGATTGCTGGTTAGCCTAAGCCTAGGGAAGAAAGGATAATCCCTTGACAATATACGGTGATCCTGGTCATTGTCTGTACGCTTTTCGGCGCGGTTTCCCGGCCGGAAATTAGAGTTGGCTTGGAGCGTTAGATATTCCCATTTGTGGTGCCCAATGAATGCGATTTGGATCAAGTATCTGCCCTGTTCCATTCGCGCCAGATTGGATGGGCGTCATAGTCTGCAGTCTATTATCGGGAACACGGTTTGGTTGGCCATTGACCGGGCATTGCGTATGGGGCTGGGCCTTGTTGTCGGGATCTGGCTTGCCCGGTATCTGGGGCCGGGGCAGTTTGGCCTGTGGAATTTCGCCATTGCCTTTGCTGCCTTGTTCGGCGCGCTTGCAACCTTGGGCCTTGACGGGATTGTGATTAGGGAGTTGGTCAGGGATCCGGAGCGGCAGCCCGTTGTTATGGGGAGCGCCTTTGTCTTGAAGCTTGTGGCCTCGGTCATTGCCTTGTTCTTGTCCCTTATCGGGATAACAATAATGCGCGGTGGTGAGGTCCTGACCTTCTGGTTGGTCGGATTGTCAGCCGCCGGTTTTATGTTTCAGTCGATCAATGTGGTGGATTTTTATTTCCAGGCCAAGGTGCAGGCTAAATTCACGGTTTATGCCGCCAATGCTGCCTTCCTTATGATGCTGGTGGTCAAGATCTGGTTGTTGTTGCGCGGTGCGCCGATCATCAGTTTTGCCTGGGCCGGTTTGGCGGAGGCCGCTCTCACGGCGACTTTTCTTGTCTGGGCCTACCGGGCCAACCATCTCCGGATGCGCGATTGGCAATACGATCTCCAGGTGATGCGTGGCTTGCTTAAAGAGAGCTGGCCTTTGTTGCTGGCCAGTGTGGCGGTGATGTTTTACATGCGTCTCGACATGGTCATGTTGCAGCAGATGGCCGGTGAACGTGAAGTCGGGATCTATGCGGCGGCCACCAGGTTGTCGGAGATCTGGTATTTTCTACCGGTTATCATCGTAGCATCTGCTTCGCCGGCCATCATCCGGGCGCATCAAGCGGACCCCATAGAATTTGTCAAAAAATTGCGTAAGCTTTATTTTGTGCTGGCCTGGCTGGCAATTGGGATATCACTGCCGGTTTCTCTGCTGTCTGATCGGATTGTCGGTTTGCTGTACGGCGAAGATTTCCACGCCGCCGCAGCGGTTCTGGCGATGCACTTATGGGCCAGTATTGCAGTATTTCTGGGGGTGGCCAGCAGCCAATACCTGTTGGTCGAACAACGGCAGGATATCTCGCTTTACCGGACCCTCATCGGCCTGGTCTGCAATGTGGCCTTAAATCTGGTGCTGATTCCTGGAATGGGCGCCATGGGGGCGGCAATTGCCACCGTGGTGTCGTATTTTGTGGCGACCTTCTCGATGGTTTTTTTCCGAAGCACGCGTGGGCATACGGTACACCTGCTACTGGCCCCGTTCTCGTGGCATGAATTTAGGGCAAGATGATGGCAATGTCTGGGTTGATAAAGCGGTTGCTCGGCCGATTTCTGGTGAGTGTGGGGGTGATGCTGAGTAACTTCAGCTTACTGGCCTTTGCTCAGGGGCAATGGCGCAGTGTCAGGGAAAGAATGGCCGTCGATGCCAAAGGTGCGCCCATCCCGTGGTATACTTACCCGGCCATCGAATATCTGGCCAGTTTCGACTTCACGGATTGTGAAGTGTTTGAATATGGCTCTGGGAATTCCTCATTATACTGGGCCGGAAGAGCGCGCCGAGTGGTTTCCGTGGAAGATGATCAGGCTTGGTTTGAGGCGGTCAGCCGTAAGCTCCTGCCAAACCAGGTGCTTCTTCATCGTGCCGATGCTGCCGGTTACGTAGGGGCACTTTCAGAGCAAGGTCGGCTGTTTGATGTCATTGTGATTGACGGGAATTGGCGAGAGCGGTGCGTCGAGGACGCCTCAGGGTATTTACGTCCGGGTGGCATCATCGTGCTTGATAACTCTGACCGGATGATTGAACTGGAGTGCGGCAAGGTCCTTCGCGCACAAGGGTTTATTCAGGTCGATTTCAGTGGTTTTACCCCGATCAACCGCTACTGCTCGACAACCTCAATGTTCCTGAAAACCCCAGATTTACAACAGAACTTCCGGGGACCTTCGCCGATCGGCGGATTGAAGAATTAGGCGCGACTATGATTGGACAGTTTCCGCAATGACGACCTGCGCTCCCGTCGCCCTGTTCGTCTACAACCGGCCCTGGCACGTGTGTCAGACCACTGAAGCGTTGCTGGCCAATGGTGGGGCGTCTGAAACCCAGCTATACGTTTACTCGGATGGCCCCCGCGATGCAGCTTCCATGGCGGCTGTCGCCGAGGTAAGATCTTTTTTGCGCACCCTTACTGGGTTTAAGTCAGTCAAAATTATCGAACGGTCCGATAATTTTGGTTTAGCGCGTTCAATTATTCAAGGAGTAACCGAGGTTTGCGATGAACATGGCCGGGTGATCGTTATGGAGGACGACCTCCTGACTTCACCGCATTTTCTCCGTTTTATGAACGACAGTCTCCTGGAATACCAAAATGATCCACGAGTAATCAGCATCCATGGCTATATATATCCGGTCGGGCAGCCCATGCCGGAGACCTTTTTCCTCCGTGGTGCGGATTGCTGGGGATGGGCGACCTGGAAGCGGGGCTGGGACCTCTTTGAGCCCGATGGGCGAAAGTTGTTAAGACAGCTTGAAGAGGGTGGTCTTACTCACCAATTCGATTGCGACGGGAGTTATCCCTATACCAAGATGCTGCGGGACCAGATTGCCGGGAAGAATAATTCCTGGGCCATCCGCTGGCATGCCAGCGCCTTTCTGCAGGAGAAATTGACCCTCTACCCCGGTTGCAGTCTGGTCCATAACATCGGCCTGGACGGAAGCGGGGTGCATTGTTCCGGTGATAGTGCGTACACAGGTAGTCTTGCCGCCTGTCCAGTAAGGGTCGGTGGAATCGAGGTCACTGAAAACCAGCTTGCCCGTGAGGCCATCGTAAATTTTTATCGCCGGACCAGGCGGAGCCTGCCGATGAGGGCGGCGAATAAACTACTCAGTCGGCTCCGGGGAAAGTTGAAGGTCAGTTATGGCGGGTAAATTGGAAAAGTGGCTGCCACCAGCCGTGATTACACATCTTAAACCTCTGCTCAGACACGGGGTGTATTATTCCGGCCGTTTTCCAGACTGGGAAACAGCAAGCAAAGCTGCCACCGGTTATGATGCCGATCTTATTCTTGAGCAGGTGAAATGTTCTACCCTTGAGGTCCTGGCCGGCCGGGCGGTTTTCGAACGTGATTCGGTGTTGTTTGAACAGGTGCAGCATTCCTTTCCCGTTCTGGCCGGCTTGCTCCGGGCGGCTGTAGAAAATGGTGGTCGGCTTTCTGTCATGGATTACGGTGGGGCTTTGGGAAGCAGTTACTTCCAGTGCCGAAACTTCCTTGATGTTCTCTCAGTATTGTCCTGGAATATTGTGGAACAGCCCCATTTTGTCCGTTGCGGCCGCGAGGCGATTGTCACTGAACAGTTACGGTTCTTCTTCACTGTCCCCGAGGTGCTGGCTGAGACTCAACCGGATGTTGCTCTGCTTTCCAGTGTCTTGCCATATCTGCCGGATCCCTACGCCGTGTTGAGCGAGTTGGTGCAACACAATATCAAGTACCTGATTATTGACCGAACGCCTTTTGCTGAGACTTCGACTGATGTGATCACTGTGCAGCATGTTCCAGCTTCGATCTATCCGGCCAGTTATCCCTGTCGGATTTTCAACAGACAAGCGCTTATTGCCCGATTGGCCAAGCGCTATGAACTGGTCGCGGAATTTGCCAGTCTCGATCGCAGCGCGGTGGCGAACGGCTTGAATTTTGATTTCGGCGGGATGATTTTTCGTATAAAAGACAGAAACTGAGGACCATTCCACGTGGCAGCAAGTCTGCTGAAATTAAACGAATTTTTTGAGCAGGCCGGGGCCGGGGGGCGCTGATGGAATTTGGGGGCATGCAGGGCAAAGAGGTTTTGATCACCGGCGGGGTGGGCTTCATCGGCTCCAACCTGGCTCGGCGTCTGGTGGGCCTTGGGGCAAAGGTTACCCTGGTGGATAGCCTGATTCCCATATATGGCGGGAATCTGCACAACATCAAGGATCTCAGGGAACGGGTGACCTTGAATATCAGCGATGTCCGCGATCCCTTTGCCATGGCCTTTCTGGTCCAGGGCAAGGATTTTCTCTTTAACCTCGCCGGGCAGACCAGCCATCTTGACTCGATGATCAATCCCCAGGCCGATCTCGATATCAATGCTGCCGCCCAATTGTCCATTCTGGAGGCGTGCCGTCAACACAATCAAACCATCAAGATCGTCTTTGCCAGTACACGCCAGTTGTATGGCAAGCCGGAATATCTGCCGGTCGACGAGGCCCACCCGGTCCGGCCGGTAGATGTCAACGGCATCAACAAGCTGGCAGGCGAGTGGTATCACCTGCTGTATAACAATGTCTATGGCATCCGCGCCTGTGCTTTGCGCTTGACCAATACCTACGGTCCCGGGATGCGGGTCAAGGATGCCCGGCAGACTTTTCTGGGGATCTGGATCAGGAATGTTATCGAGGGTAAGCCTATTCTGGTGTTCGGCGACGGTTTACAACTCCGCGACTTTAATTATGTAGATGATGTGGTGGAGGCCCTGCTGGCGGCAGCCCTTGATGCGAAGGTTGATGGCCAGGTGTTCAATCTGGGCAGCAATGAGGTGATCAGCCTGACCCAACTGGCCGAGATGTTGTGCGAACTGCAGCCGGGGGCGGGCTACCAGCTCGTCCCATTCCCGCCGGAACGCAAGGCCATCGACATCGGTGACTACTACAGTGATTTTGCCAAATTCCACAACGTGCTCGGTTGGCAGCCAAAGGTTGGCCTCAGGCAGGGATTGGCCAATTGTCTCGCCTATTATCAGGAACATCAGTTGGCTTATTGGAGTGCGGCATGATCCTGATGAACGACTTCAAGGCAGAGCCGGATGGGTTGCGGGCGGCCGAGCTGGTGGCGGTGAACCGGGTGTTGTCTTCCGGCTGGTATGTGTTGGGCAACGAAGTCCACCAGTTCGAACAGGAGTGGGCCAAGCGCTGTGGTGCCTTGTATGCCGTCGGGGTAGGCAACGGCATGGATGCCATCGAGATCGGTATCAGGGCCTTGGATATTGGCCAGGGGGACGAAGTCATCACGACGCCGATGACGGCCTTCGCCACGGTGTTGGCGATTATCCGGGCCGGCGCCACCCCCGTTCTGGCTGATATTGACCCCACGACCGGCCTGCTCGATCCTGACAGTGTCGAGCGCTGTCTTAGTCCGCACACCAGAGCGGTTCTGCTGGTCCACCTGTATGGGCAGGTTCGCCACATGGACCGCTGGCTGGCGTTTTGTAAACAACATGGCATTGCCCTATTGGAAGATTGCGCCCAATCCCATTTGGCCCAATGGGACGGGGTGGTTGCCGGTAATTTCGGTCGGTTCGGCGCCTACAGTTTTTATCCCACCAAAAACCTCGGCGCTCTCGGTGATGCGGGGGCGCTGGTCAGCAACGATTCAGCGCTGAGCGAACGTGCCGCGGTGCTCCGCAACTATGGCCAAAGTGCGCGTTATCACCATACCGAGCTGGGGCTCAACAGCCGGTTGGACGAGTTGCAGGCCGCTTTGCTGAAGGTCCGCTTGGCATATTTGGCCGAGTTTACTTCGCGTCGGCAAGAGCTCGCCAAGGTCTACCGGGAGCAGATCAGTACTCCGCAAGTCGGCATGCTGGCGCCGCCTGCCCAGGCCGTGAGCCATGTCTATCATCTGTTCGTGGTGATCTGCGCGGCCCGCGAGCGCTTGGCCCAGCACCTTAGAGACCGAGGTGTTGAGACTTACGTGCACTACCCCGTGCCGGTACATCGCCAGCCCCCCTGCCAGGGGGTGCGGTGCGATCCAACCGGCCTGGCGGCGACCGAACGCCATGCGGCGACCTGTCTTTCTCTGCCGTGCCACCCGCAGATGAGTGATGCCGACCTGGCAACCGTGATCGAGGCGATCAATGACTTCACTTGAGCAAACGGGTGAGGTTGAGCATTTTGTTACCTTGTTCGATAACAATTTTCTGCCCATCGGCTTGTGTCTGCATGCATCGCTCATCGAGCACGGCCAGCCGTTTCATCTCTGGGTGCTCTGTCTTGATGAACTGGTTGAGCAAGGTCTGCGCGCCCTTTCCTTGCCGCATGTCACTCTTATCCCCCTGCGGGAGGCAGAAGACCAGCGGCTTCTTAGGGTCAAACCTTCGCGCAGCCGGGTGGAATATTGCTGGACGCTGACCCCATTCACCGCGCGGTTCGTGTTTGAGAGGGACGCTACCGTGCAGCGGGTCACCTATCTGGATGCGGACCTGTTCTTCTTTGCGTCGCCACAAATACTCTTGGCCGAGTTCGCCCAATCAGGCAAACATGTGCTGATCACCGAACATGCCTATGACCCTCGTTATGAACGGTTTGGCAGGGCTAAGCGGGGTGGCCGGTTCTGCGTGCAATTCATGACCTTCCGGCGCACGCCAGAGGCGGAGCGGGTGCTGCTCTGGTGGCAGGAGCGTTGCCTGGAATGGTGTCATGCCCGGGTGGAAGATGGTAAGTTCGGCGACCAGAAATATCTGGATGTCTGGCCGGAATTGTTCGGTGACGTGGTTCATATTTTGGCGCAGAAAGAAAAGGCGCTGGCCCCGTGGAATGTGGCCTACTACGCGCGGCAGAACGGTGGCGTTGTGGCCCCAGTGTTCTATCACTTTCACGGATTCCGGATTCTTTCCCCTGAGGAATTGCTGCTTTGTTCGGGATATCGGACCGGCGAATCAGCCGAACGGCTTTATGCGGCTTTTGTCGAGGCCCTTGGCCGGGTGGGTATTCTCCTTAAGCGGGTTGGTATTGAGATTCCCTGTTTGCCGCGGAGTAAGCATTGGTTGGGGCGGCTGTCTACCCTTAAACACCAGTTGTTTGATGGTGAAAAACGCCTTCACTATCGGATTTGATTGATGTCACCAACACGTGCCTCGGCTGTTGATGTAGGCAAAATAGAACATGCCAAAGTGGAGGGTGGAATTCGGACCCATGGCCTCTCCAAACGGTCATCCCCGGGCAAGCCCCTGGTGACAGTGGTCACCGTGGTGTTTAACTGTGCCGGAACTCTGGAAGGCGCCTTACGTAGTGTTATCGGGCAAACATATCCCCATGTTGAACACATAATAATCGATGGAGGCTCCACAGACGGAACGCTGGATGTGCTCCGCCGGTATGACCAGCACATCGATTATTGGTTGAGCGAGAAGGACAATGGCATCTATGATGCGATGAATAAAGGCATCGCTCTGGCGCACGGTGAGTACATCGGCATGCTCAACGCGGATGATTATTTCGCCGATCCGGGGGTCCTGGCGATGATTGCCGGACGTCTGCAGGCGGGTGATGTCGATGCGGTATTTTCCTGTCTGGATATCATCGATACTTCTAACCCCGACCTTGTCTTGCGTAAATATCGCATATCCAGGTACAGTAAATTCATGTTACGTATTGGAGTGATGCCACCGCATCCGACTTTCTATTGCCGGAAGAGCTGTTATGAGCAGGCGGGGCCTTATCGCATCAATTACCGGATAGCGGCGGATTTTGAGATGCTGGTCAGGCTATTGCTCAGGCATAAGATTACTTGGGCTTTTCTTAATCATACCACCGTCAAAATGCGTGCCGGAGGAGTGAGTAGCCGCGGATTCCGGAACAGGTTGGTGCTGAATCGCGAGATTTTACGTGCCTGCCGTGAGAACGGGCTGTATACCAATTTTCTTATACTGATGTTGAAGATTCCCGTGAGAATGTTAGAGCTAGTGGTATGAACGGACCAACCTCTCGAGTGCTGATCACCGGAGCCGACGGCTTTGTCGGCCGTCACCTCTGTCCGTTGTTGGAAAAGCGGGACTGGACGGTACTGGCCGGTGTCAGGATGGCGGCGAATTGTCCTGGATTTGGTTTTGCTCGCGGGGGGCTGGTGGAGATCGGCAATCTGGAAAAACAGAACGATTGGGCGGGGTTGCTGGCCGGTTGCCAGGCCGTGGTGCATCTGGCGGGACGGGTCCATGTCATGGACGATTCTGGGGAGGATCCTCTGGCCCAGTATCTTGCCATCAACACGGAGGCTACTCGTCGTTTGGCGGAAGGGGCGGCCCAGGCTGGGGTCCGGCGTTTTGTCCTGGTGAGCACCATCAAGGTGTGTGGTGAAGGTGACCTGGGGACCAGGGTTGCGGCTGATGGCGGGAATATTTGGCCGGAAGATCTGCCGCCAGCTCCTGTAGGGCCATATGCGATTTCCAAGGCCAGGGCCGAGGCTGAATTGCAGTCGGTCTGCCGCCGGAGCGGGATGGAGTTTACTATTGTTCGTCCCCCGCTGGTTTATGGACCAGGGGTCAGGGCCAACTTTTTGAGCTTGATCCGCTGGGTGGACAAGGGGTTGCCCATGCCATTGGCCTCGATTACCAACCTGCGGAGTCTGGTGGGGCTGGGTAATTTGGCATCATTCATCATTCGTTGCCTGGAATCACCGGCTGCTGCGAATCAGATCTTCCAGGTAGCCGATCGTGAGCCTCTTTCCACTCCGGCGCTGATTCGGGCACTGGCATTGGCGCTTGGCCGTCCGGCCCGGCTTTTTCATTTTCCGCCATCGTTGTTGTTGGCCGGTGCCCATGTCTTTGGCCGCCTTCCTGTCTGGAGGCGACTTTCCGGTTCGCTGACCGTCGACAACGGCAAGGCTGAAGCCCTTCTTGATTGGCATCAGCCCATCAGCCTGGCCGAAGAGTTGTCTTTGACTGCCGCCTGGTTTCGGGAACAAACCTGGCGGGGAGAGGAGGGATGACGCCATGGTTGTTGATCCCGGTAGTTCTTCTAGGATCTTTTCTCCTTACCGGCCTGATCCGTTGGTGGGCGGTAAGGATTGCCTTACTTGACGTCCCAAATCGGCGTAGTTCCCATACCGTACCGACCCCGCGTGGCGGCGGCTTGGCCATAGTTGTTGCCTTTCTCGCTGGGGTTGCTGGTTTGGCAGCCCTTGCCCCGCATGAAGCCACGGGATTTTTGCTGCTTTTTCTCACCGCATTAATGGTGGCCGTTGTCGGCCTGTGGGACGACTTACGCCAGCTATCCGCACGATACCGTATCTTGGTGCATTTTCTGGCCGCCATACTGCTGGTCGGGGGGCCTGCGCATGCAGGGGTGCCGATTGAGCAAGGTTTAACGATATGGCAACTATCTGGTGGCTTGATACTGGTTCTGGCGGTGGTCTGGGCGCTCAATCTCTTTAACTTTATGGATGGTATCGATGGCCTGGCCGCAGGGGAGACTGTTTTTGTCGCGGTTTCTGCCGCCTTTCTCCTGGCCTGGCGCGGTAAAGAAGGTGAGGCGCTGCTAAATCTATTGCTGGCGGCCGCCGGGCTGGGATTTCTCGTTTGGAACTGGCCGCCTGCCAAGATCTTTATGGGCGACGTTGGCAGTGGATTTGTCGGATTTGTCCTGGCGGCACTTGCCTTGCGCAGTGCGGTTGTTAGCCCCGAGCTACCGAAGGCGTGTTGGCTGATCTTGCCCGGGGTTTTTTTTGCCGATGCTACCTCCACCCTGCTGCGGCGCATGGTCCGCCGGGAGAGGTGGTATGACGCCCATCGGAGCCACGCCTACCAGCAGGCGGCTACCAGGTATGGCAGCCACCGTCTGGTTACCCTAGCGGTCATGGCCATAAACCTCTTCTGGTTGTTGCCCCTTTCCGTTCTTTGTGTCATATTGCCCGGATTCGAGGTTTCCTTGACCATTCTGGCTTATCTGCCGCTGCTGGGTCTGGTTACTAAATTCAACGCCGGTGGCGAAATCATCCCGTAATTGCCGGTAGTTAACGCCGATGGCTTACGTGATATTTTTATGCTGAAATACCATCTTCGTAAACCGACTTTCTGGGGCATCCTTGGCCTGGATGTTTTGCTGCTTCTTGCCGCCCACTTTCTGGCCTATCTCATCAGGTTCGAAGGTAATCCCGGGCCGGTGGAGTGGGCCAACATACAGCTAGTCCTGCCAGTTCTCGTTCCTTTCAAAATTGCCACTTTTTTGTTTTTCGGGCTCTATCGCGGGATGTGGCGCTATACCAGTTTAGTAGATCTGCTTAATATCCTCAAAGCCTGTGTCTTTGTCTCTTTTGTCTCCATGGGAGCGATTCTGCTGTTCAACCGCTTCGATGGTTTTTCGCGGGCGGTCTTCGTTCTGGACGGTATTTTGACCTTTATTTTTGTGGTCGGTTCGCGCATTTCACTACGACTGTTCTTCAGTATCCAGACCGGTAACGATCAGGGTCGGGCGCGGGGCGATGGGCGTCCCCGCAAGAATATCGTAGTCATTGGGGCAGGCAGTGCCGCCGAAAAGATTATCCGCGAGGTCCGCGAAAATCTAAATCTTCCTTACGAAATATTGGCCCTGCTCGATGACAATCGCTCCAAGCTCGGCCAGCGGATTCACGGGGTGCCGGTTCTGGGTACGGTCGAGCAACTTGGTGAGATTGCCGAACGAGTTGCAGCCGCGGAGATCATCATTGCCGTTCCTTCGGCGAGCAGTGCCCAGAAGTCAAGGATTGTCGAAATCTGCCGCGGGGCAGGTTTACCTTTTAAGACCCTGCCTGGTTTAGACGAGGTGATGAACGGGCAGCTTTCAATCCGGGCGCTGCGAGATGTTTCTTATCGGGATCTGCTTGGGCGGCCGCCGGTACGGCTGGAACCGGAAATGATCGAGGAGGTGATCGAGGGCCGGGTGGTATTGGTCACCGGGGCCGGCGGCTCCATCGGTTCGGAGTTGTGCCGACAGATCATCAGGTTTAAGCCGCAACGCTTAATTATCCTTGATGCCAGCGAGTACAACCTCTACCAGATCGAGATGGAGTTGCTGCATGAGCTTGGTTTTCGGGACTACCTGCCGGTTCTGGGGCGGGTCCAGGACCAAGGGCTGCTGGAGCTTCTTTTTGAACGCTATAAACCAGCGGTGGTCTTCCATGCCGCGGCTTACAAGCATGTGCCGATGGTAGAAAATAACCCGTGGGAGGCGGTGGACAACAATATCGTCGCCACCCGCCAGCTCTTGGATACCTCAATCAAGCACCAGTCCCTGCGCTTTATCCTAGTTTCGACCGATAAGGCGGTACGTCCCACTAACGTCATGGGTGCCTCCAAGCGCATGACCGAACTGCTATTACAGGATTGCTGCAGGCGGCTCGGCAATGGCCAATTGCCCGGCAATACCCGGTTGATGGCGGTACGATTCGGCAATGTCATCGGATCCAGCGGATCGGTTATTCCCTTGTTCAAGCGGCAAATCGAGATGGGTGGGCCGGTAACGGTGACTGATCCCGAGATGACCAGATATTTCATGTCCATTGAGGAAGCGGCGCAACTGATCCTCCAGGCCGCCAGCATGGGTGAAGGTGGTGAGATCTTTGTCCTCAAGATGGGTACACCGGTGAAAATCGCCCAGATGGCCCGGGACCTGATCCGTCTTTGCGGCAAAGAGCCGGACAGAGAGATCGAGATTAAATATGTCGGGTTGCGGCCGGGAGAAAAACTCTACGAGGAATTGATCACCGAAGGGGAGGGAATCGTCGCCACCCGGCATGAGAAAATCATGGTACTGCGCGGCGATGGCCGGGAAATTCCCGGTTTGCATGAACAAGTGGGGTCCATGGAAGTTCTTGCTGCCAAGCACCAGGGGGCAGATATCAAACAGGTCCTGCGTGAATTAATTCCGGAATATACCCCCGGGAACAGCGAGGCGGTGCTTTGAAAGGCTTTGAACCGCAGAACAGCAGAATGTCGAACCGCAGAAATGTGAAGGTGTAGTGCGTCAATGAGCGTAGCCAATTGCACTGGATGAGTTGCGCACTGCCGGAAATTCTTGGCCTGGCATCATGTTTTTAAAGGAAATCGCATGGTAAATATTTCTTCCCGCATCGTGATTACCGGGGTCGGCCTAGCTGCCCCCAATGCCGACAACCTTACCGATTTTCGTGCTCGGCTCCTGGGCGGGGTCAGCGGCATTCGCGAGATCGAGCTGCGGTATATCGGCAAGGTCCCGGCCGGGATCTGCGACTTTCCCGAAACCAAGTACCGCAAGAAAAAGGAAAACAAACGCGGCACCAGGGCCGGTTGTCTGGGGGTGTATGCTGCCCATGAGGCCTTGGCCGATGCCGGTATCGCAATCGAAGCCACCGACCGCGACCGGGTCGGGGTTTATGTTGGTCTCACCGAACACGGCACAGTTGAAACCGAAAACGAGGTCTACAACGTCAGCCAGTACAATTTTAACCTGGATTACTGGACCCATCACCATAATCCCCGGACGGTGCTGAATAACCCCGCTGGCGAGATAACTATGAGCCTTGGCATTACCGGACCCCATTACTCGGTGGGGGCGGCCTGTGCCGCCGGCAATGCCGCCCTGATCCAAGGCGCCCAGATGCTGCGACTGGGCGAGGTTGATTTGGTGCTCTGCGGTGGAATCTCGGAGAGCCCTGGTTCCTTCGGGATATTCGCTAGTTTTCGGGCCGAGGGTGCTCTGGCCCTGCACGCTGATCCGGCCCAGGCCAGCCGCCCCTTTGACATGGAGCGTAATGGGATTGTCATTTCCGAAGGCGCCTGTCTCTATGTCCTGGAAAATTTGGAATCCGCCCTTAAACGCGGGGCCAAAATCTATGGCGAGGTGGCCGGTTACGCGATGAACTCAGATGCCCGGGATTTTGTTCTGCCATACGGCCCTCGGCAGGCCGAATGTATGCGCAAGGCTCTGGCCAGGGCGGGCCTAAATCCTGAAGATATTGACATCATCAACACCCACGCTACCGGCACCAGACAGGGTGATATTGAGGAATGCCGCGCTATCCGTGAGGTTTTCGGTTCCTCTGTAACCACTTACATCAACAATACCAAGAGTATGATTGGGCACGCCATGGGGGCGGCCGGGGGCTTGGAACTGGCCGGAAACCTGCCTGCCTTTGAGGACCATCTTGTTCATCCTACGATAAACGTCGAAGAACTTGATCCTGAGTGTGCTCTGCCAAACTTGGTGTTGAATGAACCCCGCCGGATCGAGCGGGTCAATGCCATCCTCAATAATTCCTTCGGGATGGTCGGGATTAACTCGGTGGTGATTATTAAGAAATTTAGCCAATGATACCTTCGACGATTTACAAATATAATTTTTGTGATATGATGGGCGCGGTTTTAGGCCACAATTTCATAAGAATTCATTGGCCGCTGTCTTCCAAACGAAGACTTCCGGCACTAATATTGGAGTTGGTGTTAATGAACAGGCAAGAAATCAGGGACGTTATTCTGGAGATTATTCAGGACATTGACGAGGATTCGTCACTGGAGAATCTAAAAGACGACCAGCCCCTGCGCGATCAGTTGGATCTTGATTCCATGGACTTTCTCGACATCGTAATGGAACTGCGGAAGCGCTACAAGCTCCAGATCCCCGAGGTCGATTATCCGGAGCTTGCCTCCCTGGCCAGTTGTGTTAACTATCTGGAGCCACGCCTTCAGGAAGTATAACTGGTGGAAAATTACGATCAGGTCATTATCGGCGGCGGCCTTTCCGGGTTGGCCGCCGGCATTCGTTTGGCCCGTTTCGGTTCCAAGGTTCTGATCCTCGAAAAACACGCTGTTCCTGGCGGTCTTAATTCCTACTACCAGCGGCAAGGCCGACTTCTGGAAACCGGTCTGCATGCCATGACCAATTACGCCCCCTCCGGCGTCAAACATGCCCCCCTGAACCGCTTGTTCCGTCAGTTGAACATCTCCCGCAAACATTTCCACTTTTGCCAGCAGCTACAGTCGACCATTCTCTTTCGAGACCAAGCCAGTCTTACTTTCAGCAACGACCCCTCCCTGCTTGCCGGGGAGGTTGCCCGGCTATTTCCCGACTGTACTGGACGCTTCCTGGAGCTGATTGAACTGGTCCGCAATCACGACCCTTTTCAGCCTCGGCCCTGGAGTTCGGCCAGGGCACGCCTTGCCGGACTTCTTGGCGACCAGCAGTTGATAAATATGTTGCTTTGGCCGGTGATGATCTATGGTAACAGCAATGAGCACGACATGGATTTCGATCAGTTTGTGATCATGTTTAGTGCCCTTTATCTGGAGGGGATGTTTCGCCCGGCCGGGACTATCAAGGACTTTCTTGATTTTCTGGTCATCCATTTTCGGAATCTGGGCGGCGAGCTGCGGTTGCGCGCTCCAGTATCACGTTTTGCAATCGAAGGGGATCAGGTTTCCCGTGTGATCCTTGAGTCCGGGGAGGAAATTATTGCTGGCCAGGTTATCTCCACCGCTGGTTATCCGGCTACCCTGAATTTCATGGGCAATGCCGATCCGGTCGAGGTTGCCAGTCATCACGGGAGAATGAGTTTTGTCGAGATCATCTCAGTATTGCCTGCCCAGGTGCGAAGCCAGCTACACTATGTTGATAATACCATCGTATTTTACAACTTCGACGAGCCTTTCGATTACCGTTGTCCAGATGAAGCGGTCAATCTCAACTGCGGGGTGATCTGCTTTCCTGAAAACTTCCATGACCTGCCGGAGCGGTCGGAGATGCAGTTGCGGGTGACACATCCCGCTAACTATCGGGTATGGAGGAGTTATTCGCCGGAGGAATACCGCCGCCAAAAAAACTGTTGGGCTGAGCGGTCGGCGGCCAAGGTCGCGGAAATCGTTGGGAATTATCGGTCGAAGGTATTATATCAGGATGTCTTTACGCCGCTGACCGTGGAACGGTTTACCGGTAAGGCGGATGGGGCGATATATGGCAGCCCTTACAAGCTTCGCCAAGGGCGAACCCCCTTGCAGAACCTCTTTGTGGCCGGTACTGACCAAGGCTACCTGGGAATAGTCGGGGCCATGCTCTCCGGGGTGACCATGGTCAATCAGCACATCTTCTCGGAAAAATAAGGCATGGCATATAACTCCATTGATAAAGTTGCCGCCGCTTACGACGTGGTGGTGATCGGCTCCGGCCTGGGCGGTCTGACCTCGGCCAACCACCTGGCCAAGGCCGGCCATAAGGTGTTGCTCTTGGAGCACCATCACCGCCTGGGTGGACTGGCCACCTGGTTCAAGCGCCGCGGCCACATCTTCGATATCTCCCTGCACGGCTTCCCTTACGGCATGGTCAAGACCTGCCGCAAGTACTGGAATCGGACGATCATGGATTCCATCGTCCAGCTCAGGGATATTGTTTTCGACAATCCCCAGTTTTCGCTGACCACTACCTTCGATCGGGATGATTTTACCAATATCCTGGTAAACCGTTTTGGTATTGCCCGTGTCAGGGTAGAGGAGTTCTTCATCACCGTTGGTAAAATGAACTTCTATGACGATCGGACCATGACGACCCGGGAGCTGTTTGAGCAATTCTTTCCAGGCCGTACCGATGTGCATCGGTTGCTGATGGAACCGATTACGTATGCCAACGGCTCAAATTTCAACGACCCTGCAATTACTTACGGAATAGTGTTCTCTAACTTTATGAATAAGGGGGTCTTCACTTTTCGCGGCGGTACTGACCGGTTGATTGGTCTGATGGCTGAGGAGCTGGAAAAGAACGGGGTCACCATCTGCACCAAGGCCAGGGTGGAGCGGATCGTCATCGAAGCGGGTAGGGTGCGCGGCGTTCAGGTGGGCGAGAAGTTTATTGCTGCTGCCTGTGTGGTCTCCAACGCCGGTATCCTGAACACCATCGACGAGCTGGCCGGGCGCGAGGTGTTTTCGGCCGAATTCCTGGACAAGGTCAGGCCGGTCAAGGTCAATAATTCCAGTTGTCAGGTCTATATGGGCATCCGGGAGGGTGAGCAGATACCAGAGATCGGTGATCTGCTCTTCACCTCCACCGCCCTGGAATACTCGCCGGAAGAGATGCTTAGTCGAGAGACCAAGAGCCGTACCTTCTCGCTTTACTACCCCAAGACCCGGCCCGGTCACGATCGTTACACCATCGTCGCCTCAATGAACGGCCGTTTTGAGGATTGGGCAGCCTTGTCACCTGATATGTACAAGAGAGAGAAAGAAAGAATGATTGAGCGCTGTTTGCTCGATCTCGAACGTTACCTGCCCGGGGTTCGCAGCAGAATCGACTGGCTTGAGGCCGCCACGCCAAAAACCTTCCAGCGCTATACCCTCCACACGCAGGGTACCTCGTTCGGCACCAAGTTCGAGGGATTGGAGGTGTCGCGTTCCATCTTCCGCGATGTGGCCGGACTTTTTCACGTAGGTTCGGTGGGGATTATCATGAGCGGGTGGCTGGGTGCGATCAACTACGGCATTATTGTCGCTAATGATGCCGACGCCTTTCTGCATGGCTGAAACATGACGGATCTTGAACGAATTCTGGACCTGATCCCACACCGGCCGCCCTTTCTATGGGTTGACCGCATCGTCAGCCTAGAACCGGATCGAATTGAAACCGAGAAAGTGATTCCAGCCGACCTGGACCTCTTTAAAGGCCATTACCCGGCACATCCCCTGATGCCTGGAGTTCTGCTTTGCGAAGCAATATTTCAATCCGGGGCGCTTTTGATCGCCGCTGCCCAGAAACGTGAAAATGCCATGGAATCGGTACCGCTGTTGACCAGGATCAAAAATGCCAAATTCAAGCGCGAGGTCCGTCCTGGTGAAAGAGTGTCGATCAGGGTTGTTGTGCAAGAAAAAATCGGACCAGCCTGGTTCCTGAGCGGTAAGTTGATGGTTGCCGGCAAAATGGCAGTATCTGTCGAATTTGCCTGTGCTTTGATAGAAAAATAGTTCGCGGAATAAGTCCCGCCTGCCAAAACATATTTTTGCCTTTTGTTAGTGACTTAATTATAAAAGATGGGCAGATACTGTATCTTGCTCGTGGGCATGTTATTTGTCGCGAATGAGCCGTTGCCCCTGCGGTTAGCATGAAGTATTATCTCACACGGTAATCTGCCTGACGCGGGGGCGGGGGGCGTCGGTTGCATGGCATGCCTGATGGTAGTCGACCTCCGGTATAGTTATCTTTGCGGTTTCCAAGTGCAGGTGCACGGGTCCGGTTGTGAGCATATTCATTGCCAGTAAAAAGAGGGGGGGACCAAAATGAAGCATATCGTGACGTTCGTAAGTGCGGCCGCCATTTTAGTTCTTAATTTTCAACATGAGGCGTTGGCTGGGGCATATTTGAACTCCGCGCATGGTAATTCTACCTACGGGGTCAAACGGACAGCCACCAGCGCCAAGGGCTATGCCAGAGGTAATTGTGCGCATTGTCATGGACAGCACGCCCCCATTGAAGGAAGTGACTCTGCTCAGGCCAGTGGGACCCTCTCGGGAAAGCTCTTGTTTTATGACAATTACATCACCCAGACAGATGGTTTTTGCTTCAAGTGTCATACAGATAGTGGCTCGGTGCAAGCCACTGGCGGGGTAGTTAACCGTTCATATAGCTATCGTGCCGGACGTTGGACTTCTGACCCGCTTAACAATGTTAAGAGCGCTTTTTCATACACGACCAGTACATCGTACCCCTCGGCAAGTTCTCACAACCTCGCCGATATTAAAATGTTTGTAAGCAACTCCAGCCGATCAGATTGGAAATATCGCAGTGACTCGAACCCCTGTTCGGCCTGTCATAATCCCCATAGCGCCCAGGGTGACCCCGCTAATGCCGGCATCGGTGCCAGCCCCAAAACCGGGGCCGGTGGCTGGATGCTTTCTCTACCTAGTCAGCACGGGAGTTTGCCCATGAATTTATGGGGGGACAGTATTGACGAAAAGATGTTCAACTACACCGGATCATATCAGGCCCCTTATCGATTTGGCGGGATCAGCAATGGATATGAACCGGACGGCAGTATGACGGCCAACGGTTCCAACCTCACGGATTTCAACACGTTTTGCACGGACTGCCATAATAGCACCAATAAGATTGATAGCACTTTACTTGGCGGACCTTTAAAAACCATCGATTGGTTGAATGCTGATCGACATGGGCAGCCTTCCGGCTCAACCCCTTCAGCCCAGCTTATCGCGCCCTATAACAGCAAGACATCTTACGTATTGGCCTGTACCGATTGCCACGAGCCTCACGGTTCGCCAAACATATTCCTGACACGGCAAGAAGTGAACAATGGCTTGGTGGTTGTCAATGGGGCTGCACAGAATGGCGGCGGATCCCAATGGGCCTCGCTTTGCGAGCGGTGTCATGGAAATACTGCCGCAATAGGATCCTCCCATCACGCAATCATGGGGGCGACTCCTTGTGTCACCTGTCATGATTCGGCTTCACCGCCATTGGTGTATGTATCATGTACCAATTGCCACTTCCATGGTAGCACTACCACTTTGAATGGCATAACCTATCGTACCTTCTGAGAAGGATTAACGACGAGTTCTGGCGGCCTTTTTTCTTATCGAGAAGCCGAAATGGTCAATGGCCTGGCCCAGGGGGAAGTAGTGACCCAGGCCGTAGGCGATTAGTCCAGCCTTCTCGACGCGGAACTTTCCTTTTTCATCGATCAGGTGCGACGAAACCTGCACCGCTACCACTTCGGCCAGAAAGAGATCGTGGCTGCCGAGTTCCAGCCGCTGGGTTACCCGGCATTCAATATTGACCGGACATTCCAGGATGATCGGGCAGCCCACCTTGCTGGCCGCCGCTGCTGTCAGGCCGGATTCGGCGAATTTATCGACCTTGGCTCCGGAAACCATGCCGCACCAGTCAGTGATCTTAGTCTGATCGCGGCTGGGCAGGTTGACCACGAACTCACCGCTGGCCATGATGATCCCGTGGGAATAACGTTCCGGTCGCACGGCGATGGAGAGCATTGGTGGATCGCTACAGATGCTACCGACCCAGGCGATGGTTATGAGGTTGGGCCGGAATTCTTCGCTGCCCCCGCAACTGACCAGCACCACCGGCACTGGCGAAAGGACGTTGCCAGGTTTCCATAGCTGCTTTTCTATGGGCGTCATTCCGGTCCCAACTGATAGTTTGTCGGAAACTGCAGCGCTTCCTTTTTGGGTTTGGCGAGGTTTGCCGGTCTTGGTCATCTGAATTTATCTCTCCTTTCTTGAATATTCTCAGTCTTACGATTAAGCATGTTGGCCGGAACGAAGGGTTATTCGCATAATCTCACCTGGTTTCCAAAGTCGCATGGGGGCACCCCAGGTCCCAGTGCCGCGGCAGACTAGAACCGGCATGTTGTTAACCATATACCGACCTTCCAGCAGCGGGAATAAACGAGCGACCAAATAATTGAAGGGCCAGATCTGCCCGCCATGGGTATGGCCCGAGAGCATCAAGTCTACCCTGGCCGCTGCGGCTTCCTCTGCTCCCCAGGGCTTATGGGAAAGGAGGATTGTGGCCCCTGGCGGCCGCCCGGCGAGAGCCTGGGTAATAAGGCCAGTATCCTCCTCCGGTCTGCGGCTGATGGTATGCTCTTCGACCCCGGCCAGGATTAAACCTGGGCTGACCTCGGCCCATGAGTTCCGCAACAGTTTTACCCCGCTTTGCTCCAGCGCCTTTATGGTTAGTGAACGTCCATAAAATTCGTGATTGCCCGGAACGCCCCAGACCCCCATTGGGGCAGTCATGGTCCGGAGAAGATTGATGGCTATGGGGTTAGGTTGTTCCCGAAAACCTTCGAAAATATCTCCAACTAGCAGGATCAGTTGCGGATGTTGCTCTCTTACCTCTGAAATAATGGTAGCAAGCCGCTCTTCGCTTAGCATGGTGCCAATATGTAGATCGGACATGACCACAACTACTTCTCCGTCCAGCTTTGCCGGTAATTCAGGCAAGGTCACTTCGAAACGGTCCACCTCGGGAGCCGTGGTTCCCTGGTGCAGGGCAATTACCGCGAGGAGGAGGGCGAGCGCCATGGCCAAACTTCTCAGCGTTTTAGCCAAGTTTGGTAAGAAACAGCCACCGATGGTCACAAACTCAACGGCCAACAGGCTGCAGGTTAGGAGAAAAAGGGTGCCCATCCAGGTCATGCCACCCATTAACAACCAACGTGACCATGGGGTGTCGACCGTGCGGCCGAAGATGAAGCTGCCGACGAATAGAAGCCATAACGCGAGGGCAATGATTATTAGATTTCTGCGCGGTCTGGGTATCTGGAAGAAGGAGATGGAGGCAGCCCGCCAAAAGACATAGCCATGGCAGATGCTGATGACGCAGGTGAAGAGGAACTCAAACATTAATGATTGTCCCAGACATTAACTTTATGGCTTGGCAGCGGGTTTTTTAAAGTCTGGTATGGTCTGTTGGGTGGGAGTAGCATCACAGCCACCTTCGCAGGAGCAGCCATTGGCCTTGCCAGAAAAGATCCGGTAGATATTTCGGCCAGCATAAAGGCCGGCGACAACAATAATCAGCCAAACAATCAAATCTTCCCACATGCTGTTTGCCTCCTTCGTATCGAGCCGGTGACCATAGTGGATAATAAACCATCCCGGTGGAATAACTCTAAGCACTTTACTGCGGGAGGACCGGCACAGTTCAATTATTTTCTTCGGCTGTCCCAGGTGGATTAAGAAATTCTTTTATGACCTTCTTTAACTCAGGAAAAGTTCCGGCATCGTAGATTTTCTTGCGTAAAGTGGCGCTGCCTGGTTGCCCTTTGAAGTAACGTCCGGCCTGGCTCTTGGTTCTGGCCAAGACCAGTTCCACAGGGCAGAATTGCTCGATAAGCTGAAGATGGCGCAGGAGGGATGGCAGGATGGTGGCGATGGTGGATGGGTGGGGTTCCTGGCTAAAGATAAAGGGATTACCCAGAGCCGCCCGGCCGATCATAACTGCATCGCAGCCGGTTTCGGCCATCATGGCAAGGCCATCCTGGTAACTGTGAATGTCCCCGTTGCCGATCACCGGGACGGCAACGGCCTTTTTTGTTTGGGCTATGACGGCGCGGTTGACGGTGCCGCCGAAGCCGTCGCTCCAGGTGCGGCCGTGGACGGTGATCGCATCGGCCCCTGCCCCGGCCGCCATTCTTGCGAACTCCGGCCCGGTGATTTCCTGGTGGTTCCAGCCGATTCTGATTTTGACAGTCACCGGCAGGCTGGTGTTGGCCCGTACTTTTTCGATGATCGCCTCGGCCAGTTGCGGTTGCCGCATCAGGGCACAACCAGCCCCTTTCTTAATCACCTTACGCACCGGACAGCCCATGTTGATGTCAATGGCGTCAATGGGTAGTTCGGACAGGAAGGCCGCGGCCTCACCCATGTAATCAGGTTCGGCGCCGAAGAGCTGCATGGTGACAGGCCTTTCTTCCGGAACGGTGGCCAGCATCTCTAGGGTGTTCTTCTGGCGAAAAACCAGACCATGGCAGCTAAGCATCTCTGAGTAAACTAAAGCAGCACCATGTTCCCGGCAGAGAAGGCGGAAGGGCAGATCGGTATAACCGGCCAGCGGTGCCAGAATAAAAGGTGATTGGAGTCGTAAGTTGCCGATGCGCATGGAGTGGGGGCTTGGTAGTGAGTAATGGGACTTAAGGGAGTAATGGGACAAATAGGAAAACTGCTTCCTATCTGTCCTATCGCTCCCATGGGTCACATAGTAACCAATCGGTTATCTGCCCATAACCTCCTCCACCGAGCTCACCACGTGCTCTACCGTAAAGCCGAATTCCTTGAAGAGTAACTCAGCCGGGGCCGATTCGCCGAAACGATCGAGGCCGATGATCTTGCCTCGGCATCCGGCATATTTATGCCAGAGTCCGGTGACCCCAGCCTCCACCACCACCCGGGCGCTGACGCTGTCTGGCAAGACCTGCTGACGATAGGCTGCATCCTGTGCCTCAAAAACATCAACTGCCGGCATGGAAACCACTCGGATCTTTCGGCCATTATCGTTCAGAACTTTGGCGGCATTCATGGCCAGCTCCACCTCGGAACCGGTGGCAATGATGATCGCCTCCGGCGTGACGCCAACGCAGTCGGAGAGAATGTAGCCACCTCGGTTGATCGCGGCCAATTGCTCAACTGTCCGTGGCATATGCGGCAGGTTCTGTCGGGAGAGCAGCAGGGCGCTGGGGCCATCGGTCTTTTCGATGGCATGCTTCCAGGCCACCGCCGTCTCCACCGCATCGCAGGGGCGCCAGACGCCCATGTTGGGGATCAGGCGCAGGGTGGCGGCCTGCTCAACCGGCTGGTGGGTGGGGCCGTCCTCGCCCAGGCCGATGGAATCGTGGGTGAAGACATAGATCGAACGTTGTTTCATCAGGGCGGCCATGCGCAGGGCGTTTCTGGCGTATTCTGAGAAGATCAGGAAGGTGGCGGTGTAGGGGATAAATCCGCCGTGCAGGGCGAGTCCGTTGGCGATGGCCGCCATGCCGAACTCGCGCACACCGAAGAAGATGTAGTTGCCGGCCTGATCTTCCTGGATTCCCCTACTGCCCTTCCAGAGGGTAAGGTTGGAACCTGCCAGGTCGGCCGAGCCGCCGATCAGTTCCGGCAGGAGCGGCCCGTAGCCATTCAGGCAGAGTTGGGAGGCCTTGCGGGTGGCGACTTTTTCTGCCTTGGCATCGGTGGCGGCCAAAAAGGCGGCGGCGCCTGCGTTCCATGTAGCGGGGAGATTTCCGCTCATCCGTTGGGTGAATTCGGCGGACAGCTCAGGGTAAGCGGCATGGTAGGCGGCAAATTTCTCGTTCCAGGCTATTTCTGCGGTATTGCCGCGATCCCTGGCATCCCAGCCTGAGTAAATATCTGCCGGGATTTCAAAAGGTGGATAAGGCCAGTCCAGGTTAGCGCGGGTCAAGGTGATTTCTTCCTCGCCCAGCGGGGCACCGTGACATACCTCCTTACCCTGCTTGTTGGGAGCGCCGCAACCGATTACGGTCTGACAGCAGATCAGGCTCGGTTTGCCAGTGACGGAACGGGCCTCGGCCAGGGCGGCTTGGATGGCCAAAGGATCATGGCCGTTGACCCGGTCGATGACATGCCAGCCGTAAGCCCGGAACCGCATGGGGGTATTATCGGTGAACCACCCCGCCACTTCACCATCGATGGAGATGCCGTTGTCGTCGTAAATGGCGGTGAGTTTACCAAGTTTCAGGGTGCCGGCCAGGGAGCAGACCTCGTGGGAAATCCCCTCCATCATGCAACCGTCACCCATGAAGGTGTAGGTGTGGTGATCGACAATTGTATGGTCGGGGCGGTTGAAGTGGGCGGCCAGGGTGCGTTCGGCGATGGCCATGCCCACGGCATTGGCAATCCCCTGACCCAAGGGGCCGGTAGTGGTCTCGATCCCGGGGGTATAGCCGTATTCTGGGTGGCCGGGAGTCTTGGCATGGAGTTGGCGGAAATTCTTAATGTCGTCGATGGACAGGTCGTAGCCGGAGAGGTGCAGCAGCGAATAAATCAGCATCGAACCATGCCCGTTGGAGAGGACGAAGCGGTCCCGGTCGGCCCATTTCGGGTTGGCTGGATTGTGTTTCAGAAAGTCGTTCCACAATACCTCGGCGATATCGGCCATGCCGAGCGGAGCGCCTGGATGGCCGGATTTTGCTTTCTGGACCGCGTCCATGCTTAGGGCGCGGATGGCGTTGGCGAGTTCTTTACGGGATGGCATGGGCTTTCCTCTCTGGCATGGTGTTGCGGAAAATATCCGTTGAAATACTACTTTAATTTAGTTTCCTCGACTGTTGCTTCACTCAATGAAGTCAAAAGCTTGAGGTAGATCTGTTCGGCAAGCTCGTCGGCGATTACCGCCAGGGCTTCTTCCTTGTTTGAGCGGTTTCGAACAGCATCCTCGCCGGCCAGAAAACTACGTTCCCGCACCGTGTCGTTGACCTCCCAAAGGGGCTTGCCCGTGGCCCGAGCAGTCAAATGATAAGAAACCTTCATCCAGGCCTTGAGGGTAGTGGCCCGGTCCCCGCTGTTATATGCGGTAGCGGGATTGTTTACCGACATTATGGTACCGGAGAGAAGGTAGTCGGCCCGATTGGGATCAACCTCCAGGCGAAACAGTCGCGATTGTTGGAGCCAGTCCGCGGTCTTTTGTAGCAGAAAACCCTCCAGGGCAATCTCGTTGGTCCGATTCTCCCAGGTGGCGGCGTGGATGCTGATGGCGCCGACCTCAGCGGGGCGGGAAGCGGGATGGTGATAACCGCAGCCCGCCAGGAGCAAGAGGACGACCAGGACGTGAAGATCACGAATCTTCACGAAACCACGATATTGATCAGTTTGTTTGGTACAACGACCACCTTGCGGACGGTTTTGCCTTCGGTGAATTTTATGACATTGGCATCATTTAAAGCCTGCTCCTTGAGGTTGTCCTCGGCGGTGCCCGGCGTGGCCAACAGTCGGCTTCTGACCTTGCCGTTGACCTGGATCACTACGGTGATCTCGTCTTCGGCGGCGGCCGCCGCGTCGAACTGGGGCCATGGGTGCAGTCCCAGGGTGTTGGTATGGCCGGTGGCCTGCCACAGTTCCTCGCAGAGATGCGGGGTCATAGGCGACAGCAGGAGCAACACTGACTCAACTGCTTCGCGGATTACCTCTGGCGCCACGGTTTCCTTACCTTCATCGCCGGTCAAGGAGAAGAGCAGATTGGTAAGTTCCATGAGGGCGCTGATGGCGGTGTTGAAATGGAAGCGGCCCTCAATGTCGTTCCCCACTTTTCTGATAGTCTGGTGGGTCTTACGATGGAGGGCGCGGCTGCTGTCATTGAGGTTACCTGGATTGATAAGGCCGGTGGCCTGATTGATCATTTCAAGGTTGGTCATCACAAAGCGGAATACCCGGAACAGGAAGCGGGAGGTGCCGTCGACCCCTTGGTCACTCCACTCCAGTTCTTTTTCCGGTGGGGCGGCGAAAAGGCTGAAGAGTCGCACGGTGTCAGCCCCGTAGCGGATTATTAAATCGTTGGGATCGATCACGTTGCCCTTGGATTTGGACATCTTGGCGCCGTCCTTGATCACCATGCCCTGGGTGAGCAGATTGGTGAATGGTTCGGCGATGGTAAGATATCCCAAGTCGCGCAGTACCTTGGTGAAGAAACGCGAGTAGAGCAGATGCAGGATCGCGTGTTCGACCCCGCCGATGTACTGGTCAACCGGTAGCCAATAGTTAACGGACTCCTTCTCCAAAGGACCGGAGGTGAAGTCTGGACAACAGTAGCGGGCGAAGTACCAGGACGATTCGACAAAGGTATCCATGGTGTCGGTTTCGCGCCGGGCCGGGCCACCGCAGATGGGGCAATTAACCTGGTAGAAAGACTCCAAGGTATGTAATGGTGACTTGCCGGTTGGGTCGAGGTTGGCTTCCGTGGGCAGGACCACCGGCAGGTCGGCCGCCGGAACTGGCTGGACCCCGCATTTGTCGCAGTGGATCATGGGGATTGGTGCCCCCCAATACCGCTGGCGGGATATCCCCCAATCGTGTAAGCGGTAGTTAATTCGGCCTTTACCTAGCCCATGTTGTTCGGCATAGCTGATGATGGCCGCCTTGGCCGCCTCGCTGGCCAGGCCGGTGAATTCCCCGGAGGCGGTGAGAATACCGGATTCGATATACGCTTCAGCCAGGCAATCGGCAGCCAAGGTCTGGCCGACGGGATGAATCACCACCTTAAGGGGGATTTGATATTTCCTGGCAAACTCGAAATCGCGCTGGTCATGGGCTGGCACCGCCATAACTGCCCCGGTGCCGTATTCCATAAGAACGAAGTTGGCCACGTAGATTGGTACGGCCTCGCCGGTGAAGGGGTTGGTGCAGTAACGCCCGGTGAAGACACCCTCCTTCTCCATCTCGCCGGGTTGCTGGCGCTTTTTAGCGGCGATGATCCGGGCGGCAAACTCAGCCACCTTGGCTTCCTGGCCGGTACCGGCGGCCAGCTCAGTCAGCCAGGGGTGTTCGGGGGCCAGGGACATGAAGGTCACCCCGTAAATGGTGTCGGGACGGGTGGTGAAGATGGCAAGTTTGCGGTCCAACCCAGCCACCGGGAACTCCACCTCGACGCCCACTGATTTGCCAATCCAGTTCCGTTGCATGGTCAGGACTTTTTCCGGCCAGCCGGAAAGCTGGTCGCAGTCGGCCAATAGTTCCTCGGCATAGGCGGTGATCTTGAAAAACCAGCCGTTCATCTGGCGGGGCTGCACCTGACGGTCGCAGCGCCAGCATAAGCCTTCGACAACCTGCTCATTGGCCAGGACGGTCTGGCAATCCTCGCACCAGTTGACCGTGGTCACCCGCTGGTAGACGAGGCCTTTCTCGAACATCTTGATGAAAAACAATTGCTCCCAGCGGTAGTAGTCGGCGTTGCAGGTGGCGAGCTCCCGGTCCCAGTCATAACTGAACCCCATGCGCTGCAACTGCTTCTTCATGTAAGCGATATTGTTATGGGTCCAGACTGCCGGGTGGGTGTTATGCTTGATGGCGGCATTCTCGGCGGGCAGGCCAAAGGCATCCCAACCCATCGGGTGGATGACATTGAAGCCGCGCATTCTCTTGTAGCGGGCCACCACGTCGCCGATGGTGTAGTTGCGGACATGGCCCATATGGATGTTGCCGGAAGGGTAAGGGAACATTTCCAGCAGGTAGTATTTTGGACGGGTGGGATCTATTGCCGCCTTGAAGGTTTTCTCGGCAAGCCAGCGGGACTGCCAACTTTCTTCGATGGCGGCGAAGTCATATTTTAGGTTTTGCGGGTTGCTCATTTTTGTTCTCGATTAATGAGAGTCAGAATAGTCCATTCGGGCCAGGGTTTCAAAGGTGGTGAATTCGCTGATAAAGGCCAGTTCGATGGTGCCGGTGGGGCCGTTACGCTGCTTGCCGATGATCAACTCGGCGATGCCGCGCTTGGGATTGCCCTCAGATTTGTTGTAAACCTCGTCGCGATAAATGAAGCAGATCACGTCGGCGTCTTGCTCAATGGCCCCGGATTCGCGTAAATCGGAAAGTTGCGGGCGTTTGTCACTACGGCTTTCCAGACTCCGGTTAAGCTGGGAGAGGGCGATTACCGGAATATGCAGTTCCTTGGCCATGGCCTTGAGGGAGCGGGAAATCTCGCTGATCTCTTGTTCTCGCCTTTCTGTGGAACTTTTTTGACCGCGCATGAGTTGCAGATAGTCAATCACCACCAGACCCAGGTTGTGTTCGGTCTTGAGACGCCGGGCCTTGGCGCGGAGTTCCAAAACCGAAAGGGCCGGGGTGTCGTCGATGTAGATCGATGCCTCCGAGAGCATACCCACGGCCCGGGCGAGTTTCGGCCAGTCACTTTCCAGGATGTGCCCCGTCCTGACCCGTTGGGAGTCAACTTTGCTCAGAGAGCAGAGCATTCGCATCCCCAGTTGCTCCTTGGACATCTCCAGGCTAAAAACGCCAACCGACACCTTGTCAAGCAGGGCGGCGTTTTGGACAATGTTCATGGCCAAGGCGGTCTTGCCCATACTGGGACGGGCGGCGAGGATAATCAGATCGGAGGGCTGGAGACCGGCGGTCTTGCGGTCGAAGTCTTCGAAGCCGGAGGGAACGCCGGTGATCATCTCCTTGCGTTCGGAAAGCTTCTTTACATCGTTAAAGGCTGATTTGATAACAGTGCCAATAGGATAATAAGATTGACCGCTTTTATCCCGGGCGATTTCGAAGATGTTCTTTTCGGTATCATCAAGAAGCTGGTCGATGTCGTCCTGCTCTTCATAGCAACGACTGGCGATCTCGGTGGAGGTAGAGATGAGTCGGCGCAGGATCGATTTTTCCCGGACAATTTTGGCGTAGAAAACGATATTAGTTGCCACCGGTACGATGTCGGTGAGGGTGGCAAGGTAGGCGGGGCCGCCTATCTTATCGAGGTTGTTTTCATCATTGATGACATTGGACACGGTGATCAGATCTATCGGGTCGGACTTTTCGAAAAGGCGGATCATTGCCGCAAAAATCAGTCGGTGTTCCGGGCGGTAGAAGTCTTCGGAATTTATTATCTCAACGGCCTTGGGCATGGCTCCAGGCTGCAAGAGAATGGAGCCAAGTACGCACTGTTCCGCCTCGACGTTTTGCGGAGGCAGACGCTGGAAGGCGGAGACGGTTTTTTTTGCCGGTTCCATGAATGAACTGTCGGGGGGAAATAAAGAATTTTGCCGCTGGAATACGCGAAGATAACTTAAAAAAAAACGAATGAGACGTCCAGATATTTCTGGCGATTAATAAAACTAAAAAAAGCCCCGATTCCCTCTGTAAAAGGAACCGGGGCCAGGTGACGAACACTATTTAAGACTACTTAAGGCAAGCAATTATGCGGCAATCTCTCCGCCGACCGGTATGACCTGAATCTTTACCTCGGCGTTGACCTGGTAGCCAACCTTGACGGTAACCTGATATTCACCAAGGCTTTTAATGGGTTCGCTTAAGCTGATTTTGCGTTTGTCGATGGACACGCCGAGGGTAGCCAGTTTGTCGGCAATGTCTGCGGTGGTAACGGAACCGAAGAGTTTGTCTTCATCTCCGGCCCGTTGTTCGATAACTACAGTCAACTCGGTGATTTTCTTGGCGATGGACTCGGCATCGGTGCGCATTGACGCCTTGCGCGCCTCAATTGCAGCCTTCTCCTTTTCCAGTATGGCTAAACTGGCCTTAGTGGCCAAAATAGCCTTTCTCTGGGGCAGCAAATAATTGCGGCCATAACCACCTTTAACTTTTACCACATCGCCTTCTTCGCCCAAGGTATCGATCAACTCTTTGAGAATAACTTCCATGGCTTTATTCCTCCCTTCTCACGATGGAAATATCTTGGTGAGATATTAAAAATTATTTGGTTTGCTTAATCTTCGAATACATCCGGTTTGGGTCTTGGCTTCCGGAAATCTGCCCAGACATCAACCAAACCTGCTACTGCCAATATCACTATTCCATAGGCCTGAACTAAGACCAGCAGGAAAATCAAGAAACGTAAAGCACCAGGAACCGACCAGCGGTTCAGGAGTGAGGTTAAAAGGGTCAACCCCTGAAAAAAATACAGGGTCCCTGAAACCAATAGTAAGTTTAAGCCAAAATAATTAATTAGCTGAACAGGTACAAGTAAACATGTTCCTGCCAAAATAACCATACCCACAAGTGGTTCCGGTAAACGCCAAGTGGCAAATTCCGGCCAAGGGGCAAGCGCTGCATTCTTGCGCCTGAGCAGATATTGTCCCGTAATCATGTTAAAGAATACTGTGTTCAACATGGTTATGAGAAGTAAACCAGGCATCACCTTTGGCAACAAACCACGTAACCCGGTAAGGGTGCTTTCTATCTCAAGCGCTTGTTCTGGAGCCAGTTGGGCATTCTCTTTTAGTGTCTTACCTACCTCAACCAGGCCTTGATCGAGGCTGACGACAATGTCGCCATAAAGTCCGGAAGACCCCGGCTGGCTGATCCCATATACAAAAGCCCAAAGCGCCCAGCCCAGAATGAGGACCAGAAAAGCATAAAGACCGGCGCGAATTGGTGCGTCGTGTTTGTTTCGGGCTTCCAAGGCCAAGGTAATACCGGATGGAAGCATCAGGAGCGTGAAGATAAATGCCCCGGATTGACCAATAAAACTGCTAATCGCGCCGCTGATCAGCAACGCTAGTGTCACAGTGATCAGGCCACGAATACGGCCAGATTCGAGTAGATAATAAAAAGCCGGTAAAGGGGCAAAAATCTGCAACCCCATTAAGGCCGGGGTAACCGCTGGCAAAGTCCAGGTTGACACGGTAATCGCAGCTGCCAGCGGATTAAGATGCTGTTTGTCGGTCAAACCACGTAAATTTATCATTAAGCCGATAGCGCTGGCCCGGCTTAGAAGTTTACGTTGCCACTATATGGCAACAGCGCAATCTGCCGAGCTCTCCGGATGGCTTCGGTGAGCTGGCGTTGATGTTTTGCGCAGTTGCCATAAATCCGGCGGGGAATGATCTTGCCGCGTTCTGTGACAAAATTTTTCAGGGTACGGACTTCCTTGTAATCGATAGCCAGACTCTCGTCAGAGCAGAACCGGCATACTTTTTTCCGAATAAAAGTTTTGGTCCCCTGGGGCTTTCTGGTCTTGGTCGTTTTTCTTTGAAAACTCATGACTGATCTCCATCAGTAATTTTCTTATATAAATGCCGTTGCTCTTAGACTTCTGCTTCCTCGATTACTTCGGCTGTTTCTGGGGTCGCCTGCTCATCAGGGGAAGCAGTATCTTCAGGGAGGGCGGAATAAACATCCTGAAGCTTCACGGTCAAGTACTTCATGACCCGATCGTCGATCCGGCAGATTCGCTCTAACTCGCTTACCACCTCAGGTACCCCAGCATACTGTATATAGAGGTAAAAACCTTGTTGTTCTTTCTCAATACTGTAAGCCAATTTCTTTAGGCCCCATCGATCAAGCTTGATAATCGAGCCTTTAAAGCCCTCGATGATGCCGGTTGCCCGGTCGATTACCTTTTTGATTTCATCCTCGCCCAGTGAAGGCTTTAGGATAGTAATGGTTTCGTACCTGCGCATGGTGGTCTCCTTATGGACTCGATTTATGCGGCCCTCGACCTGTCTGAAAAGCTGGTCGGGAGCAAGGAGTAATAGTCCTGCCGCCCCGCTGGGGCAGGAAAAATAAGGGCCTTTGATAACATAGCCATATGAGGGTGTCAATAATTTTCCCGGTGAGCGAGGGAAGTTATATTGTTGAAAATACTTCTACTCTTCGCTCTTAACGGCGTGCCAGTAGCGCTGCATTTCGGCAATATCCAAATTTTCGATGGCGATTCCGTCGTTCTTCGCCAATTCACACATTCTGGAGAAGCGACGGATGAATTTATTGGTCGCTTTTTGCAGAGTTGACTCGGCATCGAATCCAGCTTTGCGGGCTATATTAACTACGGTGAAAAGAATGTCTCCGATTTCGTCTTCGATTTCAGCTGGGTTTCCTTTGCCTACGGCCTCTTTCAACTCATTGACTTCCTCGTCAAGTTTCTCAAAAACGCTCGCCAGGTCGGGCCACTCGAAACCACTGCCAACAGCCTTGCTTGAGACACGTTGGGCTCTAAGGAGCGCTGGCAATGACTTGGGGAGTGAAAAGATGCCGCGTTCCGGTACCCCCTTTTTTTTGTTTTCGCTGGCTTTGATATGGTTCCAGTTACGACGCAGGTCAGTTTCGTTATTGATTTTAACGTCGCCAAAGACATGTGGGTGTCGATTGATCATTTTGGCTGTAATGGAATCAAGGACTTCTCCAAGGGTGAAGGAATTATTTTCTTGGTAAAGATTGCTCATAAAAATTATTTGGAAGAACATGTCGCCCAGTTCCTCTTTGACATGTTGGTGCTCGTCAAAATCAATCGCTTCTAAGAGTTCGTGTAATTCTTCCAATAAATAGGGACGAAAAGTGGCCACAGTTTGTTTTATATCCCACGGGCAACCATCTGGTTGGCGAAGTTTGGTGATTACTTTGTTTAGTTTGGAAAATTTTTCATCGATATCGCTCATTGTATGACCTGGGTGAATTGTTTAATGAGATGCAACTGTAAGTTATGTAGGCTGCAAGCAAAAAAATCAAAAAAGTATTTGCTAAACCTATCAAAAAAGATCTAAGATTTCCTTGAAATTCTAATAAAAACATTTATCATTAGCAAAAAGAGTAAGGATTTGTTTTAGGGTGTTAATAATAAGCCCGGCTTAATGGGTTTACTAGAGTTACATAGTAATTGTTTTGGTTACAAGGGGTGTTAAACATGCGGCCCGGCGCTTTTCCGGGAGCCGAAGTAACATTAAGGAGCGGCAAAATGGCCAAGAAAGCATTACTCGAAAAACACAAGGATGTTGCAAGGATCGACCAAGAGTCGAAGCGCACCCATGGCTGGTATGTCAGGGTGAGATTTTACGGGAAAACCCACTCAAAATTCTTTTCAGACAAGAAGAACGGCGGCAGGTATTCGAGCCTTTTGGCTGCACTTGCTTGGCGTGATAAGACCGAGACCGATCTTGGTAAAGTACGAACCGACAAACATGTGGTGACCGTAAGCAATACTTCCACCGGGGTTGTGGGTGTGCGGCTTAATGAAAAACTACATCGTTATGAGGTTAGTTGGGTAAATAGCGAGGGACGTCAGGGGAAAACTTCTGTATCCATTCTTAAGCACGGAAAGAAGAAGGCCTTTGAATTGTCCTGTGAGATCCGTAAGACCAAGGAGTCAGCTCGTCTGGCTGCTTGATTTAATTACTGACTCATTTGGCTTGAGACTTCTCTGCTGGGCTGTCTGGTGTAAACCAAACAGCCCATTTTTTTGTGGGCGCTCGGCTCGTTTTTTTCTGCTTGACTACCCAACCCATTAGAACTATGATCCCGCCATTTGTTTGAATTGAAACCTAATTAAATGGGTTTATGCCAACTTTAAGGTGTCGTTTTTTGCGCGTTTGTTGCTGGATTAATTTAATAATATTTCTTAGGAGGATCGACAATGTCAGTTAGCGTAGTTGGGCACTCAAGCCCCGATACCGATTCTGTGGCTTCCGCCATCGCGTATGCCAACTTTCTTAAGGCCACCGGGACGGATGCTGTACCTTGTGCGCAAGCCGCTGGCGCTGATTTGAGCCCAGAAACCAAGTTGGTCCTGGAAAAATTTGGCCTGGCCGCTCCCGAAAAGCTCACCGACGCTGCCGGGAAAAAGCTGGCACTGGTTGACTTCAGTGATATCGCCCAAGCGCCTGCCAACATTGGCAGCGCCGAGCTCGTAGGTGTCGTCGATCACCACAAGATTGGCGACATCACAACCAATGGCCCCATCTTTTTTTATGCCCAGCCTGTCGGGTGCACCTGCACTGTTCTGTATGAAATGTATGTGACCAACAAAGTTGAGTTACCTAAGAATATTGCGGGTGCGATGCTTTGCGCTATTCTCAGCGACACTGTAAATTTCAAATCTCCCACCTGCACCGACGCCGACAAGAAAGCCGTTGCCGCTTTGAAGGTCATTGCCGGTGTGTCAGACACCGATACTCTTTTCATGGATATGCTTAAGGCCAAATCGGCCGTGGATGGCTACGCTATCAAGGACCTGATTTTCCGTGACTATAAAGATTTTGACATGAAGGGCAAGAAGATAGGGGTTTGCCAGCTCGAATTGGCCACCCTCGATCAGGTTGCCGCCATTCGTGCCGATCTACTCAAAGGCCTTGAGGCTGTTAAGTCTGAAGGACGCCACTCGGTGTTGATGATGTTGACCGATGTTGTTAAGGAAGGCACCGAACTTGTTGTTCTCTCAGATGAGCCGGCAGTAATTGAGCAGGCCTTTGGCAAGAAGCTGGAGGGGGGGATCATGTGGCTTGATGGTATGATGAGTCGTAAAAAGCAGACCATCCCGCCGTTGCAGAAGGCCTTCGGCTGTTAGTCGATTATTATATTTCATGAAAAAGGGCCGCCCAACTTGGGCGGCCCTTTTTTTATGGTTGTGCGCCAAGATTAGCCTGATGCAGCAAAACTGAAACCCGCTGGTTTTTGATTGACAAGGCAGGGTGTGATTTTTAATAAGGAAGGCTTCACGTTTACTTCGAATTGGTGCGATATAACGTTTGTTTTGATTTGAAATAAGGAACTGAGATTCATGATCGCAAGATATCGTCAGCATGTGGAAGAACGGGCCGAGGCCGGGTTACCGCCGTTACCTCTGAATGAAGAGCAGACCAAGTCCTTGGTGGCGCTGTTACTGGACCCTGCTACCGGGGAAACGGGATTTCTCCTGGAACTTCTAACTCAGCGCGTGCCGCCAGGCGTGGATGCGGCCGCCCGGGTTAAGGCTGACTTCCTTTCCCGTGTGGCAAAAGATGAAGTAAGGGTCGCCGGGCTCGATCGCCAACGGGCAGTGTTCCTGCTCGGCACCATGTATGGAGGGTATAACATCAAGCCTTTGATTGAGGCCCTCGACGATGAAAATATTGGCGCGGCGGCTGCTGATGCTCTTGCACAAACTATTCTGGTCTATGATGCCTATAAAGAGGTTATGGCCAAGTCTTCAACCAATCTTTGGGCGAAAAAGGTGGTTAATGCTTGGGCCGAGGCAGAGTGGTTTACCGGTCGCGCCGAGTTGCCGGAGGAGATCACCGTCACTGTGTTCAGGGTTGATGGCGAAACGAACACCGATGACTTCTCTCCAGCCTCCGAGGCTTGGAGCCGCCCCGATATTCCCTTGCACGCCCAGGCCATGTTGCGCAGTAAAATGGCAGATGGGCTCACGAAAATCGAGGAACTGAAGGGGTTGGGCCATCCTATTGCCTTTGTCGGCGATGTGGTTGGTACCGGTTCGTCACGTAAATCAGCGATCAACTCGGTCCTCTGGTATATCGGTCATGATATACCTTATGTGCCCAATAAGCGGCAGGGCGGGGTGGTACTTGGTGGCAAAATCGCCCCGATTTTTTTCAATACCGCCGAAGATTCCGGCGCTTTGCCCATTGAGTGTGACGTAACCAATCTTAAAATGGGGCAGATTGTACGTATCCAAACCCGTCTTGGCCGAATTGTTGATGCATCGGGCCAGCTTCTTTCGTCCTTCAGCCTCAAACCCTCGACTCTAGCCGATGAACTGCGGGCTGGTGGCCGCATTCCCCTGATAATCGGCCGGGGTTTAACCGATCAGGTACGTGCGGCTTTAGGTCTAAGCATGAGTCAGGTCTTTGTTCGGTCGCAGCCGGTCCCCGAAACCGGCAAAGGATATACCCTGGCCCAAAAGATTGTCGGCAAGGCCTGCCGTCTCCCAGGGGTCCGGCCTGGCGCGTATTGCGAGCCCAGGATGAGCACAGTCGGCTCCCAGGACACCACCGGGGCGATGACCCGTGACGAGCTAAAAGAACTTGCTTGTCTGGGATTCTCGGCCGATCTGGTCATGCAGAGCTTCTGTCATACCGCCGCCTATCCGAAACCGGTTGATATCAAACTACACCGTGAACTGCCGGTCTTCTTCGAAAGCAGGGGCGGGGTTGCCCTGCGCCCTCGCGATGGGGTCATTCATTCCTGGCTGAATCGTATGGTTCTGCCTGACACCGTTGGCACCGGCGGGGATTCTCACACTCGTTTTCCCATTGGTATTAGTTTTCCGGCTGGGTCCGGGCTGGTGGCCTTTGGGGCCTCGTTGGGAATGATGCCGCTGGATATGCCAGAATCGGTGTTGGTCCGTTTCAAGGGTGAGCTGCAACCAGGTGTTACTCTGCGTGACCTGGTCAACGCTATCCCTTATGTCGCCATCCAGCGCGGTTTGCTTTCCGTCGGTAAGGCCGGGAAGAAAAATGTTTTTTCCGGACGTATCCTGGAAATAGAAGGATTGCCGGATCTGAAGGTTGAACAGGCATTCGAGCTTTCCGATGCATCGGCCGAACGCAGCGCTGCTGCCTGCACCGTGCGGCTAAACCCGGAGCCGGTGGTCGAGTTCATCCGCTCCAATGCGGCACTTCTAAAGTGGCTGGTTCGTGAGGGTTATCAGGACAAGAGCACCTTGGCTAGGCGGATTGCTGCCATGGAGGCCTGGCTGTCACAACCGGAACTGTTGGCACCTGATGCGGAAGCTGAATACGCGGCAGTGCTGGAGATTGACCTGGCCGAAATCACCGAACCGATCTTGGCCTGCCCTAACGACCCGGATGATGTTAAACCGCTGTCCCAGTTGGCTGGCACCAGGATCGACGAGGTCTTTCTTGGTTCTTGTATGACCAATATCGGCCATTACCGGGCGGCGGCGAAACTGCTGGATGGAACGGGGCAGGTGCCCTGTCGGCTCTGGATCGCACCGCCCACGAAGATGGATGAGCGTCAGCTAGTGAGCGAAGGAATATACGCCATCTTTGGCCGGGCCGGTGCCCGTACCGAGGTGCCCGGTTGCTCTCTCTGTATGGGCAATCAAGCCCGGGTCAAGGCCGGGACCACGGTCCTCTCAACCTCCACCCGCAACTTCCCGCAGCGAATGGGCGATGATACCTCTGTTTACCTGGGATCCGGGGAACTGGCAGCGATTACCGCTAAACTTGGACGACTGCCGACGGTGGCGGAGTATATGAATGATATGGCGAAGGTCACCCAGGTTGCCGGGGAGATTTATCGGTATCTGAACTTTGACCAACTGGCTGATTACAACGGTTAATTTGTAAGAATTGTGGGAAAGGGGGCGTGCCGCTGGAAGGGCCCGGGGATTTCGGTCAATCTGGAGTAGTGCTTTAGCGTGTTGTTGCTGGTCAATCACGTCTGAAATAGGAGCATTCTATGCGTAAATTGATTTTCCTCGCCATGGTCGTGGTCATCCTCTGCGGAGCAGGGTGTAGTCCCTCGACCTATCTCGTCAGTGAGCCGAGGGCCTTCAAGGCCTGTCTGAGCGACGATTCTGGTGGTCGCGATCTCTCTTTCGATATTTTGCTGGAGATCCTGCGCCGACAGAATGGTTGGGTGCTCGAACGCATCAGTAAGGAAAAGTATGAGATTGATGTCCGCGCTTGTCGTGGCTCGTACTGTATTCCATTGCTGGTTACGGTTGAATCTGATGGACGAGTGCTTTGGCGCCGTGATCCCACCCAGGTCATCGACAACAAGTGGGCCGATGAATTGAAACGCTGGCTCAACCGCATCGAAGAGGGCTATGCTAAACGGCGGTGCGCCAAGGGATTAAGGGACTAATTTGCCCGCCCATTGTTAGACACTGGAAGGTGGCACGTTGACAAGGAGTTATCGGCAATGTAGGGTTGAAGGTCTAGTGACCGGCTGCCGCGGCGGCTTAATCTCAACAGGAGGAAGTAATGCAGATCAGTGATCCTAACCCGCACCTTAAACTCCAGGAGATGTGCGATTGCTACCTGGAAACCGATTTTCGCCTGCAGATGGCCAAGCTCTGCAAGCAGCCCGGCCCTGACCGGGAGGAAGAAGCGTTCCGTTATCTGGCTCTGGCCCTAATGCATGCTATCACCGAACAGGCCCGAAAACTCTCCATGAAAAAGGAGAAGCTGGAGGTCAAGGTCAAGGTGGAGGGCAACGGTGACAAACACAGCCTACCGGCCCCACCGGTGGACTTGTTTGGTGTAGTGGTGGCCACAGTAAGGGCGATCTTGCACCTTGAAGATGAGAAGGGCGAATCCATGCTCTCTCTGGGGCTGCGCAACGGGGCAGTCGATATGCGGGTTAAGCTTCGCGCCAAGGATGACGAGGTCTCGTTGCGTTTCGAATTAAGCTGATCTGGTTAAGTCTGGCCACGCTGAACTGCATGTTATGGAATCATGGAATGAGAGTTATACCGCAATAGTTTAGTTTCACATTAGCGGGTTATGTCTAGCAGGATTTTGTGATGATCTCCAGGATTTTTTAGATCTTTGCCGAGGCCGTGGCAAATAAGTCATGGGCCTGCGACCGGGGCTGCGCCACTTGCTGTACCAGGAGTGCGACCCTGACTGATGGAGAGTGCCGATTGATTGGCGACTTTCTCCAAGAAGATTGTTGGCTAACCTACCGATGCCGGGGCTGTTGGTAGAGCCTCAAGAAACTGAGCCTGTCGAAAAATATCTGGCCAAAATCGGTAAGGCCATGGCTCTTGCCTTGGGTGGCCTGCTTAACGTTTCTCCAGATTAACAATACGGCGACTGGAGGGGGCACCAAGCCCCCTCCCTCTCAGCTTGGTCGTTTGATTGTCATTTTACGGGCGCCTTAACGACCTCAATGTCCGGCCTCCGCATTTACCATACCTCCGATCATCAGGCCGTCGTTATCTAGTACCACCCAAATTCAAAATGTTGGTGAATGTCGTGAAAGCTAATGCGCGTATTGTCAGGCGGGATTATTCCCGTCTCGATGTCCCTGAGGTCCTTGATCTTCTCTTTTATCCTCGTCGGGAAGAACGGGGAGGCGGCCCGGATGGCTGCGTGGATCTGGCGCTGGAGGTTGAGGAAGGTATCTTCGTTGGCGCCAGGTTGCATTTGCCCTTGGAGTTGACCGGCCCCAATGTCCTCTTTTTCCATGGTAACGGGGAAACAGTTGGAGATTATGACCGTGTGGGGCCATCTTTCTGCGAGTTGGGGATCGGATTTCTGGTTGTCGACTATCGCGGCTATGGCTGGAGTGGGGGGATCCCCACTGCCACCAGTATGGTACGTGACTGCTACCCGATTTTTGACCAGATCCGCGAATTTTTGGCAGCTGCAGGTCGCACCGGCCCCCTGGCAGTGATGGGCAGGTCTCTTGGTAGCGTATGCGCCCTGGAGCTGGCAGCCTTCCGGTCAGGGGACTTTGCCGGGCTGATTATCGAAAGCGGTTTTGCCACTACCATGCCGGTGCTAGAAAACCTGGGGGTGGATACTGCCGCCTTGGGGTTGAGCGAGGATGACGGCTTCGGCAATCTTTTGAAGATTAAGACCTATCAGAAACCGGTCCTGATCATTCACGCTATGAACGATGAGCTGATTCCGCTGAATCAGGCCGCCGACCTGCAAGCGGAGTGCCCGGCTGTGGCCAGGGAACTGCAAATGGTGCCGGGTGCCGGCCATAACGACATCATGACTAGGACCGGTAAAATGTACTTCGAAGTAGTTAAGAAGTTTGTTGGCCGGATGGGACGGCCGCCCCGGCGCAAGAAACCTGGGGTCAGGTAGAATCAGTTTTTTTGTAGTCCGGCGTTGCCGATTATGGGTCGGCTTCTTCAGGAGATAATCAGGGCGGACGTTGGCCAGGGCGGTAAAAATGGTCGCCCTGGTTGCGGGCTCCAGGGTGTAGATCGATTTTTCCAGTAAGTCGTGAATTTTCTGTCGCTTGGACTGGCCGGACAGCGGGCAGGGGTTGGCCACCGGGGACAAGGAGAATTCATCGCCCAGAGCGTGGATTTCCGCCTTGGTCAAGAAGGCCAGGGGGCGGATCAGGGCCAGTTTTCCCCCGAAGAATTCCTGCTTGGGCACCATGGTGCTGAGGTTGCCGCCGTAGAAGAGGTTCAGAAAGAAGGTCTCGATGATGTCTTCCTGGTGGTGGCCCATGGCGAGCTTGTTGCAATTCTTCTCCTCGGCCAGGGCGAAGAGTCGACTGCGCCGTTGCCTGGCGCAGTAAAAGCAGCCGCTCCGGCCATCCTCGGCTTCCAGTGCCCGGCGGCCGAAAGTAGTTTTTTCGACCAGATAGTCCACTCCCAACCGTGCAAGTTTGCTGGCCACCTGCTCCGCTTCGTCACTACCGAAACCCATGTCCAGATGCACTGCCAGGAGCTGATAGTTGATTGGGGCCTTGGTTAGCCAGTGCTGGAGAATTTTGACCAGGACCAGGCTGTCGATGCCGCCGGAGACGGCGATTAGGACACGGTCGCCGTCGGCCAGCATCCCATATGTATGCAGGGCCTGGCCGATCCGATGGTTAATAACTTTGTCTAGCACGGGAAGGAATGGATTGGCTTTAGGGGACCGGGGCGGTCAGTTCTGGGCAGGCGGAGAATTTGCGTTTCAGGGCCTCCCCGGTCAGATCGGCAATGGTTATCCATTTGAAGCCCCTTTTGAAGGCTTGCCCAATGGTCAGGACGTTTTCCGAAACTGGTAGCTGGGTTTCGTCGAACTGACCGAAACAGGTGACTTTGCCGTCGGCCAAGTTGGTTAGGCGGAAGGAAAAGGCCAGTGAAGCCGGATCGGTGGCGGAATATTCGTCTCCCAGTCGCTCCCGGTACCGTTCCAGGGTGACTGAAAGCGCTGCCTGGCAGCCAAGCTTTTCCCCGGCAACCTGTAGTAGTTGCTGGTTATTACCGGTGCTGGCGCCCAGAAGGGACTGGAGCTGATCTTCGCCAAGCATGAGCATGCGGGAATCGTTGCCGAAATGCGTCTTGATATGGGCAGTAAAAGCGGCCAGATATCGTTCGAGATCGGCGTTTTTGGCGGTTACCGGCATAATCATGACCCGTTGCGGTTCGCTGGCTGTGGCCGCGTTTCCCCACAGGCAGAGGCCCGAGAGCAAAATGATAGAAAGGAGGCTGTATTTGAAAAAAACGGCTTTCATAACGACCCCTTGGAAGAAAGAGGCCCGCTTAATCGTGGTTCAACTGAAGAAGCAAGGTCCAGGCAGCGGCCGACGGCCTTGAAGATGGCCTCCAAAATGTGATTGGCATTGTCGCCGTGGACCACTTCAATATGTAAAGTCAGTCCGGCATGCAGGGTAAGTGCCCTGAAAAATTCTTGGACCAGGGCGGTATCGAAACGCCCAACTTTCTGCTCTCTGATTGTCGCGCCGAAGTGGAGAAAGGGTCGGTTGGAAAAGTCGCAGGTGGCCCGAACCAGGGTTTCGTCCATGGGAACGGCGGCCAAGCCGTAGCGGCGGATGGCGGCGAAATCGCCCAGGGCTGCCTTGAATGCCTGGCCCAGGCAGATGCCCAAATCTTCGACGGTGTGATGGTCGTCGATCTCGGTGTCACCCTTGGCATTAATCTTCAAATTGAAGAAGCCGTGCACGGCAAATAAGGTCAGCATGTGGTCCATGAAGGGGACACCGGTATCAATCTCTGCCATGCCCTGGCCGTTGATATCCAGCGTGACTCGAATGTCGGTCTCCCTGGTCTGCCGGATGATTTCACCTTTCTTGGTGTTGCTGTTATTCATGAAATCTCCTGTTCTGGTAAACGTTGCGGTGTTGCTCATAAAGAGTTAAAAGCGCTTAAGGGTTTCGGTGCCCAGAACATAACATGGAACCCTTACAACTCAAACGTTTTCCGCCTTAATCCGGTGTGTCTGTGGGAAGAAAGCCTCGGGACTAGGCGAACCCCTTATGAATTGCGGCAAATTCCAGCTTTTTTTATTGACACTCAGGAATGACTTTGTGTATAGTCGCCCCGTTGCTCGCAAGGGTACTTGTCAGCGGGAATAACTCAGTGGTAGAGTGCAACCTTGCCAAGGTTGAAGTCGCGAGTTCGAATCTCGTTTCCCGCTCCAGAAATTGTCAAGGTTCGAACCATGTTCGAGCCTTTTTTCATTGTCTTCCGGGATGGCGCCGGAAGAGTCGTCTGGCGGTTTGACTGGCGGCGTTATCAAGGTTTTATTGAGGCACGAGATGAAGACTTATCTGACTCCGGTCAAAGAGATCGAAAGAAATTGGCTGTTGGTAGATGCCGATGGTAAGGTTCTTGGCCGCTTGGCCACCGAGATTGCTTCACGTTTACGGGGCAAGCATAAGCCGACCTATTCCACTTTCATCGACAATGGAGATTTTATTGTGGTGGTTAACGCCGACAAGATCCGTTTGACCGGCAATAAATGGGAAGACAAAGAATACCATCATCATACCAGCTACATGGGTGGCCTCAAGACTGCTACTGCCCGTGAGATGATGGAGAAGAAGCCCACCGAGATCATCCGACTGGCTGTGCAGGGGATGCTGCCTAAGAATACTCTCGGCCGGGCCCAGTTAAAGAAACTGAAAATCTACGCCGGTACCGAGCATCCCCACGTCGCTCAGCAGCCGACCGTCCTTGAACTGTAATTAACCGCAAGCTCGTTTGGAGAAAAGATGGCTGAGAGTTACTACGCAACAGGAAAGAGAAAGACTGCCATTGCCAGGGTTTGGCTCAGACCCGGCAAGGGTAATATCAAGTTGAACCGCACCACCAATGTCGAGGACTATTTCGGCGGTGGAGACAATTACCGGTTGATTGTTGAGCGTCCTCTGGTGCTCACAGATACGCTGGGAAAGTATGACGTGATTTGTACTGTGCGGGGCGGTGGTAAGTGCGCCCAGGCCGATGCTTTACGCCATGGTATTTCTCGGGCCTTGCTGGTGATTGATCCTGAGTATCGGCAGAATCTCAAAAAAGCTGGCTTGCTGACCCGCGATCCCCGGATGAAAGAGAGGAAGAAATACGGCCTGCGTTCTGCCCGTGCCCGCTTCCAGTTCTCCAAACGTTAATTTTTTTTATTGCAGTTCAGTCCCGATGGGGAAGGCGATTTTAGATCGTACTTCCCCATTTTTTTGTTATTTTTATGGATGGTGCTATTGGGCCGTCCGATAAATGAGAGGTCACGATCATGATCAAGGTAGGTATCATCGGTGCCTCAGGTTATACCGGGGAGGAGTTGGCCCGGATTCTGGCCCTGCACCCGGAGGTTGAACTGACTGTCGCCACTTCCCGCCAGTACGCCGGGAAGAAACTCTCTGACATCTTTCCTAATCTCCGGAAAATTGTCGATCTCACGGTGGAAGACGTGGTGATCGATGAACTGGTTAAGCGGGCCGATCTCTTCTTTACCGCCGTCCCGCATCAGACCGCGATGGGACTGGTGCCCCAGCTCTTGAAAAAAGACTGTAAGGTAGTGGATCTTTCCGCCGATTTCCGAATTCATGACGCTGCGGTTTACGAAAAGTGGTATCAGCTCCACTCCGCTCCTGACTATTTGCCCCAGGCGGTTTACGGGTTGCCGGAATTGCATCGGGAGTTGATCAGGAAGACTAAGCTGGTTGCCAATCCTGGCTGCTATCCTACCAGCATCATCCTGGCCACCGCACCACTGCTCAAGGGTGGGTTGATCGACCCGGAGACCATTATCGCCGACTCCAAGTCCGGTGCCTCCGGGGCCGGGCGCGGTGCGGCCGTCGGTAGTCTTTTTTGCGAAGTGACGGAGGGTTTTAAGGCCTACAAGGTTGCGGAGCATCGTCATACCCCCGAGATTGAGCAAGAGATCACCAAGCTTGCCGGTCGCCCGGTGGTTATCTCCTTTACTCCGCACCTCTTGCCCATGTCCCGGGGCATTTTGAGCACTATATATGCCAAATTATCACCCGGCATTACGGCACAACAGATACGGGACGCCTATGAGAAATCATACGCCCAGGAGCGCTTTGTCCGTCTCTGTGAGGAAGGTGAACTCCCGGCCACCCAGTTTGTGCGTGGTAGTAATTTCTGCGATATTGGCTGGAAGTTGGACCATCGGACCGGCCGGATCGTCCTGGTCTCGGCCATCGACAATCTGGTCAAGGGGGCGGCCGGTCAGGCGGTGCAAAATATGAATTTGCTCTGCGGCTTACCCGAAGAGATGGGGCTGGCGACGGTGCCACTGTTTCCGTAAAACTCTTTAATTATTACTTGAAAATAATGAAGTAAATGCGCAATCTGCTGCTTCTTATTGCTTTTGATGGCACTGACTTTGCCGGGTGGCAGCGGCAGGACCATCAGGCTACCATCCAGGGCGAAGTCGAGGCGTGCCTGTCTCGGATGACTGCTGGATCTGTTAATTTGCACGGCGCCGGCCGTACCGATGCCGGTGTCCATGCCCTGGGGATGACCGCAAGTTTCGAGACTGTTTCCAATATCCCCTGCGCTGGCCTGATGAAGGGAATGAACTGCCTGTTGCCGCCAGCCATCCGGGTTCTGACCGTGGAAGAGAAGGAGTCAGACTTCCATGCCCGCTTCAGCGCCCGGGGCAAGTGCTACCTGTACCACCTTTCCTGTGGTGGGGTTGATCTCCCCACCCAGCGGCTCTACCGCTGTCATGTAAAAAACGCATTAGTTTTGGCGCCAATACAGCAGTGTCTAGGGTTATTGGTCGGCATCCATGACTTTTCCGCCTTCGAGGGGGTAGGGTCCCGTGATCCCAGTTATCAAGGGGGACGCGGGGCAGTCCGAACCATCTTTCGGGCCGAACTCACGGTTGGGGAGGGTGCCGTCCAGGAGTTGACCATTGAACTGGCCGGTGACGGTTTTTTGCGGCACATGGTGCGGAATATCGTCGGGACTCTGCTGGAGGTTGGCCGGGAGCGGATGCGAGTTGAGGATTTTGCGAAGGTATTGGACGGGCGTGATCGAAAGGCGGCTGGGGCAACCGCTCCGGCTCGGGGGTTATTTCTCAAGGAAGTTTATTATTAGTGCTTTATTCGGCGGCGTAACGCAAAACTCTTTCACCATCTTGTTGTCTCTGAACGCTTCGGTTATATGATTGCAGATAGTATGTTAAACGGCGGTTGCCGGAATCTGATTGGCCTTACGGCCCAAGTAAAAAAGGAAAGAGCCTGAACACCATGGAACCGAAAATCTCTCTGGCGGCAAGAGTTAAGCAGATCAAGCCCTCACCGACCCTGGCGGTCAACGCCAAGGCCAAGGCCTTAAAGGCGGCCGGGGCCGATATCGTCAACTTCAGTGTCGGCGAGCCCGACTTTGATACCCCGCCCCACGTCTGCGCGGCCGGAAAGGCTGCCATCGACCAGGGCTTTACCCGTTATACGGCAGTGCCCGGCATCCCCGAGCTGCGTGAGGCCATTGCCCGCCGCTTTTCCGATGACCACGGCTGGCAGTACACCGCCGACCAGATCCAGGTGGCCTGTGGCGGCAAGCATGCCCTCTACAACATGGCCCAGGCCCTCTTTGGCCCCGGCGATGAAGTGCTGGTATTGGCCCCTTATTGGGTCTCTTATCCGGACATCATCCAACTGGCCGGTGCCACCCCGGTCATCGTGCCCCTCACCGAGGCGAAGAACTTCGATCTGGAGCCGGAGGTGTTGGCCCGCTACGTCACCGAGCGCACCAAGGGCATTATCCTGAACTCCCCCTCAAACCCCACCGGCTCGGTGTTCTCCCGGGCGGCCCTGGAGGCAGTCGGCGCCATGGCACGGAAGGGCAACTGGGTGGTGATCTCCGATGATATCTACGACACCATCACTTATATCGACGGCAAACTCTCCCATATCCTCGATGTCTGCCCCGACCTCATCGACCAGACCCTGGTGTTGAACGGGGTGTCCAAATCCTTCGCCATGACCGGCTGGCGCATCGGCTACACCGCCGGGCCCAAGCATATCATCGGGGCGATGAACAAGATCCAGAGCCAGTCCACCTCCAACGCCTCGTCCATAGCCCAGAAGGCGGCCCTGGCGGCGGTGAGTGGCCCCCAGGATTTCCCCGGGGTGATGAAGGAGGCCTTTGTCCCCCGGCTCGACTATATCCTCAAGGCCCTGGCCGAGATTCCCGGGGTTACCTGTGTCAAACCCAGCGGCGCCTTCTACGTCTTCCCCAATATCTCCGCCTACCTGGGCAAGTCCTTCAAGGGCAAGGAGATCATCGGTTCCCTGGAATTGGCCGACTATCTCCTGGATGAGGCGCTGATTGCTGCCGTGCCGGGCATTGCCTTCGGGGCCGACAACTTTATCCGCTTCTCCTTCGCCACCTCCATGGCGGTAATTGAAGAGGGAATGAAGCGCTTCAAGGTTGCCCTGGGAAATTTGAGTTAATCATTCTGGCGTGGCACGCCGAGCCGCACCCGCAAAGAACAACCTCGCCAAAATTAATTGCCGAGTTGTAGAAGGGCCTTGGGGCAGACGCCCTGCGGCCCTTTTTCGTGGTTGCAGCCTCAATCACAGGTGTATTATGGTTTCAGTCATCAGATGGTTGATGGCAGGAGGGTTCGGTAATGAGTAAGCAAGGATGGCTGCGCTCGGGGTTGGTACTGTTGCTGGGATTGTTTCTGGTTGGTTGTGCTGCTCAGGCCAGCAGCCCACTGCCAACATCGGAACTAGCTGGGCGCGCCACGGTCAAGGGGTGGGTGCTCAGGATCAACCGGAGCGAATCGTGGTTCGAATTAAAACTCAGAAACGGTGGCGATAACCTGACCATCAATTACGATCCGACGACGACGCTGGTTAATTTCAAGGACATGTTCGAAATTACCAAGGAACAACCGCTGGAGGTTACCTATATGCCCGGCGGTGTGCCGACCAACCGGGCAATCTCGCTCCAGAAGCTCCCGTTTGACGGTTGCCAGTGAGACTGGTTGTGGGCCTTTGGGGGCGAAAATTGACAGGCGTAGGGTGAATGGAGCGAAGTTAGGCAAGGGTGGGCACGCTTTTTTGCCCACGCGGGAAATGATGCAATGCGTGGGTACGGTGAGGTTGTGCCCACCTTACAAAAATCGCTGTCTCGAAGGTATGGAACTAAAAAATGAGCTTTCTCGGTCTAACCGGCAAAAGCATCGTCATCTTCGGCCTGGCCAACCGCAAGTCGGTGGCCTGCGCCGTCGGGCAGGTTCTGCGCGAGGAGGGGGCCGAGGTCATCCACGTGGTGCGGAGCGAGGAGCGGCGGACCACGGCCCGCAAGCTCTTTCCCGACTCGCCGGTCTTTGTCTGCGATGTCGAAGATGAGGCCAATATCATCCGGGTTGCCGCTGAAATCGCCGCCCATCTGGCTGGGCGCACGCTGGCTGGGCTGGTCCATTCCATCGCCTTTGCCAATTACTCCCGGGGGCTGGTGCCGTTCCACCAGACGGTCAAGGCCGACTTCCTGCAGTCCCTCGATATTTCTTGTTTTTCACTGATTGCCATTGCCAACCACTTTAAGCCGTTGCTGGCCGAAGAGGCCTCGGTGGTGACCATCTCCATCTCTACCACCCGGATGGCCGCCGAAAACTACGGCTACATGGCCCCGGTCAAGGCGGCCCTGGAATCGTCCCTCTGTTTCCTGGCCAAGAGCTTTGCTGCTGATTCCCGGGTGCGTTTCAACGCGGTCTGCCCAGGGTTGCTCAAGACCTCGGCCTCGGCCGGAATTCCCGGCTATATCGACAGCTACCTCTTCGCCGAAAAACTGACCCTGCGCCATCAGGCCCTGGAGACCAGCGAGGTGGCCGACGCCGTGGCCTTTCTCCTATCGCGCCGCGCCTCCGGGATCAACGGCCAGCGGCTGGTCATCGATGCCGGGATGGAGCTGAACGGCTTCGATGCCGCGGTAATTGCCAAGGTGCTGGCCTGATGACAAGCACGGACATGCCTCCAGCAAGTTATGTAAAAAGTCTCCCCTCCCTTCATGGGAGGGGGTGGGGGAGGGTGGTCGTTCTACCTGGCGATCTCACGATGGCATTCCCCCTCTCCCTTCCCCTCCCCCACGGGTGGGGAGGGGACTTATTGGGAGTGCGCAATTGGCATGGGTATCAGATTGTCTCCATCGCACGAAAGGTAGGCCAAAGTGCGCTTCTCTAACGTCTGCCTGCACGCTTTCGGCTATGAATTGCCGCCCCGGGTGGTCACTTCCGCCGCCATTGAGGAACGGCTGGCCCCGCTCTACCAGCGGCTGAAGCTGCCGACCGGGCGGCTGGAGTTGATGTCCGGTATCAGCGAGCGCCGCTTCTGGGATGTCGGCACCCGGCCCAGCGATGGCGCGGTCCTGGCCGGGGCCAAGGCCATCGCCGCCTCGGGTTTTGCCGCCAGTGAGATTGACTGCCTGTTCTTCACCGGCGTCTCCCGTGATCTGATGGAACCGGCCACCGCCGCCTTTGTCCACCGCCAGTTGGGTCTGCCGGAGAAGTGCCTGATCTACGATATTTCAAACGCCTGCCTGGGTTTTTTGAACGGCATGCTGACCGTTGGCGCCATGCTTGAGCTGGGCCAGGTGCGCTGCGGCCTGATCGTCTCCGGCGAAACCGCCGAGAATCTGGTGGAATCGACCATTCGCACCATGCTGGCCGACCAATCCCTCACCCGCAAGTCGATCAAATCCGCCTTTGCCTCGCTGACCATCGGTTCCGGGGCGGTGGCCCTGGTCATGGGTGACCGACGCTGGCGGGATTCCGGTCATTACCTGACCGGCGGCAGCTACCGGGCCAATACCTCCTTCAATGACCTCTGTCAGGGTGGCCAGGAAAATCTGGCGGGCACCCTGATGGCCACCGATTCGGAGGAACTGCTCAAGCGTGGCGTTGAGACGGCCCATGCCACCTGGGACGATTTCCTGGAGGAAACCGGTTGGTCGGCCGAGTCGATCAATCGCTTCTTCTGCCACCAGGTGGGCAGTGCCCATGCCAAATTGCTCTTCGGAACTCTGGGTCTCGCCCCCAGCCGCAACTACCAGACCCTGGCCCGGCTGGGTAATGTCGGCTCGGTTTCGGCCCCTATCACCATGGCTTTGGGGGTGGAGGATGGGGTGTTGCGGAGTGGTGAGCGGGCGGCTCTACTGGGCATTGGCAGCGGCATTAACTGTCTGATGCTGGGGGTGGAATGGTGAATATGAAAGTGCTGAGATTGCTGCATCTTGGTAGCTGTAGGAGCGGTCTCCTGACCGCGAATGCCCATGGTGGCAAATTCTCTCTGTCTCCAGTCACCCCCGGACTTATGGTTCGCGACCAGGAGGTCGCTCCTACAGGTAGAACAATCCCAAATTGGACCGATAGCACCCTTGGGACACCAATGCAGAAGCATTGCTTGGGTGGGGGAGTCGTTTTTTCGGCAGTGAGTGCGTTATGAACATCCCCACCGAACTCTATCCCTTCGCTCCCAAACGCTTCCACCTCGGTGTCGGCGGCCTCCGCATGTCCTATCTGGACGAGGGGCAGGGGCCGGTGATCGTCATGTTGCACGGCAACCCCACCTGGTCATTCTTCTACCGCGACCTGGTGCTACTGCTGCGCGACCGCTACCGGCTGATCGTCCCCGACCATCTGGGCTGCGGCCTTTCCGACAAGCCCCAGGATTATCCTTACCGGTTGGCCGATCATATAGCCAACCTGGAAAAACTTCTCGACCACCTGGAGATCAAAAAGCACGCCTTGATGGTCCACGACTGGGGCGGGGCCATCGGCTACGGCTATGCCGAGCGCCATCCAGAACGGATCGCGGCCCAGGTGATCATGAACACCGCCGCCTTCCGCTCCAGCGAAATCCCCAGGCGAATCGCCCTTTGCCGGGTGCCGCGTCTGGGGCAGTTCTTGGTCAGGGGACTTAACGCCTTTGCCGGGGCGGCGGTATGGATGGCGGTGGAGAAGCGCTTGCCCGCCCAAGTGCGGCGGGGGTTTCTTGCCCCCTACGACTCCTGGGCTAATCGGGTGGCGGTACTGCGTTTTGTTGAGGATATCCCCCTCGCTCCCGAGGATCCCTCCTGGGAGACCCTGCTGAAAGTGGAAGGAGGGCTGGAGCAGTTCCGCGACCGGCCTACTTTGATTCTCTGGGGCGGCAAGGATTTTTGTTTTACGGAAAAGTTTTTTAAGGAATGGCAGCGCCGATTCCCGGGAGCCCGTTCGGTTTATCTGGAGAGCGCCGGCCACTACCTGCTGGAGGACGCCGGCCCCGAGGCGCGGCAGTTCCTGGAGGGATGGCTGGCTGATTATTACCCGGCCGATGCGGTGAGGGATTGAGTGGTTTTCCCAACAGTAAAGGTGTTTGGTTGTCGCGCCATTCGCGGTCAGGCGACTGCTCCCACTGGGAGTAGCGAATTTGGTGGGAGCGATCGCCCGGTCGCGAAGTAGTTTTTTGAGGCAGACGAGAAGATCGGACCAATGATTCCCTCCACAAACCACAATATTGCCTTGGCCTTGAGCGGGGTTGCTGCCCGCCAGCCGGAACGGACGGCCTTGATTGCCCGAGACGGTCGACGCTGGAGCTTCGCGGAGTTGGATACCCACGTGTCCGCCTATGCCCATGGCCTGGCCCGTCTGGGAATGACCGGCAATGACCGGGTGGCCCTGATGGTGCCACCCTCGCCGGAGTTTATTGCTTTAGCCTTTGCCCTCTTTCGCCTCAAGGCGCCGGTGATTTTGATTGATCCCGGCATGGGCTACCGTAATCTCCTTCGCTGTCTGGCCGGGGTGGGGCCGACGGTCTTTATCGGCAGTCCCAAGGCCAATCTCTTTCGGCGACTCAATCCCGCCACCTTCGCAACGGTGCGCCAGGCCATCTGTGTTGGCCATGGGTTGGGGCTGTTGGGCCACAATCTCAAGCGGGTGGCGACATATCCGGCAGGAGATTTTCCCACCCCGCTGACCGAGGCCGACGATCTGGCCGCCATCATCTTTACCACCGGCTCCACCGGCCCGCCCAAGGGGGTGCGTTACCACCACGGGGTCTTTCAGGCCCAGCTCCGCTTGATCCGCGATTATTACGGCATCACCCCGGACGATCTCGATCAGCCGGCCTTCCCGCTCTTCGGCCTCTTTGCCACCGCTCTGGGTGCTGGGGCGGTCTTCCCGGAGATGGACCCCTCTCGCCCGGCCCGGGTCGATCCGGCCCGTTTTATCAAGTCGATCCGGGATCAGCGGGTGACCTATTCCTTCGGCTCCCCGGCCATCTGGAATGTGGTCAGTCGATATTGTCTGGCCAAGTCTATTGTCCTTGATTCCCTGCGCCTGGTGCTGATGGCCGGTGCCCCGGTATCCGGTGAGTTGATCGACCGGGTCAGCCGCATTTTGCCCCCCGGGGCGGCGATCCATACCCCTTACGGTGCCACCGAGGCGCTGCCGGTGGCCTCCATTACCGGGGCCGAGATCCTGGCCGAAACCTGGTCGCGGACCCGGACCGGAGCGGGGGTTTGTGTGGGGCGGCCGCTGCCGGGCAATCAGGTGAAGATCATTAAAGCCAGGGATACTGTGCTGGCCCTTTGGTCGGAGGTGGAAGAGCTACCGGGGGGGGAGATTGGCGAGATCGTGGTCAGTGGCCCGGTGGTCACGGCAGGCTATGAGCAGAATGACCGGGAGAATGCCTTGGCAAAGATTGCCGAAGGCAACCGAATCTGGCACAGGATGGGCGACTTGGGTTACCTGGATGAACAGGGGCGGTTGTGGTTCTGCGGTCGTCGCGCCCACCGGGTGCTCTCTGGTGTCGGCGAGATGTACACCATCCCCTGCGAGGCGATCTTTAACGAGCATCCGGCGGTCTATCGTTCGGCCCTGGTTGGGGTGACAAAGCCTGGCCAGAGCAGGCAAACCCCGGTGCTGATCGTCGAACTGAACTGCAAGGTCGACCAGATGAAGCTCTTCGCAGAGCTTCGCCAGTTGGCCCTGGCCAACCGGCTGACCGCATCAATAACCGATTTTCTGATCCACCCGTCTTTCCCGGTGGATATCCGCCATAACGCCAAAATCTTCCGGGAAAAGCTGGCGGTATGGGCGGTGGAAAAACTGGCGTGGGCGGGTAAATGAAAAGGGTAGCAGTCACCGGCGGTGGCGGTTTTATTGGCCAGAACCTGGTGCGCCAGCTTCTGGCTAAAGGCGTGGAAACCCTGGTCGTTGGTCGCAGTATCTATCCCGAGCTCGAAAGTGCCGGGGCCATTTCTTGCCAGGGGGATATTCGTGACCAGGCTTTTCTTGCTGATACCTTCGCCGGTTGTGACACTGTTTTCCATGTGGCGGCCAAGGCCGGGATCTGGGGAAGGCGCGAGGAGTATTACGGCATCAATTTGACCGGTACGGAAAACGTCCTGGCCGCCTGCCGCCGCAATCAGGTTTCCAGATTGATCTATACCAGCACTCCCAGTGTGGTGTTTGCCAGCCATGATCTAGCCGGGGGGGATGAATCCTTGCCCTATCCGGAAAAATTTCTCTGCCACTATGCCGCCAGTAAGGCCGCCGCCGAACAGGCGGTGCTGGCCGCCAATGCTATGGGGCTAGCCACCGTGGCTCTCCGGCCGCATCTGGTCTGGGGACCGGGCGACACCAATCTGATTCCCCGGCTGGTGGAGCGGGGGCGTAAAGGATTGCTGAAAAGGGTGGGGGCGGGTAAAAACCTGGTCGACATCTCCTACATCGACAACGTCGTCGATGCCCACTTGCTGGCGGCGGCAAACCTGGCCGGGATAGGTACTGCCGCAGGGAAGGCCTATTTCATCTCCCAGGGCGAACCGGTCAACCTCTGGGGCTGGATTGACGAATTTTTCGGGCTGGTCGGGGTGGCGCCGGTGCAGAAGTCGGTGAGCTTTCGCAAGGCCCGTCTGGCCGGAGGAATAATGGAGGCGGTTCATGGCTTGTTACGCCTGGAAAGCGAACCGCTGATGACCCGCTTCCTGGCCGAGCAACTGGCTCATTCCCACTGGTTTTCCCTTGCGTCTGCCCGCAGGGACTTGTGCTACCACCCTCGGGTCAGCACTGCTGAAGGTCTGCGGCGTACAGCTGAGTGGTTGACCAGAAAACGCTAGCCGTTCTCGCGGTAATAGGTAAATTTAGGTGGGAAGCCCATATGGGACATGGAAATATATTGCTCTTAAAATTGCTGGGTCAGGATCTGCTGGGAAATAGACCTACCTTGAGGGCAATTTTTCGCAAAGCCTCGGCGAAGTGGCGGAATGAATTTCTCACCGACCTGAGTAAACTTGTGGTCTTGCTAATCTTTGTCTGGGGTGGCTATCTCGTGGTCTTATATTATTTGGCCGCTGCCTGGAAGGTATTTGCCGATACGCCCATGGGAAACATTTTTGCCACCCAAGTTTCGCCGGGAATCGTGGTGGCCATCACCGCCGTTCTCGACCTGGATTTGTTGAAGATAGCCTCTATCTGTGTGCAAAATACCCTGTTGATTACCCTCCTGATCGGGCTCTTGCTGAAGTTTTCCGGGCTTTACCGGCTGGCCTTCCAAAATCGCGGTCTTCTAGGTGTCATATTCTGGGGGGCGGCCTGCAGCACGGCCTGTGCCCGGTTTTTACCCATTGTTGAGAATTCCGGGGCACTGCCAGGAAACGCCGCCATCTATTTTTTGCCGACTGTCTCTCTTCTGGTCAGTAGTGTCAACCTCTCCGCACGTCTGGTCCCGGAATTTACCATCGTTTTTCAGGTAGGCAGCTATTTTCGCGAAAGGTTGCAGATCATTAAAATCCGCGATTTACCCCATGATCAGCAGGAATATTAACGCTGGCAGTTTTACGTGTTTGTTGCTGTGCGCCGAATCTAAAAGCACCCCTGGCCATGAAAGTGAAAATGTTAGGGGGTAAATATGTAATATCGGCTGGTGGCGGCTGGTAGGGAGCATGGACGAGGATCTCATGAATTTCTTGCGGCCTTGGCAATATTCCCTATTTCTGGCGCTGGTGGTGCTGGTAGTGTTTCTTCCGGTAGTCGGCTTCGATTTTCTTTATCTGGACGATCGCTTGAATGTCCAATCCAACCCCTTGATCCAGAATTTCTCCCTGACCAGTTTCCTGCGCTTCTGGCGCCAGCCCTTTGAGGGGTTGTATATTCCCCTGACCTATACCTTGTGGGGGTTGATTGCCACATCCACCGGGGGTGGGACCCTCCTGTCGCCGGCGCCCTTTCATATTGCCAACCTGCTGCTGCATCTGGCAACAGCCCTGACCCTTTTCTCCTTGCTGCGGTTCTTGGTCAAGGATGATCTGGCGGCTGTCGCCGGGGCCTTGTTTTTTGCCCTGCATCCCCTGGTGGTTGAGCCGGTGGCCTGGGTTTCGGAACTGAAGGGGCTCCTGAGCGGATTGTTCTCAGTCCTGGCCCTCCTTAATTATATGCGGCATTCTCGGGCAGCGGCTGGGGTTGGGTTCAGCCGCTTTAGGGCGCCGCAGTATCTCCTGGCCACGCTGTTCTTCCTCGCGGCGCTTCTGGCCAAGCCATCGGCCCTGGTTGTGCCCCTGCTCGCGGGGCTGATCGGTCGTCTGGTCCTGTCTCGGCCGCTAAAAGAACTTCTCCTGGAACTGGCGCCCTGGCTGCTTCTGGCTGTGCCGGTGGCGCTAGTGACCAGATCGGCCCAGGCCGATAGTCAATTGCCGCTGGTCACGAATCTTTGGGAGATGATCCTGGTGGCCGGTGACGCCGTGACGTTTTATCTGCACAAGCTGCTCTGGCCTTTCAGTCTGGGGCCGGATTACGGTCGTAACCCCGGGGTGGCACTGGCCGGGGATTCCCTTTTGCTGACCGGGCTTCTGCCCTGGGGGATGGTCGGATTGGCGCTGACCAGGAAGTTTCGCCCCAGTCTGATAGTGGTGGCCATGCCTTTATGCGCCCTGCTGCCGGTTCTGGGTTTTATCCCGTTTACCTTTCAGGCCACCTCGACTGTGGCCGATCGCTATTTCTATATCGCCATGCTCGGCCCTGCCCTGGGGGTGGCCTTGCTGTTTGCCCGTTACCGGGGTTTGTTGATGCGTTTGATTCTGGCGGGTATTCTTTTGGGGCTGGCGCTCACCTCCAGTATCCAGCTCCATTACTGGCGTGATTCGCCAACCTTGGACCGCCACGTCTTAGATGTCAATCCCCAGAGCTGGTCCTCTCTGTATAACCTGGGGATGCGCAGTCTTGAAGAGAAGCGGCTGGACGAGGCCATGGGGTATTTTTGCGAAGTTGTGCGATTGCGGCCGGGGGCGTATCTGGCCTATTTCAGTATCGGGTATATTCACGACCTGCAGAACCATCCGCAGGCGGCGATGGAAAATTACCGGCTGGCCATGAACATCAACCCGGAGTATCTGCCCCCGTATAGTAATCTTGGTTTGCTGTACCAGCGGCAAAATAGCCTGGGCGAGGCGGCAGCGGTATTTGAAAAGGCCATTGCCGTGCGACCGGATTTTTATGCCGGTCACCTCAATCTCAGTACCATCTACGAAAAGCTGGGCCGCAAGACCGAGGCTGCCGTATCCTTTCGCCAGGCCCTGTCTCTTCAGCCCGATGGCGTCGGTTATAGCGAGCTTGGCGACCTCTACCGGGAGATTGGCCAGTTCGAGGCGGCGGCGACGGCCTATCGTCAGGCTTTGGCTTTGCAACCTGATTTGATCACAGCTCAGGCAAAACTTGTTGAGATTGCAGAATTGCGCGCCCCTAGTCAGTCCAGGAAGCCCTGAGTGACAAACAGCATAGAGGGGGGTTCGGCTGGTGTGATACTCTTTTTGCGCTTTCTCGGCCCAGTGGCCAACCTAATCCACCCGGAAATTTCCCTTGCGGTCGGCTGAGGAAGAATCTAAAGTGACCAGCTGGTCACATTATGGTGGAACTCAACTTTGCCGGCAATAGTACCTTCAATAATCTGCCACTTGACCGGCAGAATCTAATTCTGCGTGCGGCGGTGCGGGAGTTCGGCGACTACGGCTACCGCCAGGCCTCCGTCAACCGCATCGTTGAACGGACCGGCATCGCCAAGGGCTCGCTCTATCAGTACTTTGCCAACAAGGAGGCGCTCTTTCTTTACGTCTTCGGTCGCTTTGCCGAGTTGATCAAGGCGACGGTCCGCGCGGCGGGCCAGGGCGATGGCGAGGGGGAATTTTTTATCCGGATGGGCCAGGTCATGCGGGCTGGTGAGCGGTTTGTCGCCCATTATCCCGAGTATTTTCGCCTCTACCTGAAGCTGGCCGGGGATGACGATATTCCGCATCGGGCGCAGCTACTGGGGCGGTTGCGGCTCTTCCCCGCTGAATATTTCGCCCCGCTTCTTGAACAAGGGCAACGGGACGGATCGATTCGAAGCGATGTCCGGTTGGAGGCGATGATCTTTCTAATTGAAGGCGTGATAGAGCGCTTTTTGCAGGGGTTGGCCGGTTCCGCAAAAAATGATGGTGACCGAGTTGATGAGCTGATCGCCTTGCTTAGGGGCGGGTTGGTCGCTGCCAGGTGAGGAGTTTACTTTCGAGCTGGGGAGATTTGGGTTGCCTGGGTATTCGCGGTCAGGCGACCGCTCCCACAGCCGGAATTGTGGGTGAATGCGTTGACGGCAAACGGTGGGAGCGACCGCCTGGGCGCGAATTGTTAGTCCGGGGCGGGCAATGATCCCTGGAGATCACTGACCAGCGGATTAATCCAGGAGCGTTTTATAAAGGATATCGTTATGGACATGATGGTAAAACAGGCGGGTCTGGGCGACCTCCTGGACAAGATCCGGGCCGGTGTTCGGCTCTCTGCCGAAGACGGATTGCGGCTCTATCGCTCGCCCAATCTCCTGGCGGTGGGCTATCTGGCCAATATCGTCCGGGAACGGTTGAACGGCAATAGGGCCTACTTTATCTACAATCAGCACCTCAACTACTCCAATATCTGCACCAATCTTTGCAAATTCTGCGCCTTCGGCAAGGAAAAGGGCAGCAGTCAGGCCTACGAAATGGACCTGGCCCAAGTGCGGGCCAAAGTGCGCGAGCGGCTGAGTGAGCCGATCAGCGAGATCCATGTGGTCGGCGGCATCCATCCCGATTTGCCTTATTCCTACTACCTCGACATGCTCAAGGCCATCCACGATGAGCGGCCGGGGTTGCATATCCAAGGCTTCACCTGTGTTGAGATCGCCCACCTGGCCGAGCTCTCTGGCAAGGGACTGGTAGCGACGTTGCAGGAACTGGTGGCCGCCGGTCTGGGCTCGATCCCCGGCGGCGGGGCCGAGGTCTTTTCCCCCCGGATTCGCCAGCTAACCTGCGAGAAGAAGCTCTCCGGCGAGGGTTGGTTGAACGTCGCCAAGACCGCCCACCGGCTGGGGTTGCGCAGTAACGCTACCATGCTCTACGGCCATATCGAGACCCTGGAGGAGCGCATCGAGCATCTGGCCGCACTGCGCGCGGCCCAGGACGAAACCGGCGGTTTCCTGACCTTCATCCCCCTGGCCTTCCATCCCAAGAACACCGCCCTTTCCGACTTGTCGAAGAGCTCCGGTATCGATGATTTGAAAAACATCGCGGTGGCCCGCTGCTTCCTCGATAACTTTCCCCACATCAAGGCCTATTGGGTGATGATCGGCCCCAAGCTGGCCCAGGTGGCGCTTTCTTTCGGGGCCGACGATATCGACGGTACCGTCAAGGAGGAGCTGATCACCCAGATGGCCGGGGGCGAGTCCGAGCAGGCCCTGACCCGCGAGCAGCTCCTGCGGATGATTCGCCAGGCCGGGCGTGAGCCCATCGAGCGCGACACCCTGTACAACGTCATCCAGGCCTATTGAGGGATTGCCATGCTGGAACTGATTAGCGAGAAGATCCTGACTGGAGAACGGATTTCGGTGGTGGAAGGGCTGCGCCTGGCCGAGCAGGGCGACCTTTACCGGCTAGGCTTTCTGGCTGGGGCAATTAAGCAGCGGCTCCATCCCGAGCCTTGGATCACCTATGTGGTTGACCGCAATATCAACTATACCGATATCTGCGTTTCGGCCTGTAAGTTCTGCGCCTTCTTCAAGGCCCCGGAGGCTGTGGGCGGCTATGTCCTTACCAACGAAGAGCTGGCCAAGAAGATTGAAGAGACTTTAGAATTGGGTGGCACCCAGATCCTCCTCCAGGGCGGCCTGCATCCCGATCTGCCCCTCGAATATTACGAGGAGATGCTCCGCTTCATCAAATCTTTCGATATCCATATCCACGGCTTTTCTCCCCCGGAGGTCTGTCACTTCGCTAAGCTTTCGGGGTTTTCCGTGGCCGAGGTCATCTCGAGACTGCGGGCGGCCGGGCTCGATTCCATCCCCGGTGGCGGGGCCGAGATCCTCTCCGAGCGGGTGCGCAGCGAAACCGCGCCCCGCAAGTGCAGCGCCGACGAGTGGCTGGGGGTGATGTGCGCGGCGCACGCCCAAGGGATGCGGACCACCGCCACCATGATGTTCGGCCATATCGAGACCATGGCCGAGTGCTTCGAGCACCTGGAGCGGGTGCGCAATCTCCAGGATGAAACCGGTGGCTTCACCGCCTTTATCCCCTGGCCCTTCCAGCCAGCCAATACCGTGCTGGCCCATCTTCCCACCGCCACCGCCGTGGAGTATTTGCGGATGCTGGCCTTGTCACGGATCTTTCTGGATAATATCGCCAACATCCAGGCCTCCTGGGTGACTCAGGGTGGCAAGATCGCCCAACTGGCGCTGTTTTTCGGGGCCAACGATTTTGGTAGCACCATGATCGAGGAAAACGTAGTGGCCGCGGCCGGGGTTGGGTTTCGCTTAAGCGAGCGGGAGATTCGGCAGCTGGTGGAGGAGGCTGGTTATCAGCCGAGGCAGCGGCGGATGGATTATAGTTTGGTGGAGGAACGAAAATGATCGAACCACGCCACTACCTCCATCGGGCACCTTATGTGCTGCCAATGAACGCTGATCCTGCCTTGCCAGTAGTCATCCTTGACGGGGCGGTCCTCACCGAAAACGGCCGTATCGTCGCCGTCGCACCTTATCAAGAACTCCAGGATAGCACGGCTACCCTGATAGTGCATGAGGGCCGAGTCCTCATGCCGCCCCTGGTCAATTGTCACGCCCATCTGGAGCTCTCTTATCTTGCCCGTTTGGCCCGGGAAGATAGTCGGGTTGCCGTCGGCGGATTCAGCAGCTGGGTACGGCGGCTGTTGTCGGAACGGGCCAAACCGGTCGACCCGGAAGAGGTGCTGCAGGCAGCCTGGCAGGCCATTGCCCGGCTCTATACTGATGGCTGCCGGGCGGTTGCCGATATTGGCAACGACCCGGTCAGCCGGGAACTGGGCGAGAATTTCAAGTTTCCCATCTTCTTCTTTCAGGAATTTCTCGGCCTCTCGGCGGCGCTTACTGTCGCCAATACAACCGCTCTGGCCGCCATTTCTGATGAATTTTCCTGCACCGCCCACGCTCCGTACTCGACCAGCCCGGAGTTGATCAAACTGCTGAAGACCCGGGCCGCCAAATCCGGCCACCTTTTCCCTATCCACCTGGCTGAAACCGCCGCCGAGACCGAATTCCTGGCTGCTGGCACCGGTGAGTTTCGGACACTTCTGGCCATGTTGGGCAGCGACAATTTCGTTGCCCCCGGGGTAAGCCCGGTCGTCTACCTCGACCAACTGGGGGTCCTTGATGACCGGACGCTGGCGGTTCACTGCACCCAGGTCGGCGCGGAGGATATCGCGCTCCTGGCCGCCCGGCGTACCTCGGTCTGCCTTTGCCCCGCCTCCAACCGTTACCTGGGGGCGGGCATCGCCCCGGCCGTCGTCCTGCACGTGGCTGGGGTTAAACTGGTACTGGGCACCGACAGTCTGGCCAGCAATCCCAGCCTGGATCTCTGGGGCGAGATGCAGCAGCTGGCCGGGGAGCACCCGGATTTGCCGCCCTTGGCCATTTTGGCCATGGCCACCCGCAACGGCGCCGAGGTTCTGGGTCTGGCCGACGAAATGGGCTCGCTGATTCCCGGCGCCAATGCCGGCTTTTTGGCGGCGTCAGTTACCCCGGAACCTGGCGATCCCCGGGAAACCGTGCCGACCGCCCTGGTTCGCCAGGGACGTCCGGCCCAACTGGAATGGGTGGAATGATGGTGACGACCATGAGTGAGAATAGCCCGCATCCGGTGGCTCGGATCGGCATGATCAACTTCATCAACACTGCGCCGCTCTACGAGGTGTGGAAACGCACGGTCCACCGTTCCGATTGGCTGGTGGCCGAGGCGGTGCCCCTGACCATCAACCGGCTGCTCAGCATCGGCGAGCTGGATCTGGGCTTTATCTCTTCGCATGAATATGCGGTCCACCCCGACCGTTACCTGATCCTGCCCGATCTCTCCATCTCGGCCTCTGGTTCGGTGGGCAGCGTCTTCCTCTTTGCCCGCCAGGGCATGGCGGAGATGGGCGGGCAGAAGCTCTTGCTCACCTCCCAGTCGCAGACCTCGGTCAGCCTCCTGAAGATCATCCTGGAGGAGTTCGTCGGGGTGCAGCCGCACTATCATTCCGGTTCGATCCGGGAGAATCTCGCCGCCCTCCACCAATACAACGGTATTCTCGCCATCGGTGACGAGGCCCTGCATCTCAAGCAGCATGGCGATTTTCCCGTGGTGATTGATCTGAGCCGGGTTTGGTGGGAGCATACCGGGTTGCCCTTTGTTTTCGCCCTTTGGGCAGTGCGGCGCGATTTCTGCTCTAGGGAGCCCCGTGAGATTGCCGAGATTCACAGTGAACTCCGGCGTTGTCTGGATGAGGGATTGGCCGATCTGGCGACCATCAGCCGGATTGTGGCGGAGCGAGTTACCTTGGAACCGGAGGAATGTTGCCGCTATCTGCAAGGTATCGAATATGACCTCGGCCCCCGCAAGCAATTGGGGTTGGCATTGTTTTACGAATATCTGATTAAGCGCGGGGAGGGTGATGGTGCTGCCTTGCCCCTGCAATTTTGGGAAAAATCCCAGTAGTGATGGATCACAAATGAAAATAAACCAGGAACAATTTCCCGCTCGGCGTGTACGGTTAGCAACCTTGCAACCGCTCCCACAAAAATCGCTTCCAGTCGCTTTGCCCGGAGCGAAATTTCTTGCGAGGCTTCATGAATAACCCCGATGCGAAGAAAAAATTTGTCCGGGAGAAGTTTTCCGCCATCAGCAAGGATTACGACTTCCTCAATTCACTGTTGAGCCTGAATATCGACCGCTACTGGCGCTGGGTGACCACCCGGATGCTGCGGGAGTTCCCCGAGGGGGTGGTGTTGGATCTCTGCGCCGGCACTCTGCCGCTTGCTCTGGAACTGACCCGGCAGGCGAAAAAACGCCGGGTGGTGGCGGTGGATTTCTGTGAGCCGATGTTGCGGGCCGGGATCGCCACTCTGCCAAAGGATGGCCGCCGGGAAAGGATTCTGCCGGTCTGCGGCGACGGCGAGAAGATTCCGGTGGCCTCAACTAGCTGTCAAGGGGTGACGGTGGCCTTTGGTCTGCGCAACCTGGGCCGGGCTCAGGTGGGGTTGAACGAGATGCAGCGGGTATTAAAACCGGGCGGCAAGTTGTTGGTTCTGGAGTTTTCCCGGCCGCGCAACCCCCTGGTCAAGCCCTTCTATAACTTTTATCTTAACCGGGTCTTGCCGAAGCTGGCCGGGTTGATCTCCGGCGACAAGGAGGCCTATGAGTACCTGGCCAGCTCCATCGCCAAGTTCTATGAACCGGAAGAACTTCTGGCCATGATGCGCCGGGCCGGTTTCCGTGAGGCCTCGCGGCGGCCGCTGACCTTTGGCATCGTCAGTATCTACCTGGGGGTGAAATGAGCGGGAAGAAACGGATCATCGTCGCCATCACCGGGGCCAGCGGCGCGATCTATGCGGTGGAGTTTTTGACTCTCCTGCACCGGCTCGGGGTGGAGGTGCATGGGATTATCTCCAGCGCCGGGGCCAAGGTTCTGGAACTGGAGGAGGGGCGCGGGGTGGAGAGTTTGCAGCCCCTGGCCCAGGCCTGGTACGAGATCGATGACTTCACCGCCCCGGTGGCCAGTGGCTCGGCCCGCTTTGATGCCATGGTGGTGCTGCCCTGCAGCATGGGCACCCTGGCCGCCATTGCTCATGGCTTTTCCGGCAACCTCATCCACCGGGCTGCCGATGTCACTCTGAAAGAGCGGCGGCCGCTGCTTCTGGCGGTGCGGGAAACCCCCTTTAATCGCACCCATCTTACTAATATGCTGACGGCACACGATGCCGGGGTGACCATTATCCCACCGCTCCCCGCCTTCTACCACCGTCCGGCCACAGTGCGGGAACTGGTGGATAACTACTGCGGGAGATTGGCTGAGCAATTGGGAGTTGCGGTTCCCGATTTGCCCCGCTGGGGCGGGTAGGGAAACACTGGACAGTCGGACCGATCAGTCCGATCCGACTAATCCGACTGATCGGTCCGATTAAGCCGGCCGGCGACGGTTATTAACCTGAGAGTTGTTATGATAAACAAGATCAAAATAATGCTCGAAATGATCAAGTTCGAGCACACCGTATTTGCCCTGCCCTTTGCCCTGATGGGCGCCTTCCTGGCTGCTCGCGGGCTGCCGGAGACAGTGGTGTTTGGTTGGATTGTCCTGGCCATGGTCGGGGCGCGGACCAGTGCCATGGGTTTCAACCGTATTGTCGACCGCAAGTTTGACCGGGCCAATCCCCGCACCGTCGATCGCGCTTTGCCGACCGGGGCAGTGCGCCTCTGGGAGGCCTGGCTGCTGGTGGTGGTGGCAGCGCTGCTCTTCTTCTTTGCCTGTTCCCGGCTTAACCCCTTGACCTTGCAGATCTCGCCCCTGGCCCTGGGATTAACCTTCTTCTACTCGCTGACCAAGCGTTTCACCTGGCTCTGTCATCTGGTGTTGGGTTGCGCCCTGGCCTTTTCACCATTTGGCGGTTGGCTGGCGGTGCGCGGGGAGATGGCCGGTTTTCCTTGGGCCCTGGCGGTGGGGGTGCTGCTCTGGGTGGCTGGATTTGATACGGTTTACGGCTGTTTGGATGCCGATTTTGATCGAGGGGTGGGGCTTTTTTCCCTGCCCGCCCGCTTTGGCCGGGAGTGGGCCTTTCGGCTGGCGGTGGCCTTTCATCTGGTGGCCTTCGGGCTCTTTGTGGCGACGGGGCTTCAGGCCGGGCTGCATCTCATCTACTATGGGGGCGTGGCGGTGACGGCGGCGGCCCTCTTTTACCAGCATCTGATCGTCAATCCTCGCGATCTGAGCCGCATCAAGATGTCCTTTTTTACTTTGAACGGGCTGATTAGCCTGACCCTCTTTGTCGCCACCTGCCTGGATCTTTGGGTTTATCGCTAGGGGCCGATGTCGTCCTCGAAAGGTCTCTATCCCATGGTCTGCCAGGCCAGTTGCGCTGCGCCCCGAAGCGGTGCCTTGGGGTCCATGATCACCCGGACCGGGATATCCGAGAGGAGTTCGGCCAGACGGCCCTTGTTGAGAAAATTCTTGAGGAAGAGCTGGGAATCGAGAATTCCGGTGATGCGGTGGGTAATGCCGCCCCCGATGTATACCCCGCCGCTGGCCATGACCTTCAGGGCCAGATTGCCGGCCTCGGCACCGAGAACGGAGACGAAGATGCGCATGGTCTCCCGGCAGAGCTCGCAGTTCTTTTTGGGGTCTAGACTGCACTCGACGATTACCCGGCTGGGATCCTCGGCCTGACGGATCAGTTCGGCCAGCCATTCCGGCTCGTTGATGCCACCCCGGCGTTTGAGAAAATTATAGATGTTGATCAGTCCCAGGCTGGAGCAGACCTGCTCGTAGCTGACATGCCCAACTATCTCCTGCAGCCAGGCCAGGAGTTCCGCTTCTTGCGGGGAATTGGGGGCAAAATCGCTATGGCCGCCCTCGGAGGCATGGGCGGTGAGGTGATGGTCCTGGGCGTAGGTAAGAAACGCCTCGCCCAGGCCGGTGCCAGGCGAGAGCACCGCGATATTACCCTCCCGGTCCCGGCCGGGATTGATGGTGTAAAGTTCATCTGGTGCCAGGTGGGGAATGGCCGTGGCTGTGGCCATGAGATCGTTGACCAGCATGACTTTGGGAATCTGCAGCGTGGTAGCCAGTTCGCCGCCATCGATAAGCCACGGCAGGTTGGTGGTTACCGAACGGTTTGCCAAAACCGGGCCGGGTACACCCAGACAGGCAGTTCGTATTTCGGGGCGCCCACAGGCGGCGATAAATTTATTGAGCAAGGTTTGGGCGTCGGGGAAATCCTTGGTCTTGTAAGTGGCTTCTTGCCAGGGCTGGAGTGGCAGGATGGCCGGGTAGAGTCCCAGGTTGGTTTTGGTCCCGCCCATGTCCACCGCCAGCAGTAGAACTGTTTTCTGCATCTCGATCCCCCAGTGCTGAATTTGCCGTGTTGAACTTCTTGTATAAAAATTATGGCGTTAAGGCCGACATCTGTCAACCGATCATCAATGGTTTGCCAGTGTCCGTTGCTTTACGAAGGCAAAATCGTTATTATAGCGGCGCCCATCGGGCTATTTATCCCGGTGGCTTGGTGAGTGAAAAAATTTAGCCATTTGACTGTGTTAGGAGGATGTGCCATGAGTTTTGCGAATATGCTCGAGGGATTGGTTAAGAAAGAAACGATGATCATTGGGCTGGTGATAGCCCTGGCGGTTGGTTTTTTGGGTGGGGTGATATTCAGCAGTTTCCATGCGCCGCAAGGGGTAGCGGTGTCCCAAAATAAAGCTGAGCAAACTCCCGCTGGAATGCCGCCTCCGGCTGGCCCTAACAATGATCAGGCCGCAAAGATTTCCAGTTTGGAGCTGGAGGTCGGTCGCAACGCGGGAAATGTTGGCGTCTGGACCCAGCTAGGTAATCTTTATTTCGACACCAACCAGCCTAGCAAGGCAATTGCTGCTTACAAAAAATCATTGGAACTTAACCAGGGGCAGCCAGATGTCTGGACCGATCTGGGGGTAATGTATCGCAGTGACCGGCAGTTCCAGGAGGCCGTTGCCGCCTTCGACCGGGCCATAACCCTTAATCCAAGCCTGGAACAGGCCTATTTCAATAAGGGCATCGTGTTGATTTATGATCTCAAGGATAAGACGGCAGGAGTAGAGGCCTGGCGGAAGGCGGTGGCGATCAACCCTAACGCCAGCACACCAAACGGCCAACTGGTAAAGGACTTGATCGGCACCATTAAGTAAATTTGTTTGGAACGAAGAGAGAAAGCCGGAGTTCCCATAGCGGAGCTCCGGCTTTTTTGATTTCGGTAAGTGGTGTAGTAATAGGCAGCCCGCTTATAGGCAACAATATTGCTTACTCCCGTATGATGTGTTCAGGGTCGAACAGTACGACTTTTTGCCAGCTATTTCCCTGTCGGCTTGAGATCGATGGTGTTGGCCTGGACACCGGTGACCTCGAATTTGGTGCCAGTAAAATCACCGATTTTGCCAGCCAGGTCGGTGGCGCTGCCCTGGAAGGCCACCTCCAATGCGGCCGTGCTGCCCTGGAAGCTGCGGGTCTGGACCTTGCTGACTCCCCGGAGATCCTTCAAAGCGGCGGAGAGAGTGTTGAGCTGGCTGAAGCTGACCTTAGTGATATTCAAGGTGTATGCCGCCGCCTGATACACATCTTTACGCCACTGGTCGAGGATACCGGCAACCATCTCCTTGGCCAGCTTGTTGGTGGCGCTTTCCAGGGGCTGGAGCGCCTCTTCGCCGGAGGCGGGTTTGGTTTCATAGCCGGAGAAAAGGATTTTAGCGGTGTCGGTTTCCAGGGCCTTTAAGCGAATCTCGTTGGTGAAGAAGCGCATGGAACGGCCCATGATCTGCCGCTGCTCGGTGAAGGTACGACGGACATCAGCATCGATGAGAATTTCTGCCCCGAAGTCCTTGGCCAATACCGCCGCCCGGGAAGGATCACCCGACAGCAGCAAGCCTTCCAAATCCTTCTTGCGCTGGGTCTGGGCGGCATCCACTAGACGAAATCCCTTGCCCAGGAGGATCTTCTCCAGTTGGTTCTCAGTGCTGCGGTTGCCCTCCATGGCAACCGGCATTAAACTGCCTGAGGTTTCCTTGCTGTGGACAATGACCATTACCCGGGGGTTCTCTTTTTTATTGAGGATCAGGCCGATGGCCTCCAGCCCCTTAGCCAGGTCGGCCATCTTGACTATCGCCGAGATGGTGATCTCGTAGATCCCGTCATCCTTCTTTTCATTGATGATCTTGTAGCTTTCGATGAATCCTCGGCTCTCCGAATAGATTCGGTCTTCCACCAGAACCATCTTGTCGACCAGTGACTCAGAGGAAACAAAGGTGCCGACGCCCTGTTCAACGGCCTTGCGCATGGCGTCGTTGATTGCCTCATCGCGGGCCTTGCCTGGGTCCTTGCCGCCACCCAAACCGGAGGCGATGATTTCTTTCGGCGCTTCCTCACAACGGGCAGGGGGAGAGTTCAGCAAGGTAAGGCACGATAGCATTAGCAGGCAGCAGGCGATTATCCGGGCCATGGGGCGATCCTGTTCGTGAGATTGAATGAGTCGTATTTGGGTATCAGTCCGCGGAACGCACGCCCATGCCCTTCTCGAAACCGTTGCCCGAGAGGACCTTGCAGATGGTCAGTTTCTCCTTGACCTGGATGGCCTCGATATTACCGATTGACTCGACGTTCTCATCCAGCACCTCACCGGTGTCGGGATCGCGGATGGTGGTGGCCTCACCGACCTTGAATTTTTGGCCAACGGTGACTCCTTCGCGTTCACCCCGGTTGATATAAACCTTGCCACCGTTGACCATAACCACGGTGCCGGTCCAGGGGATGGTGGAGAGCTTTTCGATCATGAATTTGACGCCTTCATCGACCGCCTGCTCAATGGCCTTGCCGGCATTGGTCTTTTTGAAGCCGCCCAGATTGCCGCTCCAGCCATCTTTATCTACGCCGAGGCTCAGACCGTTCTTGGAAATCTTGCCGTAGCATTTTTTTGAGGCCATGACCTGGCCGGTGGAGGAATCGACGATATAAAGGACGACATTAATCTCGGAGTTGGAGGTGGTGCCACCCAACTTGATGCCGCCGAAGCCGATGCCGCCGCCGAGATCGCCGGTTTCATCGGCGAAATGGGTGATGACCCCTTTGACCAGGAGCTGGCTGGGGGTCATCTGGCCGGTGGCCACTTTTTTGCCTTCTCCGGCGGTGCGGCCGCTGGCGGCGAAGTCCTGCTCGTCCATGGCCTCTTTGCGCATGTCCTTTTCACCCAGGACAATAAAGCGACCGGTCTGGGTTAGGCTGTCGGTTAGGACCGATCCCCAGGCGGTCCCCAGGTCCCATTGCCCCCGCCAGTTCGACTGGTTTTCGAATTTGGCTACGGTGATGGAGTAACGCAACCCTTTGTAAGCCCCCGGGCTGGGTTTGTTTTCCGAGGACTCGCTCCGGCTGTTGGCGGGTGCGAGGCAGGTGACCATTATGGTCAGTAGGAACAGAATGAGCGGAAGCTGGCGGGCCTTTTTCATGGTGCACTCTCTCTTGCTTTGGGGATCGTTTTAGACAGTCCGAGATTATTGTTACCTTCCCCGAATGAAAACATGATTTCACCAGGCCCCGCAAGTGAATTATTAATAGTCTGGACACGCTGGCTCGCTACCGGTTGTCCCGGTTTTTCAGGTAGGTTCGCGGGAGTTGTAAAATATTATCTGCAAATGCCAATTTAATGGTGGTAGCGGTGATTTTTTGGTACTAATGTTCAGCTTATTAAGCATTCCCTTTATGGCTTCATCAACCCAATACGTGTGGAAATGATGAAAGGAAAGGACTTAGTGATCAGGCTCCTCGCGAGATGGGCGGTTTCGCTGTTTTTTCTGCTGCTTTTGCTCCCGGTGCTGGCAGGAACGGCTGGGGCGGCGGAAGGTAGCGAGCCCGCCTTACTATTGAATAGCTGGCAAGGACACGAGGGGCCGGTCAAGTCATTGAAGTTCTCGCCTGATGGCCATTTCCTGGCCACGGGTGGGGGGGATGGGGCTATTGTTGTCTGGGATGCAGTCGCTGGTAAACAGCTTCATCGGCTGGGTGATAATGGCGAGGTTTCGGCGGTGGCCTTTTCCCCGGATGGAGAGAGCTTGGCTGCCGCAGTCCAGGACCGGAATAAAAAATACGTCGTACAGATATGGGGTCTGGCCAAGGAGAAATTGAAAAATTCGCTGGAGGGGCACGGGCAGCAGGTTAACACAATTTCCTGGTCGGCCGATGGCGAGCGCCTGGCTTCCGGGAGCAGTGACAACACTGGACGTATCTGGAAGGTTGCCAATGGCCGGGAGATTGGTTTGCTCGACAATGGTAGCAGCGATGTCCTCTCCCTGGCCTGGTCGCCCGATGGAAAATACCTGGCTACCGGTGAGAGCTGGGACGGCAATATCCGGGTCTGGGACAGCACCACCGCGAAATTGGTCAATACCCTGAAGGGCCACAGTGACTGGGTCAACGCCGTAAATTTCAGTAATGACAGCAAGAGACTCTACTCCGCTGGTAAGGATGGCAGTGTCAGAATCTGGGACCCGGTCGCGGGGAAAGAGTTGCTTAATTTCCGGCAGTGGTGGTGGGGTGAGTTGAACGATTTGGCCATCTCGCCTGACGATACCTTGTTGGCCGGCGGTGCTGAAAAAGAAGGCCTACCGGTATGGTATGCGGCTAGCGGCAAACTTCTGGATGTCCTCACCGGTCAGAAGGGTGGAGTCAAGAGCGTCGCTTTCTCCCGGGACGGGAAGTTGCTGGCTGCCGGGGGCGGCGATGGTACGATTCGGATCTGGGTCGTGCCCGGCACCGGCGATGGCCCCAAGCTTCTTGCCTTGGCCCAGGAGCATGATAAAGGCTCCGGGCAGTTGAAGGAAAATAAGGCAGAGGCCTATAAGTGGTATTTGCAGGCGGCGGCCCTGAGTTCTGTTGAGGCCATGATCCGTGTAAGTGAAATGCTGGTAAACGGTGAGGGGGTTGCTGAAAACCCGGCCGAGGCCGCTACCTGGTTGGAAAAACTTGCAGCCACCGGTAACCCTGATGCCCAATTTAATCTGGGCAATCTTTATGCCCTGGGTAAAGGGGTTGCCAAGGACCAAGCAAAGGCCACCGATTTATGGAATAAGGCGGCAGCCCAAGGCCATAACCAGGCGATTCTTAAGGTCAATCAGAACAACCAGGGGGTCAGCGCCGAGACGATCTCTGCTGCTAATTTGGAATGGGTCACCAGTTTGGCGGAGGCAGGTGACGCTAATGTTCAATACAACTTGGGTATGGTCTATCGCAATGGCGGCCAAGGGATTCCGGCTTCGCCCACCAAGGCGGTAAAGTGGTTCCGCCGCGCCGCCTTGTCCGGGAATCCCGGAGCCCAGTGCTATTTGGGCGAGAGCTATGCCACCGGTCAGGGATCCCCGCAGTCGATCAAGGAGGCGGTCGACTGGTATAGAAAATCGGCTGATCGCGGTTTTGCTCCAGCCCAGTTTGAGCTAGCCCGGAGACTGGCATCGGGGGAGGGGGTCGAAAAATCTCTGGCTGAGGCCTTGAGCTGGTACATCAAAGCAGCTGACCAGGGGCATATCGAGGCCATATTTATCCTGGGCAACATGTATCGTGACGGGCTCGGGGTGAAGAAAAACCCAACCGAGGCGGTCAAATGGTACCTCCGGGCGGCTGATAAAGGTGATCCTCGGGTGATGCTTGAATTGGCGACCAGTTACAGTCAGGGCAAAGGGGTGCCAAAGAATGACGCCCAGGCGTTTAAATGGTTTCTCGCAGCCGCCCAGAACGGTGAGGCCCTGGCCCAGGCCAATGTCGGCTTGATGTACAGCCAGGGGCAAACGGTCGAGAAGGATTTGGTCTTGGCCGGGCAATGGTTCAAGCAAGCCGCCGACAAGGGCAATGCCATGGCCCAGTACAACCTTGGACTACTATTGCTTAGTGGCCAGGGGGGGAACCGGAATCAGGCGGAGGGTGCGCTCTGGCTGCAAAAGGCAGCGGAACAGGGGTATGCCGATGCCCAGGTTGCCCTTGCCGAACTTTATGCGGCTGGGGACGGGGTTGCCAAGTCCCCAGATGAGGCGTTCAGACTGTTAAATTTGGCGGCCCAGCAAGGTAATGCCCGGGGGCAGTATCTTCTGGGGCGTTGTTTGGCCGAGGGGACCGGGGTCAAACCTTCTGCTCGAGATGCCTTTGCCTGGTATGAAAAAGCGGCCCTGCAAGGGTTGGGCGAGGCCCAGTACACCTTGGGCATGTGCTATGCCGAAGGGACAGGGGCGGCGAAGGATGCCAAGTCGGCGCTTCTTTGGGTCGGTAAGGCTGCTGAGCAGGGTCTTGTCCAGGCTCGATATCGGTTGGGGGTTTTCTACTGCCTGGGCAAAGGGGTTGAACAGGACTATGGCCAGGCGGTGCGTTTCTGGAACCAGGCTGCCCATGATGGCGATCCCATGTCCCTTTACCTGCTTGGCTACATGTATGAAAGCGGCTCCGGGGTGAAGCGGGACCTTCAGCAGGCTTACAAGTTTTATGAGGCGGCAGTCGGCCGGGGCAGTGTCTCGGCCAGTCAAGCTTTAAAGACCTTGCCGCATTGAGCAAGGGAAGGTTGTTTCGAAGTTACCGCAACTCGGAGATTTTACTCCGGAAAGGAGATCGAAGTGAATAATAATATCTTGGCAAGTTCGCTGTGCGCTCTACTAGTCGCTGTCTTTCTGCTGAGTGGTTGTTCCAAACCTGTCGATAAGGGGGCAGTTGCCGACAAGGTTGAACTGAAGAGCCTCACTGATAAGGTTAGTTACATGTTGGGAGCTGATATCGGCGCTTCGCTGAAGGCTGGCAAGACGGAGGTCGTTACGGCCCTGATCATCCGGGGCCTGGAAGACAGTTATCAGGGTAAGCCCCTGTTGCTCAACGAGGCTGAGATCGAAAAGGTTAAACAAGAGTTTACCCAGAAACTGCAACAGGATTATCTGGCCAAGAACAAGGCGGCCGGGGAGAAGAACAAGAAAGACGGCGATGCCTTTTTAGCCGAAAATATGAAGAAACCCGGAGTGGTCACCACCGCCAGCGGGCTCCAATACCAGGTGCTGACCGAGGGCAAGGGGGCAAAGCCCGGGGCTACCGCGTCAGTTAAGGTGCATTACAAAGGCACCCTTTTGGACGGTAAGGAGTTCGATAGCTCCTATAAGCGCGGCGAGCCGGTGACCGTAAAGATCGGCGAGGTGATTCCCGGCTGGTCGGAGGCCCTGCGCCTGATGAAAGTGGGCGGCAAGTACAAGCTGGTCATTCCCCCCGCCTTGGCTTACGGCGAGAAGGAGGTCGGGCAGGTCATCGGTCCCAATTCCACCCTGATTTTTGAGGTTGAGCTGCTCGGCATCGAGTAAGGCATTGTCGTAAATGAGTCTGTTTTCCTCACCCTCCCCTCAATCCCCTCACATAGGGGGAGGGGAGGTTTTGTAACGCCCTCTCCCCTTGTGGGAGAGGGGTGGGGAGAGGGGGAACACAACCCTCGCAATTCCTTTGCCGCCCGCGTTGTGCTGTTCATGTCTGAGATGTGGAAGATGGTCCGTGGGGAGATTTGCCACGCGCACTTGTCGAATCCACTGGTCGACATTACCTTGGTTGGCTCTTCCCCTCTTCTTATTTTAAGGCACCAACGGATTATTCAGGAGGCTTTTCCTAATGGCAAATTCATGCAGTAGCAGCTCGTGCGGCAGCAAGGGCAAATCCTGCGGCAGCAACACCGACGCCCAGGCCGTCATCGCCCAGCAGGAGCTGGCGATCAAGCGTTCGCTTGGCAAGATCAAACACAAGATCCTGGTCATGAGCGGCAAGGGCGGGGTGGGCAAATCCACCGTCTCCACCAATCTGGCCCTGGGCCTGGCTCAGCGCGGTTATAAAGTGGGGTTGATGGATGTGGACCTGCACGGTCCTGATATCTGCCGGATGCTTAATCTCACCGACCGCCTCCAGGGCACGGAGAAAAAGGATGGACTCCTGCCGCCCATGCAGTACGGCGATAATCTCAAGGTCATTTCCCTGGAATACATGATGGAGAACCGCGATGATCCGATTATCTGGCGCGGACCCCTGAAGATCCAGGCCATCCGCCAGTTCATCGCCGACATTGCCTGGGGCGATCTGGACTACCTGGTGATTGATGCCCCGCCCGGCACTGGCGACGAGCCGCTGACCGTCTCCTCGACGATCAAGGACGCCAAGGCCCTGGTAGTCACCACCCCCCAGGAGGTGGCCCTGGCCGATGTGCGCAAGTCGCTGAACTTCTGCAAGCACGTCAAAATGGAGGTGTTGGGGCTGGTCGAGAACATGAGTGGTCTGGTTTGCCCCCACTGTCGCAATATCGTTGAGGTCTTCAAAAGCGGTGGCGGTGCTAGGACCGCCACCGAGTTCTCCGTGCCTTTCCTGGGCGCCATCCCCATGGACCCCAAGGTGGTGCTCGGTGGCGATGACGGCCTGCCTTACTTGGTTTCGGAGATCGACAGCCCGGCGGTCAAGGCCTTCGGGGAGTTGATCGACCGGGTGGAGAAGGCCTCCCGTCGGGTGTCGTTGAATGTCATCCCTGCTGCTTCCGGTTGTGGCTGCGCCGGCGGCAAGTGCAACCCTGACACCTGCGACTGCTGAGGAAAACATGCTGATCAAATCCCTGGTCGTCGGCAATATGTCGGTCTGCTGTTACCTCCTGGTCTGTGAAGCGACCAAGGAGGCGGCGGTCATCGACCCCGGCGGTGACGCCCTCATGATCCTGGCCGAGTTGAAAAAGCTCGGGGCGACGCTGAAGTTGATCATCAACACCCACGGCCACCCGGACCATGTGGCCGAGAACGCCACCCTCAAGAAGGCCACCGGGGCGGCCATCGTCATGCATGTGGACGACGCCGCCTACTTTGGCAAACCCGAGGTGATCCAGTACTTCTCGGCCCTGGGATTGCCCTTCTCGCCGCCGCCGGATCGGTTGGTCAAGGATGGCGATGTCATCACCTTCGGCAAGCAGAGCCTCAAGGTCATCCATACCCCTGGCCACACCCCCGGCGGGATCTGCCTGTACAGCAAACCCAATCTCTTCACCGGCGACACCTTGTTTGTTGGCGGGGTAGGGCGCAGCGATTTCCCCGGTGGCGACGGGCGTCAGTTGTTCCAGTCTATTAAGGGGAGGGTTCTGACCCTGCCCGACGAGACCAAGGTCTGGCCTGGGCATGGCTATGGGGGGCAACCCTCGACCATTGGTGAGGAGAGGCGGAGTAATCCATTTTTGAGCGATGATTCCTGGGCGCGGTGAGTTGACGATTGTGGGACAGACCAAAGGTGTAGGATGGGTAGAGTGTAGAGTGCCCATCAGAAACTACCACCGCAAATGGGATTATGGGCACGCTGCGCTTTGTCCATCCTACACTCTATCAGAAAGAGTTACTCCGATCACCCTGAGCTTGTCGAAGGGCGGCCCAATAGCCAGTCTGCCGGTGACCCTTCGACAGGCTCAGGGTGATCGGTATGGCTGATTGGATTTTCCCCGAGGTGTTCCCTCGCTGGAGTGTGGGAACGATGGAACAGTTGTCAGAAACATGAGGTGGTCATGGCTTTATCGAGACTGAAGAAGGTTGATCTTCGTGAAGAGTGGCAACATGAGGCGGCGGACTTCACTAACTGGCTCGCTCAAGACGAGAATCTCCAAATTCTCAGTGAGGAAATCGGCATCGACATCACCCTCATTCAAACTGAAGCAAGCGTCGGCAAGTTCGCTGTTGATATCCTCGCAGAAGAGGAAAATACAGGTCGCAAGATTGTGATAGAGAACCAACTTGAGACAACGAATCATGACCACCTCGGCAAAATCATCACCTATGCAGCTGGTTTTGATGCTGAGATTGTGATCTGGATTGTCAAGGATGTTAGGGACGAACATAAGCAAGCAGTCGACTGGCTGAACGAACATACGGACGACAAGATAAATATTTTTGCCATTCGTATGGAACTGTGGCAAATCGGTGATTCTCCTTACGCACCGAAGTTTTATGTGGTGTCCAAGCCTAATGACTGGGCAAAGGCCATTAAGAAATCGACCACCCAATCTGATCTTTCTGACCGTCGTCTAATGCAACTCGACTTTTGGACGCAGTTCAAAGAGTATGCCGATTTACACAAGTCCACTCTCCGCCTAAGAAAGGCATATCCCCAACATTGGTATGACATCAGTATTGGAAGTTCAAAATCTCATCTCTCTCTTGTAGTTGATGCAGACAACGAACAAATCCGCTGTGAATTTTACATCCCCGACTCTAAGTCCCTGTTCAAGGCTCTCAGGGACAGAAAAGATTTCATTGAAGAACAACTTCCAAAACATCCACTTGATTGGATGGAACTTGAAGGAAAAAAGGCAAGCCGAATAAGGACTGCTTATGAAATTGACGTGGAACACAGCGATAATTGGGAAAATAGCTTTCAGTGGTTGTTGGAGACAGCGCAAGAATTTCAATCAGTCTTTGCCGAGCAGATGAGGAAAATGAAAATCTGACGACAATTTGTTGAACCTGTCTAAGGAACGCTTGGTGCTGTTCATAAGGAAGGCTATTGCACTGCCAGGTCTTCTTTGCGTTATCCAACAATTATATCGGTGACAACATAATAACCCGGCTGATTCCCCGGCCCTGGAAATAAATAACTATGCGCGAGATCGTTCTCGGCACTGCCGGCCACGTTGACCACGGCAAAACTTCACTGGTCAAGGCCCTTACCGGCATTGACACCGACCGGCTCAAGGAAGAGAAGGCCCGGGGCATCACCATCGAGCTGGGCTTTGCCTATCTTGACCTGCCTTGCGGCCATCGGCTGGGTATCATTGACGTGCCGGGCCATGAGAAGTTCGTCCGCAACATGGTGGCCGGGGCGGCGGGGATTGATCTGGTGGCCTTTGTGGTCGCCGCCGACGAGGGGATCATGCCCCAGACCCGGGAACATTTCGAGATCTGTCGCTTGCTCGGGGTCAGTCGCGGTTTGATCATCCTCACCAAGATCGACCTGGTGGAGCCGGAGTGGCTGGAGCTGGTCACCGATGAGGTGCGCCAGTATTTTCAGGGTACCTTTCTGGCCGAGGCGCCGCTGGTGGGGGTTTCGGCGCTGACTGGGGCAGGGATTGAGCAGGTCAAGACCGAGCTCGACCGCCTGGTGGTTAACTCCGCCTTCGCCGAAACCTTTGGCCCTTTCCGGCTGCCGGTGGATCGGATCTTCACCATCAAGGGGTTTGGGGCGGTGGTCACCGGCACCTCCATCTCTGGGCGGCTCAGCGTCGGCGAGGAGGTGCGGATCTACCCTAACGGCGAAACTGGTCGGGTGCGCGGCATCCAGGTCCACGCCGCCGATGTCGAGCTGGTCGAGGCCGGTAACCGCACCGCCATCAACATCCAGGGGGTCGACAAAGAACTGATCAAGCGCGGCGATGTGGTCGCCACCCCCGGCAGTCTGGCCCCTTCCTACATCATGGATGCCGAGTTCATCTATCTCTCCTCGGCCAATCGCAAATTGAAGAACCGTGCCCGGGTGCGGCTGCATCTGGGCACCGCCGAGGTCATGGGCCGGGTGGTGCTGCTGGACGACGATGAGCTGATGCCCGGAGTTACCGCCAATGTCCAGCTGCTCTTCGAGGAGCCGGTCTGCGCCTGGCCCGGGGATCATTATGTGGTTCGCAGTTATTCGCCGGTGCATACCATTGGCGGTGGGCGGATCTTCAACAGCCTGGCGGCCAAGAAACGGCGGGGGCGCAAGTCCAACGGGGAGATCTTTCAGTGCTATCGCGGGGGCAACGGCGAGGAGCTGGCCCTGTTGCATGTGCGCGAAGCCGGGGTTGCTGGGCTGACCGCCGACGAATTGGCGGTGCGGCTGGGGATTTTCGGCAAACGGTTGCGTAAGCTCATCGATCCGCCCATTTCGGCTCGGAAACTGGTGGTGCTGGATCAAGAACGGCAGCGCTTTATCGAGGGCAGCGTCTATCTCGATTTGCAGGAACGTTGCCTTGCCCTGCTGGCCGGGTATCACCTGGCCAACCCCTTGAAGAACGGCATGTCGCGAGAGGAGCTGCGCAGCCGCCTCCGGGGTGGTGACGACGCCCGGCTCTTCTCCTTTCTCCTGGCCGAGTTGGGCCGCAAGGGCGCCATTGCCCAGGACGAGGCGGAGGTGCGCCTGGCCGGGCACAAGGTGGCCATGGGCGGTGACACCGGCAAGCTGCGCGAGGAAATGCTAGCCTTCTATGCCGGGGCCGGGCTCACCGTACCCACGGTCAAGGAGGTGCTGGAGCGGTTCGGCCAGGGCCGGCCGGGGTTGGTCAAAGAACTCCTGGAGGTGCTGGTCCGCGAGGGGTTGATCATCAAGATCAGCGAGGATCTCTATTTCCATGCCGCTGCCCTGGCCGAGCTAAAGGAAAAAATTGTCGGCCATATCCGGGCCAATGGTGGCATTGATGCCCAAGGTTTCAAGGGGCTGACCGGGCTGTCGCGGAAATTTTCCATCCCGCTTTTGGAGTATTTCGATAAGTGTAAGGTGACGTTAAGGGTCGGCGACACGCGGGTGCTGCGGGAACGCCAAGGATAGCTTGAGAATCCCCTCCCCCAGCGGGGGAGGGAGAGGGGAGTTGCCAGGCGGCCCTGCTGCTTCACCCTCCCCCCAACCCCCTCCCATCAAGGGAGGGGGCGTCTTCTTTAAAACCACACAGAGGCTCCGAGAAAAATCGCCAACGTCACTGGTAATATTGCGGGATTAAAAACCGCCCAGCTCAAGCGGCTGGAGCGCTTAGCCACCCGCCGGGTCTCGCCCGACCTGATCATCAGCCCCGAGGCGGCCCGGGAAATGTCTGAGCTGTCGCGGGAGATAGGTCGGCAGCTTGGGGTCATGATTGACCGCTCCGGTCGCCTGGAGATGGTGGTGGTCGGCGACCGCAAACGCATCGAGATCCCGGTTTTGCCCCAGGTGCGCGGGGCCAGCGGCCGCCTGAAGGGCTGGCGCTGCGTCCACACCCATCTCGACGGCGAGGAGCTCTCCGAGGACGATCTCATGGATCTGCTCTTCCTGCGCCTCGACCTGATGGCCATGCTCAAGGTGGGTGACGATGGCCTGCCCGAACGGCTTTATGCGGCCCACCTGGTGCCGGAGCCGGTGGCGGGTAAGAACTGGCGCTTTCTGCCGCCGGTGGTCCCCAGTCAACAGGAACAAGACTGCCGGGAGATCATCGGTGCCCTGGAAGAGGAGTTTGTCCGCGCCCGCCCGTCCAAGGCGGTGGATGCCAAGGGCGACCGGGCCATTCTGATCAACGTCACCACCGATTCCCGCAGCCGCGCTCAGGGCACCTTGGATGAACTGGCCGAACTGGCCCGCTCGGCTGGGGTTGAGGTGCTTGATCAGGTCTTGCAGCGTCGCGACAAGGTCAATCCCCGCTTCATCATGGGCCGCGGCAAGCTGGGCGAGATCATGCTCCGGGCCTTGGTCTTAAACGCCAATCTCCTGATCTTCGACCATGAGCTGAATCCCTCCCAGATCCGCTCCATCACCGATCACACCGAGCTCCGGGTCATTGATCGCACCCAGCTCATCCTCGATATCTTCGCCCGCCGCGCTTTAAGCCGCGAGGGCAAGCTCCAGGTGGAGATGGCCCAGCTCAAATACCTGCTGCCCCGACTGACCACCCGCGACGATGCCCTCTCAAGATTGACCGGCGGCATCGGCGCCCGCGGCCCCGGCGAGACCCGCTTGGAGATTGATCGGCGGCGCATCCAGGAGCGGCTGGAGAAGTTGGAGGATAAACTCAAGGCGGTCAGCCGCGAGCGCCATCAGCGGCGGGAACGGCGACGCAAACGCGATCTGCCGGTGATCTCCCTGGTCGGCTACACCAATGCCGGCAAGTCGACCCTGCTCAACACCCTGACCGACAGCGCCATCACCGCGGAGGACAAACTCTTCGCCACCCTCGACCCCACCAGTCGACGGCTCCGCTTTCCCCAGGATCTGGAGGTGATCATCACCGACACCGTCGGCTTCATTCGCCATTTGCCTAAGGAGTTGCTCAAGGCCTTCAAGTCCACTCTGGAGGAGTTGGCCGAGGCCGATCTCCTGGTCCACGTCGTCGATGTCGCCAACCCTGCCTTTACGGAGCAGGTGCAGGTGGTGGAAGATTTGCTCAATGAGCTGGAACTTGTTAATATCCCAGTGCTTAAGGTCTTTAATAAGATTGATCTGTTGCCCCCCGAGGAGGCGGCCAATCTGGCCCGGCAGTACGATGGGATACCAATCAGCGCCCTGAATTCGGCGACTTTTGTACCCTTTCTCAGCCGGGCGCAGCAGATGATCCTCAAGAAAATTACGCTCTGAACCTTGCGGGTGCCACTCAATCAGATGATGAACCAGATCGCAAAAATAACCGGGCTGCTCTTGCTGGTGCTTTTGGCTACCGGGGCACCCGCCCTGGCCGCACCCGACAAGGCGGTGGTCCGGGAGCTGGTAGTGGCCGATTCCAGCCGCGACCTGCTGATGTACTGTCAGGTGGGCGATGTCTTCCGGCCTGAGATGGAGACCGGGGTTTTAAATGGTATTCCCGCCTCGCTGACCTTTTTGGTTAATCTGCGAGAGATGAAGGGTGGGCAACCGGGTCGGCAGCTTACCGATATGACTCTTAGTCACACGCTTTCCTACGATGCCTTACGGGAGGAATTCCGCCTTAACCTCACCGAGAGCCCGGAGGTCCAGACCTGCACTAAGCTTGACCGGGCCCGGAAGCTGCTTTCTGAGATCAATGGCGCCAAGGTGATCGCCCTTACGGCCTTAACCCCTGGGACCATCTATGATCTGTCGGTGAAGGTGCGGCTGGAACGTAAATCACTGCCGCTTTTCCTCAATTATCTGGTCCCCTTCTGGCAATTGGGTGATTACGAAAGCGACTGGTATCATGCCCAATTTAAATATTGATCAGGACAGCGACCAGTACTGGTTTCGCCGCGACCTGCAGAAACGGCGGCGGATCTGGATGACCATCCTGATTTGCCTCTGTTCCTTGCCGATTCTCGCCTTCATCGAGTCCCGGGTTTTTAAGCTGGGAGCGGTGCCCTTTCCGGTCAGCGGTAATGTCCTGGTCTTCACGATCATGAACATCAACGCCATGTTGCTGTTGCTCATGGTCTTTCTGGTCCTGCGCAACCTGGTGCAGCTAATCTTCGAGCGCCGCCGTAATTTTGCCGGTACCAGGCTGCGGACCAAGATGGTGGTCTCCTTCGTTTCACTCTCCCTGGTGCCCACCGGATTGCTGTTTTTTATCTCCGTGCAGTTCGTTTCCACCAGCATGGACTACTGGTTTAATAATCAGGTGGAGCAGTCGCTCCAGGAATCACTGACCATCGCCAGGGATGTTTATGAACAGGCCCGCAGCCAGGTCCGTACCCGGGGGCGACTGGTCGCCGGGCGGCTAGAATCGCAACTCTATCAACAGTTGATTGCCCAGCATCTCGAAGCCTTTCTGGCCGATATCTCCGAAGGACAGGGGCTGGCCGGTCTGGAGCTGCTTTCGGACCAGCGGATTTCTCTGGTGCGGATCTATGATCAGGCGCTTCAGGGCGGTAAGGTGCCGGAGGTGCCGCCCGAAATGCTGCGGCGGGTTCTGGAGGGGGAGAAGGACCTCGTGGTCATTCAGGCCATCGAGGGTGGGGAATTGGTGCGGGGGTTGACCACGGTCAACTTCGGTACGGCCAGCGACCGGCGCCAGCAGGTGCTGGTCACTTCGCTCTTGGTCCCGCGCCAGCGCTTACAGTCCATGGAGATCATCTCCAGCGGCCTGGAGGGCTACCGGCAGCTAATGATCCTCAGGAACCCCATCAAGAATAGTGCCCTGGCCATGTTGGTGATCGTTACCCTGTTGATTGTCTTCAGCGCCATCTGGTTCGGCTTCTATATGGCCCGAGGTCTTACCGGCCCCATCGCCAAGCTGGCCGAGGCCACCCGCCGGGTCGCCGATGGCGAGCTCGATTTCGTACTGACCAAGGAATCCGGCGATGAGATGGGCACCCTGGTCGATTCCTTCAACCAGATGACCCGCGACCTCCTTTCTGGCAAACGCAAGCTGGAAGAGGTCAACCGGGCCTTGCAGGCCAGTTATCAGGAGTTGGAGAAACGGCAGCGTTACACCAAGACCATCCTGCAGAACGTTGGGGCCGGGGTCATCTCCCTGGACGAAAAAGGGCGAATCACTTCAATCAATCGCTTTGCCGAAGAGCTGTTGAAGATTGATCGCAACCGCCTGATCGGCCACGATTACCGCGAGATCCTCCGGCCGGACCACAAGGCCCTGCTGGAAGGCTTTTTCCTGGAACTGGTACGCAGCGGCAAATCGGTGGTTCAGCATCCGGTGCGGCTCAGTCTGGGTAATGAGTCCTTCCTCCTCCGGGTCAAGTTCACCCAGCTCAAGGATGAACAGGGTAACCGCCTTGGGGTGGTGCTGGTATTCGATAATTTGACCGAGTTAGAAAAGGCCCAGCGCATGGCGGCCTGGCGGGAGGTGGCCCGGCGGATTGCCCACGAGGTCAAAAATCCGCTTACCCCCATCCAGCTTTCGGCTCAGCGCTTGCGTAAACGCTATCTCGAACGGCTGGCCGACGACGACGAGGTCTTCGATAATTGCACCCAGACCATCATTAATCAGGTTGATGAATTGAAAAGACTGGTGAGCGAATTTTCCAGTTTTGCCCGGATGCCGGCGGTGCGTAAATCCCCGAATGATCTGGGCGAGGTGGCCCGCGAGGTCTTGAGTTTCTACCGCGAGGCCCACAAGAATGTCGAGTTCATCTGCCATTGCGACGAGGTGGTGCCGCGTTTTCCCTTCGACCGCGAGCAGGTCAAGCGGGTGTTGATTAATTTGCTTGATAATGGAGTGGCGGCGGTGGGTAAATCGGGTGGCCGAATTGGTATGGAGATCCGTTTTGATGCCCAGGAAAATGCCGCCTTTATTGAGGTCTGGGATAACGGTCCCGGGGTGCCGGAGGCGGATAAACCCCGGCTTTTCGAGCCCTATTTTTCGACTAAGAAGACCGGCACCGGCCTGGGGCTGGCCATAGCCAGCACCATCATTGCCGACCACGACGGTTATATCCGCATTCGTGATAATGAACCCCATGGGGCGCGTTTTGTTATCGAGTTGCCGGTGGGTGGGGTTGTGAGGAACTGAAGGCTGAAGGCTGTTACGGTATATAAAACGAGCCTCTGCAAAACTCCAAAAAGTCTCCTTCACCCTCCCCCTAACCCCCTCCCATGGTGGGTGGGGGAGTCCGTTTGAGGCTTTTGCCAGAGGCTCTAAACGTAAACAACAAAATGACCTTCAGTCTGCAGCCTAACTTACCAAAATTAGAGAAAACCATGGCCAAAAAGATACTGATCATCGACGACGAAAAGCCCATCCGTGACTCCCTGGCTGGAATCCTCTCGGATGAGGGATTTCTTCCGGTTTGTGCCGAATCTGGCGAGGCGGGGCTGAAGGTGCTGGATGATGAGCCTATTGATCTGGTGCTGCTCGATATCTGGATGCCGGGGATGGACGGGTTGGAGGTGCTGGCTGAGATCAAGCGGCGCAGTCCTGGGCTGCCGGTGATTATGATTTCCGGCCACGGTAACATCGAGACGGCGGTGCGGGCCACCAAGCTTGGGGCCTATGACTTTATCGAAAAACCACCATCTTACGACAAAATCCTCTTGTCGATTACCAACGGTCTGCAGTTGCACCGTTTGGCCGAAGAAAACGAGATTCTGCGGGCCAAGAGCGGTAAAAAACAAGGGCTTACCGGCAACTCCCCGCTGATTGTGGAATTGCGGCGGCAGATCGAACTGGTGGCCCCCACTTCGGCCTGGGTGTTGATCCGCGGTGAGCACGGCACCGGCAAGGAGGTTGTGGCCCAGTCCATCCATCGTCTCTCGGCCTCTGCCGCTCAGCCGATGATCGAATTAAATTGTGCCGCCATTCCCGAGGAGTTGATCGAAAGCGAACTCTTTGGCCATGAAAAGGGTTCCTTCACCGGCGCCGCCGCCAACCGCCGCGGTAAGTTCGACCAGGCCGATGGCGGCTTGCTCTTCCTGGATGAGATCGGCGATATGAGCCTCAAGACCCAGGCCAAGATTCTCCGCATTCTCCAGGAGCAGAAGTTTGAGCGGGTGGGCGGCTCCAAGACCATCTCGGTTAATGTCCGGGTCTTGGCCGCCACCAACAAGGACCTTGAGGCGGAGATCGAGCGGGGCAATTTCCGGGCCGATCTCTTCTACCGCCTCAATGTGGTGCCGATTGTGGTGCCGCCCCTGCGCGAACGGTGCGAGGACATCCCCCTACTGGTGAAGGACTTTCTGCGGGAAATGGCGGGCAAGGGGCTGGGCGAAAAGGAATTCGATGCCAGCGGCCTGGCAGCACTGCTGGCCCATGTCTGGCCGGGTAACATTCGCGAGTTGCGCAATCTGGTGGAGCGGGCGGTGATTATGTCTCCTGGCGCGAAGATCACCGGGGCGGATCTGGCCCTGCTCCTGCCCGGGGTGGTACGGCGCGAGGCTGCTCAGGCCGGAGCGGCCACCGCTGGGGCCTTCGGCGCCCTGACTGCCCCTTATGAGATTGGGGTCTTCAAGGAGGCGCGGCGGAATTTTGAGCGAGAGTACCTGTTGGCCCGATTACGGGACAATGACGGCAACATCAGTCAAACCGCCGAGGCTGTCGGCTTGGAACGCAGCCACCTCCATAAAAAGCTGAAGGCGCTGGAGATTGAGTCGGAATGATTATTCTGATGTTTCGGGTGGCAAAGCGCAGCGTGCCCATCTTACACAACAATCTGGTGGAAATGTGCTTTTTGGTGTAAGAAATTCTTCAGCTTGGTAGGGCGCTCTCACCGAATGCGCCGTTTCAGGAAAATGTCCAGTTCGGCGAGCCGTCTCTACCAACCTTCGGCCTTCAGTCTTCAGCCTTCAAACTGACAAAAGGAGATCCTCATGATGTTTCCCGAATATCGTCCCCGCCGCATGCGGCAGAATCCGGTCTTCCGCGCCCTGGTCCGCGAGACCACCCTCTCCGCCGACCATCTGATCTACCCCCTCTTCGTCAAGACTGGCAAGAAGGTCAAGGAGGAGATCTCTTCCATGCCCGGGGTCTTCCGCATCTCCGTGGATATGCTGGCTGCCGAGGCCAAGGAGTGCATGGCGCTGGGAGTCAACAATGTCATCCTCTTTGGTCTGCCCGATAAAAAGGATCCCATGGGCTCCCAGGCCCACGCCAAGGACGGTATCATCCAGCGCGCTGTCCGGGAACTGAAGAATAAGGCGCCGGGGATGAACGTTATCACCGACGTCTGTCTCTGTGAGTATACCGACCACGGCCACTGCGGGGTGATCATCAATAAGCAGGTTGATAACGACTCCACCTTGGAGATCTTGGCCAAGACCGCTCTCTCGCACGTGGAGGCTGGCGCCGACATGGTCGCCCCCTCGGACATGATGGATGGTCGGGTTGCCGAGATTCGGGGGATCCTGGACGAGAACAACCACCATAACATCCCGATTATGGCCTACGCGGTTAAATACGCCTCAGCCTTCTACGGCCCGTTCCGGGAGGCGGCCGACGGTGCCCCCCAGTTCGGCGACCGCTGTGGCTACCAGATGGATCCGGCCAACGTCCGCGAGGCCTTCCGCGAGGCGACCCTGGATGTGGAGGAGGGCGCCGACATCCTGATGGTCAAGCCGGCGGTGGCCTACCTCGACATCGTTTCCAAGTTGCGGGATGAGTTTGATTTGCCCATCGCTGCCTATCACGTCAGCGGCGAGTACGCCATGATCAAGGCCGCCGCAGCCAACGGCTGGATTGACGGCGACAAGGTGATGTACGAGACCTTGCTCTCCATCCGCCGCGCCGGGGCCGACATTATTCTGACCTACAGCGCCAAGGATTGCGCCCGCTATCTGCGGGGATTGTGCGGCTGAGTTGCCCGGCAAATAGAGCAAAAAAATAACGGTCAGGCCCGCGAAAGGCCCGGCCGTTTTTTTTGCTGGTATGTAACCAAAAGAAGAGTTTGGAGAAGGAGTTGGAGCCCATGCATACAATACTTGGTGCCAATGGCGTCATCGCTCGGGAGCTATCGCGCTCCCTGGTTGCTTATACCTCTGCCATCCGGCAGGTGAGTCGGCATCCGCGGCAGGTAAATCCGACCGATGAAACCCGCGTTGCTGATCTCCTGGATGCGCAGGCAACTGTTGATGCAGTGGCTGGTAGCGAAGTGGTCTATCTCGTCGCTGGTTTGCAATACCGCACCTCGGTCTGGCAAGAGCAATGGCCACTGGTGATGCGCAACGCGATTAATGCCTGCAAGGTACATGGTGCCAAACTTGTGTTCTTCGATAATGTTTATGCCTATGGCCGGGTCGAAGGCACGATGACGGAGGACACGCCGTTCAACCCAATCAGTAAGAAGGGCGAGGTCAGGGCAAAGATCGCCACGATGTTGCTTGATGAGATGCACAGGGGAAACGTGCGGGCGATGATCGTCCGGGCGGCTGATTTCTACGGTCCTGGCGCGGTACAGAGCTTTTCCCATGTTACCGTGTTTGAACGACTCCTGGCCGGGAAGGCGCCGCAGTGGATAGGCAACCCGAACGCTGTGCACACCTTTATGTTTACCCCGGACGCTGGCCGTGCCGTCGCAATGCTGGGCAGGTCAACTGAGGCCTACGGCCAAACCTGGCACTTACCAACGACCAGGGAGCCGCTGACCGTAGCGGACTTTATCCGTCTGGCGTGCGACTTAGCGGGACAACCAGCCGCTAAGCTGCAAGTCGTACCTCCTTTGGTGCTGAAGCTCATGGGCTTCTTCATGCCAGTGCTTCGCGAAAATAAGGAGATGATGTACCAATTTGAGTATGACTACCGCTTTGACAGCAGCAAGCTTGAATCCGCATTTGGTCTGCACCCGACGCCCTACCGCGAGGGAATCGGTAAGACACTGGGGGCTAGGGTCTGAGACCTGGGGTATCAGCAAGATTCACCCCAGCCGCCGACATAACCGGGCAAACCCTCCGGGCACCGTGCCCGAAGACCAGTAGGCCCGGCCCCGGGCGTAATCCACAAACCAGTAGCCCGTTGGTTTGCGCCGGGCGGCAGTGAAGATGAAGGGCTGCTCCCGGGAAAAACAGGGGGGCAGATGTACTCCCTTGCTGTTGGCGGCTGGCGCCATGAGCGACATCGCCTCTGTGACGGTGGGCAGGCGCCAGTCGTGATAACCGGCAAAACCTGCGGCGCGGAGCTTTTCGACTCGGCTCTTCATGCTGCTGCTGGAACAGAGATCGAGCCCGCCCCGTTGCCACATGAGCCCGGTGCGCTCATCGACCACCGTTAGACCATCGTCGGGATCCGCCCAGGCGTTTAAAAAAGCCCCCTGAGGGTTCCTTTGGGCGTCATAGAAATTCCCCTCCCGGATAAGCTGGTCAATTTGCTCGTCAGTCAAGAGAGTGGGCTCACCAGTCAACTCAACCCGGTCACCCGAGTAGCAGCTTCCTCCCAGAGGCGGGAGCGGGTCGCCCTGGTCCTCGATGGTGTCTTTGGCGGTACGAACCGGAAAAAGAAAGGGACTATCCTCTGGCTCGATGACCTCGGCCAACAGCCATTCTTTCACGGCGGCATTGATGGGGTAATTGTCCCGGACGGGTGTGGTGGTGCCCTGATTGGTGATGCAGGCGGTCAGCAGGGCGAGGGGGGCCTTGATCTCGGCCAGGATATTGGTGTATCTGGTGCCGCGTTCCATCAAAAGAAGCTTGGGTTCCACGCCCCAGTTATCGATGAAAAAGTAGCAGACCCGCTCCCCGGTTTTGTTTAATTCACCGCGCAGCCCCTTGGCTGAATAGGTGCAGAAGGCCAGATCCGGGGTGATCTCCCATTCAATATTTGCCACCGTCGTTGCGCTTAGAGCCAGTTTGTCAAAGATACCCATGCTGATAAATCCTCGGTCGATGTTGTCTGATGAGTTCCCCAAATGGTGGAACGGCTACCACTCGTAATCATCCGGGATGGGGAATTGCGCGTAGGGATCGTTGGGGTCCAGGGCCTGGCGGCTGTTCAAGACCAGCAGGGCCGCCGGGCAACGTTCCTTGATCTTCCCGGCGGTTTCGGCCGGGACGAGCTCATATTGCTGGTCAACCTTGACGATGCCCAAGGCGCCGTTACTGAGCTGGTCGATGAGCGGCTTGGGTAGGTACATCTTCTTGATCTTGTTGGCGTCGGTAAAGTGATAGGCGATGTTGCCCTTGCCCGCCTTGACCCGATTGGTGGCAGTTAGCTGTTTGATCTGGGCGGCGATTTCTTTTTCCCGGGCGGCGGAGTCGCGTAGGGCATTGCTTTGGCGAGCCTGTTCCTTTTGCTGTTGCCGGGCCAGCTCGATGCTCCTATCAACCGGGGCCTCACCGGGATTCCTGCGCTGTTCCTTTTGCTTGGTTCGTTGCTCGATATTGACCTTGTGCACTTGCTTCTTGGTGACCAGGCCGGCCTTCATGAATTGATCCTGAAAGGGATTGCCCATGGCTGCTCCGTTTTCAATTTAGTTGCATATTATAACCATTAAGGATCGTGTTTAGCCGACCCGGAAGGCGGTAAACTTCTCGACCAGATGGGCGGGGTGGTAACTTTCCTTGGCCTGGCGCAGGCCGGGGATCCCCAGATCCTGTTCGCGGTTGACGTGGGTGAACTCGCCCAGGCAATGGGCGGCGAACCACTGGTTGATCAACTGCCCCAGCCCCACGATGGTGGGGAGTGATTTTTCAAAATGGCAGACCGCGGTATCGCGGTTAAGCCGCTCACCGATGGCGAAGGCCTCCACCGCGCCATCTACTCGCACTAGACCGCCCAAGAGCCCGAATTCAAGAAAGTTGGTCATGGTTTCGTGCAGGGCCTGCCATTCGCCGCTCAGGCCGTGGTCAAGCTCGCAGTGGCGCAGATCGCACCAGCGGTCCAGGAGCCCCCGGCACTCGACGAGATTCGAACCGGTGATTGGCTCGAAGAGGCAGTGGTAATCGCGCAGACAATGCTTGATCTGGTTGCGTTTAGCTGAATAGTTCCGCCCGGCCAGTTGCGCCAGGTCGGTTACCCGGTATACGTAGTCGGAGTTGGCGCGGTCGGCGCTGACGGTGAAGGCTTCGGGGGCGAGAGTTCCCACGCTGGCCGCGCTCAGGCGGACCCCGCCGCTCACCTTCTCCCCCAGTTCCGCCATGACGGTGGCCAGGGGGAGGGGGCCGACCGGCGGCCCGAAGAGCAGCAGCTTGCCGTTCTCCGGTTTTGGAGCCTGGATCAGGAAGACCAGGGTATTCGCGAGCTCCACCAGCCATACCGGCCGACCCTGGCGCCAGGCGTAGAGGTTGGTGAAGGTCAATTCGGAGACCTCAGGCGGATGGGTGGCCAGGTAACGGTTGACCAGGGGGGCGGCGGCCAGGTCGAGTGGCACTAAGTCGGGCATATTTGATACTTTTCCGGTGACGGCCGGTGCGGAGGTTTCTTGCATAAAAATCCAGAATGGGTAATATGCTGGACTTCAAATTTACAGGGATTCTAGCTGATCGAGCGATGAAAGTCATCTTAGCAAAAAACGCCGGCTTTTGCATGGGGGTACGTCGGGCCGTCGAGGCCACCCTGGATCTGGTCCGCAAAGAGGAGCAGATCGCCACCTTCGGGCCGCTGATCCACAATCCCCAGGTCTTGGACCTGTTGGCCGGGCGGGGAGTTGAGGTGCTGAAGGAGATCCCCGATCATCGCCAGGGTACAGTGATCATTCGCGCCCACGGGGTGCCCCCGGATAGTAAGGACAAATTGGCGGCTTCCGGCGCCCAGATTTACGACGCGACCTGTCCCCGGGTGTTGAAGGTGCAGGCCATCATCAGCCGCCACCGTAAGGAAGGCTGTGCTACTATCATTATCGGCGACCGCAACCACGCTGAGGTGGAAGGGCTGCTGGGGTATGCCGGTGAGTCGGGTCAGGTGGTGAGTAACGAGGCGGAAGCGGCTCAGGTCACGGTGGCCGAGCCCTATATCATTGTCAGTCAGACCACCCAGGATGATCCATCCTTCGAACGCCTAAGCCAGATGGTCTTGCAACGTTTTCCCAACGGCCGGCTCTTTAACACCATTTGTGATTCCACCAATAAGCGGCAAACGGCGGTGCTGGAGCTGAGCGAGCAGGTCCAGGCCATGGTGGTGGTTGGCGGTAAGGCCAGCGCCAATACCAAGCGGCTGGCTGAGATCGTCGAGAAAAAAGGCAAGCCGGTCTTTCTGGTAGAGACTGAGGATGAGCTGGATATTGCGGCCCTTGCCCGATTCGACTGCGTCGGGGTCACTGCCGGGGCCTCTACCCCTTCCTGGATGATCAATCGGGTGGTTCAGTCTTTGGAGGCCATCCCCGGCCAGGATGAGGGGTTTTTGCAGCCATTCATCTTACGGATGCTGGCTATGCTGATGGCCAGTAATCTTTACGTCGCCCTGGGTGGCGGGGTGCTGGCTTGCTCGATGGGTTTGTTGATGCATCGGGCCTGTGCCCCGGAGCACTTTTTCATGGTTGCATGCTATCTCTTTGCCATGCATAACCTCAACCGTTTCAGCGGCACCGGGGTAGGTTGTTTTTCAGATCCACTGCGGGAGAGGTTCTGGCACCGCTTCGGTGGGCCCTTCCTGGTCATCTCATGGCTGGCCCTGGCCCTTTCTCTCTGGTTGGCCTACCAATTTCCAGGCTACTCATTTCCAATCCTGGCGGTGATGAGCCTGTTGGGGGTGTTGTACAGCGTCCGCTTTATTCCCCGCAAGGTGGCCGAGGTGATCGGGGTCAAGCGGCTGCGAGAGATTCCCGGTTCCAAGACCTTCTTCGTGGCTACGGCCTGGGCCTTTGTAATCATCGTGGTTCCGCTCTACGGTCGCGGCGGGGAATGGTCCCGGGTCAATCTGGCGGCCTTTCTGTTTGTGCTGCTCTTGGTCTATGTGCGTAGCGCTCTCTATGACGTCTTCGAGGTGCAGGGCGACCGTATTGTCGGTAAAGAAACCCTGCCGGTATGCATCGGTCGCGAAAAGACGTTGCGCCTTCTTTATATACTGATGCTGCTTCAGGCACTGTTGCTGGTGGTGGGGCCGTTCACCGGTATACTCCCTGCCCGCTGGGCTGTGCTCCTGCCGGCGGTGGGGTATCTTTTTGGTGTGGCTTGGTTGTACGACCGGGAGAGGTTGTCTTATTCTACCCGACTTGAGTTTGCCGTGGATTCGGTTTTCCCGCTCAGCGCCGGGCTGACCGTGCTGGTCAGTCTGTGGGGCTGAAACAATATCGGGGGTAACCCATGTTTGGTTGGTTTAAGAAAAAGAAAGAGGGCGGCGAGACTCCGGTTGAAGTAACGGTCACCCCGTTGCGCCAAGGGCTGGCCAAGACTCGCCGATCCTTTTTGGACAAGGTCAACGATCTCTTCCGAGGCCGCCGTAAGATTGACCGCGACCTGTTGGAGGAACTGGAGGAGATTTTGATCACCGCCGACTTGGGCGTGGCCACGGCCCAGGAGCTCCTGGAATTGGCTCGGCAGCTAGCCGCCCGGGATGAGCTGGCCGACGGCGATGCCTTGAAGGGCATCTTCCGCGAGAAGATTACCGAATATCTGCGTGCCCCGGAGGCTGGCCATGAGCTGAACTTTCCCGACTCCGGTCCCTTGGTGATCATGGTCTTGGGGGTGAATGGAGTGGGCAAGACCACCAGCATCGGTAAATTGGCCCACAAGTTTACCCAGGACGGCCGTAAGGTATTGTTGGTGGCGGCCGACACCTTTCGGGCTGCCGCCACCGAGCAGTTGCAGATCTGGGGCGAGCGGGTAGGTGTCGAAGTGGTTTCCCGGGAGGCCGGGGCCGACCCCTCCTCGGTGGTCTTTGATGCCTTGGAATCCAACCGTGGCCGGGAGAGCGAGGTGATCATCATCGACACCGCCGGACGGATGCACACGAAGGTCAATCTGGTCGAGGAGCTGAAGAAGATTAAGCGGGTGATGGGCAAGAAGGTGGTGGGCGCCCCCCATGAAGTGCTGCTGGTGGTCGATGCCACCACCGGTCAGAATGCCATCTCCCAGGCCCGGTTGTTCAATGAGGCGGTGGAGATCACCGGTCTGGTCCTCACCAAGTTGGATGGTACTGCCAAGGGCGGCATTGTGGTCAATATCTGCCGGGAATTGAAGATCCCCATCCGCTTCATTGGGGTGGGCGAACAAATCGGCGACCTGCGCGATTTCGAGCCGGGCGAGTTTGCCCAGGCCTTACTTGATGAAGACTGAAGACTAAAGGCTAACGACAAAACCAAGAGCGAATACTGCGGGACTGAAAATCGAGGGTTGAGTTGTTCCGCATAGACCTTCGGTCTTCAGCCTAAATAACAGGATAACCAATAGATGCGTGAATATCGATATCACAGCCAGCCGGGCTGCGGTGGCTGTCTGCTTATGGGGGGGCTGTTTTTGCTGTTGACCGGTGGCTTGCCGCTGTTGATCAATGTCCTCGGCTACATCGTGGCCATCGGCCTGGGGTTGATGTTCACCATCATCATTTTTTTCCGGCTCTTGAGCTGGTTCATCCGCCGCAAGGTCTCGGAGTACGAGCGCTCCCAGACCGAGGCCCATAACCGCTTTGTCTTCTTGCTGGTCAATATCCTGGTCAATATCGCCGCCATCGACGGCGAGGTCAGTCGCTCCGAGCTGAACGCCATCTACGACTTTTTCCGCCGCCACCTCAACTACAACCAGGACCAGATCTACTGGATCAAGGAATTGGCGAAGGAGGCGATGGCGGCCCGGATCGGGCTTGACGAACTGCTCAGCGAATTCAAGGGGAATTTCGGCCCCGAGCCCCGGCAGATCCTCCTGGAGCTGGTCTATCAGGTGATCTACTCCAAGAGCGGGGTGAGCCAGGTGGAGTTAACGGCAGCTGAACGGATCGCCGCCTTTTTAGAGATCAATGCCTATCAGGCTCAGGCCATCCATGGTAAATATCGCAGCCAGGCCCGTTCCGGCCCTGTGGGCGAGGAGCGGCACTATCAGGTGTTGGGACTCTCCGCCGACGTCACCTTTGCCGAGATCAAGAGCGCCTATCGCAAGCTCAGCATGGAATACCACCCCGATAAGGTGGCCCACCTGGGCGAGGAGTTCCGTAAGGTCGCCGAGGAGAAGATGAAGGAGATCAACGGCGCTTACCAGTACCTGAAGAAAAAGTTCGGCGAATGAGCCGGGGCGGGGCAGGGTGGGGCGGGCGTATCCTGGCCCTGGAGCCCTTCTATGGCGGCTCACACCGGGCTTTTTTAGATGGCCTGGTGGCACAGCTCCCCGGGCAGCTAGAGCTTCTGACCATGCCGGCCAGGCATTGGAAGGCGCGGATGCGTTTAGCCGCGCCCCAGCTAGCCGCCGAACTTGGGCGAAGGAAACTGCTTGGTTGCGAATATCGCGCCATTTTCTGTTCTAGCTATGTCGATGTTGCCGCCTTCCGTGGCCTGGCCCCTGCCTGGGTGAGGGAGGTGCCGATCTGCACCTACTTCCACGAGAACCAGTTCGCCTATCCGGTAACGACTGAGGCCGCGCGCGATCTGCACTTCGCCATCACTAATCTCACCACCGCCCTGGCCTCAGACCGTCTGGCATTCAATTCCTCCTACAATCGGGATTCCTTTTTGGAGGGTTGTCGGCAGATGTTTGCCCGCTCTGCCGACCTGCGTCTGGATGGGGCAGAGGCGGAAATTCTGGCCAAGAGCGTGATCCTTCCGCCCGGCCAGAATTTTTCCGCCATCGACGCAACTCCAGAGCCGGTGCGGGACGGCGCCCCGGTAATCGTCTGGAACCAACGTTGGGAGCACGACAAGAACCCTGAGGAATTCTTTGCGGCCCTTTTTGAATTATGGCTCCTAATGAAACTCAGCCAGTCTTACCGGAACATGAGAAAGACAGGCGTTGAGTAATCTTAGCGGAAGCTCTGGTTCCCAGAATCTCCGGTTAAAGCGATAGCAAAATTCATCCAGAT